>Ga0207647_10003742_pt1 | contig 11369 bp, 7 predicted proteins | sample KBSCornC2_FD_184295 | JGI IMG/M metagenome (GOLD analysis project Ga0207647, IMG submission 184295) | Corn rhizosphere microbial communities from Kellogg Biological Station, Michigan, USA - C2 (SPAdes) (version 2) | ecosystem: Host-associated > Plants > Roots > Rhizosphere ...
TTGCTGACGCCGTTGCAGCCGCAAATCTCGGCATCGTCCGAGAGCGCCGCAACGGCCGCCTTAGGGTCCGCCTGCCCACCTCCCTGGGCGAACGCCTGGCCGAAAATCAGGAAATCGCGAATGGACGAGATATCCTCGCCCTTCTTGAGCAGATCGAAATACCAATTGCCGTCGACCGTATCGCCATACAGCACCGCGCCGACGATGCGGTTGTTGCTCACGACCACGCGCTTATAGACGCCGCGGCTCGCGTCGCGCAGGACGATATCCTCCGCTTCGCCCGTGCTGCCGGAGAAATCGCCGGCGGAGAAGACGTCGATGCCGGAGACCTTGAGCTTGGTCGAGGTGACCGAGCCGCGATAACCGGTCGGGCTTCCGACCAGGCCGTCGGCGAGCGCACGGCACATCTCCCACAGCGGCGCGACCAACCCGTAGACCTGGCCATCATGCTCGACGCATTCGCCGACCGCGAGGATATCGGCGTCGCTCGTCACCATATGATCGTCGACATGGATGCCGCGGCCGACCGCCAGTCCCGCTTCACGCGCCAGTGCGACCGACGGACGGATGCCGACCGCCATTACCACCAGGCTTGCGGGAATCAGGCGCCCGTCCTTCAGTCGCACGCCCTCGACACGATCCTCGCCGACAATCTCGGCCGTGTCGGCGCCCGTCAGGATGGTCTGTCCGCGCGATTCCAACTCCGATTTGAGCAGCCATCCAGCGGCCTCGTCGAGCTGCCGCTCCATCAGCGTCGGCATCAGATGGATTACGGTGACATTCATGCCGCGCAGCGAAAGGCCATGTGCCGCTTCGAGCCCCAGCAGGCCGCCACCGATCACCACCGCGTCGCCGCCCGTTGCGGCCGCCGCAAGCATCGTGTCGACGTCCTTCATGTCGCGGAAACTGATCACGCCGGGCAGATCCTTGCCCGGCACGGGGATGATGAAGGGATCCGATCCGGTCGCGATCAACAACTTGTCGTAGCGCGCCGTACGGCCGGAGCGGGCGATGACCGTTTTAGCGGCGCGGTCGATCGCGACGACCGGATCGCCTGCGACCAGCTCGATGCCATTGTCGGCATACCAGGCATGATCGTTGATCACGATCTGCTCGAAGGTCTTCTCGCCCGCCAACACGGGAGAGAGCATGATGCGATTGTAATTCACATGCGGCTCGGCGCCGAAGATGGTGACGCGATAGCGGCCGGCGTCGCGCTCGAGCAGTTCTTCGACCGCGCGACAACCCGCCATGCCGTTGCCGATGACGATCAGGTGCGGGCGCGCATCGCCGCCCGGCTCCTCCGCATCGTCATTCGCCAACACCTGCCCCTGAAAATCCATGCCAAGCTCCGGAAACGAAAAAGGCCGCCACGCGGACGCTGGAGATCCAGCGCCTGCGTGGCGGCCTTGCCTGTCACCCTGGACCGGCAGCCGAAGCTGCCGGCCGGATGTGCCCTCGGCACCCGTCCTTGGGTGCGTCGGGCTATGGGTGCGCGGACATCCTTGCCCGTGCGAAAGACAAGATGACGCGATTCGCCGATTGTCTCAAGTGCTTATTTTGCACTGCGGCATAACTTACAGGATCCAGTCGAGCTGGAGCCACAGCTTGTGCGTATCGGTCGCGAAGGTATCCGCGTCGTAATCCGCGTAGCGGACGGAGACCAAGGTCTTCCCGAATTTGGCGCTGGCGAGCAGATCGAGCTCGTTGCCCTGGTGTTGGCTCAGCCGGTCGCTGGTGAAGCGATGATAGATGGCCTGCAGCGTCACTCCCTTGGCGGGGCCGATCTGCTTCACCCCATAACCGACGCTGCCGTACAGATCGCGCACACCATTGGGCGGCGTGGTCAGAAATTTGTCTGCCCATCCCTGAAACTTGAACAAGGTCGCGAGCGGCGTCTGGAACGAGGTCAGCGCCACGCCCTTGTCCGCGCCAAGAACCTCATAGCCGCCGCCCAGCTTCCACGACCCGACATCAAGGCCGGCATCGACCAGATAATAATCGGCACGATAATTATTCGGGTTGTTGCGATAATCGGATTGCGTGGCGTAGCTCGCCTGCCACGACAGCTTCACGCCCTTGGCGAGCGCGCGCGATCCGGCGACGCGCGCGCCATAAGTCTGGCTGGACAGGCGGAAGGCCTGCACCGCGGCTTCATCCTGATCGACCAGATAAGCAAAGCCGGTGACCGTGCCGATCGGCGTGGCATAGCTCAGATTGGCCAGCACATTGTCGCCCGACACCGCCTGCTGGCGCGCGCCATGGCCATCGATGCCCCAAATGGTACGGACGCTCCAGACGTAGCTTACATCGGCCTTCAGACCCTTGATCGGCGTCCATTCAGTGCGGACCGCGTCGAAGGTCTGGCCGTTCTGGCGGAAGCCGACATTGCCGACGAAGCGCTCGTCGTCCAGCACGATGCGCTGGCGACCTGCGGTGATCGTAAGGTCCTTCGTGTGATATTGGAGCTGGGCGCGGTAGAGCGCGACATTCTGCGGATCGTTGATCAGCGGCCGGGTCGCCGCGCCTTCCAAACCATCATAATAATGATCGATCAGCGCGGTCGTGCCCTGGGCCTCGACCAATGCGCTCAGGCTGCCGCTGGTGGCGGAGACGCCGGCCCGCAAGCGCGCGGTCAGTGCGGTCGACTTTTCGGGCAGACCGTCTTGAACGTCGTGTTCATACCGGACGCGCAGGTCGACGAGCGGCTTGAGCAGGATCGGATCGGCACAAGCCGGCCCGGCGGTGGCGAGCAGCGCCGCCGCCATGATGATGCGCTTCATGTTTTCCCCTTTGGTTTTTTGCCCGTCCTTCCCGGCGAAGGCCGGTGCGGGCGATGGGAGCTGGCTTTGTTACCTAGCCTCCCGAGATTCCGGCCTCTCCGGCAGGAGATGGCGGGCGGCTGTCACCGCCCGCCATCCGATCGTCAGATACGTACGCCTGCGGCCGCCGCTGCCCAGGTGCGCCGCCATTTGCCCTTGGCGATGCTGATGCCCACCAGCGCGAGGACTGCCAGGCCGGCGAAGATCAGGAAGCCCGCCTGATAGCTGCCGGTCAGTTGCTTGGCGAAACCCAGGCTGGAGGCGAGATAGAAGCCACCGATGCCGCCGGCCATGCCGACTAGGCCGGTCATCACGCCGATCTCGGCGCGGAAGCGCTGCGGAACGAGCTGGAACACCGCGCCATTCCCTGCGCCTAAGGCCAGCATCGCCATGATGAACAGGCTGAGCGCGCTCTGGACGGTGGGGGCGGCGCTCACGCCGGCAAGTGCGGCCGCGGCGGCGACATAGACGATCGAGAGTGTCTTCACGCCACCGATCTTGTCGGCCAGGGCGCCGCCCATGGGTCGGATGAGCGAGCCTGCGAACACGCAACCCGCCGTGCAATAGCCCGCCACGATCGTCGTCAGTCCAAATTGATCGGTGAAGTAGATCGGGAGCGACGCGGCTAGGCCGACGAACCCGCCGAACGTGACGGAGTAGAAGCCCATCAACCACCATGCGTCGGCCGTCTTGAGCGGCTCGAGATAGGCGATGATCGATTTCGGCGCCGGCGCATTGGGCGCGTCCTTGGCCATGATCATGTAGGCCACGAATACGATCGCAAGCGGGATGCACGCGAGGCCGAGCACCGCGTTCCAGCCGAACAATTTGGCGAGCATCGGCGCGAACAGGCTGGCGAGCACGGTGCCCGAATTGCCCATGCCGGCAATGCCCATTGCCTTGCCCTGATGCTCGGGCGGATACCAGCGGCTGGCGAGCGGCAATGCGATCGCAAAGCTGGCGCCTGCAAAGCCGAGAATCACACCCAGCGCGAGCGTGCCGCCGAAGCTGTTTACGCCCATCAGCCAGGCACCGAACAGGCCAGCGATTACGATCAACTGACTGATCGCGCCGGAGCGCTTCGGCCCGATCCGATCGACCAGAAGGCCATTGACCACGCGCAGGATTGCCCCCGCAAGGGTGGGTGTGGCCACCATCAGGCCCTTTTGGGCGGGCGTCAGCGCCAGCGTCTTTGCGATCTCGGGCGCAAGCGGGCCGAGCAGCACCCACACCATGAAGGCGAGGTCGAAATAAAGGAAAGCCGCGATCAGGGTCGGGCGATGGCCCGCGTTCCAGAAGCCGCGCCCTTCGGCAGCTTGTTCGTTTTGCCAGAAAATTGATGCCATGACTCGTAACCCCGTTTGCCGATGCGTTGAGCCAAAGAAAAAAGCCGCCTCCGATCCACCCCAAGTGGGGCGATCGGACAGCGGCTTTGCTGTCTTTGGTGGAGAAGGATGCCCCGGCACTGGGGCCACTCCGATGGACGCGCATCGTCGCGCGTTGGCCAAGAATGTTTCCGATTCGGAGTTATTTCGCAAGTGCAAAAAATCGAATGCGCAGAAGCAATGCGCGAATGATCACAAGGGCTTGAAATCCATGGTGCGGTGCAGCGGGAGCCGATCTATTACCCCCGGTTTGTTCCGCGTGAGAATGTCCGTGCGCGGTGATTCGCGGAGAGCGGGGCACTGGATAAAACGCGTGAGGACGAATCTACCGCCCTGTCAGTTCGGCCAAATAGGCGTCGACATGATGGGGATCGAACACGCGGCCGTCGAAGAAACGGTCGGGCCCCAGCGTCAGCGCGCCTCGATGCGCGCCCACGCCACGCGGCGCATCCAGCGCTCCCTCCAGCTTCATGCTCGCACCGGGCATAGGCACGCCCGCATTCCCCAGCGCGCGGCGGTAAATGTCGGATCGGAACACATCCGCCGCCAGCCGCTCGGCTTTGGGCGATGGTTCGACCATTTTCCAGCGCACGAACTGGGAATAAATCCATAAAGCCTGACTGCGCCACGGAAAGGCCGCCGCTTCGCGGTGGAACAGCAACGTATCCGGCACGGTAACCGGGGGCTCGCCCAAACGCGGCAGCAACTGGCCGGTCAGTGCAGGCAGGATCAGTTCGGCCGGCTGCGCGACATAAGCGGGGCCCGCAAGAATTGACGCCAGCTCTTCGTGATTGGCGGATTCGTCGCACCATGCGGCCGCTCGCGAGAGTGCGCGCAGCAGGCGATCGACCAAATCGGATTCGGCCTCCATCCATGGCGTGCGGAAGGTAAGTACCTTTTCGACGCCGCGCTGCCAGATCCGCGCACCCACTGCGGCCAACTCGCCTATGCCTTCGGCGGTAGCGACGCTTGCCCACGGCGCGCCGGCGATGAAGCCATCGATTTCGCCTGCGCGCAACGCCTCGACCATCAGCGATGGAGGCAGCACGCGCAGCGTGATGTCCCGGTCTGGATCCACCCCTGCGAAAGCAAGCCAGTAGCGAAGCATCAGTGCATGACTGGAGAAACGATGGACCACCCCGACGATCGGCTTGCGGTAATGCAGGCCGATCGCCGCGGCGAAATCATGCGCGGCGGCCACCGGATCGGTGATGCGGCGCGCAAGATCGGGATCGAGCGCGGCGGCGAACGCGGTCGACATGGTCAGCGCATTGCCGTTGACATTGAGCTTGAAAGGAGCAGCGAGTGCGGCCGGATGCTGGCTGAGCCCGAGCGTGACGGCAATCGCGAGGGGAGCGAGCATATGCGCCGCCTGGACCTGGCCGTAGACCAGCCGGTCCCGCAGCGTTGCCCATGAGGTCGAACGGACAAGGTTGAGGTCAATGCCCTGTTCGACGGCAAAGCCCTTTTCGCGCGCAGCGACCAAAACCGCGCTGTCGGTGAGCGGCAAGAAGGCAATCGAAATCGGGGTCACATCTTGCCTCCCAGAAGGCTGCTCGCGGTAATCAGGGCTTCGGCCACCTCCGCGATGCGGCGCCCCTGGTTCATGGCGGTCGTGCGCAGCAGCGCGTAAGCGTCGGCTTCGCTCATGCTGCGGCTCTCCATCAGGATTGTCTTGGCGCGGTCGATCGTCCGGCGTTCGGCCAGCGCGGTCTTGGCCTCCTCGAGTTCGGACTGCATCCGCGAGAAAGCATTGAAGCGGCGGATGGCGAGATCGAGGATCGGTTTCACCCGATCCTTGCGCAGCCCGTCAACGACATAAGCGGAGACGCCTGCATCGATCGCGGCGCCGATCATGTCTTCATCCGATTGGTCGACGAACATCGCGATCGGCTTGGCAAGCGCGCGGCTGACGACGAGCATTTCCTCCAGCGTATCGCGGCTGGGGCTGCCCAGGTCCATCAACACGACGTCAGGCGCGATCCGCTCGAGCTTGGCGACGAAAGCACCGTGCGGCGGCACGAGGTGGATATCCTCATACCCCGCTTCGCGCAGGCCCTCCTCGAGCACCGTCGCGCGCAATCCGCTATCGTCGATGATTACGATCCGCAACCTGACGTCCCCTATACACGCGCGCAGAATGCGGGGCGCGGCTCGGCGCGGTCAACGGGCGAAAAGATAGCGGGCGGGATAGCGTCGCTACTTTGCCTTCTTGGGCGGCGGCCCGCTCGCAATCACGCGACGGTAATTCGGCGGCGATGGCCCGGGCCCGCTTATCGCAGCATTTCCGCCGCGGATACGCGTCAGGCCTTACGCTTGCGCTCCCGCCGCGGCGTCTTTTCCCGCACGCTGATTGCGATTGCGAATATCATCCGGAACATCACGCGCTCCCCCTATTGAGCGCCACCACCATATGAAATTTCTGTTGCCATTCGGTGACGGATATCAGCGGGACGGGGTCGTGCCGGAATAAGCTTCGATGAAGGGCTGCAGAAAGGATCGATAGGGCTCGGCGACCCCGATGCCGCTGCGGTTGATCGGGCGGCGCACCTGCAGCGCACTCGCGGTCGCGACGACTCGTTCGGTCTCGTGGAATCGATGAACGGCATCTTCATCGGGAAGGCCGCAATGGGTCAGGATCCGGCGGGTCCAATCTGCCGGTGCCTCGACCAGCGCGCCATAGGGGATGACGAGAAGGCGATCGCCCAGCCGCTCCTGCCAAAAATCGATCAGCATATCCTCCAGGCGGAAATGATGAGCGATGTCCGTCAGGCTGTAGCTCCAGGCTACACCGTGGATGAAGAAGGTGCGGAAGCAAGACCAGGCGGCGTCGAGCGGATCACGCCGCATCCAGATAAGCGGAGCCTGCGGCAGCGTGGAGGCGATCAGGCCGAGGAAGCGACTATTATCGATCGTCTTGTCGACGATCCGCCCGGCCCGGCCGAAACGCTCCTCCAGCAAATGGAGATAGAGCCCGCCCAGTTTTTGTAGCGTCCCGCCGCGCGCGAGGTGGGTGGCGATGGCTTCGCCCGACGTGCCGCCTGCCGCGACCGCAACATGATGCGCAAGGCTAATCTCTCCGCCGTCCGAAACCGCACTGTGGCTGGTCAGGATCTGCTCGACCAAGGTCGTGCCCGATCGCGGCAGGCCGGTAACGAAGATCGGCCTCTCGGCATCCAGCGCCTGGGCCCGATTCCATGCTTCGATCGTCCCTGGATCGAAGCCCGAGCGTGCCGCCTTGGCGCCGGCCTCGTTGCCCTGGCGGCTGTAGGGCACTGCGCTGCGCAACAACCGCGCACCCTCGGCGAAGGCAGCGAAAGCCTCGGCATATTCGCGCCGATCGTGATGCAGCTTGCCGAGCGCATAATAGAAGCGCGCCCGGTCACCGGCACTTTGGCGCTCAGCGGCAGCCACTTCGGCAAGGAGCTGCTCCCCAAGCCGGTCGTTCGCAAGGTCCACTGCCGACGAGAGTGAGAGCCACGCCGGGCCCCAACCAGGTCGGCCGCGAATCACATGCTCCAGCGCGGCGCGTGCCTCGTCGATCCGGCCCAATGTCAGTGCGGTATTGCCCAGCACATAGGCACGGGCTGTGGGATCCATGCGATCCGCCGGCAGGGCCGCCAGCAAGTCGTGGGCCTCGCGCTGCCGGCCGGTCTGCGTGAGCAGCACCACCTTATGGTAGAGTGCCTCCGGCGTGTTGCCCGCGGCCGCGACAAAGGCATCCATGGCGCGATGCGCCAGGCCCAACTCCCCGCTCACGCGCATCAGCTCGGCAATGCGTCGCCATTCGGCGCCTAGCGGCACGTTGCCGGCGAGCAGCCGCTCGACCGCTTCATTGGTCATCTCGCGGTCGCGCTGTGCCACCGCGTCGCGGAGCGCGCCTATCAGGGGAGCAACAGCAGTCTTGGATGTCGCCACGGAAACGTCCTAGCCCGCTCCTGCGAAGCCACCAAGCCCCAGCCGAAAGGTGTCGCGTTCAGCACGGCTCGGCCTTTTTGCAACTGCACAAAGGAGTTCGCGCGTTAACTATAAAAATTGAATCCGAAGTCGGTCCTTTCCTTGACAGTTCCCGAATATTTCAGGTTAACTCCCCTTAACTTGCCCGAGAAGGGACTCGCGCAAGAACAGGGGTAGCGTCATGAAATTCAAGACGATTCTCGCTTGCGGCGGCGCAGCGGCTGTTCTCGCTTTCGGTGGTGCGGATGCCGCCACAATCAATCTGGTGGATGTGGGTGGCGTTACCGGCTCGCCGGCCGCAAAGGATTTCAAGATTGCGGCCGCCTTCTGGGGGAAGATGTTCACGAACAATGTGACCATCAACCTCGGTGTGGGCTTCAATCCACTTGATCCGGGCGTCATCGGCTCGACCGGCAGCCGCCGGATGGATTACCGGGTCGCCGCCTGGGAGACGCACGTCAACGCGACCAAGAGCAATTCCACGCTCGACCAGAGCGTCGTGCTGCCGACAATCACCGGGTCGAGGGTGGACTTCGTGACCAATGGCGTCGACGCCACCGGCAACAACACGACCGACCCGGCCAAGCAGGTTTATGCAACTGACGATTATAGCGGCTACATGCTGTACACGAACAGCTCGGTGGTGAAGGCGATCGGCGGCACGGTTTCGAATCCGAACGCACTGGACGCGTCGGTAACGTTCAGCAGCGATTTCGCCTTCGATTTCGATCCGACCGACGGGATCACCGCCGGCACCATGGATTTCCTCGGCGTGGCCATCCACGAAATCGGCCACGCATTGGGGTTCGTATCCGGGGTCGATTTCCTTGACGTATATGGCAAGCCGAACGGCCCTGGCGGGGGCCTGCTTGGCTACGATCTGAACGATACGTCGATCTACTCCGCGCTCGACATGTTCCGTTATAGCAACGATCCGCACGATCTCGCCCCGGGATCAGGGCCGGTGTTGGATCTGTCGGTCGGCACCGGCTCCTATTTCTCGATCGACGGCGGCCAAACAGCATTGTTTGGCAATTCCTTCTCGACAGGGTCCTATAATGGCGACGGACACCAGGCATCGCACTGGAAGGATGCGTCGGGACCGAATGCCTGCGGCCCGCAACTCGGCATTATGGATCCGACCTTCTGCTATGGCCAGATGGGGGATGTTACGGCGCTGGACCTCGCCGCGTTCGATGCAATCGGCTGGAACCTGAGCGTCGATGCGCTTGCCAACAATGGCAGCTATCACGCGACGACCTCCACCATATTCGGGCAGCATCTGTCGGGCTCGAGCGCGGTCTTCGCGCCGGAGCCCGGGACGTGGGCGCTGATGCTCGGTGGTTTCGGCGCAGTAGGCGCCATCCTGCGACGTCGGCGGACGGCTGTCAGCTTCGGCTGAACACGCGGGCGCAGCAAATGACAGGGCGCCGCTTGGTCTCCGGACCGGCGGCGCTTTTGTCTTTGGCCTCAGGTCCAGCTTAGATTGGTGAGCGAATTGGCCGGGATCGTCAGTTCGGCCATGCGCCCGCCATTGCGGATGCGCACGCTCCGATCAGCCCCGGTGTTGGTAAGCAACATTGCCTTGCGACCATCCGCATTGACGAACGCAACATGCGCCACACTTTCGATCGCGCCAGAGGACAGGATCACCTTGGCGCCGCGTCGCGCCGCGTGGTTCAGATGCTTGATAGCCCAATAATTGGGGCCGCGCGCCGTCACCTGCCTGGAACGCGAATCGATCGTGACCGTGCCCTTCAGATCGAATGGACCGATATTGGGCCTGCCATTTTCGTCGAGCACGACATTCCAGTCGATCAGGCAACGCGCCCAATTGCGAAGCGCATGGGTCGCGCCTAGGCCCGACTGAGCGATCGCGGCCGTTTCGTCGATTCGTGGCTTGGTGCTGCTCGGTCCCACGCCCTCGGTCATCGGGCCCGGAGTAGCGGCAAACTCGATTCTGCCGGACCCTGCGGCCAACTCGAATCCGCCTTCGGTCCAGTACATGCCCTTCGTCGGATAAGCGTCGTGAATGCGCGTCATCGCCTCGGCCGACCCGACATAGGGATGCCACGCGACGCCGTCGGCATATTTGAACACCGCCGGGTCCTCGAGCGTGTTGTAGACACGGCCCCACAGATTGAAATTGTGGTCGAGCAGCCAAATCCTGGTCGACAAGCCGGCGGCTGCGATCGCGGGGCCGAGATGCTTGCCAACGAACGCGACTTCATGCTCCTGCGGTAACGCGCTGGCGGGCATGCGCCCGGCCTGCTCGGTGTCGGATTCGTTCTGGCTGGTGATGGCATCGATCTGCACACCCGCCGCCCGGTAGGCCTGCAAGTATTTGACGAGATATTGGGCATAGACCGGAAAGTTGGCCGGCTTCAGGTTGCCGCCCAGCATGGATCCGCCATTCTTCATCCAGCCAGGCGGACTCCAGGGTGAGGCCAGAATGAAGAGCTCGGGATTGATGTGTCGCGCGCTCACGAGCCCGGGCAGGACATAGGCGCGATCACGATCGATCGAGAAGCGCGCCAGGCTAGGGTCGGGCGCCCCCTCGTCATAACTGAACATCGCGGTTGCATAATCGCTGGAGCCTATGCAGCAGCGCGTGACATTGATGCCGAGCTCATCGGGCGCAAACAGCTCGTGCAGGAACGCGGCACGCGCTGCCGGCGCGAGCTGGCTAATCACAAAGGCTGAAGCTTCGGTGAAGGCAGCGCCGAACCCGAGTATGTCCTGAAAGCTTATGGTCGGATCGAGCGTGATTGCCTGGGCGTCATCGCCTGCATCCGGCCGCCAATCGACGCCCGGCGCGGCGACAAATCTTTTGTCGCCCGCGGTCTGCTGGACACGGATGTCCCCGGCGCCGCGCGCCAGCGCGGGAACGGAGGCCAAAGCGGTCAACCCCGCACCGCCAGCCATGAAAGCGCGCCGCGTTGAGCCGTTCATTTTGTCCTCCCTGACATCGTTATCAATTTCTTTCATAGCCAAAGGCCGCGCAACAGGAAAGGCGCCGCCGGTCCCCCGGCGACGCCTTGCCACGGTCAGAGAGGGAGAGAGAGTCAGCGGCGTGCGTCGACACTCAGCCGTCCTCCGCCGAATGCCACGACCTGAAGCAGGCCGCCCGCCATCGCCACGTTCTTGAAGAAATGGATGAACTGATTCTGGTCGGCGAAATCGTGGTGGAATCCCAAGGCGGTGG
>Ga0207647_10003747_pt1 | contig 11360 bp, 7 predicted proteins | sample KBSCornC2_FD_184295 | JGI IMG/M metagenome (GOLD analysis project Ga0207647, IMG submission 184295) | Corn rhizosphere microbial communities from Kellogg Biological Station, Michigan, USA - C2 (SPAdes) (version 2) | ecosystem: Host-associated > Plants > Roots > Rhizosphere ...
TTCGATCTCTGCAAAGGTGCTTCTCCTTGACCACTCCATCGAGACCGCGACATGGCCGCCGTCAGTAACGTGGACCCGCGGACTTCAGCAATTTTGCCACCCATCGAGATGATACGTCACGCATCTGCCGCCGCTGGAGTTCTTCGGCTAAACGGTGACGGACCGTTTCGAAAAATAATCCGATCTGCCCCGACTGAAGCGCGACATAACCCTTCCGCTGCTCCCGGCCGCCAACCGCGCTTTTCCAAACGACGGCGTAGGACCAGAGTTGGGCATCTGGTGGCAATTGAGCGATGAAGTTATGCCACGCCGGGTTAAGGTGACCGAACGCTAGCTGCGGGGCACCACCGAGCGGATCGGAAACAAGTTCACGTGCTTCGATCGCTTCAATATCGAGCCGTGCAACGAGATCCTTCATCCTGGGTGCAAAACTGCGCTCGCGTCTCTCCAGAGAGCGCAAGCTACCCCGCTCTTGAATTTCCGCGAGAATGACCACGGGAATGCCCAGCGGCCAAAGGGGCGCCATCACAAGCACCGCCAACGTGTATCGTGCGAGAACTTTGCTAAGAGGAGGCCTCTCTCCCCCCGCAGATAGATTGTCCCAGATTTGCGTTGGCCGGACACCGAGCGCGATGATCCCCAGCAACAACCCGATGACCAAATACCATTGGCCGAGAAGAAGCGCCTTAGCCAACATCAGAATTGCCGAGCCTTGTGGATGCCGCGACGCCATAACCAAAAGCGGCGTTTGCCTTGGCTCTCCCCGTTTTCCCTCACGAAACGCCCGATCAGCTCGCCTTTCTTGAATTGGAGCAAAAGGTCTCGTTCATAGGTGCTAGCGTAGCCGAGATGAACATATTCCAGCAGCTTGCCCTGCGGTAGCCGCACTGTGCCTGTCACCCAATGAGCGAAGACGCGTTCCCGATAGCTCGGAAATACCGTCTCGATTGTTGCTTGCTCGCCACCGTTCAGCCAGCCCGTCAACGCAATGAGATAGAGCCGTCCCTCTAGCACTTCCCACGTGCCGACATAGCCCCTCCAGCAGGCCGTGGTGGAGTGGCGGAAATCAGGACGGGTACCCCCGAGTGCGAAATAGGCATAAAGAGGGTTGGAGCACATTGCGTGCTCGAGGCCTTCAAAGATCAACCGTTCTGGGGATTGCGCTGTCATGGCTGATCTGAACACTGTCCTTTACGTTATGGGTTGCCGACCCCTACCTACCGATCAGCGTAATGCGCGCTGCTACGCCGAACTGCCTCGTTTCATTTTTCTCTCCCACCTCTTGAACGGCGTCAGAATCTCGGGATAGCCACCGTCAAAAGGCCATTGCACGCGAAGTGCATTGTTTTGCATTCGTCGATCCAGCAATTCCATTGCTTTAATCGCATGAGCGGGACAACATTATAGCAATTGGGATGGCCCGGATCGGAACCATTGGAAGCCAACTACTTATATCGGACATCTGCCGCTGAATTGGGGAGCGATCGCTGAGAGCCCGTTACTGCGATGCCTCTCCCACACCGAGTTCGATGGTGGGAATCTTTGAAAAATTGCTATGTCCGGGTGATAAAGGTTTCCCGTGATACTGCGGAAAGCTTTGTGATCTACCGGGATCGTTCATCGCCTTGCAAATCATCGCCAGTCTCTGTCATAGCGGGGACGGGGGTATGAGTGTCAGAAGCAGACGATCAAAATCGCTCGATCAGCTTGCTCTCGCCGAAGAATTTGGCGGAACTACTCGGATGGGCCAATAGTCATGTCCGAAAGTTCGCTGAGAACGCACCCCATCAGAAGCTGGATGGGTGGAACGAGTGCTTTGGCAAGGATGTGAGCTACGCCGCTCTCGCCGGTCTGCTCGCCCTTCCTGGCGGCCGTGATGCTGCGGAAGCCATATGCCATAGGGCAAAAATCAGGTGTGTCGCGGGCGCCATTGCAACAAAAGCCAAGCAGATAATTTTCAGATTCCATGGTGGTACAGAGCCGCCTGCCCGCGAGCAATGGCCGCGCCTCCTAGCTGAAGCAGGTGCTCCGACGGAAGCTGCATGGGTGATTTGGTGGGATCACGGCCCCAATCCCAAAGGAACGGAGTTTGATTGGCTTTCCGATCACCCTGCCGTTTCTGTGCTTCTTAAGAGTCTGGGCCCGCCTGCTGGCGAAGCGACCTTCTCGGACGTGCACGGCGACACCTCGCCCGAGGTTGAGCCACGGTTCGACACGCTCCAGGCAGTCCGAAATGATATATTGGCGTGGATCGAAGGCGGCGACATAGAGGCCTCCGATTTCGCAACGAGATTGCGCCAGGCAGCCGAGCGCCTCGATCAGGTTGCATCGCAGGCTGCCGAAGCGCATCGCCTCGGAGAACGCCGGCAGCAAATGCGGGCGGAGCTGTTGAAATTCCAACAAGAGGTCGTAGCTGCGGATGGCAGCAGCGCGGTCGCCGTCGTGACGAGGCTGTCGCAATTCATTGCAGATGGCGCAGGTTGGTCGCTAACCGCAGCCGAGGATCTTCTCGCGCGCAAACAAGAATATCTAGAAGCGGCGTCTACCTGGCGCGACGCCATGGATCAGCTGTCTGAAACCCACGATTATAAAGGTGTAAGTGACGCACATGACGCGGAGGAGCAGCTTGCCAAGGCGATCATCGAACGTCTCGGCAACCTGTCCGCCGATGTTTTCGTTGAAGATGCACAGCAGCCGTCCGATCAATCGGAACCGGCGCCGGTTGTTGAGGATGCTCTCCAGCAATCCCCGATCAATAGCCTCCTCACCCAAAAGGACGATATTGGGGCCGCACAGACGGACGATGTCGTGGCCGACGATAGTCCTGGAGAGCACGAAGGCGATGCTGTCGAGCCTGACGATAGCGCGACCCACGACGTCATCCAGGAGAGCGATCTTCTTGAAGACGGTGACGATGCAGCAGCGGATATTGCTGCACGGCGGCAGCTATCTCTACAAGCATCGGCAACGGCGCTCGGCGAAGGACGCTACGGGCTGGCCGCTCACGTTGCCGTTGTAACCGAGTCCGAAGGCGTACATCCGGAATTTGGGTTCAGCAGCTCATTGATGGCGGCACTGACCGCGGGATTGATGGTCGGCGCACCAGGGCGGTTGCGGAGCGTCGAGCAATTTTCAGTTGCCCGTCCGGGGGTCGAGGAGCTGCTGACCCACGACATCGATCCGGCGATTCGGCTGATGGCATTTGCCGCCAGCCTGCGGCCTGCGCTGTTCGCGATTTCGTGCGGCGCCGACCAGATATTGCGCAACATGTCGGGGCTTCAAAGTTTAGTGCCCGCTGTGCATGGCCTAGCAACCTTTGCTGCGAATAACGTCAGAAGCGGCGATATCATCCCGGCAGAGCTTGCCCTGGTCGGTGACAAAATTGCTCCGCGGGCCGAGGTTGAAGCCCTCCGCCAGGATACTGAGCGCTTCCTCACGATCGCGCGCAGACGAACCATCAAATTTCAACCCGCGACAGCGATATGGGTGAACGTACTTCGTAGCGGGCCGGTCTATGATGCTCTCAACGCGATCATCGCAGACGCGGCCGATGCCGCGAAGTTGGTCGGTGAGGCGCTTGATACCACCTTGGCGGATATCGATCGGTTCATCACCGATCGTGATCGAGACGCTCTGGGAGGACGAAAGCGCGAACCTCTGACGGCAAAACCGCGCGCGACGCTGCGCGACTGGCTGGAGGATGTCGCAACTCGGCTCCAAAATTGGCGGAGGCTTAATGAAGCGCTGCAGAGATCGCCCCAGGATCGCTATAACGTAGAACATCGCGAAGAATTGAAGACGCGCCTGGAAACCGCCTCGGCTGAGCTTGACAGGTTGGACGCGCATGGCAATCCTGCACTGGCTTTTGCCAGAGGCGCAGCATTGGTGGCGACTCGCGGCGTCCTGGCACTGTTCGAAGGCGTGGGTCGGTCGCAGCTCCTTACGGCAGAAGAAGAACTCCTCCTCTTCGAACCGCCCGTCACCATAGACGATGTCGAGCTTTGGACCGATCAGGATAGGTCACGGTTTTACGCGGCAGCCAAGGATGTCGCATCGCGCGATCCCGATTTCGAAGCTGCCTTCAAGATCGCGCTGCAAAATGGCCGCTTCGAGCGAGTTGAATTGCTGCGCGACCGGATCCTCGCCCAGGACCCTGCACGCGATGAGGCGCTGGAGCGGATCATTCGAGGGGAATGGGATAGGCAGCTCACCCAGGCCCGTTCACGGCTCGGGAAAGCGCGCAGCCGACTCAACGATCTCCTCGGCGCTGACGATCGCCAGATTCTAAGTCGTGATCTGAGCCCGAGCCTCGATGAGCTTGAGTTTCAGATTGCTCAGAATGCAGGTCCAATCGATTTGGCGGAATGGTCCTCTGCACTCGACGCAATCGATGCTGAGCTCGAAAGCGGTTTTCGATCGCTTCTTGGCCCATTGCTGTACGAGATAGATAGGCTCGAAAGAGCCGGTCAGAATGTCTCCGACCTCCGTAAAATGGTCGAGCTACGGGATCTCGGAACGCTGAGCGAGCATGTCGAGGCATATAAGCACGGTGCGACCCCGCCCCCTGTCGCCACCGATCTTCTCGATGGTTTCAATGCGTATCTGCAGTCGCAGAACAAGCGCATTGACCTGCCGTCGCTCGAACGGGCGATCGATATTCGCGGTAAAGTGGATGGGGCTGATTTTGCTCAATGGGAAGAAGCCGAGATCGATACGGCCAAGGCTCTGCTTAAGGCTTGGCGCGAGCTCAAGGAAAATGACGGTAATCACTCACCTCCTCAGCTGCGATCGCTCTTCCAGGCCCTGTTGGCGACGAGCCCCATCGACGTAAGCCTAAACAAAAACCCAGACGTACCCGGCCACTATCAGTTGAGAACGCCAGTTTTCACGACGCGTGAAGAGTGCGTCGTTCCAGCGTTCGGCAGTGAGGCGAAGGGTCGATACGAAATCGTCCTCGTCGATCGCCGCAACATTGGCTCCGGCGCCGAACTCGCCGCGCTGAAAGGAAAGCTGAGCGCACCGACATTCTTCGTCGTGCGGGGCTTAATGCCTGGCGTCGCCCGGCGCGCGTTCATGCAGCGCGTGCGAACGGCCGGCGCGAATCCCGCCTGCGGTCTGATCGACGAAGCGACGATCCTGTTTCTCGCGATGCGCAGAGGGTGGCAGCGATCCGACGCCTTCGGGCTCTCGCTCTCCTGCGGCGTGGTTCAACCATATTCTGACACGCCTCAGAAGACCTCTCCGGAAATGTTTTTCGGTCGAAGCGACGAACTTCGAGAGCTCTGGGACCCGAACGGATCCTGTCTGGTGTACGGCGGTCGCCAGCTGGGTAAGACCGCGCTGCTCCGGCAAATCGAGCTTCGCCACGATCGGGCAAACCAGATTGTCGAATATGGTGACGACGAGGTCGAGGAATTCACGCGGCAAGGCCTTCCGGGGTTCTGGCGGTGGATCGGCAATCGAGCAGAGGCCCGAGGAATACCGATGCCGGGCAAACGCACCCCGGCCGAGGTTCAGCAGGCGATACGTGAATGGCTCGCCGTGGATGTAACCCGGCGCCTTATCTTCCTGATCGACGAGGCCGATAAGTTTCTGAGCTCGGAGCTGCGCTCGAACTTCAAGATGCTTCTTCAGCTGCGTGAGCTGATGCGTGTCACCGATCGGCGGTGCAAGTTCATCTTCGCGGGTTTGCATGACGTGCAACGCCTCGCGCGCACCCCCAACTCGCCCCTTTTGCATTTCGGCACACCCATTCGAGTCGGTCCGTTGATGGGAAAGGATCTGTTCGACGCCCGCAACATGGTCGAGCAGCCGATGGCTGCCGCGGGTTATGCATTCGGATCGAATGTCGAAGAGGGACGCGCGTTGATGGGCCGGGCGCTGTCCGAGGTCGGATATTATCCTTCATTGATGCAGACGTTCGGGATGGTGCTTGTCAACCGGATGAACTCCCGCGCAGTGTCGACCATCGTTGGCGACCCACCGGCACTGCCGATCCGCATAAGCAGCGAGGAGCTTAATGCCGCGCTTGATGATAGTGCCTTCCGGAACAATGTGCGCGACAAGTTCGATAAGACGCTCGATCTCGATCCGCGATATCGCCTGATTGCCTATCTGGTACTGATCGGAACGCAGAAGACCGCCAGCCGCGATGACATGCGTCCCGGCATGTCGATCGCAGGTATCCAGAAGGAAGCGATGTTCTGGTGGCCGCAGGGGTTTGTCGAAGACAGCTCAAACTCGGCGTTCGAGGGCCTGCTGAAGGAAATGGAGGGGCTTGGCGTTCTCGTGGGGCTCGCCGATGGCCGCTATGCTATCCGGTCCGCAAGAATCGCCGCAATGCTGGGCTCCGTAACCGAGGTGGAAGACCGGATCCAAGAGCTGGCTGATCAACCCTATGAGGTGGTTGAGGACACGGGCAGCCTGCGGCGCGCGCTGGGTAAAGCGCCTTCGCCCCTCACATTCCGCCAGGAAGCCGTGCTCATGGAGGCTCGAAGCGCGCCCCCGGTGACCGTCGCCCTGACCTCCGAAGCCTTGGGTCTTCACCTTCTGCCTGCAGCAATCGAGGAATTGACGCGGACCGACGAGGAACTGTTCGTCGTCCCCATAGACGCCATTGACACGGTGCCGAAGCTTGAACGGGCTATCACGACCGTCGCGTCCCGCACGAAGGAAGCGGGTCGCCAAAAGGGATTGCTGATCGCGTCGGGACCGTGGCTCGGCAAGGAAGCGGTGGCGGCAACGCTGGAGCACCCAGAGGTACGGCGCGCAAGACGTCTGTCCAATCAAGGCAAGGAACAAGGCGTCAGGGTTATTCTGCTTCCGAGCATGATCGATTGGCGAGAGCTGGCCGAGGAGGATCAGGGAGACCGGCTTTGGGGTGCCATGCTTGTGTCGCTGTCTCCGTTGCACGACGCGAGCCTGCGCGAATGGTTGGAGCGCAGAACGGCCAGTCGGACTATCCATCCCGGAGCAATCGAGAAATTGCGCGTGGCGACGGGAGGTTTCCCGGAGATCCTCGCCGCCCTCGGCGGTGACAATGCCGAGCAGATTGTCGCCGCGGCGGAGGATGCCTGCTCCGATATGTTCGCGAACCTTGAAAGGACTCTTGCAAAGATGGGTCTGCGGGCGGGGTGGCTGCGCCAGATCGCCGAATTTTTATTGGACAAGTGCGACGGATCTATTGCGGTCGGCGATCAGGAATCGGTGATTGAGTTGATGAAGGACGTCGGGCTGAGGGATGTCGCCTGTGGGTTAAATGTGCTGGCTCGTCTTGGCCTTTTTGATCGTACGATGGATCGCGATCTGCTATCGGGATGGCAGCTCAATCCCCTCGCAGCGCAGTTGCTTGCGAGCCGGCCGCCGAATTGAACCGACACCAAGATTTCTGGCGGCTAGCCGGTGGCAAGCGCTTCGTCGAGGCGGTCCGTACCGGCCCGCGCGAGCGGCGATCTATACTCATCCATGAGCCCTTCGATCCGCAGCCGCTCGCAGCCGCGATCGGCGACCTCACCCGTGACCAGGGACTGGATGCCCTCTGCGAGATCGACGGCTTGCAACCGGTCGATTCCCTGTGCGATCATCTGCAGAGCAAGTTCGACCCCGTCGCCTCGACAGTCGATGGATTCGCATTCAGCCTCAATTATGCTGTGATCTTGGCCTGGAACGTCGCGGCGACGTCCGCCTTGCTAGAAGAGCTTTCAAGCTTCGCGGAAAGCAGTGCGGTCCGCGGTGAAGTGTCCGCGCCGGTCGTCATCATCGTATCGAGCGTACCGATCGACCGTTGTACGGAGCCCGTGTGGGAGAAGCTGGAAGCCAGGGGAATCTTGGGGCCGCACGATGGGGTCGGTTTTGCCGCTGGTGTGGGGCGGGGCATCCACACCTTCGAGCATCGTTTGAAAACGAGCGTCGCGGTCGAAGTAGGGGCGTGGGATCTCGATATTATCGAGCGTATCCTGTCGATGCCGACCCATCGGGCCACACGGCCTGACGCGCACCTCGACGCTTGGTCCGATCGACGGGCAGATGCTTGGCGCGACGACCGACCCAGTTGGACCGCGGGGAGTCTTGATGAATGGGGAGGTGAGGCATGCGTCCACCCACTCTATCTTGCCGCAAACAAGCCGACTCTGCTTACCAAGCGGGTCTGGCGGGGTCAGGTCGCGGTGTTGTTCCCTTGGCTCGAAGAGTTTCGTCAGGCGGTCATCAGGACGTACCGCAACCACTTGCGGCCCGACGATCTGTCCTACGGCGACGACGTCGATTCGTTGGACTGGGGACCGGTATGCTGGCAACTCGGGCGGGCAGGCGTAGATCGCCGGGCACTCGACGCCATCCATGCGGGGCGGAAGATAAGAAATGATCTGGCCCATGGCCGCCCCGTCGACTGGTCTGCAATACAGAGCTTCGAGACCAGCATGAATGAGGTCAGACTCTCGCGTTGAGCGAAGGTTCGATTCCCAGCCGCGCGCAATGTTTATCGAGGCGCTGATAGCTTGAATAACCGATCAGATTTGCAGCTCTCGTCTTATTGCCGGCTGCCGCGCGAAGAGCGCGCTCGATATAATGTCTCGCCACATCGTCGAGGACAGCATCGAGACTGAAATTGCTGCCGATGGGACGAACCAACAAGTCGCCGGTTCTCGGCTCCGGCGCATCGGAAAATAGTGCGGACTTTGCGTCATCTGCCGAAAGGGTCTCATTCTCCGACCAGACGAGTGCGCGCCGCATGGTGTTGTGCAATTCGCGGACATTGCCCCGCCACTCTTGCTGCATGAGGATGTCACGCGCTCCGGCGCTGAGGGATTTCGGGGAGTAGAGCGGATCATCACTTAGCTCAGCGTTGATCTTTTCGAGGCCTTGATCGATCAGCAGGCCGAGATCATTGCCGCGCTCCCGCAGCGCCGGCAGGCGGATGCGCAAGACCGCCAGCCGATAGAACAGGTCTTCGCGGAAACGCTCCTCAGCGACCGCACACGCGAGATCACGGTGGGTCGCTGCGATCACTCTCACGTTGACCTTACGGATCTTGTTCTCGCCTATCCGCGTGACCTCTCCTTCCTGGAGGACACGTAGGAGCGCGACCTGTGCAGACGGCGACAGCTCACCAACCTCGTCTAGGAACAAGGTGCTACCGTCTGCTTCCTCGAAGCATCCGAGGCTGTTGACCGCGCCCGTGAACGCGCCCTTGATATGGCCGAACAACCGTGACTCAATGAGTGTTTCAGGGATCGCTCCGCAATTTACAATCACCATGCGCTTGGCGCCTCGCGGGCTAGCCCGGTGTACGGCTTGAGCAAGTAACTCTTTCCCCGTCCCGGACTCGCCTTCGATCAGCAACGGGACATTCCGCGGGGCAGCTTTTTTGCCCAGCGCGATCACGCGTCGCATCGGCTCGCTTTCACCGGCGATCTGCGCAAAGCCGCTTGTCGCCTCCGGACGCTCTGCCGTGGACTCCCTCAGGCGCCGGTCAGGATCGTGCAGGAGGTCCGGGAGGACCTGTGCAGGCAACCGCGCCGGCTTCTCGACCGTCTTTACCGGGCCGTTCGATGACTCGATCAACTCGGCTGGGAAGCGGGACGTACCGAGCAATAGCCACACCGACGCCATGACGGGCGTGCCGGGGCTGAGATGGAAGGTAAGCTGTGGTGGCCGCGCAGCGCCGTCGAGCGCTTCCGCGATCGTGCGAGACGCATGTTCGTAGATTTCCGAAAACGCATTGGGCTGGCTCAGGTTGACCAACCGCCTGTGTATTCGCACGCCCGTATCCGCACCCGCCAGCCATGCAATATACCTCAGGATGCGATCCTCGGGCCAGCTGCAGAGGAGCCATGCCTCGTCGAACGGCCGCTGACGCAGCGCCCCAAGGATGGGTCCCTCGCCGCTGTTCTGCTCGGCTTCGAGGTCGGCGGTGCCGATCCAGGCAAACAAGATTTTCATACCGCCATAGTAACATATAATATGAATACGTAACAAACGCTATTATACCCACCTCCGATAATCACTGATAAATACCGGATTTCCGCCGTTTGCGGGAGTTGGCACGGTCTCTGCAAATCCTCTTCGATGAAACGATGAGGAGGATTGAATGCAGCGTTCGAAGAAGTTGTTGCTGGTGTACGCGGAAATCCGCAGCGCGCTGGGCAGTCAGGTCAGTGCCGGCGAGGTTCTCGAGATCGCCGAGCGATTGGTGGACTTTGCTAATTATCGCGACGTGATCGACAGGTGCGGGACCGTCGATTTCTCGACGCCCGGCTCGATCCCCGTCGACCGCGCTTTCGATGACGGTGGCTGGGCATTGCTCCACGATTGCTATGCGAGCGGCCTGCTGGGTGATGACGACCCTGCCGACTATTCTTGGCGTCCCGGTCGCCGCGCGGCGCCGTTGATGGAGCATTGGGCATGAGCAACATTCGTCACAGCGGCGTACTCGCGGCGCGTGAGCACCTCCTGTCCGGCGAGCCGATGACGCGGCTCGAGGCCATCGTGCTCTTTGGCGTGCCCGACCTCACCAAGCTCATCAGTGATCTCCGGCGCGACGGCTTCATCGTTCACACGCGTCAGGTCGCCTACGCCGCGGCCGTTGCTCGGGTGAACCGCCACGCCGTTCTCCAGCCGCCGGCAAACCTGCCGGTGAAGGAGATCACGCTCACCGATTACTGGGTGAGCAGATGAGGCGACGCTTCACCCGCCGGCAGCGCCGGATCGCCGCAATGATTGCGGCCGGTCGCTGCCGGCAGTGCGGCGGTCCGCTGCCTCCTCATTTTCACGTCGATCATCGGCTGGCGTTCGCAAGGCGCGGCCCCACCATCCTCACCAACGCGGATGCCCTTTGCGGCCCCTGCAATCTTTCGAAAGGTACCAAGTCCATGTTGAAGCTCCGTCCCTGGCAGCGCGAGGCCCACGATCAGGCCATCACCTGGCTGACCAAGACCCGCCTCGATCGCCATTTCCTCATCAACGCCGCGCCGGGAAGCGGCAAGACCCTGGGCACCTGTGCGATCGCGGCGACGCTGTTCGAGCAGGATGAAATCGACCGCGTCGTCGTCATCGCGCCGCGTACCGAGGTCGTGAACCAGTGGGCTGCAGACTTCGCGCGGGTCACCGGACGCCATATGAATAAGGCGACCGGCGCCGATCGCGAATTGCACCTGCTTGGACTGGATCTCTGCGCGACCTGGAGCGCGGTCTCGGGCCTCCAGGATGTGTTTCAGGCAATCTGCCGCGACAAGCGCGTTCTCGTCGTGTGCGATGAGCATCACCATGCGGCGGTGAAGGCCGCGTGGGGCGATGGTGCGGACAGCGCCTTTGCCGACGCCCGCTATGTCATCGTGCTCACGGGTACGCCCATCCGTTCGGAC
>Ga0207647_10003751_pt1 | contig 11357 bp, 7 predicted proteins | sample KBSCornC2_FD_184295 | JGI IMG/M metagenome (GOLD analysis project Ga0207647, IMG submission 184295) | Corn rhizosphere microbial communities from Kellogg Biological Station, Michigan, USA - C2 (SPAdes) (version 2) | ecosystem: Host-associated > Plants > Roots > Rhizosphere ...
TAGCGCCCGTCTCGCTTGCGGGGTCAGTTCGTCGGTATCGAGGATGCGCGCCGCCGCCGTGGTCAGGGGGACTTGTTCGGCGCGGGCGAGCTGGTGGACCTTGGCCAGCGCCTTGTCGCCCAGGCCGCGTTTGGGGGTATTGACGATGCGCTCGAACGCCAGATCGTCGGCCGGCTGGGCGACGACGCGGAGATAGGCGAGCGCGTCGCGGATTTCCTGCCGCTCGTAGAAGCGAAAACCGCCGACGATGCGATAGGGCATGCCGATCGAGATGAAGCGGTCTTCGAACTCGCGCGTCTGGTGCTGCGCGCGGACCAGGATGGCGACGTCGTCGAGGCTGGCCTTGCGGAGCTGTTGCGCGGCCTCGATCTCGTCGCCGACCCGCCGCGCTTCCTCGGGGCCGTCCCAGACGCCGAGCACCTTCACCTTCTCGCCCTCGTTATGCTCGGTCCACAGGGTCTTGCCGAGCCGGCCCGAATTGTTGGCGATCACGCCCGACGCGGCGGCGAGGATGTGCGGGGTCGAGCGGTAATTCTGTTCGAGCCGGATCACCTTGGCGCCGGGAAAGTCCTTCTCGAACTTCAGGATGTTCTCGACCTGGGCGCCGCGCCACGAATAGATCGACTGATCGTCGTCGCCGACGCAGCAGATGTTCTTGCGCTCCTGGGCGAGCAGCCGCAGCCAGAGATATTGGACGCTGTTGGTGTCCTGATATTCGTCGACCATGATGTAGCGGAAGCGCTGCTGATAAAGCTGCAACACCTCGCGGTCGGTCTTCAGGATGGTCAGCATGTGGAGCAGCAGGTCGCCGAAATCGCAGGCGTTGAGCGCACGCAGCCGGTCCTGATAGGCGGCGTAAAGCTGCGCGCCGCGGCCATTGGCGTAGCGCTCGCCTTCGCCGGCATCGACGTCCTTGGGCGTCAGGCCCTTGTTCTTCCACTCGTCGATCAGTCCGCCAAGCTGGCGTGCCGGCCAGCGTTTCTCGTCGAGATCCTCGGCCTGGATCAATTGCTTGAGCAGGCGCAATTGGTCGTCGGTGTCGAGGATGGTGAAATTGGGATGCAGTCCGACCAGTTCGGCATGGCGCCGCAGCATCTTGGCGCCGATCGCGTGGAACGTGCCGAGCCACGGCATCCCCTCGACCGCGTCGCCGACCAGCCGGCCGACGCGCTCCTTCATCTCGCGCGCGGCGCGGTTGGTGAAAGTGACGCTGAGGATCTCCGACGGATAGGCTTTGCGCGTCCACAACAGATGCGCGAGCCGCGCGGTCAGCGCCGCGGTCTTGCCGGTGCCCGCACCGGCCAGCACCAACACCGGGCCGTCGGTGGTCAGCACCGCTTCACGCTGCGGCGGATTGAGGCCGCGCAGATAGGGCGGATCGTCGGGAAGAGAGGCGGGGGCAGGGTCGGTCACGCGTGAACACTTAGGGAACGGCGCCCGGCGGGGCAACCGTCAGGACGCGCGGGCGAGCGTCATCTTGTACATAGCCGCGAAGGTCGACGGATTGCGCATTTCATAAGCATGCCAGGCAGCGAGATCGCGGTGCAGCGGGTCGTGCGGCGCCATTTTGCGATACCGCGTAGCGTCCTCCGGCGCCGGCAGCCCGAAGCGCAGCAATTTCAGCCTCAGCGCATCGATCGCCCGCTCGATCCTCGGCACGTCGAAGCAATCCTCATGAACGTGGAACAGCAAATCGTGGACGCCCGCTGTGCTGAAGAAATCGCGCGAGTTGGTGACGCCGGGCACCGGCGCGGCGATCAGCCGGCGCCGTGCCTCGCGGATCAGGTCGTCGCTGACCGGCTCGCGCATCAGCGCGCCGAGCCGCATCCGCGCGGCGGCGACCGACAACCGCGCGATCCGGCTGTACAGCGCGACCTGCATCGCGCCGCTGGGCGCCAATACGCCGACCAGCGCCGCCCAGCCGGCTTCAGGATCGGGCAGATGATGAAGCACGCCGGAGCAGACGATATAGTCGAACCGCTGGCCAAGCTCGGCGACGGCATGGAGATCGTGGCGCAGCAACCGCAAATTGGCTTGCCCGGCGCAACGCGCCCGCGCGACGGCCAGCGAGGTCTCACTGAGCTCGATCGCCGTCACCGCCGCATCGGGCGCCAGGCGAGCGAGACTCATCGCTTCGCGTCCCGTGCCGCACCCGGCGACCAGGATATTGGGCCGCTCGGGCAGGATCGGTGCGTCCGGGCCGCACGTGCGCAACGTGTCGGCAAGCGATCGTAGCGTGACGGCGTTCGGTCGTTGCCACACCGGATAGGGCCAGCGACCATATTGCGCCGCCACCGCGCGCGTCACTGGCGCGGCGAAGTCCGCGCCGATGGCGGCCGGTGGTTCGGGCAAATAGGCGGAGCGGAAATCGGGCGCCGTGGAGAGCGCCGCTCGCTCTTCGGCATCGAACGGCCAGGCACCACCATTGATCGTCGCTTGCCGGAGCAACGCCGCCGTGAGGCGAGGAAAAGCGGCAGTCTTGCGGTCGAGCAGCAGCCAGCGGCGCACCGCGCTCAACACGCGCTCGGCGGCGGCATCGGCGACCTGGGTTTCCTCGACCAGCGCGATCGCGAGATCGTCGCGGTCGAGCCAGCGCGCAGCGGCCTGCGGATCGCCGGGGTCGGGCAGGGCGGAGCCTAGCGCAATCCAGCCTGAACGTTCGAACTGGGCGGGATCGATCCCCGGATCGCGGATCATCGCTGCAATTGCCGTCAGGTGCGACGCATCGGCCAGATCGGGCCGGCGCGACAGCTGCGCCGCCAGTCGGGTACGCGCGGCCGCATCATCGGGGGACGCTCGCCAGGCGCTGGCCGCGGCGGCGAGGCGCTTGACGGAGGGTGTATCGGTCATCGCCGCGACCATGGCGTGGCGGCCGCGGAGCGGCAAGCCGGCGGAGCGGCGCTATGACCTGGCCGCGATATCGCCGCCGAAAAATCGGGGCGGTTCGGGGAAGAACCGCCCCGCAGTTCGGGAAGAGCCGGCACATGGGGATGGACCGGCGCTCGCGGCACGCAAGGGGCCTACCGCGAGCGGCGCTCTGAGCGCCATTTGTCGCACGCGCGTGTCACGGCTGTATCAAAATGTCGCAAGCGACTGATTTTTCGGCAAACGGTTTTCCTCCACTACCGTGCCCGATAGGATGCGGCGAGAAGCGGGGAATCAGGCATGGTCGAGTTTGACAGGCGGACTGCGATCGCGACGGTGGCCGGCGGAATCATGGTCGGATCGCTGCCCGCATTCGCAGCGCAAGGGCGGGTGTTCAAGGCGAGCATCTCGCTCGAGGGTAACCGCGTGCTGATCGCCGTGGGGATGAACGGGCAGGGGCCGTTCATCTTCATGATCGATACCGGCACGTATGTGAGCATCGTCCGCCCCGATCTTGCCAAGAAACTCAACTTGCCGGTTCAGGGCTATGAAGCCTCGCGCGGGATCGGCGGTAAGGGCGACCGGTACGCAATCTATCTCGCGCGCGATTTCATTATCGGCGGCGGGATTCGCCAATCGTCGGTGGTGCTCGAGGATTCGTTCAGGTTCGGCTATCAGCAGGACATATACGGGGCGCTGGCCGCGGGGATCTTGACTGCGAGCGACACCGATCTCGATTTCGATGCGGGCGAGTTGCGCATCTATCCCGATGGCCGCGGCGACCGGGCCGGCTATGTCGCGGTCGACTCGGAAATTCCCCGCGCGAACCAGCCCGACCGAGGTTCGCGCAAGATAGTCGCGACGATCCTCGTTAACGGCCGTCCGCTGCGTTGCGCGCTCGACACCGGGTCTCCCAACACGCTGTCGCTCTACCAAGCGGCGGCGCGACGCCTCGGGTTGTGGGACAATCGCCCGTTCGCTCCCAGCCGCCCCAACGGCATCGGCGGGGCCGGGCCGATCGCGCGGACGGTGCGGGTCGACGAGATGACGCTCGGCGACGTGCGGCTCGATCGCCCGCTGATTTCGTTGCTCGGCAACGATCTTGACAGCGATCTGGACGGCATTGTCGGCTTGTCGTTCATCCGGCTGTTCAACACGTCGATCGATTCCCGCGGTCGCAGATTGTGGATCAAGCCCAGCCGCCAGGTTTCGCCGCCCGACCGCTATGGCCCGTCGGGTCTCTGGCTCGATCGCGCCGGTTCGCGGATCCTTGTCGCGTCGGTGGGCAATGGCAGTCCCGCGGCCAAAGCAGGCATCCAGCCGGGCGACCGCGTCGTCGGAGAATGGAGCGATGTACTGAGGACGATCAGTTCATCGGTCGGCAGTCGCGTTGTGCTGAAGATAGAGCGAGGCGGGCAATCGCTGGATGTTGCGTTCACGCTCAGCGATTTTCTGTGAGCGGCCGGCAGCCGCGCATGAGGAGCGTGGCGAAGCTTCCCTAGGCAAAAAAGGGGGCGGTTCGCAGGTGGAACCGCCCCGTAGTTCAGGGAGGACCGGCCGACAGGGGAGGCGACCGGTACAAACCGCGGCAAGCAAGGGGAAGAACTCTCCGCGGCAACGCATAGGTAGGCGCACTTTGTCGCAGCGCAATGTCGCAATTGTTGCAAATTGTCTCAGGCTGCGTGCAGTGGGCGCATGCACCCGATCATTGCCAATCGCCGTATCCTGCTCGCCGCGCTCGTCGGCACCTCGGTCGAGTTTTACGATTTCTATATCTACGCGACCGCCGCCGCCCTGGTGCTCGGGCCGCTGTTTTTTCCGTCGACCTCCGACACCGCGCAATTGCTGTCGGCTTATGCCAGTTTCGGGCTCGCCTTCGTCGCGCGCCCGGTAGGGGCCGCTGTGTTCGGCCATTTCGGCGATCGCATCGGCCGCAAGTCGACGCTGGTCGCCAGCCTGATGCTGATGGGCGCGTCGACATTGCTGATCGCGTTCCTGCCGACCTATCAGCAGATCGGCTGGTGGGCGCCGTTATTGCTGTGCGTGCTGCGGTTCGGCCAGGGGTTCGGGCTGGGCGGCGAGTGGGGCGGAGCGGCCTTGCTCGCGGTCGAGAATGCGCCGGAGGGATGGCGTGGCAGGTTCGGCACCGCGCCGCAAATGGGCGCGCCGATCGGGTTCATCGCGGCGAACGGCCTGTTCCTGATCCTCGGCGTGACGTTGACGCCCGAGCAGTTTCGCGACTGGGGATGGCGGCTGCCGTTCTTGGCGAGCGCGATCCTGGTCGGGCTCGGGCTGTGGGTGCGGCTCAAGGTGAGCGAGACGCCGGCGTTCAAGCGCGTCCTCGCGGAAGGGCCGCCGCCGAGCGTTCCGCTGGGCGAAATGGCGCGCGAGCATCTCGGCGCAGTCGCGCGCGGGACGCTGGCGGTGGTGGCGTGTTTCGCGATCTTCTACATCGCGACCGCGTTCGCATTGGGCTACGGCACGACCAAGCTCGGCCACCCCAAACAGGCGTTTCTCGGCGTCCAGCTCGTCGCGATCCTGTTCATGGCCGCGGGCATCGCGATCGCCGGCTGGTGGAGCGACCGGTCGAGCCCGCGCGCAGTGTTGATGTGGGGATGCGCCGGGACGGTCGTCGCGGGCATCTTGCTCGCGCCGCTGATGGCGGGGCCGCTGCTACTGGCAGGTGTGTTTCTCGCCTTGGCGCTGTTCGTGATGGGGTTCGTCTATGGGCCCGTCGGCGCATGGCTGCCCGATCAATTCCCGGCGCGCGTGCGCTATACCGGGGCGTCGATCGCGTTCAATGTCGGCGGCGTGATTGGAGGCGCGCTGACCCCATTTGCGGCGCAGGCATTGTCGGCGCGCGGGCTCGGTTGGGTCGGTCTGTATCTGGCGGCGGCGGGAGTGCTGAGCTGGATCGGGCTGGCCGCGTCGCGCCGCCGCTGATCACAACAAGACGGGGCGGCGGACCGGAGACTCTTGCGTCGGCGTCGCTGCGGGAGTGCCGCCGGCATTGGGATCGTCATATTGGACCGGCGCCATCGATTCGGGCGTAGGGCTCGAAGGCGAAGGCGCTGAAGGCGCCGCGCTGGCGTTGACATTGGCATCCGGGGAGGCCTCTATCGCGGGGGCCGGCTGAGCGCCCTTGCCGCTAACGCCGAACGCGAACAATCCGATCATCGCGCCCGACATTATCGCAAGCGCCAGCGTGATCACGAATGACCTATTCTCCTTCATGCGCGTCCCTTGGCGAATCGATGTCGATCGGAGGCGGCTTAGCCGCGCGACTATGAAGAAATCGGCAATGCCGCCCCGCGTTGGGACAGGGCTGTAACAAGCCTGTCACACGATCCGTGCAGGGCGGCGGCATGGCTACCGATTTGACGGCTGATTCAGGCCAAGTGCTTCTCGCGGCCGAGTCCGGCCAGGATGTGCGAGGCCCACGACTCGATCAGCCGAACCATCCGATCGCGAAATTCGTGTTCGTCGCGCTGATCATCGGCGCGCTGGGCTATGCCGGCTATTCGATCCTGGTCGACACTAACCATGTCGGCGAACAGATGGCGACGCACGTCTTTGCGTTCCTGATCGTTGCCTTGGTGATCGCGCTAGGCTTCGAATTCGTGAATGGCTTTCACGACACCGCCAATGCGGTGGCGACGGTCATCTATACCAATTCGATGCCGGCGCCACTCGCGGTGATGTGGTCGGGGGCGTTCAACTTCCTCGGCGTGCTGCTGTCTTCGGGCGCGGTTGCCTATACGATCGTTACATTGTTGCCGGTCGACCTGGTCCTGCATGTCGGATCCAATGCCGGCTATGCGATGATCTTCGCCTTGTTGCTGGCGGCGGTGCTGTGGAACCTGGCGACCTGGTATGTCGGGCTGCCCAATTCGTCGAGCCACACGCTGATCGGGTCGGTGCTCGGCGTCGGTCTCGCCAATCAGTTGATCTCCTCGGGCTCGAAGGGCGGCACCGCGGGGGTGGATTGGAGCCAGGCCTATGGCGTGCTGTCCGGCCTGTTCTGGAGCCCGTTGATCGGATTCGCCTGCGCGTTCCTTCTGCTCTCGCTGATGAAAAAGGTGATCCGTACGCCCAGCCTCTACGAGGCGCCCCAGGGTGACGCGCCGCCGCCGGGGCCGATCCGCGCGTTGCTGATCTTTACCTGTACGCTCGTCAGCTTCTTCCACGGCTCGAATGACGGGCAAAAGGGCATGGGCCTGATCATGCTCATCCTGATCGGCTGCGCGCCGACCGCTTATGCGCTCAATCGGACGATGCCGGCCAGCGCCAGCGCGGCGTTCATTGAGACTGCGAAGAGCGGGGTGGCGCCGTTCGCGGCACGCGCCGGTGCCGCGGATCCGAATGCCGACAATGCCCGCGCGACCTTGGTCGCCGCGCTGCAACAACGCAAGGCAGACGATGCTCGCGTCTATGGCGCAATCACCACGCTGTCGGGCGACATCAGCCAGCGCATCCAGGGCTATGGCACGATTTCCAACGTTCCCGCGGCGGCGACCGGAAACCTGCGCAACGACATGTACCTCGTGCTCGACACGTCGAAGCTGATCACCAAGGCGAAGGACGCCGGCTCGCGGTTCCGCCCAGACGAACTCAAGGCGATCGACGGTTATCAGAAGAACCTCGAACAGGGCACGCGCTATATCCCGATCTGGGTGAAGCTGGCGGTGGCGATCGCGCTCGGACTTGGCACGATGGTCGGCTGGCGGCGCATCGTGAAGACGGTGGGCGAGCGGATCGGCAAGACGCATCTGACCTATGGCATGGGCGCGGCGGCGGAACTGGTCGCCGGCGTTACAATCGCGTTCGCGGACAGAATGGCGGTGCCGGTGTCGACCACGCACATCCTGACGTCGGGCGTCGCCGGAGCCAGCCTCGCCAATCGCGCCGGGCTGCAATTCCGCACGATACGGAACATGGTGCTTGCTTGGGTGTTGACGCTGCCGGCGGCAATGATCCTGTCGGGCGGCCTATATTGGATCCTGTTGCAATTCGTCAGCTGACGACCATCTGATCGCGGGGAGGGGAGAGCGGATTTTGCTCTCTCCTTTCATTTAAAGGTTGCTTGTTCGTTCGAACGAACTAATGGGCGGCACATGGTCCAGCAGCGACTCCTCGATATCGCGGTCGATGCCTTCGGAAGGCATGGGCTGGAAGGGGCCAGCACGCGCGAAATCGCCGCGGCCGCCGGGACGGCGATGTCTTCGATCACCTATCATTACGGTGGCAAGGAGGGGCTTTATCTGGCCGCAGCCGATTATATCGCGCAGCAAATGGGTGAGACGATGTCGCCCGCGTTCGCGATAGAAGTGGCCGACGGAGATCAGGTCGCGGCGCGCGAGGCCATTCACCGTGTGCTGGGCGCGTTGCTCGACAAGATGCTCGACCAGCAGGTCCGGAACTGGAGCCTGTTCATCGTGCGGGAGCAGATGCACCCAACCGCCGCCTTTGCCCGGCTGTTCGACGGACCGATGGGCCAGATGCTGCGGAGGCTGGTGCGGTTCGTCTGCACCGCGGCCGGGATCGACGACAGCGAGGCGGCACGAATCGCGACGATGACGTTGTTCGGCCAGGTGTTGGTCGTGCGATCGGCACGCGCCTCAGTGCTGCGTGTGCTCGACGTCGAGGTGATTGATGCAGCGCTCGCCGAACGAATCCGCGCGCGAATCCGGATCAACACCAACGCCATTCTCGATGCCCTGACGGCGGAAGCAAAGGAAAGCCGATGAGCGACGATACCAAGCCCGAGCCCGCAGCCGATCAGCCCGACGCCGGCGCGCACGACGATGGCAAGAACGCTAAGGACACGACCCCGATCTATCGCCGGCCGTTCTTCTGGGTATTGATCCTGGTGGCAGGGGTCGCGGTCATTGGCGGCACGCTCTATTATCTGCACTCGCGTCAGTTCGAAGCGACCGATGACGCGTTCGTCGACGCGCACATCGTCCGCATCGCACCCGAAGTGGCCGGAACGCTGATCGATGTCGCCGATTTAGACAATCGCCACGTCAATGCCGGCCAGTTGCTGGCGGTGATCAAGCCCACGGGTCCCGAAGCGCAGCTCGACGAAGCCCGCGCCGGGGTCGATCAGGCCCTCGCGCAGCTGCAACAGGCGCAGGCGCAGGTCAGCAGCGCGATCGCCACGCGCAACCAGTCGGCGGCGGAAGCGCAAGCCCCAATGGCCGCCGCGGTCAAGGCGGCACAGGATCTCGCCCGCTATCAGAATCTGGCGAGGATCGATCGCTCGGCGGTCGCCTCGACCCAGCTCGACCAGGCGCGCGCCAACGCCAATTCGACCCGGGCGCAGGCCGATGCTGCCCAGCGCCAGATCGCGAGCTCGGACGCGCAGATCGCCGTCGCGCGCAGGCAGGTCGATGCCGCCGGCGCGGTCATCGCCGCCAAGCGTGCGCAGGTCGCGCAGGCCAATGTCACCTTGGGCAATCTCCGCCTCGTCGCGCCGGTCTCGGGCCAGGTGGTCAATCGCCAGGTCAACAAGGGCTCGTACGTCGCGCCGGGCAGCCAGTTGCTGGCGATCGTGCCCGATACGATGTGGGTCACCGCGAACTTCAAGGAAACCCAGCTCAAGAACATGCGGATCGGGCAGCCGGTGACGATCAAGGTCGACGCCTATCCTGATGTCGAGTTCAAGGGGCGGGTCGATTCGATCCAGCGCGGCGCCGGTCAGGCCTTCGCCATCCTGCCGCCGCAGAACGCGACCGGCAATTACGTCAAAGTGGTCCAGCGCGTGCCGGTGCGGATCAACTTCATCACCGGCAACGGCAATCCAGATCCGCGCAATTACCCGATCGGCCCCGGCATGTCGGTGACCCCGTCGGTCAAGGTCCGCTGAGATGGCGAGTGCCGCGGCTCCGGCCGGCGCGGCGAAACCCGCGCCGAGCGAGGATGGCTGGGATGACGGCAGGTCGGCGGCGGGGCGGTTCAATCCCTGGCTGATCGTCGCGATCATCTCACTGCCGACCTTCATGGAGGTGCTCGACACCTCGATCGCCAACGTCAGCCTCGACCATATCGCCGGCGGCCTGTCGATCACCATTGATCAGGCGACCTGGGTGCTGACCAGCTATCTGGTCGCCAACGCCATCGTCATCCCGATCTCGGGCTGGCTGTCCGACGCGATCGGGCGCAAACGCTATTTCCTGATCTCGATCGCCTTGTTCACGATCTCGTCGTTCGTTTGCGGGATCGCGCCCAATCTTACGACCTTAGTCATCGCGCGCGTCTTCCAGGGGATAGGCGGCGGCGGGCTGGCGCCGGTCGAGCAATCGATGTTGGTCGACACTTTCCCGCCCAGGCAGCGCGGCATGGCGATGGCGGCCTTCGCTATCGTCGTCGTGGTCGGTCCGGTGCTTGGACCGACGCTCGGTGGTTGGATCACCGAAACGTCGAGCTGGCATTGGGTGTTCCTGATCAACGTCCCGATCGGTATTGGCGCTTGGATCCTGGCCGATTTGTTCGTCGACGAGCCCAAGCAAGTGAAGGACGATCGCGCCAAGCGGCTCGAGGGCGGGCTTCGCATCGACTATATCGGCGTGATCCTGGTCGCGTTTGGCCTCGGTTTTTTCGAACTGACGCTCGACCGCGGTGAACGCGAGGACTGGTTCGCCAGCGGGCTGATCGTCGCCACTGCGACGATATCGGCGGTATCGCTGGTCGCGCTGGTCTTCTGGGAACTCAACCACAAGGACCCAGTGGTCGACCTCAAATTGTTCAAGAATCGAAGTTTCGCGATCACCACGCTGATCATGGGCATCACCGGCCTGATCCTGTTCGGTACGACCCAGCTGATCCCGCAGATGTTGCAGCAGGTGATGGGCTACAGCTCGTTCGACGCCGGGCTGGCGCTGACGCTCGGCGGTCTCGCGACATTGGTCGCCGTGCCGTTCGCGGGCCGAATGGTCGGCAAGGTCGACGCCCGGATTCTGCTCGGCGGGGCCTTGCTCGTGCAAGCGGCGGCGCTTTGGAACATGTCGCATTTCAGTGTCGATATCAGCTTCGCCGATGCCGCGATGGGGCGGCTTTATCAGGCGATGGCGCTGCCATTCCTGTTCGTGCCGATCAACGCGGTCGCCTATCAGGGGCTGCCGCGCAACAAGACCGCGCAAGCGTCGAGCCTGCTCAACGTCGCGCGCAACCTTGGCGGGTCGATCGGTATCTCGGCGGCGCAATCGATGCTCGCCGGTTCGATGCAGCGGCACCAGACAGAGCTGGTCCAGAAACTCAATCCGCTCGATCCCAATTACACCGACTGGCTGGCTAGGGCGCAGGGCGCGTTCGCCGGCTTGGGCGATCCGACCACGCTGCCCCAGGCGATCCTCTATCAACAAGTGCAGCGGCAGGCGGCGATGCTCGGGTTCCTCGACGTCTTCCGGTCGCTGATGGTGCTGATCCTGATCTTGCTGCCGGTGATCATCTTCATGAACTCGGGCAAGGGCGCGAGCGGCGGAATGGGACAT
>Ga0207647_10003752_pt1 | contig 11357 bp, 12 predicted proteins | sample KBSCornC2_FD_184295 | JGI IMG/M metagenome (GOLD analysis project Ga0207647, IMG submission 184295) | Corn rhizosphere microbial communities from Kellogg Biological Station, Michigan, USA - C2 (SPAdes) (version 2) | ecosystem: Host-associated > Plants > Roots > Rhizosphere ...
TGGGCAGGGAGGCGTAGCGCGGCTCATTGAGGCGAAGGTCGGTGGTGACCACCGCGGGCAAGTTGAGCTTCACCGTCTCGAGCCCTCCGTCGACCTCACGGGTGACGGTCGCGCTGTCCGACAGCTCTAGCTTCGAGGCGAAGGTGCCCTGCGGCCAGCCGAGCAAGGCGGCGAGCATCTGCCCAGTCGCGTTATTATCATCGTCGATCGCCTGCTTGCCCAGGATGATCAGCTGCGGTTGCTCTTCAGCGGCGATCTTGGCGAGGATCTTGGCGACCGCGAGGGGTTCCACCTCCTCGTCGGTCTGGACGAGGATCGCCCGGTCGGCGCCCATCGCGAGCGCCGTTCGCAGGGTCTCCTGCGCCTTGGCCGGGCCGATCGAGACCGCGACGATCTCGGTGGCCGCACCCTTCTCCTTGAGACGGATCGCTTCCTCGACCGCGATCTCGTCGAACGGGTTCATGCTCATCTTGACGTTGGCGAGATCGACGCCCGAGCCGTCCAGCTTCACGCGCGGCTTGACGTTGTAGTCGATCACCCGCTTGACGGCGACCAGCACTCTCATGGGTTGAATTCCTCTTTTGACCAGGCGGGCTCGCGGCCCGCAAACTGCTGAATCAGGGCCGGCCATTCCTCCATCGCCGGAAGCTTGTCGTAGCTATGCTCGGCGCCGGTGCGAACCCAGGGCAGGCCTTCCTCGCGGTGGGTCTCGACGAACGGCGGCTCGCGGCGCGGCTCGTCGAACATCGTCGAGCGAACGTTGATGAAATCCTCGACCCCTTCGGGCTCGGTGTAGAGCCAGCTCTTGCAATGGTCGCAATGATAGTGGCGCGTCGGTCCGTGAATGCCGCCGATCACGGGCTCACCCGCGGTCAGTCGGAAGGCCTCGGCCGAATAGCCTTCGGACAGAGAGAATGCGCTGGCGGTCATATGCTGGCAGCCGGTGCAATGGCAGGCCATGGTGAGCAACGGCTCCCCCCTCGCCTCGAACCTGACCCTGCCGCAGCGGCATCCCCCTTGGCGAGCTTCAGCCATCAGGCGGCGACCGGCGCCTTCACTTCGGCCACGATCTTCTTGGCGGCATCGCCGAGGTCGTTCGCGGCAATGATCGGCAGGCCCGACGAGGCGAGGATGTCCTTGCCCTGCTGGACGTTGGTGCCTTCGAGGCGGACCACCAGCGGCACGCTGAGCGATACTTCGCGAGCGGCGGCGACGATGCCTTCCGCGATAATGTCGCAGCGCATGATCCCGCCGAAAATGTTGACCAGGATGCCCTTCACCGCGGGGTCGCTCAAAATGATCTTGAACGCCGCCGTCACCTTTTCCTTCGAGGCGCCACCGCCGACGTCGAGGAAGTTGGCCGGTTCGGCGCCTTCGAGCTTGATGATGTCCATCGTGGCCATGGCCAGCCCAGCGCCATTGACCATGCACCCGATCGACCCGTCGAGCTTGATGTACGAAAGGTCGTATTTCGACGCTTCGATCTCCATCGGATCCTCTTCGGAGAGGTCGCGGAGCTGGTCGAGGTCGGGGTGGCGGAAGCTCGCGTTGCTGTCGAAGCCGACCTTGGCATCGAGCACTAGCAGCCGCCCCTTGTCGTCGATCGCGAGCGGGTTGATCTCGATCTGCGAGGCGTCGGTGCCGAGGAACGCCTGGTAGAGGCTGGCGAGGACCTTGCCGGCCTGCTTGGCGAGGTCACCGCTAAGCCCAAGCGCCGCCGCGACCGCGCGGCCATGATGCGGCATCAGCCCGGTCGCTGGGTCGATGGTGATGGTCGCGATCTTCTCCGGCGCGTCGTGGGCAACCTTCTCGATTTCCATCCCGCCTTCGGTCGAGGCGACCACGGCGATGCGGCCGGTTTCGCGGTCGACCAGCAGCGCGAGGTAGAACTCCTTGGTGATGTCGACGCCGTCGGTAATGTAGAGCCGCTGGACCTGCTTGCCCGCCGGGCCGGTCTGCACCGTCACGAGGGTCTTGCCGAGCATCTCGCTCGCGTGCTCGCGCACCTCGTCGATCGAATGGGCGAGTCGGACCCCGCCCTGGGCGGCTTCGCCGAGCTCCTTGAAGCGGCCCTTGCCGCGGCCGCCGGCGTGGATCTGCGCCTTTACAACCCACAGCGGCCCAGGAAGCTTTCCGGCCGCCTCGACCGCCTCGTCGACGCTCATCGCCGCATAGCCTGCGGGCACCGGCACGCCATATTTCGCGAGCAGCTCTTTCGCCTGATATTCGTGGATGTTCATGGGCGCGCCCTTAAGCAGATTGGAGCGGGCAAGGGAAGGCGACCAGGGACCGGCTTAAGTTCACTAAATTCACGAGGTGCGTCGCGTTTTTGTGTGAACTTAGGAACATGGGCGGATCGCGTCGCTCGACGATCGCGCCGGTGCCTGGCCATCTGCGCAATCTAGACTCAAGAACGCTCTGTAGGACAGAAAAACCGGACCTTGGCAGACTCGAACCGCCTCATCCGCAAGATCATCCATGTCGACATGGACGCCTTCTATGCGTCGGTAGAGCAACGCGACGACCCGGAGCTCAGGGGCAAGCCGGTCGCGGTCGGCGGCCAGCATCGCGGCGTGGTCATGGCGGCGAGTTACGAGGCGCGCAAATATGGCGTCCGCTCGGCCATGCCGTCAGTCACCGCCAAGCGGCGCTGCCCCGACATCGTCTTCGTCAAAGGACGATTCGACGTCTATCGCGCGGTCTCGCAGCAGATCAGGTCGATCTTCCTCGATTACACCGACCTGGTGGAACCGCTGAGCCTCGATGAGGCGTACCTCGACGTCACAGAGGACCGCCGCGGCCTGGGCAGCGCCCGCGCGATCGCCGAGGACATCCGTCGGCGAATCCGCGAAGAGTGCCAGCTAACCGCGTCGGCCGGCGTGTCCTACTGCAAGTTCATTGCCAAGCTCGCCTCCGACCACCGAAAACCGGACGGCCTGTGCGTCATCACGCCCGACAAGGGGCCCGACTTCGTCGCGTCGCTGCCCGTCGCGCGCTTCCACGGTGTCGGACCGGTCACCGCGAAGAAGATGGAGAGGCTAGGGATCCTGACCGGGGCCGACCTTCGCGACTGGAGCCTTCCCGCGCTCCAGGCGCATTTCGGAAGCTCGGCCGAATGGTACTGGCGGATCGCACGCGGCATCGACGAGCGCGAAGTGAAGCCCGACCGACCCTACAAGTCGGTGAGCGCCGAGCGCACCTTCGACGAGGACCTGAGGGACCCCGGCCGCCTCGCGGCGGAGCTGGCCCGAATCGCGGGCTATGCGTGGGATCGGGTGGAGCGCGCCGAGGTTGCCGGGAGGACTGTCACGCTGAAGGTCAAGTTCGGCGATTTCACCCTTATCACCCGCTCCAGGAGCTTCCCGGCGTTTGTGCCCGACCTCGACTCGTTCACCGCCGCAGGCCAGGCATTGCTTGCCGCACTCTTCCCGGTTCCCAAGGGCATTCGCCTGCTGGGACTAGGCCTCCATAACTTAAGTGAAGAGGGCGCGGACGTGCCGGTGCAACTCGGACTCGCAATCTGAGGTCGGTTGTGATATAAAATTGTCACACGGGGCCGCGAGCGATTCAGCTGCGGCCTTAAATTCAAGGGACGCCAAGAAATAGGCAGCAGAGCCACGACCGTCGGGTCGTTTTGGGGGACGATGCGAGACGCACCGGCTCTCTCTGCCGCAATGGAAAGGTTAGCAATGGCTACAAAGGCGCTTAGCTTCGACGTCGGAGATTATGTTGTGTACCCCAAGCATGGCGTCGGCCGTGTCGTCGAGCTGCAAAGCACCGAAATCGCCGGAACCCGCCTCGAGCTCTATGTGCTGCGGTTCGAGAAGGAGAAGATGACCCTCCGCGTGCCGGTCAACAAGGCGGATTCGGTCGGAATGCGCAAGCTCTCGTCGGACAAGACGATGAAGGACGCGCTCGAGACGCTGAAGGGCAAGCCCAAGGTGAAGCGCACCATGTGGTCGCGCCGCGCCCAGGAATATGAGGCGAAGATCAATTCCGGCGACCTGACCTCGATTGCCGAGGTGACTCGCGACCTGTTCCGTCCGGACGACGCTCCCGAGCAGAGCTATTCCGAGCGGCAGATCTTCGAGGCCGCCTCGTCGCGCCTGGCGCGTGAGCTCGGGGCGATGGAGCAGACCGACGAAAAGTCGGCATTGGCCAAGATCCTCGACATCCTCAACAAGGCATGGCCGATCCACAACAAGGCCAAGGAAATCGCCTGATCAGGGTGATCGCCTGACTGAACTTCGAGAGGGCGCCGTTCACGGCGCCCTTTCTTTTTGCCCATTGCGCACGGAACTTCATTTGCGTATTAGTGTTCTAATACAGCAAGGAGGAGAGTCGCATGTCCAGGCCTCTTGCCGTCGAGATCCTCGACGCCATCGTGTCCACCGTCCGAAGCCATCGCGCCGCCGCTGGGCCGCGGGCCGACCGCACCTTCGAGGTCGGTGAGTTCGACCGCATCGAGATCGCCGGGCCCTTCAACGTCGATATCACGACCGGCAACACGCCAAGCGTTCAGGCCGATGGGCCGGAGGATGCGCTTGAAGGACTGTCGGTGCAGCAGCAGGACGGACGGCTGTTCCTCGGCTACGAAGGAGATTGCGACGGCGGCGATGTGACCGTGACCGTGACGATGCGCGAGCTGCTCCGCTTGCGCATGGCCGGATCGGGCGATGTCACCATCGACCGGGTCACTGGCCCGGCGTTCGAGTGCTCGAGCAGCGGCTCGGGCGACTTGTCGCTGGACGAGATCGATTGCTCGACCCTCACGCTCTCCAGCGCCGGCTCGGGCGACATCCGGATCGACAAGATCCGGAGCACGCAGTTCGAGGTGACGCTGATGGGGTCCGGCGACCTGTCGGTCGACGCCGTCGAGTCAGCCGAATTCAAGCTCGCCATGAACGGGGCGGGCGATGCCCATATCGAAGATTATTGCGGCGACCGGGTCGAAGCCGCGCTTGCCGGTTCCGGCGACCTCAATATCGAATCGCTCGAGGCTGGAAGCGCCAAGCTCGCTTCGTTCGGGTCGGGCGACATCCATGCCGGCGAGGGCCGGGTCGGGTCGATCGCGCTCGAGACCAGCGGATCGGGCGACATCAGCGCCGAGGGCGTCGAGGCTGCGCAGGCCACGATCTCCGTCTGCGGCTCGGGCGACATTTCCGCCCGGGCAACCGACCAGGCCGAAATCGTGGTGATGGGCTCTGGCGACGTCAGCGTCACCGGTGGCGCGAAATGCTCGATCCGCGGCAGCGGGTCCGGTGAGATCGCCTGCTCGTGAAGGGCGGGATTGCCCGACGCCGACGATCGGATGCACCATCGGCCCACCATAAGGGATAACCAACATGCATAAGTCAGTAATCGCCCTGGTCGTCGCGTCGTCTCTGGCAGGCTGTCACGCCCGCGCCGAGGAAAGCGCGGGAGCGACCGTCTCTAAGAATTACAGCGTCGGCAATTTCTCGGCGATCGAGGTTGCCGGGCCCTACGACGTCGAGGTCCGTACTGGCTCCAATCCGAGCGTCTCCGGCAGCGGCGGCGAAAAGCTGCTCGAGCGGACCATCGTCGAGGTGCGGGGCGACAAGCTCGTCATCCGGCCCGAAGCGAACCATTCCTTCTTCCACTGGGGCTGGCGGCACCACGGCAAGGCCCACTTCCTTGTGACCGTCCCGCAGCTCAGCGGCGCGACTATCGCCGGCTCGGGCGATATCCAGGTCGACAAGGTCGCAGGTCAGAATTTTGCGGGTGACGTCGCCGGCTCGGGCGGAATCAACGTCGCCACGCTGAACGTGCAGGAACTCAAGCTTTCGATCGCGGGCTCGGGCGGCGTGAAGAGCGGCGCTGGCACCGCCCAAACGGCCACATATGACATCGAGGGATCCGGCGACATCGATGCCGGCGCGGTCCAGGCGCAGGACATCAAGGTGAGCATTGCCGGCTCCGGCGGGGTCAAGGCCAATGCCAAGCGCACGGCAGATGTCACGATCATGGGGTCGGGCGACGTCGATGTTGCCGGCGGCGCGAAGTGCAAGATCAACAAGGCGGGATCGGGGAACGTACGCTGCTCTTAAAGCGGCTCTAATCCTCGGCTAGGGAGGTGCGCATCATGCGCATATTCCCCCTCCTCGCTCTGCTTGCCTCGATCGCCTTCCCGGCCAGTGCCGCCACGCGCAACTTCGGGATCACCGGCTTCACCAAGATCCGGGTCGAAGGGCCGTTCAAGGTCACACTCGCGACCGGCGTCCCGCCGTTCGCCAGGGCGAGCGGGTCGAACGTCGCGCTCGACCGGCTGGACATCGAAATGCGCGGCGACACCCTCGTCGTCCGCTCGGCTTCCTCATGGGGCGGCTATCCGGGCGCCAACCCGGGCCCGGTCGAGATCACGCTCGGCACGCATGAGCTTTCGGCCGCCGCGCTCAGCGGCGCCGGCACGCTGCTTATCGACCGCGTGGGTGGCCTCGGCTTTATCCTTTCGGTACAGGGTTCGGGCCGGGGAGAGATCGGATCCGTCGCCGCGGACCAGCTAAACGTCAGCCTCGTCGGGACCGCGAGCGCCAAGCTGTCGGGCCGGACGAAGAAGCTGACAGTACTCGCACGCGGAACCTCCGAGCTCGACGCCGCCGGCCTTGCCGCGACCGACGCCGCGATCGGAGCCGACGGCGCCGCGACGATCGATGCCAATGTCACCGACGAGGCGGTCGTCAACGCGACCGGGCCGGCGACCATCCGCCTGACCGGCCGGCCGTCGTGCACGCTGAAGGTCGCCGGCTCGACGACCATCAGCGGTTGCCGCTAGTTGATCGAAGCGCGCGTCTCCACGCCCGACAGGAAGTTCCACAGCGCGCCGGCGAGTTCCTCCCCCGCGGCGACGGCCTCGGCCCGCTCGGCTTCCGGCAGCCGGTCGAGCAGCGCGCGGCAGACGGCGCTATGCTCGACGTCGGCGCTCTCGTGGACACGGAAGAAGCGCAGCGTCTCCTCGTCGCTGATACCGTAGCGATCGATCAGCCCCTCGATCTTGGCGCTCGCCACGCCGGGGAACTGGCTCTCGTACGCATAAACAGCACCGAGCCCCGCTGCATATGACTGGCGCGCCAGCCGCCGGAAGGTGTCGATCAGCGCCTGGGTCTCGCCGTTCAGTGCCTGGCTCCGGACCGCGCCCTCGCTCTCGCCAAGGCCGCAGGCGAACATCAGCCACAGCGACGCATGATCCTGCTTGCCGGCTTCGATACCTTCTTCCTCGGCAAGGTTCTCGGCGAGCATGCGGCGCCCGTCGCGGTCGGGGCACGCACTGTGCACCGCGCTCACGGCGCGCGGAAACGCCTCGACGTGGTGGAAATATTGCCTTGCATAAGCGCGCAGCGTGTCCAGCGGCAGCCGCCCCTCGGTCCACGCCTGGTAGAAGGGATGGCTGAGCATGGCCCGGTCGGCGACCTTCGAATCGATCAGCGAAGAGGTGGTGGTCATGCTTGTCTCCCGGTTGGTCCGCGCAGCCGAATAACGTCGGCTCGGCGACTAAACCAGAGCCAGCGCAGCAAGCCGTCCATAAAGTTGTGGAGGAAGCTCGGTGACTCCACTGGCATCCGCCTCGCCGGCGCGCGGGGCGTCGGCATCCTCGAGATAGCGCCAGCCCTGGTGGGCGCGGCGGGGACGCGGCGGAACGGTGAGCAGCTCTGCCGCACAGACGATGTCGATGCGGCCGTCCTCACGGTCCTCGAACCGCAGGATCTGCTGGCAGGCGATCAGCCGGTGCTTGACGATCCAGTACAGCGACCCGCCGATGAGTTCGGCCGCGCGCTTGGGACGCATCCGGGTCGCTACCCTTAGCTCACCGCTGATCGAGCGCGCGGCGATCCTATGCTGGAGCATTTCGAGGTCGCGGCACGCAAACGCGACTTTGGTCAGGTGAAGCGTCGGCACGTCGGTCGATCTGACGGCAAACAGCCGCTCTTTCAAGCGTTTAGCGGACGAGGAAAATCGCCGCGAGGCCGAGGAAGCTGAAGAAGCCGGTGACGTCGGTGATGGTCGTGACGAACACAGCCGACGAAACGGCCGGGTCGATTCGAAGACGGTCGAGCGTGACCGGTACGAGGATTCCGCCGAGGCCTGCGGCGAGGTTGTTTATGACCATCGCGGCGGCAATCACGGCGCCGAGCCCCGGATTGGCGAAAATCAAGGTCACGCCCACCCCAATCAGCACGCCAAGAGACAAGCCGTTCGCCAGGGCAATCGTCAGCTCGCGTCCGAAGGCACGGACAGTGTTGGACTCGGTCAGCTGATTGGTCGCCAGCGCCCTCACCGCAACAGCGAGCGTCTGCGTTCCCGCATTGCCGCCCATTCCGGCGACGATCGGCATCAGCACCGCGAGGACGGCATATTTGCCAATCTCCCCCTGGAACAGGCTGACGACGCTGGCGGCAATGACTGCCGTGCCGAGGTTGATCACTAGCCAGAACAGCCGCCGCCTCACGGTCATCGGGATCGGCTCATTGATGTCGCCCTCGCCCGCACCGGACAGCAGCAGCACGTCCTCGCCGGCTTCCTCGGAAATGATGTGGACGATGTCGTCGACGGTGATCATGCCGACCAGGCGGCCCGACTCGTCCACCACGGCGGCGGACACGAGCGCGTATTTCTGGAAGCGGAGCGCGACGTCTTCCTGGTCCATGTCGACCGGGATCAGCGTCTGCTCGCGCTGCATGATCTGGCTGACCGGCGTCGCCCGCGGAGTGCGCAGGATCAGCGAAAGCTTGCAGGTCCCGACCGGGTGGTGATCCGGGCTGACAACGAAGACCTCCCAGAAATCGTCAGGAAGATCGGCGGTTGAGCGGACATAATCGATAACCTGTCCGACGTTCCAATGCTCCGGCACCGCGCACAGGTCGCGCTGCATCAGGCGACCGGCGGACTCCTCGGGATAGCTCAGCGCCTCTTCGACCGCCGCCCGGTCGTCGGGGTCCATCGCGCGGAGGACCGCCTGCTGGTCGTCGCGATCGAGGTCCTCGATCAGCGCGACCGCGTCGTCGGTCTCGAGCTGGCCGGCGATGTCCGCGAGCTGCTGCGGCTCGAGCTCCTCGAGCAGGTCTTCGCGGACAAATTCATTCATTTCCGCCAGCACGTCGGGGCTGACGATTCCCGCCAGTGCCTTGACCAGGCCTTCGCGCTCGTCGCGCGCGGCAAGCTCGATCAGGTCGGCGACGTCGGCGGGGTGCAGCGGTGCGACCAGCTTGCGCGCGGTCTCGTCATCGCCCGCGTCGACGGCGTCGAGAACCTTGTCGACGAAGTCCGGGCGCAGCCGGGTTTCCTCGTCCATCACCTGGTTGGGCGCCGAATCCTCCGGGGGCGCGGCGGCGATCTGCTCGCTCTCGCTCACGTCTTGCTCCCTCGATTGGACCCCGTGCCGCCCTCCTATGGTGACGGCCGCTCTGGCGCAACCATTCCGGCATCCCTAAATCGCCCGCCTGACCAAGCTTTCATTTCGGAGTTCATCCTCATGGCCGACGGCGACCGCCTGACCCTCTCCCTCTCCACCGGCGGCGACGTCGTCATCAAGCTCAGGCCGGATCTCGCGCCGGGCCACGTTGCGCGCATCGCCGACCTCGCCAACAGCGGTTTTTACGACGGCGTGGTGTTCCACCGGGTGATCCCGGGCTTCATGGCTCAGGGCGGCGACCCAACCGGCACCGGCTATCACGGTTCGGACAAGCCGAACCTCAAGGCCGAATTCTCGAGCGCCTCGCACAAGCGCGGGGTCGCCTCCATGGCCCGCTCGCAGAACCCCGACAGCGCGAACAGCCAGTTCTTCATCGTCACGTCGGACTCACCGTTCCTCGACCGCCAGTACACCGTGTGGGGCGAGGTCGAGAGCGGCATGGAATATGTCGACGCGCTGCCGGTCGGCGAGCCGCCGCGCGAGCCGGGCAAGATCGTCAAGGCAAAAGTAGCCTGAACAGGATCGCTCTCGTCACCGGCGCGTCAGCCGGGCTCGGCGTCGAGTTCGCGCGTCAGCTGTCGAAGCGCGGCCATCGCCTCGTCCTGGCCGCACGCCGCAAGGACCGGCTCGAGGAACTGGCCCGGGAACTCGGCAATGCGCGCGCGGTCGCGATCGACCTGTCGAAGAAGGATTCGGCGGCGAAGCTCGTCGCCGACGTCGAAGCCAATGGCGAAACGGTCGACCTGCTGGTCAACAACGCCGGGTTCGGGCTGATCGGCCGCTTCGCCGAGCTCGACGCAAGGCGCGAGCGGCAGATGATCGACCTGAACGTCGGCGCGCTGACCGACCTCTGCCGCGCCGTCGCGCCGGGCATGATCGAGCGCAAGAGCGGCGCGATCCTCAACGTTGCCTCGACCGCGGCCTTCCAGCCCGGCCCCAAGATGGCCGTCTATTTCGCCACCAAGGCCTTCGTCCTGTCGCTCTCCGAAGCGCTGCACGAGGAGCTGAAGCCGCGCGGGATCAAGGTCAGCTGCCTCTGCCCCGGGCCGACGCGGACGGAGTTCGGCGAGGTCGCGGGCTTCGGTGGCAACGGCGCCTTCGACCGGCTTGCGATGGGTGCCGCCGAAGTCGTCGAGGCCGGCCTGAAGGGCCTCGACAAGAACAAGGCGGTGGTCATCACGGGAACGTTCAACAAGATCGGCGCGCTTAGTACCCGCTTCGCGCCGCGCTCGACGGTGCGCAAGATTGCCGGGGCGATCAAATATTGAGGTGCGACCATGCCTGAAGCCGACACCATCGACCGCGTGAAGACGCGCAAGGTCCAGGTCGCGAGCCTGCCGCCCGCTGACAGCGGGCGCGGCTTCGCCCGGCTTTCGGACAAGTTGATGGACGAGCTTTCCCTCGCCGAGGGCGACGTGATCGAAATCATCGGCAAGCGCTCCACCGCTGCGCGCGCGATCCGCCCTTATGGCGAGGACCAGGGCATCGACATCATCCGCCTCGACGGGTTGCAGCGCGCCAACGCCGGTGTCGGGTCGGCCGACTATGTCGAGGTTCGCAAGGCCGAATCGAAGCCGGCGACCCGGGTCGTCTTCGCGCCCGCCCAACCGAACGTGCGCCTGCAAGGCTCGGCTGACGCGCTGAAGCGCAGCTTCGCCGGCCGTCCGTTGGTCGAGGGCGACACGGTGGCGACGACCGGCCACCAGCGAATCAACGAGGACATGCCGGACCATATCCGCCAGTTGCTCAACGCCCCCGCCTTCGCGCTCCAGGAGCTGCGGCTGGTCGTCGTGACAGCAGCGCCCAAGGGCATCGTCCACATCGACGAGAAAACGGCCGTCGAGTTGCTTTCTGACTTCACCGCCCGCGAGGGCGGCGGTGACGGCCCGCGCCGCGCCGCCGTCACCTACGACGACCTCGGCGGAATGCG
>Ga0207647_10003753_pt1 | contig 11357 bp, 6 predicted proteins | sample KBSCornC2_FD_184295 | JGI IMG/M metagenome (GOLD analysis project Ga0207647, IMG submission 184295) | Corn rhizosphere microbial communities from Kellogg Biological Station, Michigan, USA - C2 (SPAdes) (version 2) | ecosystem: Host-associated > Plants > Roots > Rhizosphere ...
CACATGGGCCGTCGGCCCGCTCGGCGAACGGCTGACGCTCGACATGCTTCCCCCACCCGGAACGCGACGCTGGGTGATCCGGCGCAAGGCTGAGGTCGTATGCGCGGTCGAAGGCAAGCTCATCACGCTGCACGAGGTGATCAAGCGCTACAACATCAGCCCCGATGAATATGTCGCTTGGCGCGAGGCAGTGGCGCGGCACGGAATGCGCGGCCTGAGACTCACCAAACTGCAGGATTATCGCGAGCGCGAGCGACGATTTCTCGACTGAAGCAGGACGTCGCAGCGAAAAAGCGAGCCTGGCAAGAATCGCAGCCTCTGATCCGGCTGCCCCGCCTCCAGTGGCCTATCGAACCGAGTAGCTCAAATTGGCGCCCCAAACAAAACCCCCTCCGCCGCAGCGAAGGGGGTCCTGAAACGTCGATTAGGGCGCTTACCAGCTGCCGCGCAGGATGAACGAATAACGGCGGTCGCTGATGAAGTAGCTGCGCGGTCCGAGCGCGCCGGCTGTCGTATATTGCTGTAGCGTCTTGGTGACTGCGTTGTTGAGGTTCACAGCCTGCACGCCGATCCGAAGTCCCTTCATAACTTCCAGGAAAGCCGATGCATCGAGATGTCCCTCGGCCGCATTGTAGATCGGGAAGTAAGGGAAGATGACGTCCGTTGCCGTCAGCAGGAATTTCGATCGCCACGTATAGGCAGCACGGATCGAAACCGGCCCCTTTTCGTAGAACAGGGCCGCATTGACGTTATGCTTCGACAATTGCTCGAGCGGCAAATTGCCCCGCCCGATCGATGGCGTGCTCTGCGGCGTACCACCGTTGAGGAAGCTGTTCGGCAGACCCTTACTGTTCAGATAGGTATAGGACAGGTTGGTGCCCAGGCCGCTCAGCAGGCCCGGCAGGAAGTCATAGGTTTGTTGATAGGCAACCTCGACGCCCTTGATCTTTCCATGGCCATGATAATTGTCGGGGCCGCGCACCGTCGTCGGCACTGTCACCCCGTTGCTGGTGATGTCGCGGGTGAAGACGTTCGAATAGAAGAAGTTTTGAACGTCCTTATAAAAGGCATCGATCGTGAGCGATCCAACCCTTGCGAAATACCATTCCAACGTGACGTCGAATTGCGACGCGAGTGCCGGCTTCAGATAGGGATTGCCGGCGGTGGCAGACGGCGAGGTTCCAGTCTGGTCCAGCCCGATGGTCAAGAAGTTGCGAATATTGGCCAAATCGGGCCGCGTCATCACACGTGATGCGGCGAAGCGCAGCAACAGGTCCCGCGACAGGCCGAACTTCAGGTTTAGGCTGGGTAGGAAGTAATGATATTTGTTCACCGCCACGCTGGCCGTAGTCAGACCGGTTGCGAACTGCTGCAATGCTGCATAAGCCTCCGGGCCGCCTTTGCAAACGCCCGGCAGGGCCGGCAGCGGCGTGCCGGGAGGTGCACCTGGCGGAAGCGTTGGCGCCGCGCAGCGGACGCTATAATCGTCCACGACCCCCAATTGTTGGCGGGTCGGCGCGCCGATCGAACCGGTGGATACGATCTTGTCGCCTACATAGCGGACGCCGATATTGCCATCGACCTTGATGCCGCCGAACAGCGGCTCGTCGCGGCCAAAGCTCAGCATCACATAGGCATTCTTGCTCTTCTGGCTGACCGGCTGGATTTCCGACGGCAGATAGGGCGTGCCCGCGATAACCCCGGCTCGCTCGGCCAGTGGCACCCACGGCGTGCCGCCGCCCTGTGCCCGCCAGGCCGCGCCGATCGATTTGAAATAGTTGGACGCATCCTTGTAACCGCTGATCAGGTCGCCCGTATAATAGAAGGCCTGTGGCGGGGCTGCTGCATCGCCGCGGAAGAACCCTTTCCAGTCATAGAGGCCCGCCCGATCGCCGATCTGCTGCATCGACACCTGCGTTCCCGCCCAGACTTCGCTCAGGGCGCCCCAATTGTACGTCGTATAGCGGACCGTCTCCTCGCGATCGGCATAGCGGGCGCCGAACTTCACGCGCTTGAGGAAAGGATCGTCGCCGCCGAATTTGTATGCAATGTCGGCCTTGGCCGCCCACTCGTGACCGGTCGACTCCTCGATATGGTCCATCGCCGCACGCCAGAACTCGTTGTTCCGGTCGGAGAAATATTGCTGGTCATTCTCCGCCACCAGGATCGGGTTCGGCGTCGCCCATGTGGCCGCCAGCGTCAGCGGCTTGTGCGGGGTGATCTTCGGCAGGCTGCCGGTTAGGTCGAGTTCATTGTCCGCGAACAAGGAGCCGAAGACGCGGAAATCCAGATTGGTGTGCCTGGCGCGCGTATAGTCGCCGTCAAGATTGATCGACCAATGGTCGTCGGGATCGAACTTGATGTTCAGGCCGTAATCGGTGACGCGATTCTTCTCGTCGATCTGGCCGCGCGACAGGCTCTGTTGCATGCCGCCGGTCGGGACGCGCGATGTCGCGCTGCCGCTGGCCGCGCTCCGCCAGCCCGAACCCGGCAGCGTGATATAACCCTTCTGGAACAGCCCGTTCTCGTCATAGGCGTAATTCTGCGTCGTCCCGACCGGGCACTCCGCACGCACCGAACCGCTGGGGCCATTGCCGTTCTGGACGCAGCCCGCGGGATAGGTGTTATATTCCGACAGGTCCGACGCGGTTTCGAACGTATGCTCGCCCCAGGCGTTTTCGGAGCTGGTGCGCAGGAACTGTGCCGTCACCAATGCGCGGCGATCAAGGCTTTCCCATTGCGCCGCAAAACTCAAGCCCCGCCGCTTGCGATTATAGTCCTCGTCGCGGAACTGGCCGCCGATCGGTGCATAGAGCAGGTCGGCATTATCCAAAAGCCCGTCGCTGCCCGGCGTGCTGGCTGTGCCGCAGGCAGAGCCGCCCGCAGGGAGCGTGGTCGTGTCGCCGGTTCCTGGCAGCGGATTGCGACACACGAAAACGGTGGACGAATTGGACTGGAGCGCCAGCTTATTGTCGCGCGTCTGGATATTTGAAACGTTGAGGCCGTTCGACTTGGAACGGATCTGCGAGAAGGAAGCCGAGCCGAGCAGGCCGATGCGGCCGATGCCGGTATCCCACGTGTTGCTCATTAGGAACGACCAAGTCGGCGAAAGCCGCTTTTCCATGTCGCCATAATTGGCCTCGACGTCGAAGGCGATATGGAAGCCTTTGCTGTCGAATGGCTTACGCGTATTGAGGTTGACTGTGCCGGCAAGGCCGCCCTCGATCATCTCGGCGGTCGCGTTCTTGTAGACCTCGACCGAACCGAGCAACTCGGCCGGCACGTCGGCGAAGTTGATCGCCTGGCCGCCGACGCCCGCGGAGAAGGTATCACGGCCGTTGAATTCCGAACGGACGAACGTCAGGCCGCGGACGACAACGCCCGATCCTTCGACCGAGAAGTGGTCAGGGTCGTTGCTGCCGGCGAAGCGGTTCATCGCCACGCCCGGCACGCGTTGCAGCGCCTCGGTCACCGACCGGTCGGGGAGCGCGCCGATATCGGACGCGGTGATCGCGTCCACCACCGTATCGGCATTCCGCTTGATGCTTTGCGAATTGGCAAGGCTCTGGCGAATGCCGGTGATCGTGATTTCCTTGGGGCCACCGGTCGCGGGTTCCGTCGTCGTGTCGGAGGTGGACCCGGAGGCCGTCTGCGCCGTGGCTGGCGCTGTCACTGCAGCCAAAGCGATAGCGGAAACGCCATACTTCAGGACCTTCCCGGCCTGATCGACGCGCGAGGCTCCAAGCACACGAAACATCGGCATTCTCCCCCTTCATGACAACGCTGACTTCTTATGGCCGCGCCGGTCTTTTTCTACGGTAGCGATATCGCGACTTGTCGAATTCAGCAAGAAGCTTTCATGTTTCGTTCAGAATCCGCCAGATTGTGATCGGTTTGCCACGCTGCGGATTAAGGCACTTGCGGCCTGTCCGACATGCCACATTCGGTTGACCGTTCCGGCGCCGCCGCTCCATGATGCGAAAAAAGAGCGTTAACATTCGTTTGGGGGAGGGATGTCATGACCGCGCAGCGGGTCGTGATCGTGGGCGGAGGGACCGCCGGGTGGATGACGGCGGCGGCGCTCGCCAAGCTGCTCCCCGGCCGCTGCACCGTTCATCTCGTCGAATCCGAAGCGATCGGCATCGTCGGCGTGGGCGAGGCGACCTTGCCGCATATCCGCGCCTTCAACGAACGGCTCGGCATTGCCGAGGCGGATTTCATGGCCGCCACCCGCGCCACCTTCAAACTGGGCATCGAATTCCGCGATTGGGGGCGTCAGGGCGATAGTTATATCCATCCGTTCGGCACCTTCGGCCCCGGCGGCGCCGCGATCGACTTTCACCAATTCTGGTTGCGGCTGCGTCAAAGCGGCGCGGCCGTGCCGGATCTCGACCGCTTCTCCATGGCGTGCACGATGGCGCGGATGAACCGCTTCGCGCTGCCGACGGCGGACCCGCATCAGCTGACTGGCAGCTTCGGCTACGCCTATCAGTTCGACGCGACCTTGTTCGGCCCCTATTTGCGTACCATCGCGGAGCGGATGGGAGCGAAGCGGACGGAGGGCCGCATCGTCGCGGTAAATCGCGATGGCGAAAGCGGTGACATCCTTTCGATCCAGCTTGAAAGCGGCGAGGTGATCGAGGGCGATTTGTTCGTCGATTGTTCGGGCTTCATTTCATTGCTGCTCGGCAAGACACTCGAGGAGCCGTTCGAGGATTGGTCGAAATGGCTTCCAGCCGATCGCGCGGTGGCAATGCCCTGCCGCACCGAAGGCGCGGTTACGCCGTTCACCAGCGCGATCGCGATGCCCGCCGGCTGGCGCTGGCGCATCCCGCTCCAGCATCGCACCGGCAACGGCTATGTCTATTCAAGCGCGTTCACCTCCGATGACGAGGCGGCGGACGCACTGGCCCGGGTGGTGGAAGGCGAGCCGATCGCCTCTCCGCGTGTTCTGCGCTTCGTGGCTGGCCGGCGGGCACGCAGCTGGGTCCATAATTGCGTCGGCATCGGCCTCGCCTCCGGCTTTCTCGAGCCGCTGGAATCGACCAGCATCTATTTGATCCAGGCAGCGATCACCGCCTTGCTCGAACTTTTTCCGGACAAGGAGATTTCAGCCGTCGACCGCGACGAGTTCAATCGCCTGATCGATCTCGAATATGATCGCATCCGCGATTTCCTGATCCTGCATTATCACGCGACCGAACGCGCCGACACGCCCTTTTGGGATTATGTCCGGACCATGCCGATACCGAATAGTCTGGCCGAGAAGCTGGAGCTGTTCCGCCGCCGCGGCCGCGTCGTCAAATATCGTGAGGGCGTCTTCCTCGATGCGAGCTGGATCGCCGTCTATCTTGGCCAACGCGTCATCCCGGAAGGGCATGACATGCGCGCGGATGCGCCGCCGGCCGAGAGCCTGATTGCGGGCATGCGCAAGCTCGGTGCCGATATCGAAGGCATTGCGGCGGTGATGGAGGATCACGCCGCCTATCTGAAGCGCTATTGCCCGATGAAGGAGGCCGCCTGACGTGACCGCCGCTCCGATACGCGACGTCGTCGTCGCGGGCGGCGGGCTGCTCGGCTGGTCGGCCGCGGCTGCGCTCCGCCGCAAGCTGCCCGCGCTTCGGGTGACGGTGCTGTCGCTTGCGCCCCCGCCCGATGCGCTGGTGGAACGGATCGCCAGCACCTTGCCCTCGATCGTCGAATTCCACGGCGATATCGGCCTCGACAATCGCGAAGTTCTGCTGCGCGCGGGATGCGGCCTGCGGCTGGGAACCGAGTTTGACGGCTGGAACGGCGATCGCGCGGCCTACGTCCATGCTTATGATCGCTACGGCCAACCGTTCGGGACCGCATCCTTCCACATCCATTGGGTGCGGGAGGCGAAGCTTGGGTCGACCCCACCGTTCGATAGCTATTCGCCCGCCGCCGCCATGGCGCGGGCAGGCCGCTTCGTTCTGCCCGAAGCTGACCCAGCCTCGCCGCTTGCGCATTTCGGCTTCGGCCTCGCGCTCGACCCTGTGGCCTATCCGCAGATGTTGCGTGCTTACGCGCTGCATCTCGGCGCGGTCGAGCGGCCGGGCGGCCTCGCGGGCGTGCAATTGCGCGGCGCGGACGGATTTATCGAAGCGCTTACGCTCGACGACGGCAGCCTGCTCGCCGCCGATCTGTTCGTCGATTGCACCGGCCCGCGCGCGCTGCTGCGCGGCACGCTCGATCAGGCGTTCGAGGATTGGAGCCAATGGATTCCCTGCGATCGGTTGCTTTTCGCCGATGCGCCCGCATCGGCCGATCCTTCCCCGCTCGATCGCTGCATTGCGCATGACGCGGGCTGGCGCTGGGTGGCGGAGGGACGGGTGCGCACATCGCACGGCCTGGCTTATGCATCCGCGGATCTCGATGACGATCAGGCGGCCGATCTGTTGCGGCGCGCCGCCGGCATAGCGCCGGACGCGCCGGTTGGAATCCGCCAGGGGCGCCGGCCCGAACCGTGGCTGCGCAATTGCGTGGCGATCGGCGATGCCGCCACCATGGTCGAACCGCTCGAATGGACCAACCTCCACCTCGCTCACAATGCCATCGACCGCCTCGTGGCGATGATGCCCGACCGCGACTGCGCGGCGGTCGAACTTTGGGACTATAATCGGCAATGCGCGGCGGAAACGGATCGGGTGCGCGATTTCCTCGCGCTCCATTATGCGGCCTCATCGCGGGATGCGCCTTTGTGGCGCCGCCTCCGCGAAACCGCGCCGCCGACCAGCCTCGCCCACACGCTGCGCCTGTTCGCCGAGCGCGGGCGCATGCCCTTCTATGAAGAAGAAACGTTCACCCGCGATAGCTGGCTTGCCGTGCTGCTCGGCCAGGGGGTGATTCCACGTCGAACCGATCCGCTGATCGATGTCGTACCGCGGCTTGAATCGGAACGGGCGATGGCGGCGCTGCGCGAAGGGATAGACCGGCTCGTGCCGAAGCTTCCCACCCAGGCTGAATTCCTGAACATTCTGCAAAGGCAGGCCGTCCGATGAACGAACATGTGATCGAGAATATCGTCATCGTCGGTGGCGGCACCGCGGGCTGGATGGCGGCCGCGGCGCTTTCGCGCTTCATGAACAATGGCGTGACCCGCATCACGCTGATCGAATCGGATGAGATCGGCACGGTCGGCGTGGGCGAAGCGACCATCCCGCCCATCCTCAGTTTCAACAATCTGCTCGGGCTCGATGAGGCCGAGTTCCTGCGCGAGACGCAGGGCACCTACAAGCTCGGCATCGAATTCGTGAATTGGGGCGGGATCGGGGAACGCTATTTCCATCCCTTCGGCATGCATGGCGAGGATCTGAGCGGAATCCATTTCCACCAGCTCTATCTGCGCGAACGCAAGCGACGCGTCCTGCCGGACATATCCGCCTGGTCGATGAGCGCGATCGCGGCGTCGATGGGCCGCTTCGCTCGCCCGCCGGCAGATGCGCCCTTCCCGGCCAGGCAGCTCTTTTACGCCTTCCATTTCGACGCCTCGCTCTACGCCAAATATCTGCGCCGCTATGCCGAGCGCGGCGGCGTACAGCGGATCGAAGGCAAGATCGTCGACACCGAATTGCGCGGGGAGGATGGCTATGTGGAATCGGTCACGCTGGCCGATGGCCGCACGATTGCGGGCGACCTTTTCATCGATTGCTCGGGCTTCCGCGGCCTGCTGATCGAGGAGGCGCTGGGTACTGGCTACGACGATTGGTCGCACTGGCTTCCGGCCGATCGCGCGATTGCGGTGCCGACCGCGCTCGCCGGGCCACCCGATCCCTTCACCCGCGCCACCGCGCACCCATCCGGCTGGCAATGGCGCATCCCGCTCCAGCATCGCATGGGCAATGGCATCGTCTATTCGAGCCGCTTCCTCGACGATGACGCGGCCGAGGCTGTGCTGCTCGCCAATCTGGAGGGGCCGGCGATCGCCGATCCGCGCCGCATCCGCTTCACCACCGGCCGGCGCAAGATGAGCTGGAACCGGAACGTGATCGCGATGGGCCTGTCGGGCGGCTTCGTCGAGCCGCTGGAATCGACCAGCATCCATGTCATCCAGGCGGCGATCGCGCGGCTGATCGCGCTCTTCCCCGACAAGCGCTTCAACGCGCTCGAGCGCGACGAATTCAACCAGCAATTGCGCACGCTCTACGAGGATGTGCGCGACTTCATCGTGCTCCACTACAAGGCGACCAACCGCACCGATTCCGATTTCTGGAATCATCTGCGCACGATGGAGATACCCGACACGCTCCAGCGCAAGATCGATCTGTTCCGCGCAAAGGGGCGCGTCTTCCGCGAAGGCTATGAGCTGTTCGGCACCACCTCCTGGGTTGCGGTGATGTTGGGCCAGAATATCGTGCCCGAGGATTATGAGCCGCCGGTTGACGCGCTCGACGAGGCCCGGGTCGCGGCCGCGCTCGACGATATGCGCATGGCCTATCTGCGCACGGCGGAGTCGATGCCGGCGCATGCCGATTTCATCGCCGCCACCGCCGCGGCACCGCCGCCGACGCCGACTTTCTCCTTCACCGACGAAGTGCCGGGCGTGCTGCCCTTCACGGGAGCGGGCTCGTGATTCCCAACCCGATCCGCAAGCTCGTGGTCGTCGGCGGCGGCACCGCCGGCTGGATGGCCGCCGCGGCGATCGCGCGCGTCATGGGGCCGAGCGGACTCAGGATCGAACTGATCGAATCCGAGGAGATCGGGACGGTCGGTGTGGGCGAAGCCACCATCCCCCAGATCAATCTGTTCAACGCGCTGCTCGGCCTCGACGAAGCGGATTTTGTCCGCGCCACCAACGGCACCTACAAGCTCGGCATCGAATTCGTCGACTGGACGCGGATCGGGCATCGCTACGTCCATCCCTTCGGCTTTTACGGGCTGAACATGATGGGGGTCGAATTCCACCATCATTGGCTGAAGGGCCGCATGCTCGGCGACCCAACCTCGCTCGACGCTTACTCGCTGTCGGTCGTGGCCGGGCTCGCGGGCAAGTTCGATCACCCCCGACCCGACCAGCCCAATTCGCCGCTCGCCAAGATCGCTTACGCCTATCAGTTCGATGCCGCGCTCTATGCGCGTTATCTGCGCGGCCTGGCCGAGCGCGATGGGGTTGTCCGCACCGAGGGCAAGATCGTCGAGGTCATCCAGAACGGCGAGAGCGGCTATGTCGAGGCACTCCGGCTGGATCGCGGCGCGCTGATCGAGGGTGACTTCTTCATCGATTGCTCGGGTTTCCGCGGCCTGTTGATCGAGCAGACGCTCGGCGCGGGTTTTGAGGATTGGCGTTCGTGGCTGCCCTGCGATCGCGCCTTCGCGGTGCCGTGCGAAAATGGCGGCGATCGCCAGCCGCTCACGCGTTCGACTGCGCGCACCGCCGGTTGGCAATGGCGCATCCCGCTCCAGCATCGGATCGGCAATGGCTATGTCTATTCGAGCGCGCACATTTCCGACGATGAGGCGGCCGCGACCCTGCTCGCCAATCTCGACGGAACACCGCTCGCCGATCCGCGGCCGCTGCGCTTCACCGCGGGCCACCGCAGGAAAGCGTGGGACAAGAATGTGGTCGCCCTCGGGCTCGCCGGCGGTTTCCTCGAGCCGCTGGAATCGACGAGCATCCACCTCGTCCAGTCGGGCATCGCGCGGCTGATGGCGCTCTTCCCGACGCGCGACATCAAAGCGGTGGAGATCGACCGGTTCAACGCCGATACGGCACGCGAATATGTCGATGTCCGCGACTTCCTCGTGCTGCATTACAAGGCGACCAAACGCGACGATTCCCCCTTTTGGGATTATTGCCGCACTTTGCCCCCGCCCGAAGGGCTCGCGGCCAAGTTGGAGATGTTCCGCGCCAATGGCCGCATCTTCCGCGAACATGAGGAATTGTTCACCGAGACGAGCTGGCTGGCGGTCATGGTTGGCCAGGGGATTGAGGCGGGCTCCTATCACCCCGCCGCCGATCTGCTCCCCGATGCCGCGACGCTGGCCCGGCTCAAGCATATCCGCGAAGTCGTCGCCGCCACCGCCGAGGCCATGCCGACGCAGGATCAGTTCCTGCGCATGCACAATAGCTGGTCCGACGTCGCGCTCCGCCGCGCCTCCTGATGCCGCTGCCCGAACCTCAGCCGATCCGCGAGCTGGCAGCCATCGATCGGGCCCGCTTCGACCGCGAGGTCCGCTCCGCGCGCCAACCGGTAGTGCTCCGCGCCGCCGCGCGCGACTGGCCGGCCGTTGAAGCGGGACGGACTTCTCCTGATGCGGCGATTGCCTATCTCAAGCGCTTCGGCCGGACCGAGCCCGTGCCGGCGCTGCTCGGTCCGCCCGACATTGAAGGTTTCTTTTTCTATACGGCCGACCTCAAGGCGCTCAATTTCCAGCAGGGCCAGACGCCGCTCGAGCCATTTCTCGGTCGGCTGCTGCGCGATCAGCACGTGGAGCGCCCCTTCGCGATGGCGGTCCAGTCGCTGATCCTGGCGGAAGCACTGCCCGGCTTTACCGCGGAGAACCGGACCGACCTGGTCAATGCATCGGTGGCGCCGCGCATCTGGATCGGCAACCGGATCCGCGTCGCCACCCATTATGACCTGATGGAAAATCTCGGCATCGTGATCGCCGGCCGCCGCCGCTTCACGCTGTTCCCGCCCGAGCAGATCGCCAATCTCTATCCCGGGCCGCTGGAATTCACGCCCGCGGGCACGCCGATCAGCCTGGTCGATCCCGCAAGCCCCGATCTCGAACGCTTCCCCAAATTCGCCGAAGCCGTGATGCATGCCCAATCGGCGACCCTGGAGCCGGGCGACGCGATCTACATTCCCTTCCATTGGTGGCATGCGGTGGACTCACTCGACGGGGTCAACGCCTTCGTCAATTATTGGTGGAATCCAGCCCCCGCGGAGCTCGCCAGTCCCTACGATGCCCTGCTGCTCGCGCTCACGTCGCTACGCGGCCTGCCGGACGACCAGAAGCAGGTCTGGCGCATGCTGTTCGATCATTATGTGTTCGGCGCCAATGGCGATCCCGCCGCGCATCTGCCGCCCGAGGTGCAAGGCGTGCTCGGCCCGATCACCGCGCAAATGGTCGCGCGGATGAAGGCGACTTTGGTCAAGGAATTCAGCCGGAAATAAAGCGGCAAAATAGTATCAAACGAAACTTTATTGTAGAATGGCGCCATGGCCGCCGACTCGCTCATCCGCCCACCCGAAGCCGCTGAAGACTGGACGATTCCCCAGCATTGGGAGCGCTACACGGCGCAGGAGCATGCCGTGTGGGACACGCTGTTCGCGCGCCAGTCCGCGCTGCTGCCCGGCCGCGCCACGCCCGAATATCTGGCGGGGCTCGAC
>Ga0207647_10003755_pt1 | contig 11351 bp, 12 predicted proteins | sample KBSCornC2_FD_184295 | JGI IMG/M metagenome (GOLD analysis project Ga0207647, IMG submission 184295) | Corn rhizosphere microbial communities from Kellogg Biological Station, Michigan, USA - C2 (SPAdes) (version 2) | ecosystem: Host-associated > Plants > Roots > Rhizosphere ...
TCCGCAACGTCACCGACATCGACGACAAGATCCTGGCCAAGGGCGAGGCGCAGGGCCGGCCGTGGTTCGAGATCGCCTACCTGATGGGCCGCGAGCTCGACCGCGCGCTCGAGGCCATCAACGTGCAGCCGCCGACCTACCAGCCGGCCGCGACCGGGCACGTGCCGGAGATCCTCGAGCTCATCGAGCAGCTGGTCGCACGCGGGCACGCCTACCCCGCCGAGGACGGATCCGGTGACGTCTACTTCGACGTGCGGTCCTGGCCGGCGTACGGCGAGCTGACCCGGCAGCGGGTCGACGACATGGAGCCGGCCGAGGACGCCGACCCGCGCGGCAAGCGTGACCCGCGCGACTTCGCGCTGTGGAAGGGCTGGAAGAAGGCACTGGAGCCCGAGACGGCGGCCTGGCCCTCGCCGTACGGTCCGGGGCGGCCGGGCTGGCACATCGAGTGCTCGGCGATGGCCGCGAAGTACCTCGGCCCGGCGTTCGACATCCACGGCGGTGGGGTCGACCTGCGCTTCCCCCACCACGAGAACGAGCTGGCCCAGTCGCGCGCGGCCGGGCAGGCGTTCGCGTCGTACTGGCTGCACAACGCCTGGATCACCACCGCCGGCGAGAAGATGTCGAAGTCGCTGGGCAACTCGCTGCTGGTCCCCGAGGTGCTCAAACGGGTGCGGGGCATCGAGCTGCGCTACTACATGGTCTCGGCGCACTACCGCTCGCACGTGGAGTTCTCCTTCGAGGCGCTGGACGACGCCGCGAAGTCGTTCCGCCGGATCGAGGCGTTCCTCGACCGGGCCGAGCCCCACATCGACACCTGGTCCGCCATCAAGCCGCCGGCCTTCGTCGCGGCCATGGACGACGACCTCGGGACCCCGGCCGCGGTGGCCGTCATTCACGACACCGTGCGCGAGGGCAACCGGTTGATCGACGCGGGGCTGACCGGGGAGCCCCTCCAGCAGGCGTTCGGGGCGGTGCGGTGGATGCTGGACGTCCTGGGACTGGATCCCGCGGACCCGAGCTGGGGCGCCGCGGGCGGGTCGGACGACGCGCGGCTGCACGCCGCCGTCGACGCCCTGGTGGCGGGGTTGCTCGAGGAGCGAGCCGCGGCACGAGCCGACAAGGACTGGGGGCGGGCCGACGCGATCCGCGACCGGATCGCGGCCGCGGGCATCGCCGTCGAGGACACCCCCGACGGTCCGACGTGGACGCTGGCGGACGGAGACTCCTGATGGCCGGGAACAGTCAGCGCAAGGGCGCGATCCGCAAGTCCTCGAAGCGGCCGACGGCCGGCTCCGGGGGGCGGGTACGCCGCGGGCTCGAGGGCAGGGGGCCGACCCCGAAGGCGGCCGACCGTCCCAACCACAAGGCCCACAAGCTCAAGGCGAAGGCCGACCGCGAGGCCGCCCGGCGTCCCCAGCCACGCCGGCGTACGAGCGACGGCGACGAGTGGATCGCCGGGCGCAACGCGGTGGTCGAGGCGCTGCGGGCCGGCGTACCGGTGAGCGGGCTGTACGTCGCCGAGGGCGCCGAGCGCGACGGCCGGCTGCGCGAGGCGTTCAAGATCGCGGCCGACAGCGGGATCTCGCTGCTGGAGGTGACCAAGCACGAGCTCGACCGGCGTACCGACGGGGCGGTGCACCAGGGGCTCGCGGCGCGGGTGCCGGCGTACGAGTACGCCGAGCCGCGCGACCTGCTCGCCGCTGCCGCCGCGCGCGGCGAGGCACCCCTGATCGTGGCGCTCGACTCGGTCACCGACCCGCGCAACCTCGGCGCGGTGGTGCGCTCGGCCTCCGGCTTCGGCGCGCACGGCGTGCTGATCCCCGAGCGTCGTGCGGCGCGGATGACCGCGGCGGCGTGGAAGACCTCCGCCGGCGCCGCGGCCCGCCTCCCCGTCGCGCAGGCCACCAACCTGGTGCGGGCACTCAAGGAGCTCCAGGACGAGGGGTGCCAGGTCGTCGGACTGGCCGCGAACGGCGACCTGACGCTGCCCGAGCTCCTCGCCGACCCCGATCTGGCCTCCGGTCCGCTGGTGGTCGTCGTCGGCTCCGAGGGCGACGGCCTCGGCCGTCTCGTGGGAGAGACCTGCGACCGGCTGGTCGCCATCCCGATGTCGTCAGGCCTGGAGTCCCTCAACGCCGGCGTCGCCGCCTCGATCACCCTCTACGCCCTCTCCCTGCACCGCTGAGGGGCGGCCTCCCGGGAACACCCCTGGTGTTCTGCGGACACGCTCCCGCCTGTGACGGATCGGCGCCGGGTGGGGGAGAAGTGTCACAAGGTGGCATCATCGACCGGGTGGGTACGACGGTCGAGCGCTTGCTGCCGGACGACGGTGACGGGGTCGCCGGGGCGCTGCTCGAGCTGACCCGCGAGATCGCCGAGAAGGAGCTCGCGCCACAGGTCGCCGAGGCCGAGGAGCGCGCGGAGTTCCCCGAGGCGGCGTACCGGCTCCTGGGCAGGTCCGGGCTGCTGAGCCTGCCGTTCGACGAGGAGTACGGCGGGGGCGGGCAGCCCTACGAGACCTACCTGCAGGTCGTCGAGGAGCTGGCCACCGCGTGGCCCAGCGTCGGGGTCGGCCTCAGCGTGCACACCCTGACCGCGAACGTCGTGGACGCCCACGGCAGCGACGAGCTCCGGCGGGAGTGGCTGCCGCGGATGCTCGGCGGCGACTGGCTCGGGGCCTACTGCCTCTCCGAGCCACAGGCCGGGTCGGATGTGAGCGGCATCCGCACCCGGGCGGTGCTGGAGGGGGACACCTACGTCGCCAACGGCACCAAGCAGTGGATCAGCAACGGCTCGTGCGCCGACTACTACATCCTGTTCGCCCGCACCTCCGAGGACCCCAAGCGCGGTCTGTCGGCCTTCGTCGTGCCCAACGACACCGAGGGGCTGAGCTTCGGTGCCCCCGAGAAGAAGATGGGCCTCGCCTGCGACGTCACCACGCAGGTGATCTACGACGACGCCCGGATCCCGGCTACCCAGCTCGTGGGCGAGGAGGGGGCCGGCATGCGCGTGGCGCTGTCGGCGCTCGACGCCGGCCGGCTCGGGATCGCCGCGGTCGCGACCGGGATCGCGCAGGCGGCGCTGGCGCACGCGGTGGCGTACGCCGGCGAGCGGCGCCAGTTCGGCAGGACGATCGGCGAGCAGCAGGGCCTGCAGTTCCTGCTCGCCGACATGGCCGCGGAGGTCGAGCGGGCCCGCGCGACATACCTGCTCGCGGCCCGCCTGAAGGACGCCGGGCGCCCGTACAGCCGGCAGGCCAGCGTCGCCAAGCTCACCGCCAGCGACGCGGCGATGCGAGTCACCACCGACGCCGTGCAGGTGCTCGGCGGAAACGGGTACACCCGCGACTATCCGGTGGAGCGACTGTTCCGCGACGCGAAGGTGACCCAGATCTTCGAGGGCACCAACCAGGTCCAGCGCATGGTGATCGGCCGCGACCTGCTCCGCTGACGGTCACAGCACCGCGGCGTCCGGGTCGTCCTCGGGCAGCTCCGCGTCGTCGTCACTGGTGACCAGCTCGTCGGGCTTCTGGGCGAGCACACTGTCGATGTAGTCCCGGGCGGTCTCGAAGATCCCGACCTCGTGGCCGGCGCGCTCGGAGAGGTACCACCGGTGCACGAGGATCTCGTGGAAGATCTCGGCCGGCTCCAGCTTGCCGCGTGCCTCGGGCGGCACCATCGCCATGATCGGCTCGAAGATCTCGGTGAGCCAGCGGTTGGCCGCGACCTGCTTGTCCTCGCGGCCGAGGTCGTAGTGGGCGATGAACGCCGTCAGGTCGTTGAGGAGGCGGCGCGCCTGGGCGTCCTCGACGTTCATCCCGGTCAGCGCTTGCAGCTCGCGACAGTGGTGCCCCAGCTCGACGACCTTGGGTTGGATGCGCACCTGGTCGCCGTCGAAGTCGGTGACGATGTCGAGCTCGTCGACGTCGAAGCCGAGGTCGTTGAGCCGCTCGATCCGCTGCTCGATCCGCCACATCTGGTCGGCCGAGAACTCCTCCTCGGCGGTCAGCTCGTTCCACAGGTCGTCGTACCGCTTCTGGATCAGCTGCACGATCTCGTGCCCCTGCACGCTCGGGCCGATCCGGCCGCCCGCCTGGAGGTCGAGGAGCTCGGCGAACACGTTCTCGCAGCCGACCTGGAGGTCGTACTCCCGCATCTGCCGGGACAGCGAGGGCCGCAGCTCACCGGTCTCCGCATCGACGAGGTACGCCGCGAACCCGCCGGCGCTGCGGCGGAAGAGCACGTTCGACAGGGACACGTCTCCCCAGTAGAAGTCGGCCAGGTGGAGCCGCACCAGCAGGACGACCAGTGCGTCGACCAGGCTCGGCAGGCTCTCGGCCGTCATCCCGTGGGCGAACAGCGCGCGGTAGGGAAGCGAGAAGGCGAGGTGCTCGGTGAGGAGCGCGCAGGGCAACGGCTCGTCGGCGTCGTCCTCCCGTCCCGTGACGACCCCGACCGGCTTGACGGCGGGGAGCCCGATCCGTTGGAGGTCACGCAGGAGGCGGTACTCCCGGAACGCCATCTCCTCCTGGGTCTCCTTGATGGCGTACGTGCGGTCGCCGACGCGGACGATGCGGACGATGTGACGGCTGAGGCCGCGGGGGAGCGGGACGACGTAGTCGTCGGACCAGTCGACCAAGGGGGTCGACCACGGCAGCCGCACGAGCGCCGGGTCGGGCCGGCTGGCCACGATGTGGAGCGCCATGCTTCTCAGGCTAGGAGGGGACTCAGTGCCCGTCGAGGAGCACCGGGCCCGGCCCGCGTGGGGCCACGGCATCGCCGGGGTTGCTGAGGTTGCAGCGCCGGAGGCTCAAGCACCCGCAGCCGATGCAGGAGTCGAGGGTGTCGCGGAGCCGCTCGAGCTGCGCGATCTGCTGGTCGAGCCGGGGTCGCCAGGCCCGGCTGAGGCGGGTCCAGTCGGCCTTCGTCGGAGTGCGACCGCTGGGCAGCGCGGACAGCGCCGACGCGATCTCGTCGAGCGACAGCCCGACCCGCTGGGCGGTGCGGATGAACGCGAGCCGCCGCAGCATGGCGCGCTCGTAGCGCCGCTGGTTGCCCGTCGTACGGCGTGCGGAGACCAGGCCGCGATCCTCGTAGAAGCGGATCGCGCTCGTGGCGATGCCGGAGCGTTCGGACAGCTCGCCGATCGTGAGCTCGGTCATGCCTGCCAGGATGCCTTGACTTCAAGCTCACTTCAACTTGTGCAATGAGGTCATGGACAACGTCTCTCGACTGCTGACCCTGATGACCGGGGACGAGAAGCACGACCCCGCCTCGCACTCGACGTTGGACGTGCTGCGCGTGCTGTACGAGCGCGTGCTCGACGTCTCGCCCGAGAGCGTTCGGAGCCCTCGCCGGGACAGGTTCCTGCTGTCGAAGGGGCACGGGCCGGCCGCCTACTACGCCGTGCTCTGCGACCGTGGCTTCTTCCCCGAGTCGTGGCTGCCCACGTGGGGGGCGTTCGACTCGCCGCTCGGCTTCCACCCCGACCGCAACCTCGTGCCCGGCGTGGAGATCTCCAGCGGGTCGCTGGGCCATGGCCTGCCCCTCGCCGTCGGCGTCGCGCTGGGACTGCGCGCCCAGGACCTCGATGCCCGGGTCGTGGTCCTGGTCGGCGACGCGGAGCTCGACGAGGGGTCCAACCACGAGGCGCTCGAGCTCGCAGCGGCGCTGGGTCTCGACGCGCTGACCGTGGTGGTCGTCGACAACCGGAGCACGTCGTACGCCGTGCCGGGGCGGATCGCCCAGCGGTTCGCGGTCGAGGGCTGGGACGTCGCCATCGTGGACGGACGCGACCGCGCCCGGCTCGAGCGCGCCCTGACCGAGCGACCCGTGGGTAGGCCGAACGTCGTGGTCGCCGACGTGGCCGACCAGGAGGCTGCCGCATGACCGCCACCGTGTCCCGGATCGTGCGCGACCCGCGAGCCCAGCTCGGTCTCACCGTCACCGACCTGCTCGACGCGGACTTCTCGACCGCGCTGGTGTGGGCCGAGATCTCCGGCAGGTTCTTCGCCGACGCCGTACGTCGCCACCCCGACCGTGTGGTGAACGTCGGCATCCGCGAGCAGCTGCTCGTCAACGTCGGCGCCGGGTTCGCGCTGACCGGGATGCGCCCGATCGTGCACACCTTCGGGTCGTTCCTCGTCGAGCGCGGCTTCGAGCAGATCAAGCTCGGCTTCGGGCACCAGGGCGTCGGCGGGGTGCTCGTCGGTGGTGGTGGCTCCTTCGACGCCTCGCGGGGCGGGCGCACCCACCAGGTGCCGGGGGACGTGGCGCTCCTGGACACCCTGCCCGACATCGCGATCCATGCGCCGGGGACGTCCGCCGAGACCGACGAGGTCCTGCGGCGAGCCGTGGCCGCGGACGGCCTGCACTACGTGCGGATCGTGGAGCAGACCAACACCGAGTCGTTCCACGGGCCCGGGCTGCACGTCGTACGTCGCGGGGCGGGCGCGACGGTCGTCGCGCTCGGGCCGGTGCTCGACGAGGTGCTCGCGGCCACGACCGACCTCGACGTGACCGTGCTCTACGCCCACGACGTCCGGCCCTTCGACGCCTCGACGCTCCGCTCGGTGCTGACGGTGCCCGACGTCGTGGTGATCGAACCGTGGCTGGCCGGCACGTCGACGCGGGTCGTCTCGGACGCCCTGCGCGACGTGCCGCATCGGCTGCTGTCGCTCGGCACCCGCCGGATGGAGCTGCGTCGCTACGGCACCCCGGCCGAGCACCAGCGAGCGCACGGCCTGGATGCGGCGGGGATCCGGCGGTCGCTCGAGTCCTTCCTCGACGGGATCCGAGAGCGGTGAGCCGTCCACCGTTCGGCGCCGCACCGCCGCCGTCGTTAGGCTTGCCCGGCCGCGCGGCGTGCGTCGCGGCAGGCCGGTGTAGCTCAGTTGGCAGAGCGCCTCTCTTGTAAAGAGGATGTCGCAGGTTCGACTCCTGTCACCGGCTCGTTGTCACCGGCTCGTCAGTGGCCGCCGAGCGGATGGGGGATGCTGGGGCCATGGACAACATCTCGCTGACGGCGCTCGCACGCGAGCAGCTGGAGCTCGCGCAGGGCAGCTCGAGCGGGCGCAGCGCCCGCACGGTTCACGGGGGACGTGAGCACCGGCTCCGCCAGACCGTGATCGCCCTGGTAGCGGGCCGCCGGCTCGACGAGCACGAGAGCCCCGAGGAGGCGACCGTGCACGTGCTCCACGGCCGCGTCCGGCTGGTCGCCGGCGACGCCACCTGGACGGGCGCCGCCGGTCACCTCATCGAGGTGCCGCGGTCGCGACACGTGCTCGCCGCCGACGAGGACTCCGTGGTGCTGCTGACCACCCTCGTGGGGTCCTGAGCGTCGGGCTCAGCGCACCTGCTCGACCGCGAACTCGGCGGCGGGCGAGGCGATGGCCTCCTGGGCGAGCACGATCTGCAGCTCCCGCTCGCCGGAGTCGATCGTCGCGCGGAGCACGCCGACGACCGACGACGCCGTCAACCGGAGCGCCTCGGTCGGGGACCCCGTCGTACGCAGGTGCGCGGTGAACAGGGCGGCGGTCAGGTCACCGGAGCCGTTGGCCTTGATCGGCAGCCGCGGGGTGCGTACCGACCAGGCCCCCTCCCCGGTCACCGCGATCATCTCGATCGTGTCCGCGGGCGCGTCGGGGCGCAGGACCGAGGTCACCAGCACCGTCGAGGGCCCCAGCGCCCGCGCGGCGTCGGCAGACTCCAGCGTCGACTCCAGGGAGTCCGGCGAGGTGTCGGTGAGGAAGCCCAGCTCGAACTGGTTGGGCGTGATGATGTCGGCGTGCGGCACCACCCGCTCGCGGATGACCGGCGGGATCGCCGGGTCGACGAAGCAGCCGCTCGTCGCGTTGCCCATCACGGGGTCGCAGGTGTACGTCGCGTCCGCGTTGGCGCTCTTGACCCGCTGGACCGCGTCCACCACGACGTCGCAGATGCCGGGCCCGCCGAGGTAGCCGGAGAGCACCGCGTCGCACGTCGGCAGCACGCCACGCTCGTCGATGCCGGCGACCACCGCCCGCACGTCGTCGGGCGGCAGCAGCGGGCCCTGCCACGCGCCGTACCCCGTGTGGTTGGAGAACACCACCGTCGGCACCGGCCAGACCTCGTGCCCGAGTCGCTGCAGGGGGAACGTGGCCGCGGAGTTGCCGACGTGGCCGTAGGCGACGAACGACTGGATCGACAGGAAGCGCATCTCGTCATGGTGGCATCGCGGGTACGCCGAGCGGGGTCGGCGCCCTGCTCTACCGTGCGCCCATGAGGAGATTCGTCGAGGAGGACCTGACCGAGGCGGAGTTCCGCGAGTGCGAGCTCGACCGGGCGAGGTTCGTCGGCGTGGTCATGCGGGACGCGGAGATCGACGGGCTGGTCAGCCACCTGATCGTGAACGGCGTCGAGGTGATGTCGTACGTCGAGGCCGAGCTCGACCGCCGCCATCCGGTCCGGCTGCTGATCCGGTCCGACGACCCGGCCGAGCTCCTCGAGGGCGCGCGTCAGCTGCGTGCTGCCTGGGGGGCGACCGTCGCGCGTCTGCGCGAGTCCCCGGGCGTCGAGCACCAGAGCGTGAACGGCGAGTGGTCGACCGTCCAGACGTTGCGCCACCTGGTGTTCGTGCACGACTCCTGGTTCCGGCGGTGCTGCCTGGGCGCGACCGGCCCGTTCACGGCGATGGGTCTCGGGATCACCGACATCCCCGACGAGCAGGCCAACGGGCTCGACCGCGGGGCCGAGCCGAGCCTCGAGGAGGTGGTGGCCGTGCGCGAGGCCCAGGTCGACGAGCTCGAGACGTGGCTGACCACGGCGTCCCCCGAGCAGCTCGCCGCCACCGCGCCGGTGCCCGACGACGACGTGTGGCCGCCGTACGCCCGGGGTCGCTCGGTGCGGCAGTGTCTGGGCACCGTGCTCAACGAGACCTTCGAGCATCACGGCTTCGCCACCCGTGATCTGGACCTGATCTCCGGTTGAGTGGCCCGGGTGGGTACCGTCGGCCGGGTGACGGACATGGAGTACCGCCCGCTGGGTGACTCGGGGCTCATGGTGAGTGCCGTCGGGGTCGGCTGCAACGCCTTCGGCAACCGGATCGGTCTCGACGCCGTGCGCGGCATCGTCGACGCCGCCGACGAGGTCGGGGTCACCCTGCTCGACACCTCCGACTCCTACTCGATCGGGCAGAGCGAGGAGATGATCGGGGTCGCCCTCGAGGGTCGGCGCGACAGGTTCGTCGTCGCCACCAAGTTCGGCAGCGACATGGCCGGCACCAACGGCGCCGACCACGGCGCGCGGGCCTCTCGTGCCTACGTACGCCGTGCCGTCGAGGCGTCGCTGAAGCGGCTGCGCACCGATCACATCGACCTGTACCAGATCCACTTCCCCGACCCGATCACGCCGATCGAGGAGACGCTGTCGGTGCTGACCGACCTGGTCCGCGAGGGCAAGGTGCGCTACCTCGGCTGCTCCAACTTCGCGGGCTGGCAGATCGCCGACGCCGACTGGGTCGCACGCACGCGCGGCTACGAGCGGTTCGTCTCCGCGCAGAACTCCTACTCGCTGCTCGACCGCTCGCTCGAGGACGAGGTCGTGCCGGCCGCCACCCGCTTCGGCCTCGGTGTGCTGCCCTACTTCCCGCTGGAGCGGGGTCTGCTCACCGGCAAGTACCGCCGCGGCGAGGAGGCGCCCCACGGCTCGCGTGCCCGCTCCGGCCCGGCGCCCTGGCTCGACCACGCCGACTGGGACACCATCGAGGCCGTCGAGAAGTACGCGGACGCGCGCGGCCTGGCGATGCTCGACGTCGCCATCGCCGGACTGGCGGCGCAGCCGGCGGTCACCAGCGTGATCTCGGGCGCCACCTCGGCCGACCAGGTGCGCGCCAACGCGGCTGCGCTGCACTGGGAGCCCGGCGCCGAGGACCTCGCCGAGCTCGACGAGATCACCCGCGGCTGACCCACGCCGGAGCTCGGCTTCCGGTGCTCAGGTCCCCGGCAGGCGCCCGTCGCGGTCGAGGGTGCCGGCGTCGTACTCCAGCAGAGTGTGCTTCGCCGTGATCGACAGCAGGTCGTAGCTCATCGGGGAGTCGCGGATCTCGGCGAGCACGGGCCGCGCCGCGTCCTGGTCCCAGAAGAGGACGGCACCGGCCGACCACAGCCGCACCGCGGGACGCTCGTCGTTCATCGCAGCGGCGATCAGCGCCCGACCCTGGTCGGTCGGGACCAGGGCCCGGCGGTCCTCACGCCACTGCTCGACGAGTCGCTCCCAGCGGCGCGGGTTGTCGTGGCGCCCGTGGTCGCCGACCAGGTCGGCGATGTCCGCCAGGGTCTGCGGCGCGCGGTCGGGGGCCTCGGCGGCGTGATCCGTCACGCCCGCATGATGGCACGGCGGGGCCTACCCGAGCAGGGCGCCGCCGATCGGCGTACGACGGTCAGGCGACCTTCAGCGACCGCTTGGACAGGCCCATCCAGAAGCCCTCGAACAGTTGCTCGCCGGGCTCCTCGGGGTCGGAGGACGCGCCGAGGGTGACGAACAGCGGCGTGTAGTGCTCGACCGTCGGGTGCGCGTAGGGCATGCCCGGCGCCTGTGACCTGTACGACGCCAGCGCGTCGACGTCGCCGCGGGCCAACGCCTCGCCGGCCCAGGCGTCGAAGTCCGTCGACCAGCCAGGAGCGGCCGCGTCGATGCGGAACTCGGTCAGGAACGGCAGGCCGTGGGTCAGGAAGCCGGAACCGATGATCAGCACGCCCTCGTCGCGCAGCGGGCGCAGGCGCTCGCCGAGCCTCAGCAGGCGGGTCGGGTCCTGGGTGGGCAGCGACATCTGGAGCACCGGGATGTCGCCGTCGGGGTACATGATCTTCAGCGGCACCCAGGCGCCGTGGTCGAGTCCGCGGCTGGCGTGCTGGTGGACCGGCTCGTCGGCCGGCATCATCGCGGCGACCCGCTCGGCCAGCGCGGTGGCGGCCGGGGTCTGGTAGGTCATCCGGTAGTACCTCTCGGCGAAGCCGCCGAAGTCGTAGACCAGCGGCGCGCCGTCGGCGCTCAGCATCACCGGTGCGGACTCCCAGTGTGCGCTGACGATCAGGATCGCCGTGGGGCGGGGCAGGTCGGCCGCGAGCCCCGACAGCTGGCTCGACCACACCGGGTCGTCGAGGAGCGGCGGCGCGCCGTGGCCGATGTAGAGCGCAGGCATTCGGTCGGTCATGACGACTCCAATAGTTTCAGATTCAACTTTATTCCGCCAGGGGCACGACCGGCAGCGACCAGTCGACGGGCTCCGCGCCCTGGTCCTGCAACAGCCGGTTGACCCGGGAGAACGGCTGGGACCCGAAGAAGCCACGTGCGGCCGACAGCGGGGAGGGG
>Ga0207647_10003756_pt1 | contig 11350 bp, 10 predicted proteins | sample KBSCornC2_FD_184295 | JGI IMG/M metagenome (GOLD analysis project Ga0207647, IMG submission 184295) | Corn rhizosphere microbial communities from Kellogg Biological Station, Michigan, USA - C2 (SPAdes) (version 2) | ecosystem: Host-associated > Plants > Roots > Rhizosphere ...
TCGCGGCGGAACAGGTCGACGGCAGGCGTGTCAGGCGTGCCGCGTCCGGGACCGAGGACCGACGGGACCAGATCCTGCGCGCCGCCGCCGACGTCATCTGCGAACGGGGCTTCGCCGACACCCGCATCGCGCAGATCGCCGACCGGGTCGGTGTCAGCGGTGCCACCATCATCTACCACTTCCGCACGCTCGACCGCCTGCTGGTGGAGGCTCTCAAGCACGCGGAGGAACAGTTCTACGCCTCCGCCGAGCAGGTTGTCGCCGACGGCGCCACTCCCGAGGAGCGCTTGCGGCGCCTGGTCGAGTGGGTCTTCTCCGCGGAGCACGACAACCGCCGGCTCTGGGCTCTGTGGCTCGACACCTGGTCGCAGGCGACGCGCCATGAAGAGGTCGCGGCAGCCCGTGCGGCACAGGACGAGCGGTGGCGGGGCATGATCGCCGACATCGTCCGTGAGCTTCCGCTCGAACCGGGAGACGTCGAGCGCTTTTCCGTGGGGTTCGGTGCCTTCCTCGACGGGCTCACCATCCAAGTCGCCCTCGAGGACCCGAGCATGACACCCGCCTTCGCGTGCGAGCTGGCCCTGTCCTATGCGAAGGCCGCACTCGGACGGTGAGGCACGTGCGGTGCTCCTGCTCCTGTCAGGACGCGCCCGTACCGGGCCCGGGGGCACCGAGGAGGGCGACGACGTTGCCGAAGACATCCTCGCCACGCCCCATCGCCGCATGCGCCGCAGGGAGTTCGGTGAAGGCGATGGTACGTCCGAGGCAGGGATCGATCTTCTCGTCGCAGACGAGGTCGTTGTAGGCGACGGCCTGGGCGTCGTTGGTGCCGTGTGAGCCCTGCAGACGCTTCTGCCTCGTCCACTGGTAGCGCAGGTCGACGACGGCGTCGTATCCGGTGGTTCCCGCGCAGATGACGACCATGCCGCCCGGCCGGCAGACGAGGACGCTGGTGGGGATGGTGGCCGCGCCCGGGTGTTCGAAGACGATCGCGGGATCCTTTCGCTCACCGACGATGTCCCAGAGCCGCTTGCCGAAACGTCGTGCCTCGGCGGTCCACTCCTTCTGACCGACCGAGTCGTCGACGAGGGGCGGGATGCCCCAGTGGGTGAATTCCCTGCGGTCGATCCAGCCGACGGCGCCGTGGCGTTCGCTGTACTTGCCGCGTTCCCCGTCCGAGACGACGGCCACCGGCCTGGCTCCGGCGAGCCGGGCGAGCTGCGATGCCTGGGTTCCCAGACCGCCCGAGCCGCCCCAGACGAGCACGACGTCGCCCTCCTGGACGGTGTTGCCGGCCCAGCCGTGCAGCATGCGGTAGGCGGTGGTGCCGACGAGTGTGGGTGCGGCGGCTTGTTCCCAGGTCAGATGCTCGGCCTTCGGGAGCACCTGGTGGGCCTGGACGCGGGCGAACTGACCGAACGACCCGTAGTTCGTGTCGTAGCCCCAGATCCGGGCGCTGGGCGCGATCATCTGGTCGCCGCCCTCCACGATCCAGGGGTCGTCCGCGTCCCACCATCCCGGGTGGATGACCACGTGGTCGCCGATGGTGATGCCGGTGACCTGGTCGCCGACGGCGTAGACGATGCCGGAGGCGTCGGAACCTCCGATGTGGAAGTCCTCGGTCTCGCCGCGCTTCTGGCGGGTGCCGATCTGGTCGACGGGGTAACCGCGGGCGGCCCAGACGTTGTTGTAGTTGACGCCGGCGGCCATGACCGCGACGAGCACCTCGTCCGGTCCGATGGCCGGGGTGGGCACGAGTTCGGGCCGGAACGCCCGGGCCGGGTCACCGTAGCGGTCGGGGCGTACGACCTGCGCGTGCATGTGCGTCGGCACCTGGCCCAAGGGGGGAAGGCTGCCGATGTCGACAGATGACAGGGTGGGAGTGGATACGGAACGCCGGTCGGCGTCTGTGGTGCTCATGTGCTGCCTCTCCGATGGAAATGCGGGGGTGGTTTCAGGGGAGTTGGATGGCCTTGGTCTCCAGAAACTCCTCAAGGCCGTAGCGGCCGAGTTCACGGCCGTTCCCGGACTGCTTGTAGCCACCGAAGGGCGCCGCGATGTTGAACTCGGCGCCGTTGACGTCTACTTGGCCGGTGCGAAGTCGCCGCGCGATCGCCAGTCCGCTTTCCGCGGTCGCGGCCCAGACGCCGCCGTGCAGCCCGTAGGGGCTGTCGTTGGCGAGCGTGATCGCCTCGTCGAGGGTGTCGTAGGAGAGGATCACCAGCACCGGGCCGAAGATTTCTTCCTGGGCGATGGTCATCTCCGGGGTCACGTCGCCGAAGACGGTCACCTTCGCGTAGTTGCCGTCCGGCCGGTCGTCGGGATGTCCGAGTCCGCCGGTGATCAGTGTGGCTCCGGCGTCGAGCCCGGCCGCGATGTGGGACTGCACGCGGTCGTACTGGTCTCGCGACACCAGCGGGCCCAGCTCGGGTTGGATCTCGGCGGCGACGCGGGCGGCGATCCGGGCGACGTCGTCCCTCGCGGACCGCGGGACGATGAGGCGGGTCCAGGCGTTGCAGCACTGACCCGAGTTGGTCATGCAGTAGTGCACGGTCGCGGTGACCGCCTGCTCCAGGTCCGCGTCGGGTGTGACCAGGCTGGCCGACTTGCCTCCGAGTTCGAGCGCGACCCGTTTGACGGTCGCGGCGGCGGCCTGGCCGACCAGGGCACCCGCACGGGTCGATCCGGTGAAGGAGACCATGTCCACGTCGGGATGGCGGCTCATCGCGTCCCCGACGACGGGGCCGGTGCCGAAGACCAGGTTGAACACGCCCGCGGGAATGCCCGCTTCGTCGAGGAGTTCGGTGAAACGGCAGGTCGCCAGGGGGGTCAGCTCGGCCGGTTTGGCCACGACCGTGCATCCCGCGGCCAGGGCCGGGACGATCTTGGCGACGAGCTGGTAGAGCGGGTAGTTCCAGGGCAGGATCGCGGCGACCACGCCGATCGGTTCCCGGGTGATGAGCGAGTTTCCGATGCGCTCCTCGTCGGGTTCGTGGGCGAGCCCGTCCACGTAGTCGTCGATGATGGCGATGGGTGTGCCGACATGCTCGCTCAGCGCGAACGCTTCCGGTGCGCCCATCTCCGTCTCGATGAGCCGGGCCAGCTCCTCGGCATGCGAGCGGAGGAGCTGGTTGAGCGCGCCGAGCAGCCGGGCCCGTTCGGTCCGTGGTGTGGCCGCCCAGCCGGGGAAGGCCGAACGGGCGGCGGCGACGGCCGCGTCGACGTCGGTGGCGCCGCCGGCGGGCGCCGATCCCACGACGAGGTGGGTGGCCGGGTCGATGACGGGTGTCCGGTCCGTGGTCGTCGGCGGGCACCAACGGCCGTTGATGTAGTGGTACTTGATGTCGGTCATGGTGAGTCCTCGTCGGGGGAAGCGTCGGCCGTGAACACGATCAGTGCGTCGACCGCTCGGGCCGCGCCGTCCGGAGCGCAGACGACGGGGTTGATGTCGATCTCGCCGATGCGTGGCGTGCCGCGCGCCAGGGCATCCATGGCCAGCAGCGCTACGGCCATCGGTGCCTGCCACGTCTCGAGCCCGGCCCGGCTGATCATGAGCCGCACCAGCTCGGGGGTGAGAGGGCCGACGAAGGTGACCGGTGTGGTGCTCTCGACCTGGGTGCCGCCACGGCCCAGGGCGTAGACCGGCCCCCAGACCGGATCGCGTACCATGCCGCAGAACACCTCAAGGCCTGGGGCGACCTGTTCGGCCACGAGCACGCGGCCGGCCAGTCGCGTCGCGGCGTCGGACACCGCTTCGGGGCCGTTCAGGTTGAGCAGGACGCCACCCGCGCGTGCCTTGTGGGCCGGGCCGTCCGTCTTGACGACCACCGGGAACCCGAGCGTCCTCGCCGCCTCGACGGCGTCGTCGGGCGACTCGGCGAGGAGGCGCCGGGCGAAGGCGACGCCGCCCCGTTCCAGCAGGGCCGAGGAGTCGAACTCGGAGAGCGGACCCGCGGGCAGCTCGGCCAGTCCGCCGGCGATGTCGGCCGTGCGAGGAGGTGGCACCGCCGCGCCCGGCAGGCCCGCGCCCGCGGACCAGGTGGCGGCTCGGGCGATGGCCGTCAGGCCTGATCCGATGCCCTTGAGCAGGCAGACGTCATGCTCGGCTGCATAGCGGGCGAGGGCTTCGGGAGGGTCGGTGTGATGCACCGTCGTCACCGCGGCGAAGGTGTTCGTACGACGGCCCGCGTCGGCCAGGGCGCGCACGACTGCGCCGCACCACGTCTGCTCGGTCTCGCCCCGGTGGTGCGACAGGTCGACCTGCCCGATCAGGAGGTCGTACGCGCCGGCGTCGGCCAGTGCTTCGATCGCGGTCGAGAACGCGGCCACCGGTTCGGCGATCGCCCACGGGTCCAGCGGGTTGTCCGTCGGCAGCAGCGGATGGTCGGTGCGCAGTCGCCGCTGGATCGACTCCGGGAGAGCGGGAAAGGTCAGCCCGTTGCGCTCGGCGTGGTCACCCAGCAGGGCCGCTTCGGCTCCGGACTCGGTGACCGCGCCGATCCTTCCTCCGGTGGGCCTGCATGCGGTCGAGAACACGCCGAGGAGTTCGATCATCTCCGGCAGGTCGTCCACCTGGAGGACACCGTGGGAGCGCAGCACGGAACACCGTGCCGTTCAACGACGCGGCCGCGACGGTCCTCGGGATGAAGCCCGGCATCACGCAGAACTGCCTCGTCGACTTCCCGCGCCCGGAGTTCGCCGAGCTGTGGGAGCGGCGGGACATCGAGGAGGCCGGACAGATCCGCAAGGAGATGAACCACCCGGTGCTCGGGCTGCTGTACTTCGAGTCCAGCGTGATGAGGCTGCCGGCTCGGCCGGATCTGTCGATCGTCCTGCACACACCGCTGGAGGAAGCGGACACCGCAGGCAAGTTGGAGTGGCTGGCGTCACCGGAGGGGCGGCGCGCGGCGATGTACCCCGTGGCGGGATAGCGCGGCAGCCGGGCCATCAGCCTGCACACCGGTAGGAATCCTCACCTCGAACGAGCCGAAGGGCCCGCCAGCAAGCTGACGGACCCTCGTACAAGATCGAGGTTAGTACTGAAGGGGACGACCTCCGGACCAACCGAACCATCGATCGATCGCCACGTGGACCGTCACGAGCGGGTTCTCTCTGGCAGGGTAGTCCTTGCCGAGGAAGTGCCTTGAGAGTCGATCGATGTCGGCGAGTCCCTCATCAGGCTTGATCGACACGACGTGTCCCTGGACGGATACATGCGTGCCGAAGTCGTCCGCGCCAAGAACAGTCAGCGACACGTGGCCGTTGTTCTGCAGGTGTTTCAGGCGGGCGCGGTCGGCGTTCATGCACAGCATGAGAAGTCCGTCATCTTCGATGAGGTACCAGGTCGCCACCGATACAGGGCGGCCTTTCGCCGTGACCGTCGCCATGACGGCCGGGTTCGGCTTACGGAGAAAGGCCAGGGCGGCCTCGGGCAACGGAGCATCAGACATAGATCTATCCCTTCCATGAGACGGGTCCCGTGATGCGGGACCTCCGTCGGATCACATCGCAGACCAACAGCACGGTGCCGTCACGCCGCCGCGCGTTCGACCGGCGGCCGGCGCCTCAGTTCCCGCTGGAGGACGGCCGGCGGCTGGTGGGCCACGTCGAGTGTGCCGGTGTCCGTGCCGGGCGGCACGATGGCGTCGATCCGGTCCAGGACGTCGTCCGGGAGCGTGACCTCGGCGCCCGTGAGCAGATCGTCCAGCTGCGCCATGGACCGCGGTCCGAGGAGCGCGGAGGTGACGCCGGGGTGAGCGAGCACGAACCCTACGGCCAGATGGGTCAGCGGCATGCCCGCCTCCTCGGCGAGCGGGATGAGCTGTTCGACGGCGTCGAGCCGCCGTTCGTCCTTAAGGTGTGCGAAGTCGTAGTTCGAGGAGCGGTGCGTCGCAGCCTGCCGGCCCTTGCGGTAGCGCCCGGTCAGCAGCCCGCCGGCAAGCGGCGACCAGACCAGGGTGCCCATGCCGAACTCCTGCGCCACCGGGAGCACCTCGCGCTCGATGCCCCGGTCGAGGATCGAGTACACCGGCTGCTCGGTACGCGGCCGGAAAAGGCCGCGCCGCTCGGCGGTCCAGTGGGCGCGGACGATGTCGGAGGCCGGCATGGCCGAGGTACCGAAGGTGCGGATCTTGCCGGCTCGTTGCAGGTCGGTTAGAGCCCCGAGCGTCTCCTCGATGTCGGTGTCGGGGTCCGGGCGGTGAATCTGGTAGATGTCCACATAGTCGGTCTCGAGGCGGCGCAGCGAGTCCTCCAATGCGCGCACCAGCCAGCGCCGGGACGCGCCCTGGTGGTTCGGGTCGTCGCTCATCGGCTTCCGGGCCTTGGTCGCGAGCACGACGTCGTCCCGCCGGCCCTTCAGCGCCTGGCCGACGATCTCCTCCGACTCGCCGTGCCCGTACGCGTCGGCTGTGTCGATGAGGTTGATGCCGGAGTCCAGCGCCCGGTGGATGATGCGGACGCAGTCGTCGTGGTCGGGATTGCCGATGGCCCCGAACATCATCGCGCCGAGAGCGTAAGGGCTCACCTTGATCCCGGTCTTGCCCAGGCCGCGGTAACGCATGTTTCCTCCTGTAGGTCCGTCTGCGGGCTGCTGCCACCAGTCTCCCGAAGGGCGTCCGGACGATGAATACTTGAGGATCCCGATTTTTTGAGCGAGAGTACGGGTATGGTCATCGATCGACTCTCCGAAGCGCTCGATCTAGTCGAGGTCCGCGGTGTCCTCACGGGCGGTATCGCGGCTCGCGGCGGATGGCGGCTGCGCGCACCGCTCTCCGACCCGGTCAAGTTCTTCGCGCTCGTCAGTGGTCGGGCCCGCCTGGCCACCGACGGGATCGACGAACCGGTTGACCTCGTGGTGGGTGACGTGGCGATCCTCACCGGCCGTTCCTGGGTCGCGTTCGAAGCCGGCCCGGAACCCCGCCAGGAGGTGGAGCCGGAATCCGACTTCTCCACCGACCGCTTCGCGTCCGCGGACCGCGACGCCGACGACATCGTGATCGGCGGCAGCGTGGGTCTGAACGCGGCCGGAAGCACGCTCCTCGTCGAATCACTGCCGCCCCTGGCGCACATCAAATCGGCCGGTGACGATGACCGGCTCCTCGCCGCCCTGCTGCGCCTGTTCGACGAGGCCACCGCGCAGCGGCCCGGCTCGGCCTTCGCGGTCCGCCAGTACGGTCAGCTCCTCCTGCTGGAAGTGCTGCGGTCCTATGTCGACCGGTCCGCGCTGCCCTCCGGCTGGCTGCGGCTGCTCGTCGACGAGCGTCTGCGCCCGGCCCTCGACCTGCTGCACGGCCGCCCCGGGCGCCCCTGGGGGCTGGAGGAGCTGGCGCGGGCCGCCGCGATGTCCAGGACGACCTTCGCCGAGCGGTTCCGGGAGGCGGCCGGTGTGCCACCGCTGACCTACCTGGGACGGTGGCGCATGCTGCTCGCTCAGCGCGCGCTCCGGGACGGGGACGCCCGCGTCGCTGCGCTTGCCGAGGAGTTGGGCTACGGCTCGGAGAGCGCCTTCAGTACGGCGTTCAAGCGCGTCGTCGGCGAGTCGCCACTGCGCTACCGGGCGCGGGTGCGACAGGACGCCACCGAGCGTGTTCGGACCTAGACGCTATGACACCTCGGCCCCGTTCGGCTTCCTGCGAGGTCCGGCCGATGCGCGCGTCCGCTGGTTGGCTGCGTGGGTGAGCACTGGCCGATGCGGGCACCGTGTGTGACCCGCTCCTGATGACCAGGCCCTGCGTGGAAGCCGTCCCGCACTTGGCGCTCGCGGTGGCCTTGGTATCTTCGACCTGCACTGAGCAACTGGTCAGGTCGCGCTGCTGCAGGGCGGCGAAGTCGACGTGGGCTGCCTCGACGGCCTCGGGGTACGCCTCGCGCCCGGCATGCTCGGCCAGAGCCCGGTAGACGCTCGCCACCGAGGGGTTCTGTCCCTTGCGTTTGCCCGTGGGAATGATCAGATCGGGCTGGATCTGCTCGACGGACACACCAAGAGCCCTGCGCCCCGGTGTCGACCGGTCGGTGGCCGCGGAGACCTTCGCCGCGTCTATCACCGGCTTCAGCACCCACGTCGCCCGTCTTCGCGGGATCAGCGCGGATGCCGTCCTTGTGACCGGTCCCTCGCCCTGTTCCTCCACTGCCTTCGTACGGGGCCGGCCGCGGGCGCCTGCTGACAGTCCTGACGCACGCCGGGACGTCCGGTGGCGCGCGCCGGAGACCGCCATGGCGCGCGGGACCGGGAGATCACTCGCGCGCGTCGCGCAGGACGGTGTCGACCATGCGGTGGGCGAAAGAGGTGAGTGCTTCGGGGTCGTGCTGTCCGAAGGTGGCGGTCCACAGCGCGAAGCGGCCGAAGAGCGCCGACCACAGGGCGATGGCGGCGTGCTCGGCGCCGTAGGGCCAGCGCAGCCCGTCCTCCCGCTCGCAGGCGTGCACGGCGTCCAGCCACTGCTGCCAGAGGAGGGCTGCGGGATGCGGTCCGCCGCTGGTGTCGAAGCGGGAGGCGTCGTGGCCGAACATGAGACGGAAGATGCCCTTCTCGGCGAGGGCGAAGGCGTAGAAGGCCCCGGCCTGAGCCCGGAGCCGGTCGGGGGCAGCGGCCCCGTGGGCCGCCGCCTCGGCATCGGCGTCGCGCAGCATGGCGACCAGGCGCTCGTAGCCGTCCTCGGCGGCCGCCCGCGCCAGTTCGTCCTTGTCCGCGAAGTGCAGGTACATGCTCTGGGCGGCGATGCCGACCTCGCGTGAGACCTCGCGCAGGGAGACCGGAAGGGCGTTCTCCTCGACCTTCTGGTCGAGGAGTCTGGCGAACGCGGCCAGGATCTCCGCGCGTAGACGCTCCCCCTGGCCTCGGGGGTTGCGGCGGCGTCCGGTCGAGGTTCGCTGGCTTTCCACGCTGCTCATTGTGCGGTATTCCCCCTGGGACCGGTTCCCCGGCCGGTATGGCGACGCGTGCTCGGCCGTGCCGGCCAGGGAACCGGTGTTCGCTGAAGTCCGTCGGCAGAGCCTCCGGCGGACCGGCCGGTCCGGGTACGGTCTACGTCTCCGAGAGGGTGCGGGTCGCTGTGGCCATGGCCTGGCCGCCGGTGGGATAGCCGACGTACGGAATGGCGTGCAGGACCGCCTCCAGGATCTCCTCGGGTTTCAGGCCGTTGGCGAGGCCGCCGACGATGTGGTTGCTCAGCTCCCACTGATGGCCCTGGGCCATGAGGATGCCGAGGGTGACCAGGCTGCGACTGCGCCGGTCCAGCCCCGGCCGGGACCAGACGTCACCGAACACGTGCTCCAGGGTGAAGCGGGTCAGCGCCGCCCTGGGGCCCTCGGCGGTGGCACGGGTGACGATCTCGTCCCGCAGGAACGCCTCGCCGAACATGTCCCGCACGACCTGTTCACCGGCGGACCGCCGGGTCGTGGGCGCGGGGGTCCGGTCGTCCGCGGCAGGCTCGGGGCCGGGGCCGGGGCCGGGCTCGGTGTCGTTCATGAGACTCCTTCGTTCTGGGGCGGGAACATACGGGGGAGCAGACCCAGCACGGTGGCCGTGCTGGTGCCGGCGTCCACGGGGAGCATCGCGCCGGTGATCCAGCGGGATTCCGGGCCGGCGAGGAAGAGCACGGCCCAGGCCAGGTCCCAGGCGGTGCCCTCCAGGCCCAGCAGGTTGGCCTTGCGCCGCAGCTCCCGGCCCTGTTCGCCGCCGTGGTCGCCCATGGGGGTGTACAGGTGCCCGGGGATCAGGCAGTTGACGCGGACGTTGTCCGGTCCCCAGGAGTGCGCGAGGTCGGTGGTCAGGGACTGAAGGGCGCCCTTGCTGGCGCCGTAGGCACCGCTGCCGAAGCCGCGCACGGCCGCGAGGGAGGAGACGTTGACGATCGAACCGCCGCCCGCGCGCGCCAGATGGGGGTGTCCGGCGCGCGCGACCTGCATCGCGGCGGTGACGTTGAGGGCGAAGACTCGGTCCCAGCCGGCCCTGGTGGTCGTCAGGACGCCGCCCTCACTGCTGATCCCGGCGTTGTTCACGATCACGTCGAGCCGCCCGGCCCGCTCGGCGAAGGCGTCCACGGCCTTCTGCGCATGGGACTCCCGGGTGATGTCCACGGGGATCGCGACCGCCCGGCCGCCGTGTGCCTCGGCCCGCTTGCGGGTGTGCTCGGCGCGCTCCTCGCTGATGTCGAGGATCCCGACGGTGGCACCCTGGGCGGCCAGGAGCAGCGCGGTGGCGGCGCCCGTGCCCAGGAAGTCGCCGGTGCTCCCGGCGCCGGTCACCAGCGCGGCCCGGCCCTCCAGCCTGCTGCCGTGGCCGTCGACGTGTCCGCCGACCTCGAAGGCGCCGGACGCCCCGGTGGGGCTCTGCGCGCTCACCAGGTCACCGGCAGGGACTTCAGGCCGTAGACGATGGAGTTCGTCTTGAACGGCAGTTCGTCCTCGGCGAGGGCCAGGCGCAGGTCGGGGACGCGTTCGAACAGGCGCGGCCAGGCGATCTGCATCTCCACCCGGGCCAGGTTCTGGCCGAGGCACTGGTGGGAGCCGAAGCCGAAGGCGATGTGGTGACGGGGGTTGCGCCCGATGTCCAGCCGGTCCGCGGGGCACTCGCCCTCGCCGGTGCCGAAGGCGCGCGGGTCCCGGTTGCCCGCGACCAGCGAGACGATGACGGCCTCGCCGGCGCGCACCAGGTGCCCGCCGATCTCGACGTCCTCCAGGGCCACGCGGCGTGGGTCGGTGGAGACGATGCTCCAGTAGCGCAGCATCTCCTCCGCGGCGCTGGGCGCCAGTTCGGGGTGGTCGCGCAGCCGGGCGCGCTGCTCGGAATCGCGCAGCAGGGCGAGGGTGCCCAGGCTCAGCATGTTGGCGGTGGTCTCGTGGCCGGCGCCGACCAGGATCGAGACCAGGGTGGGCAGTTGCTCGGGGGTGAAGCCCTCGGGGCCGGTGTGGTCGGCCAGCAGTCGGCTGACCATGTCCTCGCCTGGTTCCCGGCGCTTGCGCTCGACGAACTCCGTGAAGTAGTCGTGGGCCTCGCGCAGTGTCCTGGCCCGCTCCTCCTCGCTGACCCCGAGGTCGGTGCCGGCGTCGGCGTACCGCTGGAAGGCGGCGTGGTCCTCGTACGGCACGCCGAGGATGAGGCAGATGGCGAGAGAGGGCAGCGGGAGCGCGAAGTCGCGGACGAAGTCGGCCGGGGCGCCCTTGGCGAGCATGGCGTCGATCAGTTCGTCGGTGATCGCGAGGAGTTTGTCGCTCATCGCGCGGGTGCGTTTGACGCTGAACTCGCGGGTGAGCATCTGCCGCAGCCGCGCGTGCTCGGGGTCGTCCAGACGCAGGAACAGGCCGCCCTCGTGGTCGCGCTGGTTGGGGTGGACGAGGGGGAAGGCGG
>Ga0207647_10003757_pt1 | contig 11350 bp, 7 predicted proteins | sample KBSCornC2_FD_184295 | JGI IMG/M metagenome (GOLD analysis project Ga0207647, IMG submission 184295) | Corn rhizosphere microbial communities from Kellogg Biological Station, Michigan, USA - C2 (SPAdes) (version 2) | ecosystem: Host-associated > Plants > Roots > Rhizosphere ...
CGTCGGTCGTCATCGGGTGGTACTTCAACATCCGCTTCGTGCGCGACTACAGCCACGGCCACAGCAACCCGATCTGGGGCGACGGCAGTTGGGCCCAGTACATCAAGCTGATGTACGCGAACCCCGCGGCGGGCTCGGCCGGCCAGGATTACACGATCGGGAACCTCGTCCTGCTGCCGCTGATGACCATCGTCGACGGTCGGCGCCGGGGCATCAGGCGCCCTTGGCTGTTCTTCGTCGCCAGCCTGTTCACGAGCTTCGCCTTCCCCTGGGCGTTCTACCTCGCCGTCGTCGAACGCCAGCGGCGGCTCAGCGATGTCACCCGGCTCAGCGATATGACGCGGGTCAGCGAGTGATCCGATCCGCTCACTCGGCGCCGAGTTCGCGCGAGATCCCGTGGCCGGCCTGGGCCACGACCGAGCCCAGCGTGCGGACGCGGGACGCCGTCATCCGCGACGTCAGGCCCGAGACCGAGACGGCCGCCGCGACCTCGCCGGTGTGGTCGAAGATCGGCGCCGCCACACAGCGGACCTCCGGTTCGTTCTCGCGGTCGTCGACGGCGTAGCCGCGGGCGCGGATCCGGGCCAGGTCCGCGCGGAGTTGGGCCTCCTCGGAGAGGGTCCAGGCGGTGACGGGGCGCATCCCGGCCGCGACCACCTGCTCGACCGCCTCCTCCGGGAGCCAGGCCAGCATCGCCTTTCCGCTGGCGGTGCAGTACGCCGGGGCTCGGCTGCCGACGCGGGAGGCCATCCGGACGTTGGTCTCGTTCTCGACCTTGTCGACGTAGACGATGTCAGGGCCCTCCCACACCGTCAGGTGCACGGTCTCCCCGACCTCCTGCTGAAGCCGGCGTAAGTGGTCCACGGCGACGCCGCGCAGGTCGAGGGTGGAGAGGTAGGCCTGGCCGAGGCGGAGGGCGCCGTGGCCGAGGCGGAACCAGCCGGTCTCGCGGTCGCGGTCGAGCAGGTGCTCGTCGAGCAGAGGGCCGGTCAGACGCAGCACGGTGCTCTTGTTCAAGTCGAGCGCTTCGGCCAGCTTGCCGAGCGGGACGCCGCGGCCGCTGTCGGCGTGCTCGCGGACGTAGCCCAGGACCGCCAGCGCGCGCCGTAAGGAGGACGACTGGTTGCGGTCTCCCGGGGCCGGTCGTGAGGGGTCGTCGGGGTGCGTCATCGCGGCAGGCTACCTCCCGAACGCCGATCCGTGTCGATATTCGACATGGCGTTGTGCATTGCAAAACATTCGCGGCGAGGCCTTGTCGGGCTCCTTCAGGTCCGCTTAACGTCAGCCAGCATCAAGCCCAGCGGTGGCGAACTACGTCCCTGACCTGGTCTCCCTGTCCCCTATACCTGTCAAGGCCTGCTTCGACGTGCCCGCAGCATCGCCCTCAACTCCGCGCGGAGGCTCACCTTGCACGGCTTCGTTCATTGGCTTCAGCACGACACCGGAGGCTTGCTCACGCTTTGCAGCCTCTCCATAGCCCTGCTGCTGTTCCTCATCATCAAGGTCAAGCTCGAACCCTTCATCTCCCTGATCGCCGCGAGTCTGGCCCTCGCCCTGGCGGCCGGCCTGCCGGTCGGGACGATCGTCGGGACGGCGCTGGTCAGCAAGAACTCGTTGCTGGAGACCGGATTCGGATCGATCCTCGGCCACAGCGCGGCCATCATCGGGCTCGGCACGATCTTCGGCGCGCTGCTGGAGCGTTCCGGCGGGGCCGACGTGCTCGCCGCGCGGCTTCAGGCGGCTTTCGGGGAGCGGGGCGCGCCGCTCGCGATGGGGTTGACCGGGCTCATCTTCGGGATACCGGTGTTCTTCGACGTCGGGATCTTCGTGTTGGCGCCGCTGGTTTACGTTGCGGCGCGGCGTGGTGGACGTTCGCTGGTCGTGTACGCGCTGCCGATGCTCGCCGGTCTGTCGATGACGCACGCTTTCCTGCCGCCGCACCCGGGTCCGGTGGCGGTGACCGGGCTGCTGGGGGTCAGCCTCGGGTGGATGCTCATCATGGGGCTGATTTGTGGTCTGCCCGCGTTTCTGGTGGCCGGTGTGGCTTGGGGGAACTGGATCGGTAAGCGGGTGATCGTGGCTGTGCCGGAGATGGACGGCCTGGGTGATGGCGAGGTCGGTGAGGGTGGCGCTGAGCTTGGTGATGTCGCTGTCGCTGTCGCCGGCCCGGTCAGCGATGGCGATGGCGATGGCGTTGTCGAGCGCAAGGCTCCGCCGTTGGCGTTGATCGTCGGCCTCATAGCGGTACCGCTGGTGCTGATCCTCGGCGCGACCTTCGGCACCGTTTACATGAAGAAGAGCTCGGCGCTGCCGGTGCTGACGTTCTTCGGGACTCCCGCGGTGGCGCTGACCATCGCGGTGCTGCTGGCCTTTTGGCTGCTGGGGACGCGGCGCGGGTTCAGCCGTGCGGAGCTGGCCGACCTCAGTTCGAACTCATTGCGTCCGGTGGCGATGATCCTGCTCGTGATCGGTGCGGGCAGCTTCTTCGGGGCCGTCATCACCGCGACCGGGGTGGGCAAGGCCTTGTCGCAGTCGCTGACGTCGGCCGGGCTTCCGCTGATCCTGCTGGCGTACGTCATCAGCTGCGGGATGCGGCTGGCTCAGGGCTCTGCCACGGTCGCGATCGTCACGACCGGCGGCATCGTCGCGCCGCTGGTCGAGAAGGGGCACTTCTCGCAGCCGCACATCGCTTTGATCGCCGTGGCGATTTCAGCCGGGTCGATCATCGCTTCGCATGTGAACGACGGCGGGTTCTGGATCGTGTCCAGGTACTTCAACATGACCGTGAAGGACACGCTGAGGACCTGGACGGTGTTGGAGACGATCCTGTCGGTGGTCGGGTTCGCGGCGGCCGGGCTGCTGAGTCTGGTGATCTGAGCCGGGCCGAGAACGTGCCGGCCCCACACGGCGACCGGGCTGTGGTCGACAAGACCACAGCCCGGTCGCGCGGTCGGTCGACAGCGGGGGTCGGTCAACGGCGCGGTCGGCTACCGCGCGGTCGGTCAACGGCTCAGTCGCCCACGAACCACATAAAGCCCCGCGTCATCATGCATTCCTTGCACAAGGCGATCACTTCATCCAGATAGTCGCGTCCACCGAGCTCGGTCACCGTCTCGGCCGGAAGTGCCTCGATCTCCTGGATGAGCGACTCCAGCTGGATGCCGGTGTAGATCGTCGTGCCATAAGGATCGATGTGACCCAGGATCGGGTGCTCCGATCGCTTGATGCCGATGAGCACGGGGTCGAACTCCGAGGAGATCGGCAACCGCTTGATGACCTCGCCAGTGGCAGACCTTATGGAGATTCTGATCATCGAGTCCTCGTGTAGTGCCAAGAGTGAGCTGGTTCAGCCCGGGAACAGGCGGTTCCGGGCTCAGCCGATCAGGTCCCGGGGAAGTCCCGGGTGCATCGTCACCAGATCATCGAATTCATGCTGCCAGTTGCCTGGTCGCATGCCGGTGCTTCGGATGATCGTGTAGACGTTCGTGGCGTTGCCCTTCAGATCGGTCCCGATGATGCGGCCCGCATCGATGATGTAGCGGATGTTACCGGTTTCCTCTTGGTACTTCCCGATCCGGCCGATTGATCCGTTGGCGAGTTCCTGGAGGTCCACACCCTCGTCGAACAGGGACTTCGTCTCGTCGGCTTCGTCGCCGCCCAGGGTGTGCCGCGGGACCACGTGGTCCGCGATCTGATCGGCGTCATGGCCGGCCGGCGCTTCCTCGTCGTCCTCGCCGCACGCGAGGCCCAACGGGTCGGTGAGGACGAGCGGGTTGGGGACATAGGCGTGGTCGTTGGGTGCGGGCGCCAAGCCGAGCGGGTCGGGAGTGAGGTAGGCGGCGGTCTCGGGGTTGTAGTAACGGTGCAGGTTGTAGTGGAGACCGGTCTCGGGGTCGTGATACTGGCCGGGAAAGCGCAGGGGACACTCAAGGCCCGCTTCCGCCGTCGTGGAAGTGGTGTTGCCCCACACGTTCGTGGTGGTGTGCCAGACGATCCGGCCGTCGGCGTCGACCAGTTCGGTGGGCATGCCGACCAGGTCGGTGACGATGGCGTGGAAGGCTTCGTCGACGGCGTCCTGCTCGGAGGCGTCCCACGTGCGGCGGCGTTGGACGGCGGGCCGGAAGGTCCCGGGGTCGTAGTCCCATGTCAGAGTCGTGCCGTTGCCGTCCGGCAGCGAACCTTGCTGTTCGGCGAGACGGAAGCCGTCCCAGCTGAACAGAACCTGCTCCGAAACAGCTCCGTCGTCGCCGATACGCAGTTTCGCCGTGCGGCGGCCCGCAGGGTCGTAGGTGTAGCGCCACACTCCTCGGTCGGGGGTCTCCGCCTGGACGAGCCGGTCCTGGCTGTCCCAGGTGTAGCGCCAGGTACGGCGCCGACCATCGAGAGTCCGGCGGGTGGTAGTGGTGACGCGGCCGGCGGCGTCGTACTCGTGACGGGTACGGCCCATGCGCTTGATCAGCGTCCTGGCCGCGATGGTCGGCTCGGTGGCTTCGTCCTCGGCAGATCCGGTATCGGGGGTTGTGAGATTACCGAAAGCGTCGTACGCGTAGCGCTCACTCCAGGTGTGAGTGCTGACGGAGGTGATCCGTCCCGAAGCGTCCGAGGTGATGCGCCGCGTGCCTCGCAGACTGTCCCGAATCTCCTCGGGCACGCCGTCGGCCCGCCAGGCCCAGGATCGGCTCACGATGGGATCGGTGGCAACGGACTCCGCACCACTCGAGCGCTCCCCGGTACCGAGATGCTGGGTGGCCAGGCGACCCGCCGGGTCGTAGGTGCGGGCAAGCCAGGTCTGGGGACCGAAGAGCCGCTCGATCTCCCGGCCCGAGGCATCGAAGGCGAAGTCCAGACGGCCGCTCCCGGCGTCCAGACCGGCGGGACGGCCGGCCGCGTCGTAGCTCCATCGCGACTCGGCACCGGAAGCGGTGGTCCGGCCGGTGCGGCGCCCCGTCGCGTCGTAGGTGTAGCGGGTGGTGCGACCGTCGACCGTCTCGGCCAGGACGCGGCCGAGGACATCGCGTTCATAGAACAGGCTGGTTTCAGGCCCCGTGGCCGAGGCGAGCCGCCCGGCCGCGTCGTAGGAGTACACGTACTCGCCTTCGGCTGTCGTGCGCGCGACAGCTCGTCCGGCCACGTCGCGCTCCAACGCGATGACCTGGCCGGCGCCGGTAGTGCGCGCCACGAGTCGGCCGGCCGGATCATACTCGTAGCTGAGCTGCCGACCGTTGAAGTCGGTCTCGCCGATGAGCCGGCCCGCCGCGTCGTGGGCATAGCTCCAGACGGCGCCGGAAGAGTTGGTGACCTGCAGCAGACGCTGCTCGGTGTCGTAGCCGAACTCGTGACGGACGCCGTTCGGATCGGTCCGTGCCACGAGGGTGTCCAGGGGGCCCGGTTCGAAGGTCGTCGTGGCCCCGACGGCATTGACGATCTTCACCGCCCTGCCGTCCGCGTCGTGCTCCCACCGCACAGTGGCGCCGTCCGGCGCGGTGCGAGACCGTGGCCGGCCCTCGACGGTCCACGCCAGCGTCGTGACCGCCCCGATCGGGTCGGTCAGACGGACCGGACGCCCCGCTGTGTCCCGTTCAATACGCGTCTCGGCACCAAGAGGATCCACGACTGCGGTTGTCAGGCCTGCGGCATCGACGGTATAGCGGGTGATGGCGCCCAACGGGTTCCGGACCTCGGTCAGAGCGCCTTGCGCACCGAACGTGAAGCTGGTCACCGCACCTGCGGGATTGGTTGTCGACACCAGGTTCCCGGCCGCGTCGTAGGCCCGGTGCCACTGTGCGCCGTCCGGGTCGATCACTGCGGTGATCTGGTGGAAGGCGTTGTATTCGAACGCAGTGGTGCCACCGTCGGGAGCGACGACGCGCCGGATGTCGCCGTTCTCGTCCCGGTCGAAGTACGTCGTTCCGCCCAGCGCATCGGTTCGAGACAGAACGCGGCCGTAGAGGTCGGCGACGCTGACGACGGTGTTGCCGAGCGGGTCCGTCTCGGAGACCACGTGCCCGTTCTGGTCGTAACGGTAGACAGTGTCGTTGCCGAGCGAGTCGGTGACCGTGGTCGTGCGGTTCGCCTCGTCGTAGTGGAACGATCCGGAAAGGTAGGCGCCCTCGCCGTGGACGACCCGGCCTCGGTCGTCATACATGTATGCGTAGCGGAAGCCTGCTCGGTCCTGCCATGCCTCGATCCGGTCGCTCTCGTCCCATTCGTAGGTGAAGGGCAGCCCGGAGGAGTTCACCACACCCGTGAGACGGCCGCGGTCGTCGTAGTGGAAGCGCTTGAGGACGACCTCCGAAGCATGTGCGCCCTCTTGGAGACGCAGAGCGCTGATGCGCGGTCCTCCGGCCGTCGCGACCGTGTCCACGGCGACGCGATAGCCGGGATGCTCGACGGCGACGGGGGTGCCGTGCTGGTCGCGGAGGATGCCGATCCGGTTGCCGTTGCGATCGGTGATCGCGGTCAAGTCCCGGATCTGGCCGGACTCCTCTTGATGGTGCACCGTCCCGAAGTGCCTGGTGTGCCCGGACCAGGGATCGGTGATCAGGATCTCATCGGTCTCCCGGTTCCAGACCAGGGGCCAGCGGGCACCCCGCCTGGGCAGAACCGCCTCATCGTCTGCCGGAGCAGCATAGTCGAGCCGCTGGGTGTCGTCCCCGGCGAAATGGATGCCGGCCGCGTTGACCGACAGCCGCTCGTCCAGCGTGGACGACCATCCCGGGCCGAACAGCCGCCCCATGCCGTAACCGGAGGCGTACGCGCGTCGCAACACAAGCGGTAGGACACCGGGCAGTTCCACATCAGTGGCGCCAGTGAGCATCCACCCGGACACGACGTCCACCGGGTCCCGGTCGCATTTCGCCGGTTCCTTGCCTTCAGCGCCACGGGCAAGTGAACCTTCCTCGCCCTCCAACGCACCGGCCTCGCCTTCGAGTGCGCCGGCTTCGCCTTCGAGGTCTTCGGCTCCTGAGCCGAGGGCCCGGCCGCCGACGAAGGTGAGGGCGAGCATGCCGGCGCCCATCAGAGCGTCGCCCCAGTGGCCTTGCATCGCATCGCCGATGGTGGCCAGGGCGGTGCCGGCGAGGGCGACGATGTTGTCGATCTCCGCGAGGGCCGCGGTGACCACGTCCACGCCGGGGATCCAGGACGTCGCGAGGGCGATGATGTCCAGGATCGGGGCCAGCTCGCCGGCGATCTTACCGATCTCGCCGCCCCACTTGGACAGGTCCTCGGCGACGTGGTCCCACCAGGATTTGTTGTGGATGCCGTCGGATTGGGCGTGGTGCAAGGCGCTGCCGCAGGTTTTTGCGGCGGTGATGCGGTCGTTGTAGGCGTCGTTGGCTTGCTTGGTCAGCGCGGCCATCTTGGCTTTGGCGTTGTTCAGGTTGGTCTGCGCGGTGTCGTGCGCGGTTTGCGCGTCGGTGACCGCCTGCTGGCTGGGGTTGGCGGCCTGGTTCTGCTGTGCCGTCTTCAGATCGGCGGCGGCACTGGTGGCGCTGGTGGTCGCGCGCTGCAGATCGGCGTGGGCGTCCTGGGCTTGGCGAAGCGCGGTGTCGGCTTTGGTTTGCGCCGCTTGCAGCTGCGGCCAATACGCCGACAACGCGTCGGAGGCCTCGGAATAGGACGTGTACAGCTTCTGCAACCGCCCCGGCAGTGGGCCGAACTTGCTTTTGAACGCATCAGCGGTCTGGCCTATCCACTGCAACGCGTTCGCGTCGCCGCCGAAGCTGTTCAGGCTGTGGTACGCGGCTTCCACATCATGGGCGAAGTCCCCGAACTCCTTCGCCAAAGCCTGCACCGACTCCACCACACCCGGCGTCGGATCCCCATCCAGACCCAGAATGTCCCAACCGGACGGACGCGCCATCAGTGAACCCCTCCCCCGTGTACAACTCCCCCACACGGGCATGCCAGGGCACTGCCACCCCCGTGATCATTCCATGAGTCTACCCAGTGCGTTGGAGAGCCGTAACCCTTTAACGTCTGGCGATTACCTACCGTCGCATGGCCGCCCCAGGACCCTGCGGCGGTCGGTGGTGTCCTTTACCCGTTCCCGCTACGAAGCCCCGATGGCCCGCTGATAACGCGCGATCACCCGCTCCACAGCCGTCACCAACTCCGGCGAGTCCACCACCTCGAAGTCGGCCTCCAGCATTCCCAGGTACAGCGCCAAGCGCTCGGGATCGTCGGAGCCGAGTTCGACGGCGCTGCGGCCGTCGGCCAGTTCCTCGATCTCGACGGGCGTCGGGATGCGGGCCCTTACATGGTCGGCCGACGCGTGCACGACCACCCTTGCCCGGTAGCGCCAGGTGCCGCGGGTCACGCCGCTGTCGACGCGCGTGGCGATCTCGGCGTCGGGCGGAGTGGGGCGTGGTGCGAAGCGTGGGCCGGGCGGGGCGAGGGGGTGGATGCGGTCGGCGCGGAAGGTGCGCCAGTCCTCGCGATCCGAGTCCCAGGCGAACAGGTACCAGCGCTGGTGGCGGTGGATCAGGCGGTAGGGCTCGACGGAGCGGCGGGTCGTGGTGCCTGAACGGGCCTCGTAGTCGAAGCGCAGAGCCAGGTGGTCACGGCTGGCCAGGGCCAGTGTCGTCAGGGCTTCGGCGTCCACGGTCGCCGTGTCGCGGGAGGGGACCGGCAGCGCGTGGGAGCCGAAGGACTCGACGCGGTGTCGGAGGCGCGCGGGCAGGATGCGTTGCAGCTTTGCCAGAGCGCTGAGTGAGGTCTCCTCGATGCCGGCGACGGCACCGCCAGCCGCGACGCGCAGGCCGAGCGCGACGGCGACCGCCTCGTCGTCGTCCAGCAGCAACGGCGGCAGGGCCGCGCCGGCCCCGAGGCGGTAACCGCCGGCCACGCCGGGCCTGGCCTCGACCGGGTAGCCGAGCTCGCGCAGGCGCTCGACGTCGTTGCGGACGGTCCGGGTGGTCACGCCGAGACGCTCGGCGAGTTCGGCGCCGGTCCAGTCGCGGCGCGCTTGGAACAGGGACAGCAGCCGCAGCAGCCGTGCCGAGGTCTCCAACATTCTTGAACCGTATCCGAGATTGCGGAACGAAGCTTTCCGCAATTGCTCCTAGGCTCGCCTCAGCGGACCCGGAAAGGTTCGTTCCCTGATGCCCGCTCAGCAGTACGGAGACCCTGATGAACATCGAGATCCAGCCCTTCCAGATCGCCATCTCGCAGGCCGAGCTCGACGACCTCCACGCGCGGCTGGCGAACGCCCGCTGGGCCGCGCCGGTGCCCGGGGCCGGCTGGGAGCGCGGGGTGCCTGTGGCCTACCTGAAGGAGCTCGCGGAGCACTGGCGGAGCGGATTCGACTGGCGCGCGCAGGAGAAGGCGCTCAACGCGTACCCGCAGTTCGTGACCGAGATCGACGGCCAGCGCATCCACTTTCTGCACGTCCGGTCTGCACGCCCCGACGCCAAGCCGCTGTTGCTCACCCACGGCTATCCCAGTTCGGTGGCCGAGTTCGTGAACCTGATCGAGCCGCTGGTCGCCCCGGAAGGAGATGACGAGCCAGCGTTTCACATCATCGCTCCCTCCCTTCCCGGCTATGGGTTCTCGACTCCGCTCGCCGCGCAGGGCTGGGCACTCAGCCGAACCGCGCGGGCGTGGATCGAGCTCATGCGCCGGCTTGGCTACGAGCGATACGGCGTGCACGGCGGCGACATCGGCGGCGGCGTGTCAGGCCTGGTCGCCGGGTACGACGCCGAGCACGTCACCGGGGTCCACGTCACCACCGACCCGGTGACCGCGGCCAACGTCGCGACCTTCCTGCCGGGCTTTGCCGACCGCCTCGACGCCGCGGACCCCGTCGACGCGGTGGCGCTGGAACGAATGAACGCCTTCCGGAAGGAGGGTTCGGGCTACCTCGCCATCCAGAACAGCCGGCCCCAGACCATCGGCTACGGCCTCGTCGACTCGCCGATCCTGCAACTGGCGTGGATCGCGGAGAAGTTCGAACAGTGGACCGACCTGCCGATCGACCGCGACCAGTTGCTGACGACCGTGAGCCTCTTCTGGTTCACCGGCGCGGGCGCCTCCGCGGCGCACACGCTCTACGACCAGTTCCACTCCTCCGACTGGGGTGCCCCTTCCGCCGTCCCCCACGGCTACGCGGTGTTCGGCGCGGACGCGACGGTCCGCAAGCTCGTCCCGGCCGAGCCGGATGCGCACTGGAGCGAGTTCGAGCGCGGGAATCACTTCCCGGCGATGGAATGCCCTGATGTTCTCGCGGCCGACCTCCGCACCTTCTTCGGCCCCCTGGTCTGAGACGCGGAGAGTGAGGCAGGATCGTCGCCGAAACAGCTCCCGGACCGGCTCGTCACCGGCCCGGGAGCTGTCCCGGCGACGGCTTGTCGCCTCGGCGCGACTGTCGGGATGCGCCTCAGATGACCCAGTCGATCGGGGAGTTCGAGATGGAGCCGAAGGTGCAGCCCGCGTTCTCGGCTTCCGCGCGAGCGGTCACGATCATCTCCTTGAGGCTGCTCAGCTGCTTCGCGTGCTCCTCGGTGTCCCAGATGCTGACGTGGATCGCGTTCCCCTCGGGCGAGGTCGCCGCGTAGTAGCTGATCAGGCCGGGCAGCGCCTTGATGGCCGGGATCAGGTACTCGCCGGTCCGCATCGTCATCTCCTGGACCTCCGCGAAGCGGGCCGGGTCGAAGGTGGCCGGGGAGATGCGGACGACGGCGGTCGGGGGAATCGGCTCAGTGGCCACGGGAGTCTCCTAAGGGTGATTACGTTCCGATAGGGGATCAGAATATAATCCTCATGAGGAGGCTGAGAAGTGGAAAAATCCGCAGCCCGCCCGGCGGGGCGGCCGAGGAACCCCGAGCTGGACACCGCGATTCTGGCCGCGGCCGAGCAGCAGCTCCGCGAGGCCGGCTATGCCGGGATGTCCCTGGACTCGGTCGCGGCGGCCGCCGGGACGACGGTTCCCGCGTTGCGCCGTCGCTTCCGCACCAAGACCGAGATGGTCGTCGCCGTCGTCGACTCGCTGCGAATACAGGGGATGCCCGACGACTCGGGGCCGCCGCGCGACCGGGCTCTGGCGATCCTGCGGAACTTCCATGCCAACGTGCTGCGCGAGAACTCCATGGCCGTCGTCGGATCGCTGCTGGCCGAGGAGCACCGTCACCCGGAGCTGCTCGCCGCCTTCCGCAGTCGGCTGGTCGAGCCACGCCGGGCCGCGCTGAGCCGGGCCTTGGCGGACGGTGTCAGCAGCGGGGAACTGGCGAAGTCGGCCGATACGGAGGTGCTTGCCAGCATGCTGATCGGCTCGTTCTACGCGCGGTACGTCGCCACCTCGGAGATCCCCGACGGCTGGGCAGAGCAGAGCTTGCAGCACATATGGCCGGAC
>Ga0207647_10003758_pt1 | contig 11349 bp, 10 predicted proteins | sample KBSCornC2_FD_184295 | JGI IMG/M metagenome (GOLD analysis project Ga0207647, IMG submission 184295) | Corn rhizosphere microbial communities from Kellogg Biological Station, Michigan, USA - C2 (SPAdes) (version 2) | ecosystem: Host-associated > Plants > Roots > Rhizosphere ...
CTCCTCTGTGCACGCGCTCGCGGCCAGCAGCACTGCGGCGGCCGACATCAGGGGGCGTCGCATCGTTCAGTCGGGGAGGGATTCGGAGTAGTGGCGGAAGCCATCACGTTTGCTGTGGATGTCGTAGAGGCGCTGGGCCAGCGCGTCGGGACTGCTGTGCTCGGCGTCGGGCCGGATGGCGCCCGGCACGATCAGCTGTGCCACGTGGATGTTCTCCCCCGCCAGCGCGTCGTGCAGCATACGGGCGTATGCGCTCTCGCCGGCGAAGGCGATCGACGTGCCGGCGACCTTCGGGTTGGGGCGTACGGCACTGCCGCCGTTGACGAACAGCACGGTGCCGCGGCCGAGTTCGCGCATCTCGGGCAGGACGGCGTTGACGGCGGTGACGGTTCCCTTGACGGAGAAGGCGAGCGGGGTGTCGAGGTCGTCGGCGCTCGTGTCGAGGACGTGCTTCATGAAGTCGGCCCGGGGCAGGGGGCTGTACTGCAGGATCTCGATGGGGCCGAGCGTGTCGGCGGCGGCGCGCAGGGCCGCGGTCAGCGACTCGCGGTCGAGGACGTCGGCGGTGAAGCCACGGGCCTCGACGCCGTCGCGCGCCAGCTCGGCGGAGAGGTCGTCCAGGTGCTGCGTGTCGCGGGCGATGAGGGCGACGGTGTGGCCGGCGGATCCGAAGCGGCGGGCGGTGGCGAGCCCGAGGCCGGGGCCGGCGCCGATGAGGGCGAAGGTGGTCACGGTGAGTCCTTGTGCGGGATGGGGGCCGTGCCGTCCGCCGGGACGGGTGGCGAAGGGTCCGGTCCCGGTGAGGGAGGGGTCGTCGGTCAGGGGGTGAGGAGGGCTTTGATGGCGCGGCGTTCGTCCATGGCCTGGTAGCCCTGGGCGACCTGGTCGAGAGGAAGGGTGAGGTCGAAGACCTTGCCCGGGTTGATCTTCCCGGTCAGGACGCGGTCGATGAGGTCGGGCAGGTAGCCGCGGACCGGGGCGGGGCCGCCGCGCAGGCCGACGTGGGAGAAGAACAGTTCCTGGCCGTCGAGGGTGACGTCGTGCGGGACGCCGACGAAGCCGACGTTGCCGCCGGGGCGGGTGGAGTGCAGCGCCTGGGCCATGGACTGCTTGGTGCCCACGCACTCCAGCACGCTGTCCGCGCCCACCCCGTTCGTGAGTTCCTTGATGCGGGCAATGCCGTCCTGGCCGCGCTCGGTGACGATGTCGGTGGCGCCGAACGCGCGGGCGAGCTTCTGGCGGGGCTCGTGGCGGGACATGGCGATGATGCGGTCGGCGCCGAGTTCCTTGGCGGCGATGACGCCGCACAGGCCGACCGCGCCGTCCCCTACGACGACGGCGGTGGAGCCGGGCTTCACTTCGGCGGCCTTCGCGGCGTACCAGCCGGTGCCCATGACGTCGGAGAGGGTGAGCAGGCTGGGCAGGTGCTCGGGGTCGGGCATCTCGGCGGTGGGCACCAGGGTGCCGTGGGCGTTGGGGATGCGGATGTACTCGGCTTGGCAGGTGGACATGAACTCGCGGTGGGTGCAGTTGGACTGGTAGCCGGCCAGGCAGTTGGGGCAGGTGTTGTCGGAGGTGGCGAAGGAGCCGATGACGAACTGGCCGGGCTTGACGTGGGTGACCTCAGCTCCGGTCTCCTCCACGATGCCGACGTACTCGTGGCCCATCGGCGTCGGCTCGGTGATGGGGTCGGTGCCGCGGTAGGCCCACAGGTCCGAGCCGCACACACAGGTCACCACCGTCCGGATGATCGCATCCGTCGGGTGGAGGATCCTCGGATCCTCACGCTCCTCGAAACGGATGTCACCAGGGCCGTGAATCACTGCTCCACGCATGAGAATGCTTCTTTCGGTGCGAGGGGTTCTGTCCGACAGTCCCGAATGCGAAGGCGCCATGTGCTTCGCTTCGGGCTGCTCGGTATCGAGCCTCACACGCGAGCGTAGGCGCGAAAAGCGGAGGAATTCATCCTGGGAAGGAAACATCCTGGGCGGAAATTCTCCCCCCTTCCCGGCGTGCGATCGATGCCATGCTGGGGAGCATGACCAGCAGTATCCCCCTCAACGAGCTGGGGGAATTCCTCAAGAAGCGCCGCTCGGAACTGAGCCCGCGCACGGTGGGGCTGCCCGACACCGGCCGTCCCCGCAGGGTCGCCGGGCTGCGCCGTGAGGAGGTCGCTCAGCTCGCCTCCATCAGCACGGACTACTACACCCGGCTCGAGCAGGGCCGTATGCAGGCGTCCGCCCCCGTGCTGGACACCCTCGCCCGCGTGCTCCATCTGGATGACGACGAGCGCGGCTATCTCTTCCAGCTCGCCGGCAAGACCACCACCCGCACACGGCGCCGCGGCCGGCAGCAGGTCCAGCCCCAGCTCCAGCGCGTGCTCGACGACCTCACCGCCACCCCCGCCATCGTGCAGGGCCGACGCGGGGACATCCTGGCCTGGAACGCCCTGGCCGCCGCCCTGGTCACCGACTTCTCCCGGATCCCGGAGAAGCACCGCAACTACCCGCGGCTCATCTTCACCGACCCCGCGATGCGCAGCCTGTACGCCGACTGGGAGGCCTCGGCGCAGATCGCCGTGGCGCAGGTCCGGATGGAGGCCGCGCAGTACCCCGAAGACCCTCGTCTGATCGAGCTGGTCGGTGAACTGTCCACGCGTGACATGCAGTTCGCCAAGTGGTGGGGCGACCACAAGGTCGCCGCCCGCACCGTGGGCACGAAGACCCTCAACCATCCGGTCGTCGGCGAGCTCGTCCTGGACTGGGACACCTACACCGCCAACATGGACCCGGACCAGCACCTGACCGTGTGGACCGCCGCCCCCGGCTCCCCCACCCATGAACGGCTGCGCATCCTCGCGTCCTGGGCCGCCGACCAGAACCTGCCGGCCTCCTCCGCGCTCAACGCTCCCGGCGCATGACCGCTGTCGTAGATCAACCGCCGCTTCCCTGGTTGGCGCAGGCGACGATCTCCGCGGCGATGGAGAGGGCCGTCTCCTGCGGGGTACGGGCGCCGAGGCCAAGGCCGATCGGGGAACGCAGCCGCTCCAGCTGCTCCGCCGTGACGCCCGCCTCGCTCTGCAGGCGCAGGCGCCCGTCATGGCTGCGCCGGGGCCCCGTCGCGCCGTCTTAGTGTTTTCTTCCGAGGCTCGTAGCGCCGACGAGCCGTGGGCGGGAGGAACGCCGTGCGTGTTCTGCCGGCCTGGCGGCCAGGCGGAGGGCGAGGCGCAGACTCACCCTCCGGTCACCAGCCGAACCAGGTCGGCCCAGGTGGAGTGCAGACGGGACGGGGTGACGCGGCAGTCGTTGCGCAGGTAGTCCATGGTCTCGAAGTTCGTGAACACGAGCATCGCGTGGGCGATCATCTCGTGATCGGCGTCAACTCCCGCTTCCCGCAGGAGGGATGCGATGTGCCGCTGGAAGGAACGGCCGGGCTCCGAGGGATGGCGGTGTTCGAGCGGGACCTGGCGCGCCAGCGCGGCTCCCAGGTCCTCTGCGTCGGTGATGCGGTCGATCAGAGCGCAGCCGAACGCCGTCAGCCGTTCCCCCGCCGGCGCTCCCGGTCCGAGCGGAGGCGGACCGGAGGTGTACGCCTCGTGGAATTCCGCCTCGGCATCGCCCATCAACGCCAGCAGGAGTCCGGTGCGGTTACCGAACCGCCGGAACAGGGTGCCCTTTCCCACCCCGGCCGCCTGGGCGACCTCGTGCACCGTCACATGTTCCGCGCCCCGTTCGGCCACCAGCTCGGCGGCGGCCTCCAGCAGCCGGGCGCGGTTGCGGGCCGCGTCGGCCCGCTCCCCGTGGGCCTCGTCCGGCACCGGTGTCACCTTCGGCTCCGCGATGGCACGAGGGCGTAGACACATCCGTCCTCGATCTGCACCGGGTACACCGGGACGGGACGCGTCGCCGGCGGGTCGAGGTGGTGCCCGGTGTGCAGGTCGAAGCGAGAGCCGTGCAGCCAGCACTCGACCGTGCAGCCGTCCACCTCGCCCTCGGAGAGCGAGACGGCGCTGTGCGAACACATGTCGTGGATCGCGAACACCTGCTTCTCGGTCAGGACGAGGGAGACGGGAACGCCCTCCACCTCGAACCGCCGGGGAACGCCGTCCTCCAGTACGTCGAGTGTGCACAGGTAGGTGTAGCCGTCGCTCGGCATCGCTCTCCTCGGAGTGCATCCATGACTCGGGGGTGGGCCATCGGCTCCACGGGGATGCATCGGGCAGGTCGCGCCGGTCAGGAGCATCACGCGCGTGATCGTGGCTGATCGCCAACCATAGGCGTGGCGGCCGGGGCGGAGGCCCTCCCCCAGACCGAATCGATCTCGGCACTTGGACCTAGGACGCCGCTGCCGCGCCGGGGAGGCCAACCGGTCACAGGCGGTGGCGTCGACGGCGAGGCGTGGTGAGGGCCATGCCGGGCGCGGCGACCATGTTCAGGCCCTCCCGGGCGAGGGTCAGGTCGCCGACGGCTGGATGGTGGAACCGCTTCAGGCCCGTGCTGTGGTGGCGCAGGTTGTGCCTGGCCCAGCGGGTGGCTCAGTGCAGGGACCAGATTCAGCAACAAGCCGAGCGTCGCGACGCCGGTGACCAGATCGAGGCCGGGCCGGTAGGGGGTGAAGTCCGCGCCGCTGCCGTCTGCTCCGCTGAGTACGGCCGTCAGCACGGCGAGGACCAGTGCGGCGCCGACCTGGCCCGACGTCTGCACCAGACCCGGGGCGAGGCTGTCGTGAGTCGGCGTGTCCGCCTCGGCCGTCCACACGATGATCCGCAGGTCCGGGTCGGCAGCCCAGGTGACGGCGTTCCAGTCGAGGCGCAGGTCTCCGACGACGGTGTGCCGCAGGTGCTTGGCTCCGGTGGCCCTGACCGCGACGTCGTGGGGCTGCCCACCCCTGGCGGAACTGCTCATCCCGGACCGAGAGTTCGCCCACGACGGCGGCCGGCTTCGCATCACCGGGGAGCCGCAGGTGGGGGCCGTCCTTTTGGCACTGGTTGACGCGAACCGTCGTCGGGGCGTCGTCGGACTGGCCGAACGGCCGGATGAAGGGCGGCTGTGCGCTTCCTTCGACCTGCCGGTGGGCAGGTCCAGTCGCACCCGTCACGGGCGAGCACTGCCCGACGCGGACTTGGTGTTTCAGGGTCTTCACCCCTCCCTGGCCAAACGGGCGGCGCCGATCCCCAGCCCCTTCGCGGGACCGCCGTGGAGAGTGATCCCGGTGATTCCCGGAGCCTCCCCGGCGTGTACGCGGATCGAGCCGCTCGGCCAGGAGAACTCCGATGAACCCTCCAGCTCACTCACTTGCGCAGCGAGGATGTCCTCGAACAGGCGCCGTGAGAGAGCCGGGTCCGTTGAAGTGACGTGCGTTGGCCCCAGGCGCGCGGGGTTTCCGGATGGTGTGTCCCAAAGGGCGGTCCACCACAGGGGGTCCGTCGCTCCCTGGACGCTCGGCAGGGTCGAGGGATCCCGGTTTCGGCTTGCGATGAGTTCGTGCGGCTCGGGGTAGGCCCGGTCGGACTGGGCGAGCTGGATGACCGTGCCGTGGACGGCGTCCGGCATGATGAACGCCTCGCGCCAGGCCCGGTGGCCGTAGCTCTCGCCGACCACCGTCATCCCGAGGGAGCGGACCCGGCTCACGGCCTTCGCCAGGTCAGGGACGGTGAAGGTGAGGTGATGCGGCCCCTCGCCGCGGGCTGCGAGGAAGCGGGCGAGGAATCCGGTGCCGGTCGGCTCCAGGAGTTCCAGTCGGCCGCCGCCGTCGGTCGTGCCGACGTAGAGGAGCAGGTAGCGGAATTCCGTGAGGACTTCTCCGCTGATGGGGACTGCTGCGAGCTCGCGACGCAGCCGTCTCGCCCAGTCCAGGGCGTCATGGACCGCGAAAGAGGTGTGATCGATGTCGAATGGTAGCTTCACGCGTCGGCCTCGCTTCGCCAAGTGCCTGGATCGCCACGCCGGTTGCCGTGCGTGGTGGCGACGACGGCCGTCAGGAGCGCGTCGCGCCTGGCAGCAAGATCCCTGATGTCGTACCGATCCACAACCTCCGACAGACCTTCGGTCAGCCGCGCCGCGGTGGCATCGTCCAGATGGGGTCGGCCGAGGTCGTCCCACCAGAGGTTCACGCTGTCGCCGTGCGCTCGCAGAAGGCGGCGAGGCCTCCGGCGTCGCCTCCCAGGTGAAACACGAGGTGGGTCCTATGGCGGACGGCCCACCGCAGGGCGAAGTCCTCGTGCGCCTGGGCGAGCGACCATGCTTCTTGCCTGGACGGCGGCGACCGTGACGACCAGCGAGCTGAGACCAAGCCCTGCGGCGGCGCAGGCCCCGCCTGGTCAAGACCGCGCGCTGAGGGGCTGTACCGCCGGTTCTAGCAGCGACAATGTCCGCTGCTGCGCATCGAGGCCGACGCGGATGCCGACCGGCATCGGAAGGTTCGGGCCCGCATGTCCGAACTCGACGTTGCCCAGGACCGGGATGTCACGGTCCCCGAGGACGTCGAGGACTATTTCGGCGAGGGTCGGCGTCGCGTCGGGACCGCCGAGCCCGTCGATCGCGTGCGGGACGCCCACGACCATGCCGGAGATCCGATCGAGGATGCCACAGTGCCGCAGCACCTGTAGGTAGCTCCACACATACGATGCCTGGCCGCCCGCCTCCTCCCAGAACAGCACCGCGCCGTCGAACCGTTCGAGCGGCAGCGCGAAGGGCGTGGCCTGGGCCAGCACGATGCGATTGATCACCCCACCGATCAGCCGGCCTTCGGTGCGACCGGCACGCCAGCACTCCCACGACGGGGTGGCCGGCAGCACACCGATCGCCTCGCCGCCGGTCAGCAGCGTCGAGTAGAGCTTTTCGAGTTCGGCTCGGCGTGCTGCGGGCGCGGCCTGCCAGTGCCCGCCGAGTCCGGGGGTGGCCAGGTCGGCGTGGAATCCGACCAGACCCGTGCGCCCGTAGAGCACCAGGTGCAGCAGTGAGATGTCGCTGTAGCCGAGGATCGGCTTGGGGTCGGCCGCGATGGCCTCGACGTCGATCAGGTCGAGGTAGCCGAGCACCGTCTGGCCGCCGTCATGCGCGATGACGGCGCGCACCTCGGGATCACGTAGCAGAGCATTGAACTCCTTGGCGATCTCCGCCGGGGTGGCCGCGCTCCACCATCGGTGCCGCCCCGCTTCGAGGAGCGGTGCCCGGCGCACACGGAATCCCATCCGCTCCAGCACGACCTCCGCCTGCTCGAGGTCGGGCTCATAGGCGGCATGGAGCGGCCCGGACAGCGCCGCGATGACGACGAGATCTCCGGGCCTCAGGGCACGAGGGCGAAGCGGTTGAGGCAGTGCGGAACCGGTCACCGACGCAGTGTCCCAACGCGCGCCACAACACGCTTCACATTTTCCTATCGGCTCCTGCCTCCAGGTCGGAAGGGGCCCGCCTTCAGCGGTCGAGCGGTTCGTAGTCGAACCAGTCGAAGTGAACGGAGCCGATTGAGGCGAACATTCCGAAGACGCGGCCGGTGAAGCCGCCGGCGACCTCCGTGGACAGGTATTTGCCGTCGAGTGAGGTGAGTTCGGTGAAGGTGCCGTCCGGTTCCTCGATGCCGATCGAGACGGTGTCGGGGCCGGTGCGCGCGTCGTTCAGGGTCTCGGCGGCGGCCACCTCGATGCGGAAAACCACGGGGCCGGGCGGTACGGGCCGGGACGCCACCACTGTGCTCAACGGGCCGATACGGGCGCGCACTTGCACTTCACCGGCGACCGCCTCGATGTCGTAGTGGTGCTGCTCGTCGAGGCGTACGGCCAGGCCGCCGCGCCCCTCCCCCACGTCGACCAGGGACCGCACCCGGCAGGACAGATGCTGCTGCCGTCGGCCGACGAACGTCACGTCGGTGTCGTCGAGCGAGGCTCCGCGGGCGCGCAGGGTCAGCCAGCCGGGCCGTTCCTTGGTGGTGCACTGCCCCGCGGGGCGATGGCGCAGTGAGACCCAGTGCGGGGCCAGTTCGGTCAGGTCGAAGTCGTCCCGGACCGGCGTGACGGGGCCCGGCCGGAGCGGCCACGGGGGCACGGGCGCTTCGAGGGACAGTTCACCGACGACCGGCCAGTCGTCCACCCACGTCACCGGTGCCAGGAACGTCTCGCGGCCCAGCACGTGCCAGCCCGGGGTGCCGCCGCCCGGCCGCACCCCGAGCAGCACCATCCACCAGGAGCCGTCGGGTGCCTGGACCAGGTCGGCGTGGCCGGTGTTCTGGATGGGGTGGTCGGTGCCGCGGTGGGTGAGGATCGGGTTGGCCGGGCACGGCTCGAAGGGGCCGTCGGGCGTGCGGGCACGGGCGATCGAGACGCCGTGGCAGCGTTCGGTGCCGCCCTCGGCGATGAGCAGGTACCAGTAGCCGGCGATCCGGTACAGATGCGGTGCCTCGGGGGCTTTGGCGCCGGGCATGCCGGACCAGAGTTTCCGCGCAGGCCCGAACGCCTCCCCGGTGTAGGGGTCGAGGCGGACCTGGGACACTCCGGCGACGGTGCACCAGCAGGTGCCGTCCTCGTCCCAGGCGAGATCCGGGTCGATGCCGTGCACCCCGGGCAGCCGGACCGGATCGGACCAGGGGCCCGCCGGGTCGGTGGCCGTGAACAGCAGGTTGCCGTCGCTGCTGACGTTGGTGACGATCAGCCAGAAGCGGCCGTCGTGGTGGCGCAGGGTGGGCGCGTAGATCCCGCCCGAGGAGCGCGAGTCCAGCGGCAGGCGCAGTTGGCCGGGCCGGTCCAGCGCGTTGCCGATCTGGGTCCAGTGCACCAGGTCCCGGCTGTGGAAGAGGGGCACGCCGGGGAAGTACTCGAAGCTGGAGCAGGCGAGGTAGTAGTCCTCGCCCACCCGGCAGATGCTCGGATCGGGGTGAAAGCCGGGGATGACTGGGTTGTTGACGGTGGTGGCGCCCGTCTCGGGCCTGCTCGACACCCTGATCGAGTCCTTTCACTGGTTCACTGGTTCAGTGACTGCGGGTCCGGGTGGTTCATGTCGCCGTCGTAGACCGCGACGTTCATCCCGACACCGGTGGCGGGGATGCTCACCAGGGTGCGGCCGGCGTCCACCGACACGGAGGCGGTGATCGCAGCCGAAGCGGCCTCCGCCGGCGGGGTGGCGGCGGTGATGGAGCCGGCCGCGGCCAGCATGAGGGCTGCGACAAGCCCGAGCAGTCGGGTGCGGTGTCTGTGGACCGGCCTGCGCATGTGCCCTCCAGCACTGTGACGAGCGGGCGGGTGGACGGGAGACGCGCACCACGGTCGACGAGGCCGGCCGCACTTGGCAAGTGTCGTGGCATAGATGCGAAAGTTTCGAACCCTTCGCAGGTCTTACCGGTCTACTTCAACGGAGCGGTGCTCCCCCGGACCGTCAAGGTCGTCGCGATCTCCAAGCCGGCCTGGGGCGCCTGCTCGCCGCGGCCGAGGGTGAGCGCCAGCTCGGTCGCCGCCACCGCCATCTCCGTCAGGGGCTGGTGGACGGTGGTCAGCGGGGGGTCCACCCAGGCCACGACCGGGAGGTCGTCGAAACCGACCACGCTCAGGTCGTCCGGGATGCGCAGACCGGCCTCGCGCGCCGCCTGGTAGACACCGAGGGCCTGCAGGTCGTTGGCGGCGAAGATCGCCGTCGGGCGTTCGGGCAGGGCCAGCAGGGTGCGCGCCGCGTCGTAGCCGTCGTCGCGGGTGAGGCCGGCATGCACGACGATCTCCGGATCGACCGGGAGGCCCGCGGCCTGCATCGCCGAGCGGTATCCGTCCAGCCGGGCGGAGCAGCACAGCTGGTCCTCGGGGCCGCTGATCATCGCGATGCGCCGGTGGCCGAGTCCGGTGAGGTGGCGGGTCGCTGCGCGGCCGCCGGACCAGTTCGTGGCACCTACGTACGGAACGTCGTCCGGCAGCTCCATGATCGGGTCGAAGACGACGAACGGGATGCCCTTCGCCGTCAGTTGCTCGCGTTCGGCCTCGGAGAGCTGCGCCACCGACAGCACGCAGTTGGGGCGCCGGGCGACCGTGTCGTCCCAGGTCGGCGCCGCATTGTCGTGCAGGCCGAACTCGGAGACCATGACGCCGACGCGGTGCCGGCGCGCCACCCGCTCCACACCCCGGATGATCTCGACCGCCCACATGTCCTTGAGCTCGCGGAACACCAGCTCGACGACATTGCTCCGGCCCGCTCCGGCGGGCTTGCGGTAGCCGTACCGGTTGATCAGCTCCTCGACCCGGGCACGCGTGTCCGCGGACACCCCCGACTTTCCGTTGAGCACCTTGGACACGGTCGGCACGGACACACCCGCCGACTCGGCGATGTACGCGATCGTGACCGACTTGGGCGCGTCACGCTCCTCGCGCTCACGATCCGCCGGTCCGTCCGCTGCGTTGTCCGCCAAGGTGGCCTTCCCGATCGTCGAACCGTTCGCGCCGGACGCGGGCCCGGCGCGAAAGCCGGTTGAACAGCCTCGTACAGGTATTGCCGCGTCATTCTCGCATCTCGTGCCGACGAACCTGTGGCCCCGGACACATCTTCATGTTAATTTCTCCGCCGCTCCGAGAGAAACTTTCTATCGAATCCAGTTCACATTTTCCCACGCCGTCTGCGCCCCCCGCCCCCCATCGGAAGGTGCCCGTAATGACGCGGAGACTGGTACCGAGACTCGCCGCGGTGCTCCTGCTGGCGATCGCCCTCCTGCCCCTGATGCCCGCAACCGCAGGGGCCGCCGACCCGCCCCCGGCCGGCTCCGCCACCGCCCGCAGTGCGGTCGCGGCCATGCAGCCCGGCTGGAACCTGGGCAACACCTACGACGCGATCCCCGACGAGACGTCCTGGGGCAACCCGCCCGTGACCAGGGCGCTGTTCAAGAAGATCAAGTCGCAGGGTTTCAGGAGCATACGGCTGCCCGTCACCTGGGGTGTCCATCAGGGCGCCGCCCTGGACTACACGATCGACCCGGCCTGGCTGGCAAAGGTGCGGCAGGTCGTCGACTGGGCGCTGGACGAAAACCTGTCCGTGCTGCTCAACATGCACCACGACTCGTGGATGTGGGTCAACAACCTCTCCACGGATCACGACGCCGTCCTTGCCCGCTACAGCGCCACCTGGACCCAGATCGCGGCGGCGTTCCGCGACGAGCCGTCCCGGTTGGCTTTCGAGAGCATCAACGAGCCGACGTTCAGCGGCACTTCGGGCGACGACGAGAACTACCGGCTGCTGGCCGAGCTCAACACCGACTTCCACCGCATCGTGCGCGCCTCCGGCGGCCGCAACACCGGCCGGCTGCTCGTCCTGCCCACCCTGTACACCAACGCCGACCAGGGCCGGCTCGACGCGCTGGCCGCCAACCTCACCGCCCTGCACGACC
>Ga0207647_10003761_pt1 | contig 11344 bp, 10 predicted proteins | sample KBSCornC2_FD_184295 | JGI IMG/M metagenome (GOLD analysis project Ga0207647, IMG submission 184295) | Corn rhizosphere microbial communities from Kellogg Biological Station, Michigan, USA - C2 (SPAdes) (version 2) | ecosystem: Host-associated > Plants > Roots > Rhizosphere ...
TTGGGAGACGTGGCCGAGAGGTCGAAGGCACTCCCCTGCTAAGGGAGCATCTGGGCCAAAACCTGGATCGAGGGTTCGAATCCCTCCGTCTCCGCCAAAAGCGGTGACAAAGCCCCGCAAGTTCTCGGACTTGCGGGGCTTTTTCTTTTTCGGCTCCTTTCCGAACGTGCCGTTTGGGCATTCCGTACTGACCATCCTTTCGGATCGACCCCTGTCGATCGGTTCGCCGACGTGCGCGGCGATCTCCGAGGTCGCGAATCACTGCGCCCGGCGCTCACTGAAATAAAAATGAAAGTGACCCTGTAAGAATCGAGTCGCGCCCCTTCATCGCTCCCCACATTCTGTCCTTGCGCCCCGGCGCGCAGCGTATGCGAAAAAAAATGCGGCGTCGCACCCATTGGGCCCGTCGACACTGCCCCGCACTACAAAAAATTACTCATAAAAATCAGTAGGCTATCTGCGAAGCACAAAACGAAGCTCTGTTGCGCTGCAAAAAATAATCAACCGCCTTATGCTGGTTAACCCGATAGCGTTTGAGCGGCATCAAGCTTCGCCCTGATTCCGCTTTACATTTTGCCAACATTGGCGATCCACGAAATCTAGCTGTCGATTTGATTTCGTTCCCATCGTCACGTCTGTTCCCACTACAGCGCGCGACCCTCTCAAGGCCTGTTGACATGCATGATTTCCCCTTTCTGAGCCTGGCGATCTGGGTTCCGATCCTGTTCGGCGCGTGCCTGCTGCGTGCCGGCTCCGACCATCATTCGCATCGCACGAGACTGATCGCGCTCGTCGGCGCACTCGCGGGGCTGGCCGCCGTCGTGCCGCTCGTCACCGGTTTCGATTCGCACTCGGCCGCGATGCAGTTCGCCGAAACCCGCGACTGGCTCGCGGCCTTCAACGCCGGCTGGCGTGTCGGGATCGACGGCGCGTCGCTGTGGCTCGTCGTGCTGACCGCCTTCACGACGCTCGTCGTCGTGATCGCGTCGTGGGAATCGGTCACGGTGCGCGTCGCGCAGTACTACGCGTCGTTCCTGATCCTGTCGGGACTGATGGTCGGCGTGTTCGTCGCGCAGGACGGGCTGCTGTTCTTCATCTTCTTCGAGGCCACGCTGATTCCGCTGTACCTGCTGATCGGCACGTGGGGCAGGGAGCATCGCGTCTACGCGGCCGTGAAATTCTTCTTCATCTCGTTCGCGGGTTCGCTGCTGCTGTTGATGGCGATGCTGTACCTGTTCGCGAAGTCGCACACGTTCGACATGAACGCATGGCGCACGCTGCAGCTCGGCTTCGCGCCGCAGCTGCTGGTGTTTCTCGGCTTCTTCGCCGCGTTCGCGGTCAAGGTGCCGATGTGGCCGGTGCATACGTGGCTGCGCGACGTCTACACGGACGGCCCGACGGGCGCCGCGCTGATGCTCGCGATGCTCAAGCTCGGCGGTTACGGTTTCCTGCGCTTCGCGCTGCCGATCACGCCGGACGCGAGCCACTTCTTCGCGCCGGCCGTGATCGCGCTGTCGCTGTTCGCGATCGTCTACGCGAGCCTGATCGCGCTCGCGCAGACCGACCTCGGCAAGCTGCTCGCATATTCGACGGTCGCGCACATGGGGATCGTCACGCTCGGGCTGTTCCTGTTCAACCAGATCGGCGTCGAAGGCGCGATCGTGCAGCTGGTGTCGTACGGCTTCGTCGCGGGCGCGATGCTGCTCTGCGTGAGCGTGCTGGTCGATCGCACGAAGCAGCGCGAGATCGGCGCATACGGCGGCGTGGCGGGCGTGATGCCGCGCTTCGCGACGTTCGCGCTGCTGTTCGCGATGGCCAACGTCGGCCTGCCGGGCACGTCGGGTTTCGTCGGCGAGTTCATGGTTATCATGGGCGCGATCCGCGTCAACTTCTGGATCGGCGCAATCGCGGCGCTCACGCTGATTCTCAGCGCGTCGTACACGCTCTGGATGGTCAAGCGCGTCGTGTTCGGCAAGATCGCCAGCCCGCGCATCGCGAAGCTCGCCGACTTGAGCCGCCGCGAGATCGTGATGTTCGCGTCGCTCGCGCTGATCGTGCTGATGGTCGGCGTCGATCCGAAGCCGTTCACCGACGCGATCGATCCGACCGTCGCACGGCTGATCGAAGACGCCAGCCGTTCGAAGCTGCCGGCCGGGGACGGTGTCGCGCCGGCGCAGCCGGCGTTCATGGCATCGGCGCACGGCTGAATCGCGTGACATCGCGCACGACGGCTGCATCGCACGACGATGCGGTCGTTGTGCGCGCATCCATCTGTGCGGGCGCGAACGCGCGAATGTTGTCACCCGGTCTTCGGCCGGCTTCCGGCTGCGTGAAATTGCCCCGCGACGTTCTGTCTCACAACAGATTCTGCAATGATGATTTGCCGCATCCACCGGTTTTTCATCGCACTCGCGCGACGTATGATTCGGCCACTTTCGTGGATCGAATGCGCATCGGGCATACGCAACGGATTCAATGACCCTCGGGCTGTGTGATGAAAAGAAGAGCTTCAAAAGGCTGGACGGCGCTGATATCGATCGGCGCGGCGCTGAGCCTGTCAGGTTGTAATTTAGATGTACTAAATCCGAAAGGTAGCGTCGGCGCCGCCGAAAAGGCGCTGATCGCCACCTCGACATGGGCGATGCTGGTCGTCGTCGTGCCGGTGATCCTGCTCACGCTGTGGTTCGCGTGGCGTTACCGCGCATCGAACCGCAACGCCACCTACGCGCCGAACTGGTCGCACTCGACCGCGATCGAGGTCGTGATCTGGACGGTGCCGACGCTGATCATCCTGTTCCTCGGCGTGCTCACGTGGAAAACCACGCACGAGCTCGATCCGTACAAGCCGCTCGAGTCGTCGGTGAAGCCGATCGACGTCGAGGTCGTCGCGCTCGACTGGAAGTGGCTGTTCATCTATCCGGAACTCGGCATCGCGTCGGTGAACCAGCTCGCGATTCCGGTCGGCACGCCGGTGAACTTCCGCATCACGTCGGATTCGGTGATGAACTCGTTCTTCATTCCGCAGCTCGGCGGCCAGGTCTACGCGATGGCCGGCATGCAGACGCGCCTGCACCTGATCGCCGACGAAGCCGGCGACTACGCGGGCACGTCCGCCAACTTCAGCGGCCGCGGCTTCTCCGACATGAAGTTCCGCACGCTCGCCGAGCCGCGCGAGCAGTTCGACGCATGGGTGCAGAAGGTGAAGGCCTCGCCCGAGCGGCTCGACGCGACCGTGTACGGCACCGTCGCGCAGCCGAGCGAGAAGGCGCCCGTGCGCTACTTCTCGTCGGTCGATCCGCGGCTCTTCCACAACATCATCGCGAAATACAACGATGGCCACGTTCTCGACCTGAAGGACGCCGCCTGCGGCACGAAGGGGTAACGCATGTTCGGAAAACTCACACTATCGGCGATCCCGTTCGATCAGCCCATCATCATGGTGGCCGGCGCCTTCATGGGGCTGGTCGTGCTGGGCATCCTCGCCGCGCTGACGATCACCGGCCGCTGGAAGTGGCTGTGGACGGAATGGCTGACGACGGTCGACCACAAGAGACTCGGCGTGATGTACATCATCGTCGCGCTGATCATGCTGCTGCGCGGCTTCGCCGACGCGATCATGATGCGCATGCAGCTCGCGCTCGCGTACAACGCGCCCGGCTACCTGCCACCGCACCACTATGACCAGATCTTCACGGCACATGGCGTGATCATGATCTTCTTCATGGCGATGGTGTTCATGGTCGGCCTGATGAACCTGATCGTGCCGCTGCAGATCGGTGCGCGCGACGTCGCGTTCCCGTTCATCAACTCGCTGTCGTTCTGGATGACGGCGGTCAGCGCGATCCTGATCAACGTGTCGCTCGTGATCGGCGAGTTCGCGCAGACGGGCTGGCTCGCGTATCCGCCGCTGTCGGAGCTGCAGTACAGCCCGGGGGTAGGGGTCGACTACTACCTGTGGGCGCTGCAGATCTCGGGCGTCGGCACGCTGCTGACCGGCGTGAACTTCTTCGTGACGATCATCAAGATGCGCGCGCCCGGCATGACGCTGATGAAGATGCCGGTGTTCACGTGGACGGCCCTCTGCACGAACGTGCTGATCATGGCGTCGTTCCCGATCCTGACCGCGACGCTCGCGCTGCTCGGCCTGGACCGTTACCTCGGCATGCACTTCTTCACGAACGAAGCCGGCGGCAACGCGATGCTGTACCTGAACCTGATCTGGGCGTGGGGCCATCCGGAGGTGTACATCCTGATCCTGCCGGCGTTCGGCATCTTCTCGGAAGTCATCGCGACGTTCTCGAAGAAGCCGCTGTTCGGCTACAAGACGATGGTGTACGCGACCTGCGCGATCATGGTGCTGTCGTTCCTCGTGTGGCTGCATCACTTCTTCACGATGGGGTCCGGTGCGAACGTGAACGCGTTCTTCGGCATCATGACGATGATCATCGCGATCCCGACCGGCGTGAAGGTGTTCAACTGGCTGTTCACGATGTACCGCGGCCGGATCGAATTCACGACGCCCGTGCTGTGGACGATCGGCTTCATGGTCACGTTCACGCTCGGCGGCATGACCGGCGTGATGATGGCGATCCCGGGCGCGGACTTCGTGCTGCACAACAGCCTGTTCCTGATCGCGCACTTCCACAACGTGATCATCGGCGGCGTGCTGTTCGGTTATCTCGCGGGCTTCAACTACTGGTTCCCGAAGGCGTTCGGCTTCAAGCTGAACGAGAAGCTCGGCAAGGCCGCGTTCTGGTTCTGGCAGGTCGGCTTCTACGTCGCGTTCGTGCCGCTCTACGTGCTCGGCTTCATGGGCATGACGCGTCGTCTGAACCACTACGACAACCCGGCGTGGCATCCGTGGCTGCTGGTCGCCGCGTTCGGCGCCGTGCTGATCGCGATCGGCATCGCATGCCAGCTGCTGCAACTGGTCGTCAGCATCCGCAACCGCAACCTGCCCGCGTATCGCGACACGACGGGCGACCCGTGGGGCGGCCGCACGCTGGAATGGGCGACGTCGTCGCCGCCGGCCGACTACAACTTCGCGGTGCTGCCGCACGTGCGCACGCTGGACGCGTATGCCGACATGAAGGCACGCGGCGACGGCCGGCCGAACCCGGCGACGATCCGCGACATCCACATGCCGTCGAACACGTGTGCGGGTCTCGTCATCGCGGTCTTCAGCCTGGTGCTCGGCTTCGCGCTGGTATGGCACATCTGGTGGATGGCGATCGGCGGACTGGTCGGCATCATCGCGACGCTCGTGATCTACAGCTCGCGTGACAACGACGGCTACTACATCCCGGCGTCGAAAGTGCGCAAGATCGAAGAGAAGCAACCGGCGGCGCGCGTGGCCACGCGTGTCGACGACGTCGAACTGGAGGCCAACTGATGTTGCAGAAAACCTTGAGCGCAACCCTGCTCGAGCACGACGACCATCCGCCGTCGCACTCGGTGTTCGGCTTCTGGCTGTACCTGATGACCGACTGCGTGATCTTCGCGGCGCTGTTCGCGACGTTCGCGGTGCTCGGCAACCAGTACGCGGGCGGTCCGACCGCGAAGGACCTGTTCGACATTCCGGGCGTCGCGGTCGAAACCGCCGCGCTGCTGCTGTCGAGCATCACCTACGGCTTCGCGATGCTGGCCGCGTACAAGCAGCGGCGCGGCGCGCTGCTCGCGTGGCTCGCGGTGACGTTCGTGCTCGGCGCGGCCTTCCTCGCGATGGAACTGCGCGAGTTCTCGCACCTGATCGCGGATGGCGCGGGCCCGCAGCGCAGCGCGTTCCTGTCCGCGTTCTTCACGCTGGTCGGCACGCACGGGCTGCACGTGACGGCCGGCCTGCTGTGGATGATCGTGCTCGCGGCGCAGATCGTATTGCGCGGCGGTGACCTGACCGACCGCGACCTGCGGCGCCTGACGTGCCTGAGCCTCTTCTGGCACTTCCTCGACATCGTGTGGATCTGCGTGTTTTCCTTTGTCTATCTTGCGAGCGTGATCTAAATGGCCCATTCGCATTCGTCTCAACTCGAAGAAGGGCACGGCAGCGTCGGCGGCTATGTCGCCGGGTTCATCCTGTCGGTGGTGCTCACGGCCGCGTCGTTCGGCCTCGTGATGGGCGGCGTGCTGTCGCCGCACGCATCGCTGATCGCGCTGGCCGCGCTCGCGTTCGTGCAGATCGTCGTGCACCTCGTGTACTTCCTGCACATGAACGGCTCGTCCGGCCAGCGCTGGAACGTGATGGCGTTCAGCTACACCGTGCTGACCGCGGCGATCCTGATCGTCGGCACGCTGTGGGTGATGCACAACGTCAGCATGAACATGATGTCGCGCTGAGCGGTGTCGCGGCGCAGCGGACGATCTCCATGCGCATTCATGCAGGAAAGGCGGCACGCGAGTGCCGCCTTTTTTCATTTCGGCGCGCGGAGCACGCCGGTCAGTGCGTGTCCGTGCGGGCGTCCGCCGTCAGTGCATGCGTGCAGTCCGCGCGATATTCGGCGGCGAGCCGCTGCTGCGCGCCGTCGAGATCGTCGGGATAGTAGGGGCTGTTGTGCGACGGATCGTAGCCGACCTGTTCGAGTTCGGTCAGCTCGCGCACGAGATCCGCATGCGTGACTTCGTGCCGCGTGTGAACGAACGGGTAGGCGTTGCATTCCTGCGGCGTCAGGTGAGGCGCCGCGAGCGCGGCGGTGCTGACGCATGCGCTCAGCATGCAGGCGACGGTAATCGACAGTTTCATCCGGTGGCTCCTGAATTCGCGGCCCGATGCCGCATGACGTCAGCGTAGGCAGCGCGCAGAGCCAGGCGGGCGACGCACGGATGAAACATGTTTCACCCGCATGCGCCCGATGCCGAATGAAGCTATTTTCATCTAACGCCGGACGGCGATCGACACGGCTACGATAGTTGCGCGCGCATCGATGCGCGCGTCGTGACAGCCATTGCGAGGACGGACATGCGAGTACTGACGGTCGAAGACGATGCGGTGACCGCGAACGAGATCGTTGGCGAGCTGACCGCGCGCGGATTTGAGGTCGACTGGATCGACAACGGCCGCGAAGGCATGATGCGTGCGATGAGCGCGTCCTACGATGCGATCACGCTCGACCGGATGCTGCCCGGCGCTGACGGGCTCGCGATCCTGACCGCGATGCGCACGGTCGGCATCGATACGCCGGTGCTGATGCTGAGCGCGCTCGGCGACGTCGACGAGCGCATCCGCGGGCTGCGCGCGGGCGGCGACGACTACCTGACCAAGCCGTTCGATTCCGGCGAACTGAGCGCGCGCATCGAAGTGCTGTTGCGCCGCCGGCAGGCATCGGGCGTGCCGCAGCAGACGTTGTTGACGGTCGGCCCGCTCGAACTCGACCTCATTTCGCGCTGCGCGCGCCGCGGTGTCGACGAGATTCCATTGCTGCCCACCGAGTTTCGCGTCCTCGAATTCATGATGCGCAACGCGGGGCAGACGATCACGCGCACGATGCTGTTCGAGGCCGTGTGGGGCTATCACTTCGACCCGGGCACCAACCTGATCGATGTCCACATGGGGCGGCTTCGCAAGAAGATCGATCCGCCGGGCGCCGTGCCGATGATCCAGACCGTGCGCGGCTCGGGCTACATGCTCCGATGACGGACGCACGGATGGATGCGGACCGTGCGGCGAACTTCACGCGTCGCTGGCATACGACGACGTTTCGCTGGCTGTGCGCGTACGCGGCGATCTTCTCGGTTTCGCTGCTGCTGCTCGCGGGCGTGATCAACGTCGCCGCGACGCACACGATGGCGCGCGACACCGACGAGGTGCTCGCGTGGCAACTGATCTACTTCGATTCGATCCCCGACGCCGAGCTGCCGCTTGCGATTCACCGGCGGCTCGAGCACGAGCACATGCATACGAATTTCTACGGGCTGTTCGACGCGAGCGGGCGCCGCGTGGCGGGCGACATCGCGACGCCGCCGCCCGTGCTGCGCACGGATCGCCGCGGACGCACGCTCGACCGTACGCTCGTGCCGCTCGACGGCCAGCCCGCGCCGATCGCGCGCGCGATGGCCGTGCACCGCGACGACGGGATGACGCTGGTGGTTGCGCGCGATCTGTCGCATTTCATCCAGATTCGCGAAGTCGCGATCCGCGGACTCGTGATCGGCGGTGTACTGATCCTGATCGCGGGCATCGCGGGCGGCAGCATGCTCGGCATGCGGCAGATCCGCCGCGTCGCCGCGATCCGGCGCGTCACGCGACAGATCGCCGAGGGCGATCTCGGCAAGCGGTTGCCGGTGGGCCGCTACGACGAGCTGGACTTGCTCGCGCATCTCGTGAACCACATGCTCGACGAAGTCGAGCGGCTGATGGGCGAGGTGCGTCACACCTGCGACGGCATCGCGCACGATCTGCGCACGCCGCTCGCACGCGTGCATACGATGCTGGCGCGGCTCGCCGAACAGCCGCATTGCGCGCACGATCCGGCGTCGGCGCAACTGCTGGCGTCGGCGCGCGATGAAACCGACCGGCTGCTCGAGCGCTTTCGCGCGATGCTGCGCATCTCCGAGATCGGGACGCTGAGCCGGCGCGGCGGGTTCGCCGCGGTGGACGTCGCGGCATTGCTGCGCGACGTGTGCGAGCTGTACGAGCCGCTCGCCGAAGCGGGAGGCGTCGCATTCGGGCTCGATGCGGTGCCGGTCGACGGCATTCATGGCGACCGCGCGTTGCTGTTCGAGGCGTTCAGCAATCTCGCGGACAACGCGATCAAGTTCACGCCGCCCGGCGGTCGCGTGCGCGTCGCGCTCCACGCGACGCCGAACGGCCCGCTCGTGCGGTTCGAGGACACCGGGCCCGGGATCGCGCCGGGTGAGCGCGACGCGGTGCTTGAGCGCTTCTATCGCGGCGAGCGCACGCGTCACGTGAACGGTTTGGGGCTCGGGTTGAGCATCGTGTCGGCGGTGATGCACGTGCACGGCTTCGCGCTGCGGATCGGCGATGCGCGGCCGGCCGGTGCGGCGATCACGGTCGAATGCTGGCCGCGCTCGCTCGGATGAGCGCGCGGGAAAACGGTCGATGCGCATCCTGCTGATTTCACCCCCGACGCCCGAGGCGGCGCGGCTCGACAAGGCGTTCCGCGAAAGCACGCACGGTGTGGAGCGTGTCGACGAGTGGCGCGACGGCTGCTTCGCGGCCACGCAGGACCGCTTCGACGCGATCGTGCTGGTCGAACCCGATGCGGCTGCCGGGGCCGTGCTGCTCGACATGTTGCCGCGGCTTGCCGCGTCGGCCGGCGGCGCGACGATCGCAGTACTCGTCGTCGGTGCGACGCCCGCACGGCGTGCGCGGATGCTGCAGGCCGGCTGCGACGTGTGTCTTGCGCAGCCGTGTTCGTTCGTGGAACTACACGAACGCCTGCGCGCGCTGTGGCGTCGCGCGGGCGTCATCGCGTTGCGCGAGTCGGTGCGGCTCGACGCGGCCACGCGCGCGCTCGAGGAGCGCGGCCGCAGGCTCGCACTCAGCGCCCGCGAGTTCCGTGTCGTCGAATGCCTGCTGCGCGAAGCCGGGCGGCCGGTCGGGCGCGATGCCGTGCTGCGTTACGCATGGGGCGAAGCCGACATCGAACCGGAAACCGTCAATGCGCTGGTCGTGCGGCTGCGGCGCAAGCTCGTCGCGCACGCGTTTTCCGCGCGCATCGAGACGGTTGCGCGATTCGGATTCAGGTTCGATGCCGGCGGTTGACGACGCGGTATCGGTCGGGCTTGAGAACGCCGACCGCCGAACGGACGCCCGCGGCATCGCGTGCGGCGTCGCCGTTGCGGCGCGATCAGTGCGAATAAAGCTCGCGGTTGAGCTGCGCGAGCTGGCCGTCGCGTTGGGCGTGAACGAGTTCGCGATAGACCTGGGCGCGTGTGAGCGGCGTCACCGGCGGCGCATGCCACGCATCGCGCGATGACGCCCGCGCCGGGGCAGTCGATGCAAGCGTCTGCGGCGTGGTCGCGGCAGCGGATTGCGATGCGGCGGCACGGCCGGGCAGCGCGACACAGAGGGCGCAGAGCAGGGTGGCGAACAGCAGTGTCTTCATGGCGTGATCCTTTGCGAAGGGCGGAGACCGGCGCCGCGAATGCGTAGCCGGCAGGTCACACGTTATCGGGCGCGCTCCGTCAGGCGCCGGGCGTGCCGATGAAGAAACGTTCATGAACGCGCGTCGCGCCAGCCGCCGCCGAGCGCGCGTACCAGCGCGACGGACGCCTGCAGGCGTCGGGCATCGACGTCGAGCGACGCGATCTGCGTATCGAGCTCGGTCGTCTGCGCGGTGACTACGTCGAGATAGCTGACGGCGCCGTCGCGATAGCGCGACATCGCAAGCGCGAGCGACTGCCGCGCCGCGACGAGCGCGGCGTCGTCCTGCGTCGATTCGTCTCCGAGCCGGTGCAGCAGCGCGAGATCGTCCTCGACTTCGCGGAACGCCGCCAGTACGACGCTTCGGTAACGTGCGCCCTGTTCGGCGAACTGCGCGCGCGCGTGGCGTACACCCGCCGCACGCAGGCCGCCGTCGAACAGTGTCGTCGCGAGCCGCGGCCCGATCGACCAGATTTCGTTCGGTGCGGCGAGCCACGGCGAGAACGTATCGCTCTGGAAGCCCGCGTCGAGGCCGAGCGACAGGTCAGGGAAGTACGCGGCGCGCGCGACGCCGATCCGTGCGTTCGCGGCCGCGACGCGGCGTTCCGCGGCGGCGATGTCCGGGCGGCGTTCGAGCAGCGTCGACGCGAGCCCGGTCGGAATCGACGGAACGGGGGGCAGCGCGGCGGCGGCCGGCAGCGAGAACGTCGACGCGGATACGCCGACGAGCACGGCGATCGCATGCTCGTCGAGCGCACGGCGCGCGGCGATGTCGGATGCGCGAGCCTGCGCGAGCGCGAGCTGCGTTTGCGCGCGAGAGACGTCGAGCCCCGATGCGAGGCCGCCGCGATGGCGACTGACCGTCAGTTGCCACGCACGGCGGTATGCATCGATCGTCTGCGCGAGCGAGTCCGCTTCACGATCGAGTCCCGCGAGCTCGAAGTAGGTGCTGGCGACGCGGGCCTGCAGGCTGAGCCGGACGGATGCGAGATCGTCGGCCGCGGCCTGCGCGTTGTCGCGGCCGGCGGCGACCGTGTTGCGGACCTTGCCCCACAGATCGATGTCGTAACCGAGCCCGGCGTCGAGCGTGTTCGATTCGTAGACGTCGGGCTGCCCGCTGCCGCGCAGCGGCCGGCGCGCGGACTGCCGGTCGCGGTCGGTCTCGGCGCCGATGCCGATCGTTGGCAGCAACGCGGCATGCGCCTCGTCGAACAAGGCGGCCGCCTCGTCGTGCCGTGCGACGGC
>Ga0207647_10003764_pt1 | contig 11341 bp, 10 predicted proteins | sample KBSCornC2_FD_184295 | JGI IMG/M metagenome (GOLD analysis project Ga0207647, IMG submission 184295) | Corn rhizosphere microbial communities from Kellogg Biological Station, Michigan, USA - C2 (SPAdes) (version 2) | ecosystem: Host-associated > Plants > Roots > Rhizosphere ...
CACGTCCTGCAGCGTCGGACTCGCGACGAACGCGCCGCGGTTCGGCTCGAGATCGACCAGCTTGTCGGCCGCGAGCAGCGCGAGCGCCTGCCGGATCGTCCCGCGCTTCACGCCGAACACGTCGCAGAGCTGCGCCTCCGTCAGCTTCGCGCCGGGCGCGAGCCGATGCTCGAGGATCGCGGTGCGGATCCGCTCGGCGATCGCTTCGGGGCCGGCTGTACCGGACGCATGGGAATCGGGCTCGTTCATGATCTGCATCGTGTGATGGTCCTCATCCTAGGATGGACATAAAGATTGTCAACAATTCTTTTCTCGAAATTCGCACAATCCGTGTGCACGCCGTCGCGCCAGATTCGTGCATCGCGCACGAAACCCAGGCACGCCAAGCATTCAGCGCTTATTTGATGTGGCTTACGGTGTATACCCTTCCGGCTATTTTGTTGACAAAAATGGTGCACGCCGCGAGACAAATCCGATTGGCGGTGGTGAAAAATTGCGACCGTTAGTTGCGTATCCACCTAAAGAAAAGGCGGGAAACCCCCGCCTTTCGATGGTGCCTGTCCGGCTCAGCCGAGATGCGGATAGTCCGAGAGCGTAAGCCGGAAACCGTGCGCATTCGCGACGAGCTGCGCGTGCGCGCCGAACGGCAGCGTCAGCAGGTCGGGCACGTGACCGAACTGCAGCCCCGTGACGACCGGGATGCCGATCACCGAGCGCACCTGGTCGATCATCGCCTGCATGTCGTAGCCGTTGTCGTAGTCGAACGGCCGCGCGCCCGTGAACTGCCCGAGCACGAGCGCCTGCTGGCGCGCGAGCAACCCCGACAGATGCAGCTGGTAGATCATCCGTTCGATCCGGAACGGCTGCTCGTTGACGTCCTCGATGAACAGGATGCCGCCTTCGATGTCGGGCATGTACGGCGTGCCGACGAGCGACGTCAGGATCGCGAGATTGCCGCCCCACAGCGTGCCCGTCACGTTCACGGTCTGCACCTGCGGCGCTTCGGTGATGATCGTCGTGGTCGGCTGCGACAGCGTCTGCCAGAAGTGTTGCATCGTGAAGTCGCTCAGCGTTTCCGCGCCGAAGTCGGCCGACAGCATCGGGCCGCCGAAGGTCTTGATGCGCGCCTTCGCGTACAGCGCGAGCTGGATCGCGGTGAAATCGCTGTGCCCCACCAGCGCAATCGGCTGGTCGCGCAGGCGGCGCTCGAGCCCGCGATAGTCGAGCCCGTGCAGGATGCGGGCGGCACCGTAGCCGCCGCGCACCGCGAGCCCGATGTCCGGCAGTGCGCGCTCCGGATCCGCCAGGCGATTCAGGTCGCCTGCCCGTTCGCCGTCGGTACCGCCGAAACGCTGAAAGCGGCGCTGCGTCGCCTCGATGTTCTCGATGCGCTGCTGCGCGCCGCTCAGGCGTTCGAGCGCGCGATTGATCGCGTCGGGATCATGCGGATAACCGGACGGCGCCAGCAGGCGGATGGTGTAGGACGCGGCGGGCTGGAAGGACATGGCGGAAGGGTTCAGGGTCGTCAAACCTGCTTAGAGGGTCCGAACCGTCTCGGGTTCACGGAACCGGGCAGCCCGCCCCGCTTCGGGGGACGGGCGCGTTCGGGGGCGCTTATGACGCGCCGGCTTCGGCGTCGCGGGCGAGCCGCGCTTCACGCAGCGCGCGGCGGCGTTCCGCGAAGAACGACTTCAGCGCGGCGCCGCACTCGTCGGCGAGCACGCCGCCGGTCACCTCGGTATGGTGGTTGAGCTGCGGATTCGCGAACGCGTCGATCACGCTGCCGCACGCGCCCGTCTTCGGATCGGCGGCGCCATAGACGACCCGCGCGATGCGCGCGTGCATGATCGCGCCCGCGCACATCAGGCATGGCTCGAGCGTCACGTACAGCTCGCAGCCCGGCATCCGGTAGTTCTGCAGATGCTGCGCGGCCATGCGCAGCGCGGCCATTTCCGCATGGGCCGACGGGTCGTGCCCGCCGATCGGATGGTTGAAGCCGCGCGCGATCACCTCGTCGCCGCACACCAGCACCGCGCCGACCGGCACTTCACCGGCCGCGCGCGCCTCGTCGGCGGCGGCCTGCGCGAGACGCATGAAATGCAGGTCGCGCGCCGACACGGGTGCGGCTTCGGGAACGGGAGAATCGGTAGAGGCTGCGGATCCGGCTGCCGCGTCGTGCAGCGTGTCGACGCTCACATCGGCCCCGCTTCGGCGGGCATGTCGTCGAGACCGCGCTCGCAGAGGCGCTCCGCAATGCGCCGGCAATAGTCGCGCGGCATCACCATCGGGCCGCCGCGCAGCGATTCGAGCGCCATGTCGAGCGCGAGGATCTTCGCCTGCAACCGGCAACGCGCGGCGCGGTCGCTGACCGCCTGCAGTTCGTCCTGCAGGTTGCGAAGCGCGCGCAATTGCTCGACGGCCGGCGGCACGAAGCCCGCGTTCTTCAGGATACGGTTGGCCACCCGCACCTCCTCGGGTACGAGCAGGTCGTCATCCAGCGCCTGCGGCGCGCCGGTACCCGGCAAATCGTCGAACTCGCCCCGCGCGGCGGCGGCGGCGATTCGTTGTTCGACCAGTGCGTCAAGCAGTCTCATCAGTCATTCGGAACAATGCGGCAGCCGAATTCTAGCAGGGTGACGCGCGTATGACAGGCCATTCGAACGGATGCTCGATATTGTGGTTTTAGGGGCCGAATCGGCGCGCATGCATGCCGATCGCCGCGACTTGCCGCTGTGCTGCGCCGCAGCAGGCTTCGCGAGGATTTGGCGCGAGTCTGGCCTGATTTGTGCATGCGCCGCCGTCCCCGCTTTTTTTATTTTCGTCGGCGCGAACCGGCAGTCGTCATCTCGCCGAAATCGCCATTTCGGGGCAGCCGGGTCATGCGACGACCGGCTGCGAGCGCTCCTTGGGAAACGGCCGGAACATCATCGCGACGAGGAACGCGCCGAGGCCGATCGCGAACGATCCGAGGTACAGCCAGCCGTAGCTGCCCAGCGCATCGACGATCAGGCCGCCGGCAACCGGCCCCGCCGCCATCCCGAGGCTGCCGGCCATCGCGCAGCCGCCGATCACGGTGCCCATCATCCGCAGCGGGAAGTTCTCGCGCGCGAGCACCGCATAGAGCGGCATCACGCCCGCATAGATGAAGCCGAACAGCGTCGCGACCGCGTAGAAGCCGTCCAGCGTGCGCACGAAGTAATAGCCGAGCGCGCCCAGCGCCTGCGCGAGCAGCCCGGCCACCAGCATGCGCTTCGCGCCGAGGCGGTCGCCCAGCAGCCCGAACGCGATGCGTCCGCCCATGCCGGCGAGCCCCTCGACGCTGTAGATCGACACCGCGGCGATCAGCGGGATCCCGCAGGTCACCGCGTAGCTGACCGTATGGAAGATCGGGCCGGAGTGCGTCGCGCAGCAGAAGAAGTTGGTCAGCAGCAGCACGAGGAACTGCGGCGAGCGCAACGCGCCGCCGACCGACAGCGGCGCGGTCGCGGACCCGCCTGCCGGCGTCGGCCCGTCGAGTGGCCCGTCGAGCGCGGGCGCACGGCGCACGAGCAGCGACGCCGGAATCATCACGACGGCGGCCAGCGCGGCGATGGCCAGCATCGACGTGCGCCAGCCGTGGCCCGACACGAGCCACGCCGCGAGCGGCGCCATCGTCATCGGCGCCATGCCCATGCCGGCCGACACCAGCGATACCGCGAGGCTGCGGTGCGTGTCGAACCAGCCGGTCACGCATGCCATCATCGGCGCGAACACCGCGGCCGTCGCACTGCCGACGGCCAGCCCGAAAATCAGCTGGAACGCGAGCAGCGACGGCGCACGGCTCGCGAGCGCCAGGCTCGCCGACAGCAGCACGGCGCCCGTCACGACCACCGCGCGCGTGCCGATGCGGTCCGACAGGCTGCCCCAACCAATGCTCGCGAAGGCCATCGCGATGAAGCCGAGCGTCATCGCGGCGGAAATGCCGGTCATCGACCAGCCGGTGTCGCGTGCAATGGCCCGCAGGAACACGGGCAGCGAGAACATCGCGCCGATCGCGATGCAGCCCATCAGGCCGCCCGCGGCGACGATCACCCAGCGATAGCGGGAATCATGCATCTGGTCTCTCCTTTCTCTTCGTCGTACAGGCATCGATCAGGAACCGGACCGCGGCCGCCCGGCCAGCCCGGTCGATATCAACACGACGAACGGCGTACCGGAAAATCGACACGCATGACGCCGGCCAGCGCGAATGTCCGATCGTCGGCCGATATTCGAATTCGAGCGAGCGACAACGGGCAGATCCCGACGCGCATCGGCCGCGCTGCCGCGCCCGCTTTTCCGGAATCGGAAAGTCGAAATCAGAAATCGTTGGTTGGGACGCACGAGCGCGCTCACTACACTCGAGCCATCTTGTCATAACAAGTTGACCGATGACCCCACCCAACGTCGTGCCGCTGTCGGCGGCCCCGCTCTACGTGCAGATCAAGGACACGCTGCGCGCACGGATCCTCGACGGCACCCATGCGCCGCACAGCAGGATGCCGTCCGAGCACGAACTGTGCGCGATGTTCGACGTGAGCCGCATCACCGTGCGCCAGGCGCTCGGCGATCTGCAGAAGGAAGGCCTGCTGTTCAAGTTGCACGGCAAGGGCACCTTCGTGTCGAAGCCGAAGGCGTTCCAGAACGTGACGTCGCTGCAGGGCTTCGCCGAGGCGATGTCGTCGATGGGCTACGAGATCGTCAACCAGTTGCGCAGCGTTCGCACCGTGAAGGCCGACCGCCATCTCGCGACGAAGCTGAACGTGCCGGAAGGCGCGCCGCTCGTCGAGATCCACCGCGTGCGGCTGCTCAACCGCGAGCCCGTGTCGCTCGAGCAGACGTGGGTGCCCGAGGCGCTCGGCAAGCGGCTCGCGGGCGCGGATCTCGCGACCCGCGACATCTTCCTGATCCTCGAGAACGACTGCGGCGTACCGCTCGGCCACGCCGACGTGTCGATCGACGCGATCCTCGCCGACGATGACATCGTCGATGCGCTGCGCGTCGAGGAAAGCAGCCCGGTGCTGCGGATCGAGCGCCTGACGCACGACGCGTCCGGCACGCCGATCGACTACGAACACCTGTACTTCCGCGGCGACGCCTTCCAGTACCGGTTGCGCATCGATCGGCAGAAGGCGCTCCAACCTGCAAGGAACCCGCAATGAATACCCATGTACTCGAATACGACATCGTCGTGGTCGGCGGCGGCACGGCCGGCCCGATGGCCGCGATCAAGGCCAAGGAGCGCGACCCGTCGCTGCGCGTGCTGCTGCTGGAGAAGGCCAACGTGAAACGCAGCGGCGCGATCTCGATGGGGATGGACGGCCTGAACAACGCGGTGATCCCCGGCCATGCGACACCCGAGCAGTACACGCGCGAGATCACGATCGCCAACGACGGGATCGTCGACCAGGAAGCCGTCTACGCGTATGCGACGCACAGCTTCGCGACGATCGAGCAGCTCGACCGCTGGGGCGTGAAGTTCGAAAAGGACGGCACCGGCGACTACGCGGTGAAGAAGGTCCACCACATGGGTTCGTACGTGCTGCCGATGCCGGAAGGACACGACATCAAGAAGGTGCTGTACCGGCAGCTGAAGCGCGCGCGCATCGCGATCACGAACCGGATCGTCGCGACGCGCGTGCTGACCGACGCGCAGGGCCGCGCAAGCGGCGTGCTCGGCTTCGACTGCCGCACCGCCGATTTTCACGTGATCCGCGCGAAGGCCGTGATCCTGTGCTGCGGCGCGGCCGGCCGTCTCGGGCTGCCGGCGTCCGGCTACCTGATGGGCACGTACGAGAACCCGACCAACGCGGGCGACGGCTACGCGATGGCGTACCACGCGGGCGCGGCGCTCGCGAACCTCGAGTGCTTCCAGATCAACCCGCTGATCAAGGACTACAACGGCCCGGCCTGCGCGTACGTGACGGGCCCGCTCGGCGGCTTCACCGCGAACGGCAAGGGCGAGCGCTTCATCGAGTGCGACTACTGGAGCGGCCAGATGATGTGGGAGTTCTACCAGGAACTGCAAAGCGGCAACGGTCCGGTGTTCCTGAAGCTCGACCACCTCGCCGAGGAAACGATCCAGACCATCGAGCAGATCCTGCACACGAACGAGCGGCCGAGCCGCGGCCGCTTCCATGCGGGACGCGGCACCGACTACCGGCGCCAGATGGTCGAGATGCACATCTCCGAGATCGGTTTCTGCAGCGGGCACAGCGCGTCCGGCGTGTACGTGAATGCGCGCGCGGAAACGACCGTGCCGGGGCTCTACGCGGCCGGCGACATGGCGGCCGTCCCGCACAACTACATGCTCGGCGCGTTCACCTACGGCTGGTTCGCCGGGCAGAACGCCGCCGACTACGTGGCCGGCCGCGCTCACGCGCCGGTGGACGACGAACAGGTCGCCGCCGAACGCACCCGCGTGCTCGCGCCGCTCACGCGCGAGCGCGGCCTTGCGCCGGCGCAGGTCGAATACAAGCTGCGCCGCATGGTGAACGACTATCTTCAACCACCGAAGGTGACGCGCAAGATGGAAATCGGCTTGCAACGTTTTGACGGAATTACTGAGGATATCGAAGAAATCAAGGCGAATCACCCGCATGAACTGATGCGCGCGGCCGAAGTGCGCGCGATCCGCGACTGCGCCGAGATGGCCGCGCGCGCGTCGCTGTTCCGCACCGAGAGCCGCTGGGGACTGTATCACCATCGCGTCGACTTCCCGCATCGCAACGACGCCGAATGGTTCTGCCACACCTGGCTGCGCAAAAGCGTCGACGGCACGATGCGCAGCGAGAAGCGGCCGGTCGAACCTTACGTCGTGCCGCTCGCCGACGACGAACGCAGCGCCTACGCGCAGTTGCGCATCCGCGAACCGGCCGCACGCGCGGCCGCCCTTTGAGGAACCTTGCCATGCCCCATACCCCGCACGACATCTCCCTGCGCAGCAGCGCGCCCGTGACGATCGACGAGGACCGCTGCATCGCCGACAAGGGCTGCACCGTCTGCGTCGACGTGTGCCCGCTCGACCTGCTCGCGATCGACGTGACCAAGGGCAAGGCGTACATGCAGTTCGACGAATGCTGGTACTGCATGCCATGCGAACGCGATTGCCCGACCGGCGCGGTCAAGGTGGACATCCCGTACCTGCTGCGCTGATCCCGCGCACCGCCGGCGCGGCGCTTTCCCACTACCGTGCTCACGACACATGAAACCTGCGCTGCGCGTGCGTCGACATCACGCGCCGCTGCGTGGCGCTGCTTGGCTCCACGCGCCTGACTGCTCCGAGTTTTCGACCATGACCGCTTCTTCCCCTCCTTTCCCGCCGCCCGGCGCACACGATTCCGACCATGCCGCGCTCGTCTCGCGCGTGGCCGCAGCCGATGCATCGGTGCGCCGCATTGCGCTGCTCGAACTCGCCGATCTCGAGGATCCCGCGCTCGTGCCGACCTTCGTCGCGGCGCTGCGCGACGATCCGTCCGCGGACGTACGCGGCGAAGCCGCACGTGTGCTTGCCGCGTGGGAACAACCCGATGTCGTCGATGCGCTGTGCCGTGCGCTGCTCGATCCCGACGACGGCGTGCGCGCGATCGCCGCGCAAAGCCTGTCCGAACTGAAGGACGTCGCGTCCGGCGCCGTGCTGTGCCGCTGGGCCGAACACGCCGAACCGTTCGTGCTCGTCGCCGTGCTGCGCGGCTTGCGCGAACTGCGCGATCCCGCCGCGTTCGCGCCGGCGCTGCGCGCGCTCGACGCGCCCGTGGCGGCCGTGCGCGCCGAGGCTGTCGCCGTGCTCGGCTGGCTCAAGGACGCGCGCGCACTGCCGCCGCTCGCGCGCATCGCAACGACCGACACGCATGCGGACGTGCGGCGCATCGCGATCGGAGCAGTGGGATTCGCGGCGCCCGACGACGCGGCCGTCGTCACCGCGTTGCTGGCGGCGCTGCGCGACGCCGCGTGGCAGGTACGCGAGGAAGCCGCCGCGACGCTCGGCAAGCTGCGCGTCGCGGCCGCACGCGCACCGCTCGTCGCCGCGCTCGACGACGATTACTGGCAGGTGCGCTTGCGTGCGGTGCGCGCACTCGGGCAATTGCGCGACGCGGCCGCGGCGCCGGCCGTCGTCGAACTGCTGTCGCATGCGATCAGCAACCTGCGCAAGGAGGCGGCACTCGCGCTGGGCGAACTGTGCGATCCGGCGACGCTGCCCGCGCTGCGCGGCGCCCTCGAGGATCGCGATCCGGAGGTGCGTAAGGCCGTGCGGATCGCGATCGCGCAGGTCGGAGACGACGCACGATGATGATGCCGACCGAGATCCGCGTCGATCATGCGGCGCGTGCATTGGTGCTGCGCTGGCCGGACGGCGACAAGCAACGCATCGGCTACGCGCGGTTGCGCAGCGATTGCCCGTGCGCCGGATGCCGGAAGATCCGTCTCGGTGGCGGCCGGGTCGATGCGCAACCCGACCTGACGCTGGACGGCGTGGAAGCGGCCGGCTACGGCATCCGCCTGCTGTTCGGCGACGGTCATGCGCGCGGCATCTATCCGTGGCCGTATCTGGCGGAACTCGGTAAAGACCGGGCGGATGCGAGCGCGTGCTTGTCGACGCAGCCGTGAGATGCCAGCACGGCCCGCACGGCACAAAAAAACGCCCGGCAGGTTCCCCTGCCGGGCGTTCGCATCATCCGATGCCGTGATCGACTACCGAGGCATGCCTCGGCGCCGCATCACTCCCACTCAATCGTCGCCGGCGGCTTCCCCGAGATGTCGTACACCACACGGTTGATCCCGCGCACCTCGTTGATGATCCGGTTCGACGCACGGCCGAGCAGCGCGTACGGCAGGTGCGCCCAGTGCGCGGTCATGAAATCGGTGGTCTGCACCGCGCGCAGCGACGTCACGTAGTCATACGTGCGGCCATCGCCCATCACGCCGACCGACTTCACCGGCAGGAACACCGCGAACGCCTGGCTCGTCAGGTCGTACCACGTCTTGCCGACGTCGGCCTCGCCGCACAGGCCGGCTGCCGCGTCCTGCGCCGTCGCGGTCGTGCCGCGCAGTTCCTCGATGAAGATCGCATCCGCGCGACGCAGCAAGTCGGCGTATTCGCGCTTCACTTCGCCGAGAATCCGCACGCCAAGGCCCGGGCCCGGGAACGGATGGCGGTACACCATCTCCGGCGGCAAGCCGAGCGCGACGCCCAGCTCGCGCACTTCGTCCTTGAACAGGTCGCGCAGCGGTTCGAGCAGCTTCAGGCCGAGCGTTTCCGGCAGGCCGCCGACGTTGTGGTGGCTCTTGATCGTCGTCGCCTTCTTCGTCTTCGTGCCGCCCGACTCGACCACGTCCGGATAGATCGTGCCCTGTGCGAGCCACTTCGCCTTCGACAGCTTCTGCGCTTCGGCCTGGAACACCTCGACGAATTCGCGGCCGATGATCTTGCGCTTCGCTTCCGGATCGGTCACGCCGGTCAGGTGGCCGAGGAACTGCTCGGATGCGTCGACGTGCACGACCTTCGCATGCAGGCGGCCCTCGAACATGTCGAGCACCATCTTGCCCTCGTTCAGGCGCAGCAGGCCATGGTCGACGAACACGCAGGTCAGCTGGTCACCGATCGCGCGGTGGATCAGCGCAGCCGCGACGCTCGAATCGACGCCACCCGACAGGCCGAGAATCACTTCCTCGTCGCCGACCTGCTCGCGAATCTTCGCGACGGCTTCCTCGATGTGGTTGCTCATGATCCAGTCGGGCTTCGCGCCGGCGATCTGCAGCACGAAGCGTTCGATGATCTGGCGGCCCTTCACCGTGTGCGTGACTTCCGGGTGGAACTGCACCGCGTAGTAGCCGCGCGCCTCGTCGGCCATGCCGGCGATCGGGCAGCTCGGCGTCGACGCCATCAGCGCGAAGCCCGGGGGCAGCTCGGCCACCTTGTCGCCATGGCTCATCCAGACCTTCAGCATGCCGTGGCCTTCGGCCGTCGTGAAATCCTCGATGCCGTCGAGCAGGCGCGTATGGCCGTGCGCGCGCATTTCCGCATAGCCGAATTCGCGGTGGTCGCTCCACTCGACCTTGCCGCCGAGCTGCACGGCCATCGTCTGCATGCCGTAGCAGATGCCGAGCACCGGCACGCCGAGATCCCACACGGCCTGCGGCGCGCGCAGTTGGTGGTCTTCGTACGTGCTCGCGTGGCTGCCCGACAGGATCACCGCCTTCGGCGCGAACTCGCGGACGAACTCGTCGGACACGTCGTTCGGGTGGATTTCGCAGTAGACGTGCGCTTCGCGCACGCGGCGCGCGATCAGTTGGGTGACTTGCGAACCGAAGTCGAGAATCAGGATTTTGTCGTGCATGGCTGCGGACGGGATGAAGAGAATAAGAAAAGCAGCGCACGAAGCGCTGCGTCAATAACATGGACAACGGCGTCGGGCGGCAGGCGGCTCGCGCGACGCATCGCCGGTCAATCCCGCGACGGCGGGCGCGCGTCGAATGCGACGCTGCCTGACAATCGGTCGGAGGCGGCCGGCGCCGCAGGCGCGACCGGCCGGCCGACGACCGGTTCGACCCGCTGCTGCGGTGCGGACGCCGGCGCCGGTTCGGCCGGACGCTTCGCGTCCCGGGCCTCGAGCACCTGCGCCTTCTCGCGCCGCCGCACGGCCGATGCGAGCCGCACGCCGCCGAGGCCGAGCACGATCAGCGCAATACCGGCCATCGCCGACAGCACCCGGCCGGCGGCCGCGAGCGCGGGACCGTTGCCGGTGCCGAACGACCACACGACCGTCAGCACGCCGATCAGCCAGTTCACATGGCCGACCACGCGCGCGACGGGCGTCGTGAGTTCGCCGTTGACCGCCGCATGGAACGCGAGCCACGCGAGCCCGAGCAGCGCGATGCCGAACGCCTGGCCGAGCATCGCCGGCTGGATGTTCGCGAGTTGGAGCGCATTGAACAGCGCCTGCCAGGGTGTCAGCACGAACAGCACGCCGAACCCCAGCAGCAGCATGGCATCGACGATCAGCACGGCTCGCAGCAGCGGTTTCATCGGCGATCAGTCCACGTGGTAGTTCGGTGCTTCCTTCGTGATCTGCACGTCGTGCACGTGCGACTCGCGCATGCCCGCCGCGGTGATCTGGACGAATTCGGCCTTGTCGTGCAGCTCGTCGATCGTGCGGCAGCCGCAGTAGCCCATGCTCGCGCGCACGCCGCCGACCAGCTGGAACAGGATCGCGTTGACCGAGCCCTTGTACGCGACGCGGCCTTCGATGCCTTCCGGCACGAGCTTGTCGATGTTCGCGGAGTTGTCCTGGAAGTAGCGGTCTGCCGCGCCGTCCTTCATCGC
>Ga0207647_10003765_pt1 | contig 11340 bp, 5 predicted proteins | sample KBSCornC2_FD_184295 | JGI IMG/M metagenome (GOLD analysis project Ga0207647, IMG submission 184295) | Corn rhizosphere microbial communities from Kellogg Biological Station, Michigan, USA - C2 (SPAdes) (version 2) | ecosystem: Host-associated > Plants > Roots > Rhizosphere ...
ACCGGCGGCAAGTACCGCCTGCATGGCCGTAATCGGTCTGCGGAGATCCTGCCTTCCCGGCGTAATGACCTCTCCGGCGACGAAGATGTGAGGACGCTCGAAATCCTTCAGGGTTACCGTGAACTCCGGATTCACAAGCTTCGAGGTCGACTCCGCAAGGATGAGTGACCGGACTTCGGAAATAGTCAGGCCCTCGAGCTTCAGATCGCCCGCCGACTTGAACTGGCCATGACCGTCAGGCTGAACCGTAACCTCATCATTGAACTCGGGAGTAAAGCGGAAGTTCACCACGACCTGATCGCCGGAGTGAAGGTGGTATGCTCCGGTTCCTGCAGGAGCCTCGGCGGTCCTCCTCGTCAGCCCTGTAGGCGCATCTCCCGCACCCCTGATCTGGGCATATACAGGCGGAACCATGAGGGGCGTCGCCAGCACGATCACAGCGGCTGCCGGCAACAGATGTCTCGTCTTCAGACGAGTGCTCGGCATAGTGTTCACGGCATCAGCCTACCAAAGCTGAATCGCGGAAAGTACCGTCAAATCAGGCGATGTAGCCAGGTAGGTACCGGGTACCGGCGTCGAGTCAACACATATCCCAGCACTGGCGCGCTGGCTTCTTCGAACATCGCGGCCATGCCATGGATGTTCTGCTTGCGGGAATATCCCGCGCCCACGACACCGACGTATCCATCCACCACGCGGTCCAGTTCGCCGCTCAAGGTCGATTCGGCAAGGCTCGGGCAATCGAGCAACACATAGTCGAAGTCCAGCCGGAGTTGCGCCATCATCGGACGCAGCCTCCAGGAGAAGACCTCCTGCAGGCTGGTGCCGCGCGGGATGTGGTTCTTGCTGTCCGGGACTTCAATGGTTGTATCAAGCTCCCAGTAGCCCGCACGTTTATCCTTCTTCAGCGCGAAGCCGGCATCTCCCTTTTCCGCGAACTGGCGCAGCAGCAGGGCGGCATCGATAACAACGACGCGAAAGGATGCCTGCCGCGCGGCCTCTTCGGCCAGGTGGTTCACGATATAAGTCACGCCTTCGCCTTGCAGAGGGGAGACAAAAGCGATGCAGCGTCCATAAGACATCGGCTCCGCCGGCTCGTTCTGCCCCGACGGTGTGTTTTCTGGCGTGGGACCGCCCAGCAGTCCTTTCGTTTGCGCAACGATCTCCTGTTCCCGATGGCGAAGCGCATTGCGGATCGCGAGCAGAATCCGGCGGTACGCGATTGCGTTTGCCGAAGACGCATTAGCCTGATCGTCTTCCGCGACCGTCGCCACCGTCCGCACTCCGGTCAGGCCGTCCAGTTGGGACGGAAGATAAACCATTTCGGACGAGGTATCGACGTAGATCGCCAGCAAGGTCGCCAGCAGGAACCCGAAGACGAGGCCGGCTGCCATATACAACTTTGGCCGAGGTCGAACCTGGTTGGACTGGCTGATCGGAGGCTGCACGACCGACACGTCGAACATCCGGGCCTTGTCCAGCTCCTCCGAAACCCGTGCTTCGTCTCTCTTTTGGGCGTAAACATCGAAATCTCGCTGGGCCTCAGCTACGTCCCGCTTCAGGGCCTCATACTGCGAGGTGGCCACGTTCAGCTCCTCCAGCCTGTGCCGGGCATCTTCGAGCTGTTCGTTGATCTTTGCCACCTCGGCTGCCGCGGCGCTCATCTCTCCTGCCGATGCCGCCAGGGATGCGCTCAGCTGCTGATAGATAGGATTGACGTCCGTAGCCTCTTCTGTTGCTGGAGCGGACCGGGCGCCCGCTTCGGCCTTTTTGACCGTTTCGATCTTCTCCTTGGTCTCAATGACCTGGCGGTCGGTCTCCGGATAACGTTTCTGCAGTTCGGTGAGGTGGTTCTGCAGGTCCACCAGTTCCGTCCCCAGATGTTCCTGGGAGTACTGGTTGGTGATGGAGCGCTGGACTGTACTCGACCTTGCCGGGGTGAGGACGAGCTGTCGGCGATTCGTCTCCGCCCTGCTCCGCTGCGCCGCAAGCTGCGTCTGTGCAAGCAGGGATTGATTAATGAGGGAGGATATCCGCTCCGTCTGCAGCTTCTTCTCTTCGTCCAGGTCGGAGATGCCATGCTTTACCCGGAAGTCGGAAAGCAGTTCCTGGTCCACCTGGAGCTGCCGCTGTTTAAAACGCAGCTGTTCGTCGAAAAAGGATGCGGCACCGGCGGACAGGCCCGACCCCGCCCGCTCTGTGAAATAGGCGTCGATTACGCGGCGCAATTGGTCTGCAGCTTGCTCGGGTGAGTCGGCTAACAGCTTCAGCTCAATCAGGTTGGTCTGGTGAACGGCTTCGACGCTGAGCGCCTTCTCCAGTTTTTCCGCCTCGCGGCTCTTCTCGCGACTCACGCTTCCGACTGGTCCGGCCCCAATCGCCCGCAGCGCCACGACAGAACTTTGCAACAGTTCTACCTGTGTCGAGATCTGTTCGGCTGAAACCGTGCCAGAGGTAACCAGTCGATCGGAGGCAGTCGTGGTCAACGGCGACGACGAACGCACGTTCTGCACCATCAGCTTGGCATCGGCCTGGTATTTCTTGGGGGTGAGGTAGGTTCCAACAGCTACCAGCAGCATGATGCCGGCGATCGTCAGCCAGAAGAGCCGTTCGTGCCGAAAGATAGCCTCCAGAACAATCTGGCGGATCTTCGGCTGCGAATAGTTCGGCGAAGGCTGCGGCGGCATTTCCTGCAAGAGTGTAACAATTCTTTGCTTGGGGAAACCTAGGCATTTATTACGGTTGCTTCGGTATTTGAACTGGCTATACTTGCAGGGAACACTCCTGGGCCGGATTGCTACCACTCCAAGGTAATCGTCTGACCCGAAAGGTGAATATACTCCCCCCGCCCTCTACTGGTCTTCTAGATCTGCCCGGGGGGATCTGAACCCGGAACTGAGCAGTACAGAGGGTGACAGATGAAGGACGACATTCTTAAATCTGGTGTTGACGAGGCCACCCGGGTCCCCATATCTCAGTCCCCGTCGGCCAGGGCGACAGCTGCACCCACTGTTCCTGCAGGAGAAACCCTACTCATGCGCCGGTTCTCCAAGGGGTCAGTACGTATTGCTGATACCGTAAGCCTGTCCATCGCGCTGTTGGTGTCGATATCTGGTTCCTCTCTGGCTGAAGGTCAGTCTCTCAAGCAGATTCTGGCCTTACGCGTCTCCATCCAGACCTTGATCGTGGGCGCGGCCCTGCTCGTTGTCTGGAGAGTCTTTTTCTGGGCGACCGGCATGTATCGGCCTCGCCAGAGCTCCTCTGAGCTCGGTTTTCTGCTGCGCGGCCCGGTGGCCGTCAGCCTGTCCGCAATGCCTGTCGCGCTGACGATGTTTCTCGGCAAGTACACCTTCAGCCAGATCTGGCACATCAGCCTTCTTTTCGTGGTCACAGGTCTGCTGTTGATGGGGCTGAACCGGGTGGTCCTGTTCACCTTCTACGACAGCGTTCAGCCGGCGTTGCGTAAGAAGAGGAACGTCGTCGTGGTCGGAACCGGCCCGCGTGCCTTCATGCTGACCCAGCAGCTGCTGGCTCATCCTTCGTTTGACTATCAGATCTGCGGCTTTGTGGACTCTGACCCGCAGCCGGACTGCAAAGGCCTTGCCCCGGTTCTGGGGCCGCTGGATGAGCTAGAGAACATCCTCATGCGCCGTCCCGTGGATGAAGTTCTCATCGCCCTTCCGCTCAAGAGCGCCTTTGCCGACGTACAACAGGCTGTTGCCATGTGCGGCCATGCCGGCGTAAAAGCCCTGTACTCTGTTGATCTCTTTCAATCGAAGATTGCCAAGAATCATACGGTAGATGAAGAGACCGGCGTTCGCGGCATGGAGATGGTGCATAGCGACCAGCGCCTGATCCTGAAAGATATCTTTGACCGTACCGCGGCGCTGTTTGGCATCATCCTGCTGCTGCCGGTCTTCTTCGCCATCGCTGTGGCGATCAAGCTCACCAGCAAAGGGCCGGTTCTGTTCAGGCAGGAACGGTGGGGCAAGAACAAACGCACCTTCGGCATGATGAAATTCCGTTCCATGGTGGTTGACGCCGAGGCTCGGATGGCTGCGCTCGAAAAGCACAATGAGTTCGGCGGGCCAATGTTCAAGATGAAGAACGACCCCCGCGTCACCAAGGTAGGTCAGTTCCTGCGTCGTACCTCGCTGGACGAGTTGCCGCAGCTCTTCAACGTGCTGCGCGGAGAGATGTCTCTCGTAGGCCCTCGGCCTCTGCCCAATCGCGATGTCGCGCTCTTCTCCGAACCTTGGCTGATGCGCCGCTTCTCGGTCAAGCCCGGTATCACTGGCCTCTGGCAGGTCTCCGGCCGCTCAGAGACGGACTTTGATCAGACCATTCGTCTGGATCTCCACTACATCGATCACTGGAATCTCCCAATGGACCTCAAGATCCTGGCCAAGACGGTCAGTGTGGTCTTTCGCGGCAAAGGCGCCTACTAAACTCTTCTTTGAAGGGAAGACTCCAGAATCTCTGGGCGTTCGACTGGAGCATTTTCCTGTAGGTGTAGTGTAGGGTCTCGGCATCTATGGGCGTTTTCATTGCGGAAGACGCCCATAGATACAGAAGCCCTACATTAGGGAAAATGCTCTAGCTCATCCTAACGAGTCCATGCGCATGATGATTTTGGCCGATCCTGGCAAACCATCATGCGGGATTTACATATTACTCAGCAGGGACTTCCCACTACTCTGCTTGACCACATGCAGGTGCGCTTCGCCCACCAGCTCTCGAAGATGCGGCAGGTCGCCGTTATCCGTTAGCAGGTAGTACCGCTCGCCCGACCCCCATCTGCGGACGAATTCCGTGTCACCGATGAAGACCTGCGGTGCCTGCGGAGCATACGACCCATATTCCAGGTTGGCGCTTCTGCCATTCAGGAGCAGCGCCTTGCGATTCGTGTAAAAGAACACCGATGAGAAGGCGTAATACGCATCCGCCTCAATCAGCGTGCCCGGCGGACTCTCCAGCAGCGCCATTGCCAGTTGATACGACCCCATATATGGATCGAATCGCACCAGCGCCAGCCGTGCCGCTTGAAAGAACACCACCATGCCCGCGACCATCACGGCAACCATCAGACCGGCCCGCCGCCGTGCTACCGCCACTCCCACGGCGACAATTGCAAACGCTGCAACCGCCAACGCCAGTGGCAGCTTCAGATAAGCGAACGCCCCCAGCGTTAGATCCAACATATGTCCCAGCGAAAGCGTGTACATCTCCGGATGCTGTGCCAACGCATCGGCAAGCTCACCATTCGCCGGCAGCTTCGCCGCCATGAAAAGCACCGTTCCGAGCACAATTGCCAGCGAGCCGAAGATCGCAACAGTAAACCAGCGCCCTGCGCGGACCCACCAGCCTTCTGCAATCGCCGCCCCCGCCAGCAGAGCCAGCGCTGGGTAGATCGGCATGGAGTAGTACTCCTGCGTGGTCGAGAAGGTGAAGAACACCATCACCACGCCGATCCAGCACAGCAGCATCAGTCGCAGCCGTCCGGCGCGGGATTCCCGGTTATAGCTCAGCTTCACGGCACCTGGCAGAAATGCCGACCAGGGAAACAACCACGCCAGGTTCAGCACCCAGAACAGCGCCCGCGGGACGGTATTGTAGTCCCGCGGATACCGCAGGTTCAGAAACCGCAGCAGATGTTCATTGAAGAAGTAGAACCAGAAGAATCCATGATATTCCCCGGGGCCGCTGTGCATGGAGAAAGCAAAGTAGGGAGGATTGCGAAGTGTTGCCAGCACATGCCACGGCGCGGCAACCACTATCATCACCAGCAGTGCCAGCCATGGCTGCAGCCTTTTCCATGCTGCGCCGGACCACAGCTGCCGCGTCACTGCCATATACAACAGACCGGCGCCCAGTGGGAACACGATGGCAATCAGCCCCTTTAGCAGCAGGCCGCATCCCAGGGCGAACCCCATCAGTATCGCCCACGCGCGCGGATTCGCTTCCTCGGGCTCCAGCAACCGCATCCAGGCCCATAGTGTCACCGCGATCGTCAGCGTCAGCACCGCATCCGGGATCTGAATCCGGGTGAACAGATACAGCCCGACCGATGTGGCCAGCGCCACGCCTGAGAAGACGCCCGCCTGCTCGCCCATTGCCCAGCGACCGAACCGGTACGTTACCCAGCACAGCAGCACTACAGAAAGCGCCAACGGAATGCGTGCGGCCCAGTCATGGACGCCGAATACCCGGAAGGATCCTGCCATCATCCAGTAGATCAGCGGCGATTTTTCCAGGTATGCCACTCCATCCAGCCTGGCCGTTACCCAGTCGCCGGACTCCAGCATTGTGCGAGCAATCTGCGCCTGAACCGCATCCACATCGTCCATCAGCCGCGGTGGGCTGATTACGTTTCCACAGAACACGAGACAGGCTGCCAGGACGACGAGGAGTCCCCCACGACCGGCTCTTCCTCCATGGACAGAACCGGTACGTGTGCCGTCGGCAGTTCCACGTTCCACCGCTTCATCCAGATCGTTAGCGTCAGCAGACCCCAAAGGTGATACCCCCAATTCGCCTTCCGCTCCTGGTGCTGGTCCATCAGCGTTCGCACCATCGGCCAGTTGAATACGCCGGACTCACGCAGCCACGTCTCCGTCAGTGTGTCCTCCAGCAACGGCCGCAACACTCCGCGGAACCACGCGTGAATCGGAATATCGAGTCCCACCTTCGATCGCTGCAGGACCGATTGCGGTAGCGCGTCCCGCATCAGGACTCGAAGAATCCGTTTTGTCTCCAGCCCATTCAGTTTCCACTTCATCGGGAGCCGGTTCGCAAACTGCACAATCCGGTCATCCAGGAACGGCGGCCGTACCTCGACAGAATGCGCCATGCTCATCCGGTCCACCTTGTACAACAGCGCGTCCTGTAATGAGTATCGCTGATCGAAATCCAGGAATCGCTCCATCGCGTTTCCGCCCTGCATCGTTCTTAGCAGATCTGCCATTGGTCCCTTACGCGCAAATTGGGAGACCTGTTGCTTCTCAATCTCGGTGAACGTGCCGTTCCAGAATACGTGTGCGGCCTCTGCTGAAAGCAGCGAGCCTTCCAGGAATCGCTTGAGTTTGTAATCAAGGCCGATCTTCCGGTCGGTCGCCGGCATCCGTTGCGCTGCTGTCAGCGCTCCCTTCAGTAAGGGCTTCGGCAGCCACGCGACAGAGTTCCGCAGGCGGTTTGCCTTATACGTCAGATATCCGCCGAAGAGCTCGTCCGACCCCTCGCCGCTCAGGGCGACCGTGACCTGCTGCCGGCTCATCTTGGCCAGGTACCAGACCGGAATGGCGCCGGCATCTGCACTTGGCTCATCCGAGTAGTAGCTTAGCTCCGCAATCGTGTCTGCCAGGTCGGCGTCTTCATTCAGATCGAACTCGGTATGGTTCGTTCCATAATGCTCTGCCATTGCCCGCACATAATTGCTTTCATCGAACTCCCGCCCGCGGAAGGTCACCGAAAACGTCCGCAAAGGTTCCGAACTTATCTGGGCGGCGTAGTGCGTGATGGTCGAGGAATCCAGACCGCCACTCAGCCATATCCCGGACGGGACCTCGCTGTGCAACTGCTCCTGTACAGCGCTCTTTAGTAGGCCATCCAACTCTTCGCAGGCCTCTCTCAGATCCGTTGGGGCCTGTTTCTGCCGCTCGACCGGAAGATAGGACCGCAGCTCTATCCCGCCTTCGCACCACTCAAGCGCATGCCCCGCCGGCACCTTCTTAATACCTTCAATCAGGGTGAACGGCCCGGGGACATAGTTGAGCGACAGGTAGCAGTTCAAGCCATGAAGATCCAGCCGCCGCGGCACTTCCGGGTGCGCAAAGATTGCCTTCAGCTCTGACCCGAAGAAGATCTCTCCATCCTGACAACGGTAGTACAGCGGCTTTACTCCCGCCCGGTCCCGCGCCAGCGTCAGTCTGCGTTCTCGTTCATTCCAGATTCCGACGGCGAACATTCCGCGGAAACGTGCAAAGCTCTCCAGTCCCCACTCCAGGAACGCATTCAGCACTACCTCGGTATCGCAATGTGTGCGGAAAGCCCACCCTCTACGTTCCAGGTCTTCGCGAATCTCCCAGTGGTTGTAGACCTCGCCATTGAAGACGATCGTGCACTGGTGCTCGGCATTGTGCATCGGCTGGTTGCCGTGCTCAACATCCACAATGCGCAGCCGTGTCGCTCCCACGGATGCGTGCTTCGTCACAAACCCCTGCTGGCTGTCCGGTCCGCGATGTGTCAGGCTTCTTAGGCCACGCGCGAGCACACCTTCTGGCAGTGGCCTGCGAACATGAGAGTATCCAACGATTCCGCACATCAGTAGGCAGGCCCCTGCGACTCCAGCCCGCCGTGCACAACAGTTCGGCCAACCCTTTCATCAAGAAGGGGTAAGGTCACTCAGCGCACAGACCCACTACTGGACCGCGTGTAAAGTTGTCTGTCATTATGCCTGACTGTCATAACTTTTTGCTCGGAAAAAGCTTTCCGCCGAAACTTTTCTGGGAAAAGGACGTCTAAAGCCTGTCTCTGGCGATGAATGGCATTAGGAAGCGCCGGCAGCGCTGCCGTGCAGATGCAGCGGCGGTCTTCGGCGGTTCTGAATCTTGGACGCGCCGCCAGAACCGGTCTCTTATAAGTATTCCAGTGAAAGCTCGGATTTCTTCCCGAATCTATCGAAAGATAGTCAATTCTCTTACCAAAATAAGGAACGGACCGCAGGGGCTTGGGCTTAGACAGGCGCCCAGCCGCATTTTAACGGCTTCGCGAGATACTTCTTCCGCTCTTCAGCTAAGCTTTTGAGGCGTATCAACTCCGCCAGATTTTGTGCCAGGAAGAAGATTCATCATGCTGAAATTCAGAGTTCCTGTCTTCGCCGGGATCCTGCTTGCCGCCTCTATGGGAAATGCCGCTGCGCAGACAAACGACCTAAAGTTCCTGAATGACAACCGCTCCATGCTGGATGCCCATAACTGCTATCCCTACGAGGGCCAATGGCAGGACCGCGTCGGCCGTGCCCTGAACTCGGGTTTCCCGGTATCAATCGAGCAAGACCTGGCCTGGTACTCCGATCCGGCGACAGGCAAAGGGCGCGTCGTCGTCTCGCACACTCCGAAAACAACCGGAGCGGAGCCGACACTCAAGGCTTATTTCTTCGAACAGGTGAAGCCGGTTGTCGAGAAGATCCTGAAAGAAAACAAGCAGGAGGAATGGCCGCTCATTGTGTTGCACTTCGACTTCAAGGACAATCAGCCGGCGTTGCATGAAGCCGTGTGGAATCTGCTCGGCGAGTATGAGCCTTGGCTGTCGACGGCGGTAAAGACCCCGGATCCGCATCAGCTTTCGCCCATTCAGAAGAAGCCGATTCTCGTCATTACGGAAGACAACGATGCGCAGGAGAAGGCATTCTTCGATCGCGTGCCGGTGGGTGCAAAGCTGCGGATTTTCGGTTCGGCGCATAGCGCTCCCCATCCTGAGAATCTTTCCCGCGCGGAGCTAGCCCATTGGGAAGCGACCACGTCACCCGCGAATCTACTGACTGAGACTCCGACGAACTATCGCCGCTGGTGGAATAACTCCTGGGCTGTGGTCGAAGAGGGAGGGCAGGCTAACGCAGGCGAGTGGACTGTGCAGGATGACAAGCGGCTGCGCGAGATCGTGGACCATGCTCACAGCAGGGGCTTCTGGATCCGCTTTTACACGCTCGACGGCTTTGACCCACAAAAGAGCCAGGGATGGGGCGCGAGCTACAACTTCGGATCACGCGAGGCCGTTCTTCCACGCTGGAAGGCTGCTATCAGTGCAGGCGTGAACTTCGTGGCGACCGATCAGTATGAAGACTTCTCCACAATGGTTCCGCAGATAGAGAAAACCTTGCGGCCGGGGGCGTCCCGCTAATGTGTCCCAGGTAACGAAGGGGAAGAGGGCTGCGAAGCGAAGCCGAGGGTAAGCATCATGCTTTTCGCAACGTGCTTACGGCATGAGGAAGGGTCTTCATCAGGAATGGATGCTTTCGAGGAGCAGGTATAAACGGCAAGCGGGACTTTTAAGCTAGGTTATGGGAGGCTCTAACGAAAAAGTGAGTCGTGAGGGGATCACTTGGCCGATCGCGGAATGCAGAGGTGAGAAAAGTAGCGACGTGCATCCTCTTGCAGCGAACGAGCGGGAACTTGAGTCACTGGCCACGAAGAACGATTCTGCCGCTATTGTCATGTAGTCGCTGGACGGGTTTGTAAGATGCGATGAGCACTACTACACTGAAGATATGCTGGAACAGCTTCCTGAGCAGACGCCATCAAGCGAAGACCCTGCTCAAGTAAATCTTCTGCGGCGTGGGTTACGGCGCCTGGGAATTGATCGCGCTATTGCATTCACAGTCGTTGCAAGAGGGTGGAGTAGTCTCGCCGGGATTGTTACCATGGCTCTGATTGCGCGGTTCCTGTCGCCAGTGGAGCAAGGTTTTTACTATACCTTCGTCAGTCTGGTCGCAATCCAAATCGTATTTGAACTGGGATTTTCCTACGTCATTCTGCAAATGGCCAGCCATGAGAGAGCTCATTTGTCCATCTCAGCTGACTATGTTGTTACCGGTGATCCCATTGCTTTGTCACGTCTGGCTTCCGTGATTCAGAAGTCTGTACGTTGGTATTCCATTGCCGCTGTGGCTCTTTTTATGGCGATTCTGCCCGCCGGTCTGATTTTTTTTAGTACCAGTAAGTCCGCGGCCGGCTCCCAGGTTGCCTGGCGCCTTCCCTGGATGGTGGCAGCGTTGGCAGTTACCTTTACATTTCAGATTGATCCGGTACTGTCCTTTCTTGAAGGATGTGGATACGTGAGCGATATAGCGCGCTTGCGTTTTTTTCAATCCATGGCCGGAAGTTTTCTGGCGTGGTGCGCGCTGATTCTCGGTTATGGTTTGTTTTCGCCGGCAATGATGATGCTTGGCATGGCGTTTACGGCATCTGCGTGGCTATTCCGTAGAAAGCGGTTGCTGAGGCAGTTGTTGCGCCATGACCCCGGTGAGCACCGGATTCACTGGATGAAAGAGGTATGGGCATTTCAGTGGCGCATTGCTGTAAGTTGGCTCTGTGGTTATTTCCTTTTTCAACTCTTCAGCCCTATTGCATTCCGTTACTGGGGGCCAGTTACAGCAGGACGACTGGGGATGTCCCTTAGCATTGCAAATGCAATGCAGAGTATGGCGATCTCCTGGATCAGCACCAAGTCCGCGCCGTTCGGTATGTTGATTGCGCGCAAACAGTACAAGCAGCTAGATCAATTATTTTTCCGGGCACTTGCGCAAGGATTTGGAATTAACCTGTTGACATCTGTCATCCTGTG
>Ga0207647_10003766_pt1 | contig 11337 bp, 7 predicted proteins | sample KBSCornC2_FD_184295 | JGI IMG/M metagenome (GOLD analysis project Ga0207647, IMG submission 184295) | Corn rhizosphere microbial communities from Kellogg Biological Station, Michigan, USA - C2 (SPAdes) (version 2) | ecosystem: Host-associated > Plants > Roots > Rhizosphere ...
GAGGATGTGGCGGGAACGGCATCTGGACGAAGGGTCAGCTTTTCATTCCGACGAACTTTGTGGATTCGCGTGTGCTGACAAACGGTCCAATCCGCGTGATGTTCGAACTGGTCTACGAACCGTTTGATGTAAACGGCGTCAAGGTTTCGCAGGTGTTGCGTGTGTCGCTCGACGCGGGCAGCCAGTTGAATCACTTTCGTGTTTTTTATCAGGCGGCGTCGGGCAGTGATTCGCTCGCCTCGGCCGTGGGACTCAAGAAAGTGAAGGGTGGAAACAAGCACCTCAACGCAGAGCGAGGTTGGTTCACAGTTTGGGAGCCGGTGGAAAAGAACCAAGGCATGCAAGGACTCGCGATCGTTGTCGATCCGCGCACGTTCGAAGGTGTCACTGAAGATAAGTTGAATCACGTGCTCGTGCTGAAGCCGGGGATTGCCGCGCCCGTTTCTTACTGGGCCGGTTTTGCGTGGGATCGCGCGGGAAAAATTACGTCGGCCGAGGCCTGGAACGCGTATGTGGATCAATTTGGTGAAAAGCTGCGATCTCCGATTGATGTAAATACGCGTTAACACATTGAGGAGAAGACGATGATCTCAAAGAGTTTCATGGCTCTGGTTATTTCCTGCCTTGTTGGTGGCGTCGCTGTGTCGCAGACGCATGAGCGCGAGAGTAAAAAAGACGTGCGCAGCAAGTTGTTCAAGCAGGTACTCGCGGATTACTCGGACATTCGGGAGTGTGTCGAGAAAGAAGAGGGAGGCACTCGCACGGCTGAAGAAAACATGTCGGTGGAGGAAGTCGATCTGAATCGTGATGGCGTTACTGAGTATCAGGTCGAACTGTCCGGACCGTGTGCGTGCGGGATGGTCAACTGTTCGATCTATGTCTATCGTCAGACTCCTGCGGGTTACGAGGCAATTCTCGAGGATGCGGCGGGCTTTGGTCTGCAATTACTGAAAACATCGACGAGGGGTTATACAGACTTGCGCGTCGACGCCCGAGATTCGGCGGCCGCGCAGTCGCAAACGATCTACAAGTTTGACGGCACGCGTTACCGCGAAGCGAGCTCGACTCTCGTTAATCCGCAAACCGGCGAGAGCAAACCGTCTTCGCGTCGAGTCCAGTTCAAACGCGGCGCATCAGCCGCCACGGTGCAAGGGCGAGTATCACTGGAGTTGTCGGATACATGGATCATCGGCGCTCGCGCAGGTCAGGTGATGACGGTTCAACTTACCGCGCCGGGCAAAGTCAGGTTCATGCTAATGACTTCACGCACGACGGAGTCGCTCGCGGACAACACCCGAAGTTGGACGGGCACCCTCCCGGAAACCGGCGACTATATCATCCTCGTCGACACCGACGCCAAAGCCGCGACATATTCGCTGACGATCAGCATTAAGTGACATTTTGTGCCTTTTGTGCGTTTTGTGCCTTTTGTGGCTCACTTTCCCGAATCCATGTGCCAACCGACGTTTACGAGGTCGTTGCCGCGTCTGACAAACATCTCCGTGGCGCGGCCGCTTGAGCTTGAGCGCTGACCGTTCATCTCAATCTCGTACAAGTAAGTCGTGTAGACGATCACGGTGTTACCGTAGACCTGGATTTCCGTTTTCGGAAATTCGAGTTTGAGGAGTTTGCCACCGCTATCGACAAATCTCTTTGCATTCGCGAGAACGGCGGCGCGATCGGACCAACCTTCATTGCCTGCATCGATCGCAATCGTCTCTTCCGGAATCAACTTCTCGAGGGTAGCGCGGTCGTTTGTGAACCACGCCTTCCACACCGCCTCGCGCGCGGCGAGTATTCGTTCGCGAATCTGCGGTGTCAGATTTGCCGGGCGCGACATCTGTTCCGCACGCCATTCGGGATCGACGACCGTGTGTGACGCGACTTGAATCCAGCTACCTTTGCGTTTCGCATACACGTCCATGATGCGAAAGCGACGCAACGTGATCGTGGTGTTGCCATCCTTTCGCTGAAACTCACCAAAGAAGTTCGCCACCCCGAGTTCCGGACCGTAGAAATGTACGTCGAAGTCACTCACTTGGTACGTCGTGCCGGCTGGAAAGTAAGGCTGTTTTTTCAGTTCACTCGCAGGCTTGGGCCACTCAATGCCGTTCGCTCGCATGTACTCGTCGATACCCTTGATCGGCGTGCGCGTGCCTTCGAGGAAACCTCGCCAGTCTTCGGAATGCGTCGCAAAGATCTTGGCTTCATCTCCGTCGATGAACGCCTGGAAGATACTCTCAATGTGAGCCCGAATAGCCGCCGCATCAGCAGCCCGATCGTCATTAGCCACAAAAAGGCACATAAAGCACAAAATAAAAATTGGACCAGCTTTGAGCACTGATTTCTCCTCCTATCATTTTTTGTGCTTTATGTGCCTTTTTGTGGCCTGCTTCAATAAGAAATACGCGAGCGGTGTGTCTGTTGACGTGAACGGTATTGCGAGTGGCATTGGTCGGGGATACTGTGGCAACGTGCGACGCCTGCGCCCATGGATGATTGTCTCGGCGGCTTGGATTGTGCCCGCCGTTTTCGCCGTCATCAATCGCATCGCTCAAACGACACTTCGCGGCTGGGACCCTGCAACACCTCGCGAACTTCTATTCGAGTTTGGCGACTGGTTGCTTTATGCGTTTCTCACGCCCGGCGTGTTTGCTGTATCGAGGAAATGGCCACTCGCGCGTCCACACCTGGTGAGTCGTGGCGTGTTGCATTTCTTCTTCTCACTCTTATTCTGCGTCGCCTGGGCCACGTGCGGTCAGGTCCTGCGCTTGATTCTGACTCGAAACTTTACTCAGGTTGGACTTGAATGGCTCGGCTGGATCTTCATTACCCTCCCGTTCGGTGTAGCCGTGTATCTCTGCGTCGTGGGAATTGAACATGCCACGCGTTACTTTATCGATGCCCGCGAGCGCGAAGTTCAGGTATCACGACTCTCCGAACAACTCTCGAGCGCGCGTTTCGCGGCCCTCCAGGCGCAATTGAACCCACATTTTCTTTTCAACACACTGAACACCATTACCGTGCTCGTTCGTGATGACGATCGGCAGGGCGCGGTGAGCATCATCGAACATTTGAGTGAGTTGTTAAGACGGACGCTGAGCCGCCATCAGGCAAACGAAGTCACGCTCGGCGAGGAGCTCGAACTGGTCCGCCAGTACGTAGCTATCGAACAGGCACGCTTCTCGGATCGTTTGCGACCTGAGTTCAGCATCCTAGAGTCGCTCATGTCTGCGACTATGCCGAGTTTTGCGTTGCAACATCTCGTCGAGAACGCGATCCGTCATGGCATCGCAAAAGATTCGGACGCGGGACTCTTGCTCGTTACTGCGACCCGCTCGGGTGACACGTTGGAGATCACGGTCATCAACGATGGTGTGAGCATCGATCCATCGGTCCCGGCGCCGTCAGGTCACGGCATCGAGAACACACGCGAACGCCTGCGTGCGCTTTACGGTGACAAAGCATCACTCGAGATCGCTCCACGTCCCGAAGGCGGTACAATCGCGACTCTGCGAGTGCCTTATCGCGAAATGCGTCCGGAGCCGAACGGTGAAACCAGCTAAGTGGAAAGCACTGATTGCCGACGACGAGCCCGCGGCGCGTCGTGGTGTACGCCAGCTTCTTGCTGCTTTTCCGGAGTTTGTGGTCGCAGGTGAATGTCGCAACGGCGCGGAAGTGCTTGCGGCTCTCGATAGTTCTTCGCCGGATGTAGTTTTCCTCGACGTTCAGATGCCGGGCATCGACGGTTTTGAAGTGATCAAGCGACGAACTGTCGAACGCATGCCGGCAGTGGTGTTTCTAACTGCCTTCGATCAGTTCGCGATCAAGGCTTTCGAAACTGAAGCTCTCGATTATCTCGTGAAACCCGTCAGCGAGATGCGCTTCGCCGCAACCATCAATCGCCTGCTGAAGCGTTTGCAATCTTCCGAGCGCGTGCGTGAAGAGACGATTCTCGTGACGACATCGCGCGGTGCGACGGTGTTACACCTGAGCGAGATCGACTGGATCGAGGCGGCGGGAAATTACTCGCAATTGTGGGTTGGCAGGCGCAGTTACTTTCTTCGTGAATCACTTCAACTCTTGGAAAAGCGAGTCGAGCAGAATGGTTTCATTCGCGCGCATCGACGAGCACTCGTCCGTCTCGACGGCGTTCGAGAACTGACACGCACGCGTGCCGGGGCGTCGATTGCGGTGCTGTCGAGTGGTGTGCGAGTACCGATCTCACGCCGTCGCAGTGCTTCGTTCACAGCAGCGTTGCGACAACAGGCAGTTGGACACGATTAACAAGATGGCATTAAGATTTTTCGGTACTGCATCAGTTTGAAATTTGATGATACGCCGAAGGCGTTCGCTAACCCCTAGCCCAGGGTTGGAGCGCAGCGACAACCCTGGGAATTTTACCCAACGATGAATTGACCTGTAAGGGTTCGCTGCGTGAGGAACCCTTTCAGGGTTGTACGCGTTTCGGAGGTTGTGATCCTAGGGTTGTCGCTAACGCTCCAACCCTAGGCTGAGGTTAGCGAACGCCTTCGGCGTTGATCCCAATTCAAACTGATGTACTACTAGATTTCTTGTCAATTGCAGTGCGTCATACAATTGGCACGCTCCATCGAGATCTTCACATTTTCCATTAGAGGTTGAACATGCCTGTTTCTTCCCGTGCTCTCGTCGAACTGCTTTTGCTTGGGCCTACGAATGAACGGAGACAGTTTCTTGATTCGCCAGTCCTGGGAGACGTCTTTATTGCATACGCAGTCAGACCTTCACAGCGAGTCGATCTACTGATCACACCTGACAAGGCTTCTCCTGCTGGGCCGGTTGCATTTCTCATTGCAAGCGACATCTCGGATTTGGAAAAGCCTGGTTATAGTGGCGAAGATTCCAATATAGCTTATTTACATGGCCTAATTGCCGCCCGGCTTTTTTTCGAAGAGCTTCTTCAGGTCGTTGTGCCGATGACGAGTTGGTGGAATGATTTGCGAGTCCGAGCCCGGCTCAACGATCACATCATCACAAGCACACATCTAAAAAGTAGAATTCAAGCGGTGATTAACTGGGTCCGGGCAGAGAATGACGACGCTGAGGCGTTCGCGGCCCAGGCGTTTGCCAGTTTCACCGCCCTTGACGGTTTTCTAACACTTGCAGGCATCATACTCTGGGCGGCAACTCAAACGAAAAAGGGTACAGCAATGGCTCCGGTTAGCGCTGGTGATGCGCTGGCGAGACTTAAGAGTCCCACTCCCGTGGTGACCCTGCTCGCAAAGTCCTTAAAGCGAATGTCTGAAAAGCGAAAAGTTAAGACTCCACAAGTCTGGCAGATTGCTCTGAACCGAAAGCCCATGATTGCGTTGGACCGATCCGTCCCGTCAGTCAAAGGCGATGCCGCGCGAACTCTCTTTAACGTGAAGTGCGACAGGATTCACTGGGCTGTCCTTGACTCGGGAATTGACGCCACTCATCCGGTTTTTCAAGATGCCAGCGGGGAGTGCCGAATTATCAAGGCATATGATTTCACCAGTATTCGAAGGATTGTGAACCTTGATAATCTCGATGTCAGCACACCATCATTCAAAAACCGACTTCGTCAACTGCGAGCTGGACGTGAGCGCGAGATTACAGTCAGGGAGGGCACTCACATTCTGCAGAGACTTGCTGAAGATGCAGCAAATGATCGGCGGATAAACTGGGAGTTAGTGGAGAGATTTATTTCGATTGATCCGCGGACACCCCCAGCCCATGGTCATGGAACTCACGTTGCTGGAATCATAGGAGCGTATAACGGGGACGGAAAGCAGTATGCGGGTTTTTGTAATGGTTTGTGTCCCGACATCAAGCTGTACGATTTTCGTGTATTTTCAAAAACTTCGGAAGACACGGAATTTGCCATCATTGCCGCGCTTCAGTTTGTCCGTTATTTAAACGACCGCTCGACTTATATGAAAATTCACGGCGTGAATCTGAGTCTGTCCATTCCGCACGACGTGCGCAACTATGCGTGCGGGCGCACGCCCATTTGCATGGAGTGTGAGCGACTTGTTGAAAGCGGTGTTGTTGTCGTCGCACCCGCAGGCAATCTGGGCTACACATTTGCGACTTCTCAGGGATCTTATGGAGGGTACACTGCCTTTAGTATTACCGATCCGGGTAATGCAGAGAGTGTCATCACTGTCGGTGCGACTAATCCTTACCGACCACATACTTACGGTGTGAGTTTTTTTTCGAGTCGTGGTCCAACAGGAGATGGACGCTTGAAACCAGATTTAGTGGCCCCTGGTGAGCGGATCGAGTCGTGTCTACCAGAGGGCGGTTGGGGAGAACTCGATGGAACAAGCATGGCAGCGCCTCACGTCAGTGGCGCCGCGGCGATGCTGATGGCACGTTACGATGACCTTATCGGTGAACCTCGGAAGATCAAAAAAATCCTTTGCGACACGGCCACGGATCTCGGCCGTGACAGGAGCTTCCAGGGCCATGGAATGCTTGATGTCCTGCGAGCCCTTCAGAGCATGTGAGGCGGCTCATGTCGTTCACAGTTGAAGTATTACGTGCTCTTAAAGGCGATTGCCTCATTCTTCAATACGGAACGAAAGCTGCGCCAGGACTGGCTTTGATCGACGGCGGACCATCCACTGTCTACGAAAAACATCTCAAGCCGCACCTCATCGAGATCCGAAAATCACGCGGGCTGGAAGCTGATGCCCCACTCCCTGTGGACGTGTTGATGATCAGTCATATCGACGACGATCATATCCAGGGCATCCTCAAACTCACGAAAGAGCTGGTTAATGCCCAGGATGCGCTGCAATCTCTGCCATTCAAGATCGGTGCTGTTTGGCACAACACTTTCGACGACATCATCGGCAATGCAACAAAATCATTGACGGCGACTGTTACCGCTGCATTTGGTGCTGCATCATTGTCTGGCGACGCGGGTGAAGTTGACGCTCTCGATCCGGACGCAGCAAGAGTGCTTGCCAGTTTAGGTCAGGGATTACGTCTGCGAGACGACACGAAGAAACTCAAGCTACGCCTCAACCCTCAGTTTGACGACAAGCTTGTCGTTGCGAAGGCAAAAGGCCCGAAGATCAATATGGGTAAGGGACTCAGCTTTACTGTGATCGGGCCAATGAACGCTGAAGTTGTCGCGCTCCGGAAGACGTACGAACGTTTTTTCAAAGAGGCGGCGGCTAAGGGAAAGCAGGCTACAGCCGTGCTGGCTGCATTCACGGATACGTCTGTGCCGAATCTTTCAAGTTTGGTTGTGTTAGCTGAAGCAGGCAAAAAGTGCGTTCTGCTGACAGGTGATGCACGTGGAGACAAGGTCCTTGAAGGGCTTGAGCTCGTCGGCCGGTTAACGAAGGACAAAAAGAGCAGGATTCATGTAAATGTTCTCAAGTGTCCGCATCATGGCAGTAATCGTAACGTCGATCCGATTTTCTTTCGTCGCATTATTGCCGATCACTACATCTTTTCTGGCAACGGGGAGCACGGCAATCCCGAACGCGAGACGTTGGAGATGTTACTTGACGAAAGAGGCGACGAAGATTACACGGTTCATCTGACGTACCCCGTAGATGAGATCGACGTCGAACGAAAGCAGCAGGCTAAGAGCCAGGGGAAACAGTGGGTGCCGAAGAGACACAGTATCTCCTCGTTTCTCGACGACAATGCAGAGTTTGCAAAGAAAGTTTTGATCGTGGATGAAACCGAACCTCGCGTGATCAAACTAACGTAGTCAAAATCGGCGGCCCGATTCACAATTCTTAACAAATTTTTACCTGCACTTAACACAAGCTTCAGCGACCCCGCTTAGTATTCTCGACTCAAAATGGCACAATGGAGTGGCGCGGCGGCGCAGGCGGCGTGCGCAACAAAAAAGCACCCGCTATCGTACCCAAAACCAAACTCGAAAATTCAGTTGTTCCGATGGACGCTGGATGGGACAAGGAAATGAACTGTATGACATCCAAGCAGAGCTTGTCTTATCGCCTGGGAATTCTCCTGGCAATCAGTGGACTCTGCGCCACTCTCCCGGGCTGTGTTAACAAAGCGCAACAGAACTTTAGTCGTCCCCCCGCCCCCGTCGTCGTGAGCACCGCTGTGTCTCAGGATGTCTCAAATTACATGGACGCGCTCGGAAAAATCGTTGCCAAAGAGACCGTTTCGATTCAGCCACAAGTTTCCGGACGCATCGTCACGATTCATTTCACAGACGGGGCGAACGTTCGCAAAGGCGAGCTGCTTTTTACGATCGACCCGCGACCGTTTGACGCGAATCTGAAGCAGGCGCAGGCAAATCTCGCTAAAGACGTTGCCGCGAAGAAACAAGCCGAAGCGAATCTGGCGCGCGAGGTTGCGCGTGAGAATTGGGGTCTCGCCCAGGTGAATCGCTATCGCACCCTCGTTGAACAAGGCGTCGTCGCGCGTGAGCAGTACGAACAAATTCGCGTCGACTACGACACGCTCAAAGCCAATACCGAAGCCGCGCGTGCGGCGGTGCGCAGCGCGGATGAAACGATCAAAGTCGATAATGCGGCAATCGATAACACAAAAGTGCAGCTCAGTTACTGCTACATCCATTCGCCGATCGATGGACGCGCCGGTCAGCGTCTGGTCGATATTGGAAACGTCGTGAACCCAGGTGGACCGAGTAATTCGTCATCGAATTCCGGTATTTCAAACAACGCCTTGCTCGTCATCGAGCGGCTCGATCCGATTTACGCCGACTTCACGATCTCGCAAAACAAGTTATCGAACGTCCAGGAGCAGATGCGCGCCGGCACTTTACTGGCTGAAGTAAGACTTCCGGATTCGACTGGGGATCCGATTTCAGGACACCTGACGTTTGTCGACAACGCAGTGCAAACCGAAACTGGTCAGGTCACTCTACGTGCCACACTTCCAAATCCCGACCATCGTTTCTGGCCCGGCCGTTTCGTCAATGTCAGATTGTTACTGGGAACTGTGCAGGGCGCAGTACTCGTGCCGGCGAATGCGCCGCAGATGTCCGCAGCCGGCTCGTATGTTTACGTGATCAAGCCTGACTCGACTGCCGAGCAGCGCCCGGTGTCGTTGGGGCAGCGACAAGGGGATCTGGTCGTTGTTGAAAAAGGTGTGGCAGCCGGAGAGAAAGTTGTCGTCAACGGACAACTGGGTGTGACTCCTGGCGGCAAAGTGGCAATCGAGCAACCGCAAACAACTCCGGCGACAGCAGTAGCGCAGTAAAGTCATGAATCTCTCTGAACCATTCATACGGCGGCCGGTAATGACGGCGGTGCTGACTCTTTCAGTCATCCTCTTCGGAGTGATGGCCTACTTTCAGCTCCCCGTAAACGATCTGCCCGCGGTCGACTATCCCGTAATCCAGGTGACGGTCGGTTATCCGGGTGCGAGCCCGGACACGATTGCGAACAACATCGCCACGCCGCTGGAGCGCCAGTTCATGCAGATCAATGGACTGGAAGTCGTGACGTCGGCGAGCAAGCAGGGTGTTGCAACATTCACTCTACAGTTCGCGCTCGATAAGAACATCGACGCTGCTGCAACTGACGTTCAGACGGCAATCTCGCAGGCGACAGGTAGCCTGCCTGCAGATCTTCCTGCGCCGCCGACTTATTCAAAGACCAATCCTAACGATCAGCCGATCATGTACATCGCGATGGTTAGCGATTCGGTCACGCCGGGTCAGCTTTACGACTACGCGAGCACACAGGTCGGACAGCGCATCAGCATTCTGCCGGGTGTGTCGCAGGTCGGCGTTTACGGCACGAAGTCGGCGATTCGAATCAAGGCCAATCCGAAGGAGTTGTGGGCGCGCGGCATCTCGATCGACGATCTGAATAACGCGATCAGAAACGGCACCAGCTACACGGGTGCAGGCCAGTTGGACAGTCCATCGCGAACCGCAATCCTGCGACCGCAGGGTCAGCTCGAGAGTGCCGAACAGTACGGCAACTTGATTGTCGGCGGCACTAACAACGCGCCGATTTATCTGCGCGACGTGGCGACGATTAAAGATTCGGTTCAGGACGAGCGCGTGAACATGCGGTTCTGGTATCGCGGCGGCACGGTGCCTTCATCGACAGTGATTGTGGCGGTTAATCGCCGTGCGGGCTCCAATGCCGTCGAAGTTTCGAAGTCGATTCATGAAATCCTGCCGATGATTCAGGCGGAGTTGCCGGGCTCGATCACGATCAGACCGATTTATGACCGTTCGGCAAACATCGTTCATTCGGTTGCGGATGTGCAGGCGACTCTGATCATCGCGTTCGTGCTCGTTGTAATCGTCATCTTTGCTTTTCTGGGTCGTGTGACGGACACACTGATCCCGGTAGTCGCGTTGCCGTTGTCATTGCTGATCACCTTCATCGCGATGCGTGGCCTTGGTTACAGCCTCGACAACCTTTCATTGATGGCTTTAACGCTCGCTATCGGTTTTCTCGTCGACGATGCGATCGTATTCCTGGAGAACACGGTACGCCGCATGGAGCGCGGTGAACCCGCGTTTGAGGCCGCGATCAGCAGTGCGAAGGAAATCAGCTTCACGATCATGTCGATGACGATTTCACTCGCCGCTGTGTTCATTCCGCTCGTGTTCATGACGGGACTCGTCGGACGAATCTTCCGCGAGTTTGCCATCACGATCGTTATCGCCATTCTTGCTTCGGGACTCGTTTCGTTAACGCTCACGCCGCTGATGTGCGCGCGCTTGTTGAAAGATCGTGGCGAGGGTTCGCGCAAGACTTGGATGGAGCGCGTTATCGGCGGCATCGAGAAACGAATCTTGTACTTGTATGGCGGCTCGCTTTGGTGGTTCCTTCGTCATCGTTGGATCTCACCCGTGATCTGGGTCATCTGTCTGGCCGGCACGATTTGGCTGTTCATGCTCGTGCCAAAGACGTTCCTGCCGCCGGGTGACAGTAGCGTGATCTTCGGCGCGTTCATCGCTCAGGAAGGATCGTCACCAAAGCAGATGAAGGAATATCAGAGTCGTGTCGATAAGATGTTGCAGGAAGATCCAAACGTCATCACCGAATTCACGATGACGGGCGCGACCGGATTTCTCGCTTCCAATCAGGGAATCACGTTTACGTTCATCAATCCGCCTGAGAAACGAGCGCCGATCCCGCACGTGACTGCGGAGATGATGGGCAAGCTCAACACCATTCCCGGTCTGATGACGTTTCTGCGACCGTTTCCCGTGCTCGAGATCAGCACGGGCGTTACGAATCAGACTCAGGGCCAGTACTCGTTTGCTGTTTCGGGCGTGAACCCGAGCCAGGTGTACGAGGCCGGCGACGGCGTGGGCGGCACCTGGTACTGGAACCGGTACCC
>Ga0207647_10003767_pt1 | contig 11336 bp, 10 predicted proteins | sample KBSCornC2_FD_184295 | JGI IMG/M metagenome (GOLD analysis project Ga0207647, IMG submission 184295) | Corn rhizosphere microbial communities from Kellogg Biological Station, Michigan, USA - C2 (SPAdes) (version 2) | ecosystem: Host-associated > Plants > Roots > Rhizosphere ...
CCCGCCGTTCCAAAACAGATTCAATGGATCGAGCTGTTGGGAATCCCCGGTCGATGGGGACGAACGGATGCATTTGCGCGCGGGCTGGTGGACATATCGGGTAAGGCCGAAGCCAGCGAGAGAATGGCTGTACAGCGGGCAGCCTAGCCCTGCCTGCGGCAACTCCTCCGGACGAAGATTGAGCGCCACATTGGTGAGGCCTCATTGATATGACATCTCCACTCAGCGGAAGCAAGAATCGTTGTTCATTGCTCCTGACAACCCTGCATGGATTGCCAGCTGTCTTGTGGTGGGTTGTACGACTATCATTTATGACTCTGGCAAGGACCTAAATATGTACGTCACAATAACATTGATAGTTGCCATAGTGGTTGTAATTTCGAGCATCATGAAACTCCGCCGAAGCCCGCGTGTGGTGCAGACAATCCATGAAGTCGTCGGTGTTCCCCTGGAGTATTTTCCGCTTTTGGCGCTCTGTGAAGTTGCCGGTGCAGTGGGGCTCGTTCTCGGCATTTTCAGGCCACTGGTCGGCATTGTGTCTGGTATGGCCCTGGTCCTTTTCTTTATTGGTGCGATTCTGTCACACCTCAGAGTGCGCGATTTTGGAGGCGCAGTGCCCGCCTTTCTGATGTTTGTGGCTGTAACGATTGCCCTGGCCATGCGCCTGCACCTTGGCCCCCATCCTGACTGGTACAAGTTTTAGGCGAGCTGCCTCTCTCGGATCGAAGCGCATGACCTTGCCTCCGGAACGAACACTCAATGGACCCCCAGGCGGTCGCGGTCTGCTGGGAACGCTCCCTCGGGGCAGGCGGCTCTTCTTTGCCAATGCCTTCCATTCAGGTTGATTTATGCCGCCCCGATCAATGATTCACTCACTTCGCTTGCGCGGGCATGATCGGCAACACCAATGCAGACGGATGCGCCGCGTCATGAAGGATCGTGTTCTTGGCGGAAACGAACCTACGCGCGGATTTGATTTCCTCTCCAGTGTTCAAATTGCGATCAAATCGAGGGAAATTGCTGCTCGCAACTTCCAAGCGCAGAGTATGTCCGCGGAGGAATACATTGCTGGTCGACCAAAGATCAACGGAGATCCGATACGTCTCTCCAGGGTTCATCAGCAATGCGTGCTCCTGTGAATCGCGATACCGCAAGCGGAGGATTCCTTCCGCGACATCTTCAGCGAAGCCATCCGGCGCGACATCGACGAGCTTTCCGGTAAAGTCAGTATCTACGGCGGATGATTTCACGAAGAGCGTCATCTTGATGGGTCCAGTAACTTCCACGTCCTCTCCTAGCGGCCCCATGGAATAAATCAGGACATCATCGCGATTTTCGACCGATCGCTGATCGCGCGGACCCGGCTCCATGAGTTCCTGGGCACAACACAGAGGGCCACCGATGGTAGGAACCGCATTCCCGGGATCGTATATATATGAGTCCGGCGCTTCAGATTTGGGCGCAGCGGTCGAAAGAAAACCATCCCCGCGCAGCGAATTCGCTTTGCCACCGGAATGCAGGAAGTAGTTGACGTAGTGGACCTGCGGCGGCGGCCAATCGTCTTCCTGACGATATTCGTTTGCCCCCATTACAAAGATCTTGACCGGCTTGTCGGTTGAGAACTGATTATGGGCGCCTTTGAACAGATAGTCGTACCAATCGAGAATCACGTCCGTGTAGGGATTCTCTAACGCGTGCGGCCCGAAGTCGACATCACCGATCCGCCGCCCGAAACCTGCATGCCCGCCAATCTGCATGAGGAGGTGCTGCTGATTGCGCGCAGCTTCGGTGGCTCCGTGTGCCTTGACCCCGATGTAATTGCGCAGCGTACCGATGCTGAAAATGTCATACCAACCGCCCACTTGTAGCGCAGGCACGGCAATTTTCGCAAAGTTTTCCTCAATCGACCATTGTTTCCAGTAGTCGTCGTAGTCGGGATGTGCGAGCCAATCCTTGTAATAAGGAGCAATGGCAGCGGTGAGCTGCGCTTCGGCAGGCAATTGCCCGAAGTTAAAAACCGGGTAGTTCACCAGGGGAAGCGTGGGCGCGCCGACTCGTGCATCCGTGTTCTCGTCGATCAATCGATCAAGCGTGTTGCGAGCGAGCTGAGTTGTCCAGTTCTGATCGAACCATTGCTCGAACGCGCCACTCTGATATGTCCAGCCGTCGTGATAATTGCTTGCCGTCACGTTAGGTGCGATGCCAGCAAGATGCGGGGGAGTGCTGATGGCGGCGAGCATCTGGGTCGCGCCGACATAAGATGCTCCCATCATGCCGACTTTGCCGTTCGAGTAGGGAAGCGATGCGGCCCATTCCACGCTGTCGTAGCCGTCGGCCTGTTCATGGCGGAAAGGGTACCATTCGCCTTCGGACCTGTAGCGTCCGCGAACATCCTGAATAATGAGCACGTAACCGCGCGCGACAATCCTTGGCGCCGGCGCAACCGCCCAGCCCACACTCTTGTCGTACGGCGTGCGCATAAGAATTACGGGAAATTTGTCGGGGGAGTTGGGGCGGTAAATATCTCCGCGAAGCGTCACACCGTCGCGCGTTTTCAACGGCACATCGCGCTGAATAATAATGTCGCCGGGATCCGACGCTTGCGCCAACAGTGGTGGAGAACCGGCCACGAGCGAAAACGAGCCAAGCACAACAATCATCGAGCACAGTGAATAACCGATCCAAATTCGCATCCCCCAGAGTCTCCTGCCGCGAGCTTTCGGGACCACATGGTCCTGCGTGCGGCGGACGCGATTATTCTTGATTTCCGCCTTGTACGCAAGTCAGGAAGGGGAGTCGTCGTCCAGATGGCAAGCGAAACGAATTCATGGAATCGCGGGCCAGGTCACGCCCCATATGCACAAGTGCTATTCACACGTAGTATGTCGAAGCCGGACGCGCAGCGTTGGCGGGACTTGCAACGAGCGATGGCACAGATCGGTAGGGCCAGGGAACAACAGAAGCAACGACGCTTCACCCAGGTGCGAATGGCAAAACGAATGGGGGAGAGTGGGATCCGCAATCAGGCCTTCAGCGTCATGGCGTCAGGGCTGGCTCGGACAAGCTTCTTTGGCAGGATCACAAAGAACTTGCTGCCTATTCCCGAGCGGCTTTCGACATTCAAAGAGCCTAAATGGGCTTCCGCAATCCAGCGTCCAATCGACAGCCCAATGCCCGCCCCACCCGATTCTCGCGATCGTGTTTTGTCAGCACGGTAAAACCGATCGAAAATATGAGGCAGGTCCGTTTCAGTGATACCGATTCCAGTATCAACCACGGCAACCCGCGTCGTCTTCTCCAGGTCAACGACTTCGATGGAGACGTAGCCTGGAGGGGGCGTGTACTTTACAGCGTTGTCGATCAACTGCAAGAAGAGTCGCCCCAATAGTTGAGAATCGCCTTCTATCCAGACCGCGTTGCTTTGCGGTAGGTTTGCACGTAGGGAAACGCCTCTCTCTTCCGCTAAGGGTGCCGCCCGCGAGACAACCCGCCGGATAAGGTCCAGAAGGTCGAGTTCTTCAAGTTGGATCAGATCGGCTCCGGCATCCGCTCGAGCCAAAAGCATGAGATTGTCCACCAGTTGGGAAGTCCGAACTAATTCCGCATGCAATTGCGCAATGGTTTCTCGGTACTCGCTCTCGGTGCGTAGGCGACGGAGAGCCAACTCTGCGCGAGTACGCATGATTGTGATAGGAGTCCGGAGCTCGTGAGATGCGTCAGCCGTGAACTGAGTAACCTTCTGCATTGCCGCATCCACCCGGCCGAGCATTGCATTCAGAGTCTCGGATAGTCGTTGTAGTTCATCTCCGGTATCGGGAACAGTGATTCGAGAGGAAAGGTTGCGAGGGTTAATCTGCTGTGCTGCGAGGCTGATCGCGTCGACAGGTGAGAGCGCTCGTCGGCTAGTCCAATAGCCGCCTGCCGTTGCCATAACCAGGATTAATGGCAAGAATACCAACAACCTGCCCTTGAATCGGTTGAGCGCTCCATAGAACCCGTCCATGCGAGCCGCAATTTGAATGTAGTAGACCTCGCCGTTTAACGAGACGGGTTCGGCGATCAAGCGTATAGGTGTGCCTTCGAGCACCCCGGTTGTTGCTTCGCTGGTAGCCGTCTTCGCTGGTCGCGGCGACAGCTGAAACGGCTTGATCGTTCGCGATTGATAAATCCATCGACCTTCCCGGTCTGATATTTGGAGAAGGTCGCTCTCCGGGCGTAACTCGGAGTCTTCGTCGAGCTCTTCCCGTAGCTCTCTAACTTGGCCAGCACGCATTCTCCGATCAACCGTCTCCCGGACCACACTCAAACGTTCTCGAAGTTGCCCGTCCACGGTGGCGTGAATGCTGTTCCTCATATTGAGAAAGGCAAGGCCGCCACCCGCAGCGAAGCCGATCAACATGAACAGCATGTACCAGGCAGTGAGCTTTGTGCCAATTTGCAGCGAACGGAACCTCACATTTCCTCCCGTAACGAATAGCCAACGCCACGAATTGTATGGATCAGTTTGTGGTGAAAACCCTTGTCAATCTTGTTTCGGAGCAATGAAATGAAGGCTTCCAGAGTATTGTCTTCCACCGTCTCAAAGTTGCCCCATACGGTTTCGACGATGCTGTCTCGTGATACCGCTCGACCAGTTCGCCTCATGAGGAACTCTAACAAGCGAAATTCTGTGGCAGTCAAATGAACCTCATGTCCACCTCGAAGCACGCGCCTTGTGGCAGGATCAAGCTCCAGATCGGCAACCTTGAGGAGAGAGCGACGCGGTGCACCTCCGCGACGCGTTATAGCTCGAAGACGAGCCAGAAGTTCGACGAAGGAAAATGGCTTAGTCAAATAGTCATCGACTCCCAGATCTAAACCGCGTGCAATATCTGGAACCGCGTCTCGCGCGGTCAGCATGAGGATCGGTGTACCATCGTCCAATCGACGCAAACGGCGGGCCACTTCGAAGCCGTCTACGCCCGGGATCATCACGTCCAAGACAATCGCGTCAAACTGCGACGTACGCGCAAACTCAATGGCGGAGAGTCCGTCGTAGACAACACTGACACAATGAAGTTCCTCTTCCAGTCCTTTGCGGAGGAGCTCAGCCATCTTTTTTTCGTCTTCGACGACGAGAATCCTCATGCGTTAACGATGATAACCCTGAGATCCCTGGGTTGCGAACAATCTAGATGTCTACGGCCGATGACCCCGCGCAGACTGTCTTCAGGCAATTTTCAGGTATGTGATCGATACTTTAAGGGTATTCGACAGGCGGACCAGACCTGCAGTTGGTTTTGTGGATCTCCATGCGCGGAATTCCAAAGACCCCAGTAGTTTGCATCAGCTGCAGCCGTTTGAATGGTTGCATTGCCGATCAGCTCTGTCATAGCTGTCGCATCCGGCGTAGATTCCCGCAAAACAAGAGGTTCCATTGGAGCCCAGAACTCGACCGAAAGCTACAGTACGCATATCAGCGAGCCCGGACAAGAATTGATCTGACTTATAGCCTTGACCTCATCCAGCGCTCTTGTGGATTTACTCGGCCCGTAATTCTCAATCGAGCGGCAGTTCTTGGCCTTGCCTTTTGTCAACGCCGGCCCTGGGCAATCGAGGAAATTGACGCCCTTGGTGAGCACGCGGGCACGAGCACGGCATCCGCAATTGCCAAGAAGCTCGATCGCAGTCCTGCATCGGTCAAAGCAAAACTAAAACAGCTCAAAATTAGCGCTCGGGTCAGGGAAGGATACAGCAAGGAAGATCTCCGTCATCTGCTGGGCGTCAGCGCCAAATCCATTAGGAATTGGGTGAGCCGGGGATGGTTGCGAGTCGTCAATGGCCGTTTTCCGGAGCCCAGCGTCGCAAAGTTCCTTCGTCAGCATCCGGACCAGTATCAACTGAGGAGGGTCGAGGAGGCCTGGTTCAAGGGCCTCATTTTCCCGGCGTTCAATCGAGTCCCGCAATCGGGAATGAGTTCCCGGGTTTCGGGGATACCCGCAGACACCATGCTCGTTTCAGACGAGGGACAAATCTGCAATGGCGACGTAATGAATTTTGACATGTAGCTAAGAAGTCTCTGATTCTGATGGCAGGCTCATTTTGGCAGCTCCCGAAAGGGACTGTCGAGCAAAACGCAATACATTTGAGCAATTCTTGACCGCAGAGTTACGAAAAGTGGATCGGAAGCGTCCTCCCTGCCGGTCTCATTTGATTGTCAGTTCGCCATTTCCCAACGAGGCGACAGACACACGCTTCGAAGACCGTCCGCAACTCCATTCGCCCTAAGGGATGCCTTTCCAAGGCTTCTAATCGATGGGGAAAATGGTCTTCCAGTCCTTCTTCATGTCCACGACAATCCATCCTTTTTTGCTCGCTTCGTCCCAGGCTTTGTCGAGCTTTCCCACCTGGGACTCACGATCATAAGCGTACTCACGCTCGCCGTCGGTGTGGTGAATGATCAGCATCAAGCTGGGTTTGCCACGCGCTGTCCACTCCAGCATCTGCTGATCACCATCGGAGTTGCCAAATGCGACGATCGGCCTACGCCCAATGTATTGGCTGATGGCCACTGGTTTCCCAGGACCATCATCCACGAAGTTTACTTGCGGTAGCCGGAGCAGGACAGGTTCTTCGCCGCGAAGCTCGAATTTCTCTTTTGCGGAACTGCCGATCACTTGCTCTGGCGGCACGCCGTAAATCCTCTCTGCCCATGGCCGAATGAACTCAACACCTCCTCCGGACACAATGTAGGTCTTGAATCCTTTGGTGCGTAGAAATGCCAGCACCTCCAGCATTGGCTGATAGACGCATTCCACATATCTCCGCCTAAACCGAGGGTGCCTGGCGGTCGCGATCCACTCAGTGACAATCGTTGCAAACTCATCGCTGGTGAAGCCGGTGTGGGAGGCCGCCAGGATTTTCATGATTCCCGCTTGCCCGCTTGAGAGCAGAGTCTTTCTGTCGTTCTCCAGTACTGCTTTGAAGGGCTGCTGGGTCTTCCACTCGGGATGCTGCGGGGCCATCGCCTTCACGCGATCGAGCGCAAAAACGAACTGAGTGTAGAGTGGCTGCTCGATCCATAGTGTGCCGTCGTTATCAAAGGTCGCAATTCGTTCGGGGGGCGGCACGAAGTCCGGTCCCCCCTGCCGCGTGACGCGAGCAACGAAATCAAGAATTGCTTTCTTCGCCGGCCCTTCCTCCCATGACCCAAGTGGATCCTGAGCGCTCGCTCGGGCAGAGACCCAGTGGAATAGGAGAAGTGCGGTGAGACAAGCCAACGCGTGGACGCGAGTCAACTTCAGCCCGGTTGACTTGTGAGGGGCAACGTTCATCAGGCGTGCGTATAGTCCAATTCCTTAGGGCCGTTCCTAGGAACTGTCATAACTTGCAGATAGACGGAATAGAAGTGCGGCATTTAGGCGACGATCAGAACTGAGAACCTTTGGATAGAACCATTGGCAATTCATTTGCTCAAGAAGTACCCGGAAGGCACATCACGCGATGGACGATACCAGGGCCGCTTGCCATGCAAAATGTTCGCTCCTCCACGAATTGGGTTTGTGGCACACCGCACCAAGTCAATCCAAAAGCGGTTGGTAGTGGCTGCTTCAACTCTGCGCGAAACGTACCTGTCGAGAATATCTTCTGTAAGTAGCCAGCCGAGCCCGCCTAAAGGGGTGATGACAAGATTCACCTGCCCAGTTCCCGTGTAGCAATCCCTTTCGTGACAAGGCCATGTTCCGTCCTGGTTCCACGGCGAGCGGGCTTTGGTCCCGTATTTTTCTACAGTGAGTTCACTTAAGGGGCCAACGCTCCATTGCGTGCTGTAGGCGGCGTTCCACATTGTCGCCTTGAATCGGCTCCACCAGTACGCTTTGGTGTTCGAAAATTCCAACCGTGATCCTTGGGGATCATTCTGGATCTGGATGAAGCTAGTCATTGCTCCTTGAATCGGGTGTCCCACGTAGTTGTAAAGCGGATCGTCTCCATCGTTCCACCCAGAATCGATCCAAGTGTGAAGAGACTGTTTGTAATCCCGCCAATAGTGGTTGAATGGGACGCCGTTTTCTGTCGTTACCCAACGATAGTCCTCATGCACCACATATGCCTGCTCTATCGTAAGAAAGATGAAGGATTCTCCTATTGCCTTGCCCCAATGGAAGTGTTCTTTGCGAATGGATGGCGGAGAAGCAATTGGTTGCATATTGGAGACCGCGGGAGCATTCGATAAGACGCGCGCTCGGGATGTGGAGCTCGATCGTATCAGTGACGGTTCGCATTTCTCCACCACAGATCCGGCCATTTCGCATCCGGAGTGCGTCGCCTGTGCTATCGCAATGCCACCGAAAAGTATTGGTGCTAACAGCACAGCCTCGAGCCTGAAGAACATTACCCTTCTGGGATGGGCGACCTATTCTGGACGGTTGTCGCAACCAGAGTTGTGCTACAGGAGGATGTGTATTCACCGCCGAACGATATGGTAACCAGACTCATCCATTTAAAAGAATGTAAGATGCGAGATGCTGAAACCGAGGCTGGTTCAATCATTAGTTCCCGCAACCCAACCATCCTTGTTTGTAGTAGGTGGCTGTTGTCCGGCTTTCTTCGACAAGGAATTCGATGAGTCAATGCTTCGCTTGTGAAATCTGGAGAATGGGTTCCAGAAAACGGCCGTATCTGTCTAAAGCGGCATTGTCGTTTGCCGCGATTGCGGTTTTTACCGCCTTCACCGTCGTCGGCGTAACGATCTCGAGTCGGCCTACAAAAACTCGGACGACTTGTTCCGGAGCAGGATCTATCGCGAGTGGCAACACGTTGTCCACGAATTCGCGCGGCACGATGTAGATCAATCGGCTTCCTTCCTCGAACCAAGAACTCTTCCAGGTCTCGACCATCGCGTGTGCTTCGTCGAGGAAGAGTCCTTGATTGACAAGAATCGCTTCGAGTTCGGCATACAGTGATTCTATGTGGTCGGTGAGTAACGGGGGTTCAAACTTCAGCTCGTTTGCTCCGCCTTGCTCAACGCGGTAACCGACTCGCTTTCCTCGGCGCTCAAACAGGATTGCGGCGGGAATTGGCACTTTGCTGTCAATGACGAGCCCGCCATCTGAACTCTGCCTTGCAGATAGGGATAAAGGTGTGGCCGAAACTCCGCGATAGAAAAGAAATTTTTCAGTTTCCTCTCCCGCGGCGGTTTTGACCCTTAGCGGAGCGGAGGAGGTTTCTCGAGCTGCGTAATAGCGGGTCTGGCTAGAGTCGTGCGGGAAGTCGACGTCTAGGCTGGGGGAGACGATGACATTGTTCCACGTAATACTTCCGGCTGATGGTAACTGGTCGAGATCGGTATTCGCCTCGACTACAGCGGGTTGAACGCGACCCGCATGGGGATACCACTCGGTAATCAATCCTTTCGCGAAGGCAACTTTGACTGACACGGGCTGCTCACGCGGGGAATAAAAGTACAGTACTGGCGTTTCCATGCGAATGGTTCCGCGTAGGCCAAACTTGAAGACGGGGCTGCTGAGGTGTTGCACAAAACCGGGCAGTTCGGCTGGATTTATTAGAGGAATCCAATGCAGGGCGCGGCCGTCGGCGCCGGCTACGGCGGTGAATGTTCCCCATTCATGAGCGATTAGGCCGGATGCGGTTTGCGGCCGCGCTTTCACGTGATCGGAGATGCTTAGGACCAGCAGTCCAATAACCAACGATCCCAGGAGAGAAACCCGGGTTCCAATTTTCAGCGGCAACGTCGCTCGAGCTGCAAGCATTATCGCTATTTCTCCCGAGTTGGATTGAGCGCGTGAGCAATGATCCCGTCGCCGAAACGAGAGGTCAGATTTTGAGCTAGAAGCGGATCGCTCTTCGCTCCCGCTACTGACTTGCGCACGTGCTCTTTGTGCTCGTTGGCAGGGCCAGACAAGGTGATCAGGGCGGCCGCGAACTCCATCGCGGGATCGTCTTGGCCGAACAGGCTGATGGCTTTCTTTACCCATGCGTATCCGTCGAGTCCCGCGGCGGGATTGGAGTTTTGAGGCATCCATTGCTTGTAAGCCTCAGTCATGTAGCCAAGATCAAACCAAGCAAGGGCTGCCGATTGTCCAGAGGAATCATGCGCACGCGCATGAAGTCTAGTTAGCAATTCCTTCGCTACTGCAGGGCTATGTCGGGCATAAATGGTGGCCAGCCTAAGCGTTTCCATCCGCACCAGCACTGGGGCGTTTGCATCGAGAATGGCAAAGGTGTCTCTGGATAGGTTCTTTAGGTTGTAGCCAGAGGTTCCGTGTTCGTTCCAATCAATCAGAGGCAGGGTTTTGGCTTGACCGATCTCGATTCGATGACAGATCAGAGGCGGCCCCGCGAATGCTGAAGTAGTCATGGCTAACAAGATTCCCACAGTTCTGATTGCCGATTTCGAGCGTAGCCGCAAATTCATGGTTCAAGGCCCTCCGTCTTCGTCGTTTTGAGCTAACGATGTAAGAGACGCGAACCGAGGGGTGGACTGTTAACAACTCAGATTGGCCTAAATGAAAACAACAGGGGGGTGAGGAAGGCTGCCAGCGCTCTTTATTTTTGCTGAGGTATTGCTGTTGCCGACCAGCTGCGCTCCCAGTGCCGCCAAACTGAGATGTCATCAAACCCCAGTTCATTCCACCAGCGATCAAGCATGACCTGATCGAGTCGCAAAACCCCTTCTTTGGTGACGTCCGCCGGAGGTGGCACAAGTGCGCGCAGGTGCTCGTAGACCGCCATTCGCTGTTCGTCGTCTGCACGACTCAGTAAGTGCCACAGTGTTAGCGCATCTCGTTTGCGAGACTCGGAGAGGACCGTGGCGAGATCCGTGGCGCGCTGCCGCGGTGTTTTGTCCTCAAAATCAAATTGCCTCAAAGCGGTGCGAAACCTCGCTGATGCATCCTCGAAGTACGGTGTTCCAGGGCCCAGCCTAGGCCGAGTCGCGCAAGCCGCTCCAGCAGGGATGAAGGATTCGCGTCCCTGGAGTTTGAATCCGACCCACCCAAGCGACGTGCGCACCAGCCCTGCTCCGGAATCGTCCACTTGCAAGGTGTAGGCACAACCTAGGTCCACGGTCATCGCCGATGGCGTGTCCACTACGAATTGACCTGGTGGCGCCCAGATGTAGGTGTGAATTGTCCCCCGGTCTAGGGCAATCCGTTTCAGACCGGCCAGCATCGCAAGTACACGCACGCGAGTGTTGGGCTCTATCTCGATCTGTCCAACGCTTTCAGCTCGAAGGCGAGCTCGCGACTGCGGGTCCGTCTCAAGTATTTGCCCGATCTCGAGGCGGCTGTCCTCCTTCCCTCCGACAGGAACGTTCCCAAGGTGCGGTGTTCCTGTCA
>Ga0207647_10003769_pt1 | contig 11334 bp, 8 predicted proteins | sample KBSCornC2_FD_184295 | JGI IMG/M metagenome (GOLD analysis project Ga0207647, IMG submission 184295) | Corn rhizosphere microbial communities from Kellogg Biological Station, Michigan, USA - C2 (SPAdes) (version 2) | ecosystem: Host-associated > Plants > Roots > Rhizosphere ...
CCTCCAGCGCGGCCAGTCGGGCCCGGACCGTCGCCGTCGGCCGGAGCACGGCGAGAGCCCTCCACACGTCGAGGTCGTCCTCGCCCCACGGCGCGTGCGCCCAGTCGGCCAGCAGATCGGGGTCGCGGCGGGCGATCAGCGCCGTACGCAGGGCTTCGGCGAGGCGGTGCCTGAGCCGCACCACCGCCGGGGCCTGGGAGCCGGGCAGCAGCGGCCCCGCGTACGCCGTCGCGGCCGCCGTGACCGCACCGGTCTCCAGCCGCCGCTCGACGACGGCCACGTCGCACTCGACGGGCACGGTCAGCCGGTACGGCCGCGAGGCCAGCAGCCCCGGACCCAGCACCCTGCGCAGCCGGGCCAGTTCGGCGCGCAGCGTCACCGGCGTCACCGACTCGTCCTCGTACAGCGCGCACAGCAGCTCGTCCCCGGTCAGCCCCTCCGGGTGACGGGCCAGCAGGACGAGGATCTCGCTGTGCCGGCGGCTGAGCCTGATCCTGCGCCCGCCGGTGAGAAGGTGGGCCTCGTCCCGGCCCAGCGCCGTCAGCTCGGGGGTGTCGGCGCCGGGCCGCTCCGGGGTGAGCAGCGCCAGCTGGGACTCGGCGGCGCGCGCGACCGCCTGCACGAAGCCCAGGCTGTGCGGATGTGCGAGACCGTCACCGCCGGTGATGTCCACGGCGCCGAGCACCCGCCCGGTCCGTGGATCGTGCACCGGAGCCGCCGCGCAGGTCCAGGGCTGCACCCGGCGGATGAAGTGCTCGGCCGCGAAGACCTGCACGGGCCGGTCGACGGCGACCGCGGTCCCCGGAGCGTTGGTGCCCATCGCGCTCTCCGCCCAGCGGGCGCCCGGCACGAAGTTCATCCGCCCCGCATCCCGGCGGGTGGCCGGATGCCCCTCGACCCACAGCAGCCTGCCGTTGGCGTCGCACACCGCGAGCAGATGCTTCCCGTCGGCCGCGAACGTCCCCATCAGCTCACGGAAGAGCGGCATCACCCGCGCCAGCGGATGCTCGGCCCGGTAGGCGCCGAGATCGCCGTCCACCAGCTCCACGCTCGCCGTGCCGTCGGGCCCCACCCCGGCCCGGGCGGAGCGCCGCCATGACTCGGCCACCACCGAACGCACCGGACGCGTCACCGTGCCCGCCTCGGTGAACGTCTCGTGCGCGCGACGCAGCATCCGGGCGTGCTCGGCGGGGTCGGCCCCCGGCTCCAGGGCCACCCACGGATCGGTCAACTCGGCCTCCCCGAAAGGTGATGCGGCTGAGGACATCGTCACTCCCGGTGCGCGCGCCGACAACCGTTTCGACCAGGTCACGCGAATGACGGCCTGTCCACCCGGCCAACGGTCCTCTCGCCGGGGCCAACGGTCTCCCGCCTCGGTCAGGCGAGGTCGACGAGCTTTATGTAGTGCGTCCAGTCCCAGTGGGGTCCGGGGTCGGTGTGGTCCGTCCCCGGCACCTCGTAGTGCCCGATGATGTGGTCCCGGTCCTTCGGGATGCCGTACTTCGTGCAGATCGCCGCCGTGAGTCCGGCCGACTGTTCGTACAGGGCGTCGGTGAAGTATTCGGGCCGGTCCACCCAGCCCTCGTGTTCGATGCCGATGCTGCGCGTGTTGTAGTCCCAGTCGCCCGCGTGCCAGGCGATGTCGGCCTCCCGAACGCACTGCGCCACGTGCCCGTCCGCGGAACGCACCAGGTAGTGCGCGGTCACCTTCTTCTCGGGGTTCTGGAAGATGGCGAGCGTCTTGGCGTACGTCTCCTGCGTGACATGGATGATCACGCAGTCGAGGGGATAGGACGTGGGGCGGTCCGATGCGGTGTAGTTGGACCTGTTCGCCGGCTGCCACTCGGCGCCCGGGTAGTCGACGGCCTGGTCCTGCGCCCCGGCCCGCGCGTCGGGAAGTAACGCGTACGGGACGGCGGCCAGGGCAGCGCCCTTCAGGAACCGCCGTCTGGATGTGCTGGGTCCTGCCCGTTCCATGAAGTCGTGCCTTTCGTCAGCGGGGGAGGCTCAGCCCCGCAAACTCGTCGCGATCCCGCGCAGCTGCGCGTGCATGCCGCGATGAGTCTCGCGCGCGGGCAGCCACTCCTTGCGGATCTTGGCCACGCAGGTGTAGTTGGTGTCGCACACATTGGCCAGCGGTGACTCCACCGCCTGGGTGGCGAACTGGTAGGCGTCCAGCTCACTGAAGCCGTAGTCGCGCACCAGCCACTGCACCAGGTCGAGCTGCGATATCCGGAACGCATCCTCCAGTGGGCGGGCCGACCCCGTCGAGATGATGTGCGTGTCCGACTCGATGCGCGGCCAGGGCGTGGCGAGCCCCTTGAGCAGTTCCACGATCACCACCGTGTTCATCGCGCACTCGACCGCGACGCCGCAGGTCTCGCCCTCACCCTGCCGAGCGTGCCCGTCGCCGAGGCTGAGCAGCGCGCCCTCCACATTGACGCCGAGGTAGCAGGTGACGCCTGCCCGCATCTCGGGCGTGTCCATGTTGCCGCCGTGCGCGTCGGGCACCAGGGCCGAACGGACCTCGAGGTTGGCGGGGGCCACGCCCACGGTGCCGTGCATCGGGTCCATGGGCAGCTCGGCCTCGATGTCGCTGTCGTGCGCCCGGAACAGCGCCGTGCGGCGGCTGCGGTCGAGCTGCCAGATCCACACCGTCTCCGGCAGCGGCGGCTGAAGCGTGGCCGTGGTGTGCGTGGAGGTGAGCGCGCCGAACAGCGGGACCGTGGTCGACGCGGCCCAGTCACGGGCCGGTTCGACGGACACGAAGTGCACGGCGACCGTGTCACCCGGTTGGGCGCCCTCGACGTGGAACGGTCCGGTCTGCGGATTGAGGAAGGGGAACTCGCACACCTCGGACACCAGGTCCTTCTCGGACCGCACCCGCCCGGCGAAGCAGTCCTCCGTGTACAGGTCGAGGACCGTGCCGGGCGCGATGCGCGCCACGGGCGGTGCGCCGCCGAACGTCCAGGCGTACTCGCCCGGCTCGGGCCGGACGGTCAGGATGCGGGGGTCGCTCATGGGCGTGCTGCTCCGTTCTGCGCAGGATCGGTGGGAGAGGGGTCGTCGAGGTGGACGCGGGCGGTCTCGGATATCCGCTCGGGATGCCGCCGCATGAGCACCAGCAGCACCACGACGCCGACGGCCATCCACACGGCGACGACCGGTCCCGCGTAGGAGACGGGCGCGGTCAGCTCGGTGACGAAGTCGAAGACGGGCAGGCCCGCCGCGGTCAGCAGCGCGGGCACGAACGCGACGATGCCCAGCAGCGGCAGCAGCAGATGCCGTACCGGTTTGAGCAACTCCCGCCTGCGGCGCAGGAAATAGCCGGCGCAGGCGAGGTTGACGACGATGTACACGCCGATCACGACGGTGACGATCACTGTGGCGAGCAGCAGGAAGGCCGTCACCGGGTCGTAGCCGAAGCCGAGCCCCAGCACCGCACCGACCGCCACCACGGTCTGCACGGCGATTCCGGCGACGGGGGAGCGGTATCTGCGGTGGAGCGTGGCGAAGAGGCGAGGCAGGACACGGATGCGGGCCAGGGCGAAGGCCGTCCGGGTGGAGACGTTGGCGCATGCGTTGGCGTTGGCGATCGTCGAGTTCACCACGGCCAGGAACACCAGCACCCAGAACAGGCCGAACGACGCCCGTGCCACACCCTCCCAGGATGCGGCGCCGGAGGCCCCGAACTTCGCGAAACGGTCCGGCCCGAAGTACACCGTCATGGCGTAGGTCGTGACCACGTAGAACAAGCCGATCCCGAGGGCTGCGCCGAGCACCGCGCGGTGCATGGTGCGGCGCGGGTTGCGCGTCTCCTCGGCGAGTGGCGCCGCGGCCTCGAACCCGGCGAAGGCCAGCACCGTGTACACCGACCCGGCGAAGACCCCGCTGACTCCTCGGTAGCCCTCGGCCGTGTGCGAAGTGCCGAACACCGAAAGGGTGTTGTCCGCTCCCGCCTTGCCGATCAGCCAGACGGCGAACACGAGGAAGACAAGGACCTCGAAGACGCCCAGGACGGTGCCGAAGCGTGCCGAGGCACGCACCCCGAAGTACCCCGCGGCTGCGATGATCGCCGCACCTGCGAGCGCCCAGGGCCACCACAGGTCCGCCGGATACGAGGACCACTCCTGGTGCAGCGTGCCGGCCGTGGTGAAGCCGAGCTGCAGAAGCAGCAGCGGCGGCACCAGCGCCTCGACGAACACATAGCCCCAGCCGACGAGGAAGCCGACCGCCGGATGCAGCCCCTGCGCCGCATACGTCGACACCGAGCCCGCCGCCGGGAGCTCACGCGCCAGCTCGGCCACGCAGGACGCGGTGAACAGGCAGGCCACCAGCGCGATCAGCACGGCCAGTGGCAGACTTCCGCCGGCGAAGGCCGCGCCCGACGGAATGGACGCGGCGACGGCTGCGGCAGGCGCCATGGCCGTGATGCTCTGGAACAGCACCTCGCGCAGCCCGATCGCGTCGCGCCTGAGACCTACGTCCGCCGTCACATCCCCCGACATGTGAATCCCCCAATCCACGCCGACTTGCCCGACGCCGCCCGACCCGGCGGGAGTGCCTCGCGTGAATCACGGTACGGCGCTTGCGAGTTGGGCATAAGGGCGCAGCGTGCTTCGGTGGACGACGGTGCGAATGTGGAAAACCCGGCCACCCGTACGGGTGAAGCCGACGGCTGGGCGCGATCTACTGCGTACGCCGCAGGCTTGCCGAGAGATGGTGCTGCAACGGCCGGCCGACCGCCGCGAGGTCGAAGGCGAAGGTGAGGGTGTCGTCGTCGGCGAGGGTGTAGCGGCGGCGGGTGGCGGTGACCTCCTTCGCGGTGGGGGTGAGCGCCACGTCGTGGGTGGAGAGGTCCACCGTGCCCTCGCCCGCCTGGCCGACTGCGATCTCCGCAATCCCGGTGGGCTGGGTGATCAGTGCCTCCACCCGGCCCTCGGGCTGAAGCCGCCACCAGCCGCTCTCCCGGGCCGCGGGACGCAGCGGCGCGCCGTCGGCATCGAGCAGCCAGGCCCGGGCCTCGTAGTGGAGGAAGGGGCGCCCGTCATGGCTGAAGACGACCTCCTGCCCGTACGCGAAATCCCCGTCGAGCGTCGGGTAGCCGCCCTCGCCCCGGCCCCGCCATGTGCCCAGGAGACCGAGCACAGGCGCGAGCAGCGGATGGGGTGCGGGCGGTGCCTCCGGCCGACGGCTGTCGGGGTACGGGTGCTCAGCTGCGGGGTCGAACACGGTTGCGCTCCTCGGGTCGTGCCGGTGCCGGTGCAAGCGTAGGGCGCGTGCACGGTGCTGATCCGGAACAACGGAGCGGTGTGGGGATCAGGTCGGTCTGGCGACCGCTGTGGGCGTCGGACGCGTGCAGTGGCGCTGATCAGGAACAGCGGCGTGGGCGCGGGGATCAGGGCCGTTCGGCGACCGCCGCCGGGTCGTCCAGCACCGCCCGCACCACCGAGTGCGCCGCGCCCAGCAGCGGCCCTTCCGGGCCCAGCCGCGACACGGCCACCGGACAGGCGGGGCCCGCGGTGCGCCGGTCCAACTCGGCCTCCAGCGACGGCAGCAGCCACGGCGCGAGCCCGGCCAGCGCACCGCCGAGCACCACGCTCTCGGGGTCCAGCAAATTGACCGCCCCGGTCAGCGCGATACCGAGGGCCTTCCCCGCGTCACGCAGCGCACCCCGTACGTCCTCGTCGCCCTCGGCGGCCCGGCCCGCGAGCAGCCCTACACGGTCCTCGCCCGGCTCCAGACCCGCCGCACGCAGCACCGCCTCCTCACCGGCGTACTGCTCCAGACAGCCGCGCCCACCGCACGGGCATGCGGGACCCTCCGGCTGCACCGGCACATGCCCCAGCTCGCCCGCGAAACCACGCGTCCCGCGCAGCAGCCCCCCGGCCACGACGACCGCCGCGCCGATACCGATCTCCGCCGACACATGCAGGAAGTCGTGCGGGGTGCGCTCGCCGAGCCAGAGTTCGGCAAGGGCACCGAAGTTGGCCTCGTTGTCGACACTCAGCGGGATGTCCGTGGGCAGCAGCGCCCCGATGTCGGTGTCGTGCCAGTCGAGGTTCGGGGCACGTACGACGGTGCGGGCGTCGCGCGCCACCAGGCCCGGCACGGCCACCGCGAGCCCCGCCGGCCACAGCCCCTCGCGCTCCGCCTCGGCGACCACCCGGCGCACCAGATCGGTGAGTTCCTCGATCACCGGCTCGGGCAAGCGGCCGCGGTTGGCGCCGTGTCGCACGGCACGCGCGCGTACCTGTCCGCGCAGGTCGACCGCGCAGACCGCGAGGTGGTCCACGCCGATCTCGGCGCCGATGCCGGCGGGGCCGTGCCCGCTGACGGCGAGCGCCGAGCCGGGACGGCCCACCCGTCCGGGCCGCTCGGGTCCCAGCTCGTCGAGCAGTCCGGTGCGTATGAGCTCGTCGACGAGGGTCGACACGGCCGCCCGGGTCAGCCCGATGCGGGAGGCGACGGCGGCCCGGGAGAGCGGTCCCTCGGCGCTGACGGTGTGCATCACCCGGGCGAGATTGCGGCGGCGCATGCCCTGCTGGGTGTCGGGCAGCACCCGCCCCGGGCCGGCCGGGTGGGCCTCGTGCAGCGGTGCGGTCATGCCCCCGTCCTCAGCTGTCGGTGCTCCGCTCCAGCAGCGGGGCCGCGTCGGAGAGTACCCCGGCGATCCTCGCCAGCGTCGCCTCGTCCCGCTGCACGGCCTCCAGCACCGGGCCCGCGGCGGTGTTCCAGCGCCGGGCGACCGAGGCCGGATCCTCCCCGGTCAGCAGGCCCGCCGCCTGCGCTGCGGCGCCCAGCGCGACCAGTTCCTTGGCCTCGGGCACCTGGACCGGGCGGCCCGACAGACGGCGTACGGTCTGCTGCCAGGCCGTGCCCCGGGCGCCGCCGCCGATCAGCAGCAGCGGCGTCGAGCGGTCCGCGTCCTCGTCGAGGACCAGGTCGAGCGCGCCGAGCAGCGAGTGCACGGCGCCGTCGTAGGCGGCCTGCAGGAGCTGGCCGCCGGTGGTGTCGTGGCGCAGTCCGTGCAGCAGGCCGGAGGCGCTGGGCAGGTTGGGGGTGCGCTCGCCGTCCAGGTAGGGCAGCAGGGTGATGCCGGTGGCCGGTTCGACGGCCTCGCGGTCCAGGCCCAGCAGCGTCGCGACGCGGTCGACGGCGAGCGTGCAGTTCAGGGTGCAGGCCAGCGGCAGCCAGTCGCCGTGGGCGTCGGCGAAGCCCGCCACCGTGCCGGTCGGGTCGGCCGGGCGCCGCCGGGAGACGGCGTACACCGTGCCCGAGGTGCCCAGGCTGAGCACGGGGGTGCCTGGGCGCAGCCCGAGGCCGAGCGCCGCGGCGGCGTTGTCACCCGTGCCCGGCGCGACCAGGGTGCCCTTGGAGAACGGCAGGTCGTGGCTGTCGCGCACGGTGCCCGCCACCTCACCGGGCCGGACCACCCGGGGCAGCAGCGCGGGATCGAGCCCCACGTGGGCGAGGGTCTCCTCGTCGTAGGACTCCGTCCCCGAAGCCCACCAGCCGGTGCCGGAGACGTCGCCGCGGTCGGTCGTGCCCTGCCCGGTCAGCCGCTCGGTGAGGTAGTCGTGGGGCAGGCGCACCGCCTTGGTCGCGCGGGCCGCCTCCGGCTCGTTCTCGGCCAGCCAGGACCACTTGGTGACGGTGAAGGAGGGGCCGGGCACGCTTCCGGTGCGCTCCGCCCAGGCCTTCGGGCCGCCCAGCTCCTCGACCAGGCGGCGGGCCTGCGGCGCCGAGCGCACGTCGTTCCACAGCAGCGCCGGGCGCACCGGCTCGCCCCGCTCGTCCAGTGTGACCAGGCCGTGCTGCTGCCCGCCGATCGAGACCGCGGCGGCCTCGTGTGCCGCGTCGCCGCACTGGTCGAGCGCCGCGCACAGAGCGTCCCACCACTGGCGCGGGTCGCTCTCGCGGCCGGCGCCGGAGGAGACGGTGTGCGGTGCCTGGCCGCTCGCGACGACCTGACCGGTGGCCGCGTCGACGACGAGCGCCTTGGTGGACTGGGTGGACGTGTCCACGCCGACGACGAGCGGACCCTCGGCTGCTGACATCGGGCTCTCCCTTTTTCCGCGGCTCTGCGACTCTGACCTGCTGGTTCGAGGGTTCCCGGGCCATGACGACCCGGAACCTCACCCCTTCGGGGACATCTTGTCCCTTCCCAGGGATGCGTCCGCATACTAATTTGTAAACCGCCATGACGAAATAGTCGTAAGGCAACCGTCGCAAACAAGCAAGGAGCCGCGGCATGAGCTACCAGCCCACCCCCGAGGACAGGTTCACCTTCGGCCTGTGGACCGTCGGCTGGCAGGGAAGGGACCCGTTCGGCGACGCCACGCGGCGTGCCCTCGACCCGGTCGAGACGGTGCAGCGCCTGAGCGAGCTCGGCGCCTACGGCGTCACCTTCCACGACGACGACCTGATCCCCTTCGGATCCTCCGACACCGAGCGCGAGTCGCACATCAAGCGCTTCCGCCAGGCCCTCGACACGACCGGCATGACCGTGCCGATGGCCACCACCAACCTCTTCACCCACCCCGTCTTCAAGGACGGCGCGTTCACCGCGAACGACCGCGAGGTGCGCCGCTACGCCCTGCGCAAGACCATCCGCAACATCGACCTCGCGGCCGAGCTGGGCGCGAAGACCTACGTCGCCTGGGGCGGCCGTGAGGGCGCCGAGTCCGGCGCCGCCAAGGACGTGCGCGTCGCCCTCGACCGCATGAAGGAGGCCTTCGACCTCCTCGGCGAGTACGTCACCTCCCAGGGCTACGACCTCAAGTTCGCGATCGAGCCCAAGCCGAACGAGCCCCGCGGCGACATCCTGCTGCCCACCGTCGGCCACGCCCTCGCCTTCATCGAGCGCCTGGAGCGCCCGGAGCTGTACGGCGTCAACCCCGAGGTCGGCCACGAGCAGATGGCCGGGCTGAACTTCCCGCACGGCATCGCGCAGGCGCTGTGGGCGGGCAAGCTCTTCCACATCGACCTCAACGGCCAGTCCGGCATCAAGTACGACCAGGACCTGCGCTTCGGCGCCGGTGACCTGCGCGCCGCGTTCTGGCTGGTCGACCTCCTGGAGAGCGCCGGATACGACGGCCCGCGCCACTTCGACTTCAAGCCGCCGCGGACCGAGGACCTCGACGGTGTGTGGGCCTCGGCCGCCGGCTGCATGCGCAACTACCTCATCCTCAAGGAGCGCGCGGCCGCCTTCCGCGCCGACCCGGAGGTGCAGGCTGCCCTGCGCGCCTCGCGCCTGGATGAGCTCGCCCAGCCCACCGCCGCCGACGGCCTGCAGTCCCTGCTCGCCGACCGCAGTGCCTTCGAGGAGTTCGACGTCGAGGCGACCGCCGCGCGCGGGATGGCCTTCGAGCAGCTCGACCAGCTGGCCATGGACCATCTGCTGGGGGCTCGCGGCTGAACGGCACGCGCACGCGCGCACGTGCGGGCTTGATCCGCATGCGCACGCGCGCGTGCCCAAGCGATCCCCGCGCGGAATGCCCCGGAACCGTTCGGTCCATGGCATGGGGCCGTATCAACTTCCGTGCGGGGGTCGCCGCCTGCCCGATCTGCGGCGACTCTGGACGGTATGGCCACACCCCCGGTACCGCCTCGACCGCCCGGCCCGCCGGGTGACACACCGCCACCGGGCGGCGGGTTCGGATCACCTCCCACCTTCGGCGACTGGCAGCCGCCCCCTCCACCGCCCAGGCGGCGGCGCAACCCCTTCTTCGTCCTCGTGGTCGCCCTCGCGGCGGTCGCCGCCGTGGTCGTCGTCGTCCTGATGGTCTCCGACCACGACGACTCGCCCGACAAGAAGACACCCAACGACACCAGTGCGAGCTCCGGCCGCACCTCGTCGCCGTCCCTGAGCATCCCGACGGAACTGCCGAGCAAGCTGCCCAGCAGACTGCCGTCGAAGCTGCCCAGCGGACTGCCGAGCAGTGTCCCCAGCGACCTCCAATCGCTGATTCCTTCCCTGGGGGACGTCGACCTGCCATGACGCGAGGTCAGGCACCGTGAGAAGACGCCCCGCGATGCCAACGGCCAAGCGGCGAAGACGAGTACAGGGTGTGACTGTCCGCAGGCTCGGCCCGGATACTGCGGACATGCAGTGCGCAGGCCGTTAGTGACGGTCTGCACCTTCGGTGGCCTGTGGGCCCCCGCGGAGTGGGTTCGATCGCTTCCGCCAGGGAGGCCGGGAGGGCTGACAGGTCCGGCTCCGACTGTTCGCCATTTCGTCGGCGGGTCGGTGGGTCGGTGGCCATATCTGATCGGTGAGTGCGTGGCGCGGTTGAGGTGCCCGGCCCCCCGCAACCGCCCTGCTCGTTGCACTTGCGCCGGCCATGCCAAGGCTCTATAACGTCTCCTGCAGGTATCGGCGGGGATGGCCGGAAATGGCAGTTGCCGCCGACCAGGGGGGATCCTCGGCTCCGTCGCGATCGGCATCAGTGCCCCCAGAGCGACGGAGACCGAACCATGACCAACGACGCATATCGTGCTGCCCTGACCCGCCTGGCCGTCGACCCGACCTTCCGCGCCGAACTCGACGGCGACACCGGCGAGGTCGCGCGAAGACTCGGCCTGTCGCCCGACCAGGTCGCCGAACTCCGCTCCCTCCGCGTCGAGTCCGCCACCGACGGGGGACCGGCCGCTCTCGACCCACGGCTGTCCAAGTCGTCCCTGTTCTTCGGTAGCGCGGCGCACGCGCTGGCCCATCACGACATCACCGCTGACCACGCAGTCTCGGTCGACCACCAGGCCGAGGTGACGCACGAGGCGTCCACAACCCACGCCGTCCCGGCCGAGCAGGTCTCCGGCGACCACGATGCCGGTGCCCCGGCCTCCACCGAGCAGGGCTACGACCTGTCAGGTCCCGTCGGGGGCCAGGAGGGCGCCGCCGGCCTGGACACGACAGCCACCGGTACCCACAGCCTGCTCGGCGGCCCCCTGCTGGACCGGTCCCCGGCCGACGTGGCCGGCGAGCTGGGCCAGGGCGGCGACTTCGGAGGGTTCGGGGAGCATGTCGGCGGTGGCGCCGAGGGGGGCTTCGGTGACTTCGGCGCCGGTGGCGACGGCGGGTTCGGTGGCGCCGAAGGGGACTTCGGCGGGTTCGGTGGCGGTGCCGATGGCGGGTTCGGCGGTGCCCACGGCGGGTTCGGCGACGGCGGCCTTGGCACCGGCGGCTTCGGTGGCTTTGGCCAGCAGTTTGGTGGCCCACCTAACAACTACGCGCTCCCCTCTGGCGGCCTGAGCAACACTCCCGGCGCCTACCCGCCCATGGGGCAGGTGAACTCGGGGTACGGCTCGTCGAACGCCTCCCACTCCGCCGCC
>Ga0207647_10003770_pt1 | contig 11334 bp, 7 predicted proteins | sample KBSCornC2_FD_184295 | JGI IMG/M metagenome (GOLD analysis project Ga0207647, IMG submission 184295) | Corn rhizosphere microbial communities from Kellogg Biological Station, Michigan, USA - C2 (SPAdes) (version 2) | ecosystem: Host-associated > Plants > Roots > Rhizosphere ...
ATACCTCGAGCCCGCCGCGCCAAGCAGCCCGCCGGCGGCGCGCGCTCCTCCACTTCGATGGCCGCCGCGACGGTGGTCTCCCGCGTCGGCGGCATGCTCGCGCAGCTGCTGCAGGCCGCGGCGCTCGGATCCTCGGTGCTGGCGACCACGTTCACCGTCGGCAACACCCTGCCGAACATGATCTACTTCCTCATCATCGGCGGCGCGCTGAACGCGGTCTTCATGCCGCAACTGGTCGCGGCCATGCGCCGCGACCCCGACGGCGGCGCCGCCTACGTCAACCGGCTCCTGACCCTGGTGTTCTGCGCCCTGCTCGTCGTGACCGCCGCGGCCACCCTCGCCGCGCCGTGGATCGTCGAGGCCTCCGCCGGCCGGCTGGACTCCGTCCACCGGGCGCTGGCCGTGTCGTTCGCGCGCTACTGCATGCCGCAGATCTTCTTCTACGGCGTCTTCGCCGTCGTCGGCCAGGTGCTCGGCGCCCGGGGGCGCTTCGGCCCGGCCGCGTGGGCGCCGGTGCTGAACAACGTCGTGGTGGTCGCGGTGTTCGGCGGGTTCATCGCGGTCGGCGGGGGAGCGGCGCGCGGGGCCGACGGCGAGGCCTTCCTGAGCGCGGCGCAGAGCCTGTTCATCGGCGTCGGCACGACCCTCGGCGTCGTGGTGCAGGCGGCCGTCGTGCTGTGGTTCCTGGCCGGTTCCGGGATCCGCTACCGGCCCCGCTTCGACTGGCGCGGCGCGGGGCTGGGGCGGGCCGCGGCCCCGGCCAGGTGGACGCTGGCCTACATGCTGGTCGGCCAGGCGGTGAACATGCTGGTGATGCACCTGGCCACCGGCGTGGACCAGGAGTATCCGCACTCCGCCGTCGGCTACGCGGCCTACTCCAAGGCTCAGCAGATCTGGATCCTGCCGCAGTCGGTCATCACCGTGTCGCTGCTGACGATGCTGCTGCCGCGGATGAGCCGCGCGGCGGCCGACGACGACCCGGCCGCCGTCCGGCGCGACCTGTCGCTGGGGCTGCGGGTCTCGGGCGCGGCGATCGTGCCGTGCGCCGTCGCGTTCCTCGCCTTGGGCCCGCAGTTCGCCGCTGTGCTGTTCGGCTACGGCCAGACCACCCTTCCTCAGGCGCACGGGATCGGGTACATGCTCGCGGCCTCCGGTCTGGGCCTGATCCCGTTCTCGGCGCAGTACGTGATCCTGCGAGGCTTCTACGCGTTCGGAGACACCCGCACCCCCTTCGCCGTGGGCCTGATCACCGGCGCGGTGAACGCCGCGATCGCGATCTCGGCGACCGCCGTGCTCGGCGGCACGCGCTGGCCGGTCGTGGTGATGGCGGCCGGGTCCGGCCTGTCCTCGGCGATCGGTCTGGCGTGGTCCGTCAGGCGCCTGCGGACCCGCCTGGCGGGCCCCGCCGCGGCCAGGCCCGGCAAGGGCGTGACACGCGTCTACCGGCGGCTGCTGCTGGCCGCGACGGTCGCCGGTCTGGTCGGCTACGCGGCCGCGCAGGACGTGGGAGCGCTCGCGGGCAGCGCGCGCCCCGGCTCGCTGCTGGCCGCGGCGGCCGGCGGCACGGTTCTGGCCGTTGTCTACGTTTTGGCGGCCAAAGCGCTGCGCGTGGCCGAGGTGGACCGTCTGACGCGCCGCGTGCGGGCACGCATCACGGGGTTGATTCCCAAGGCGGGATGAGGTGAATGCGCTGAAACGTCCTGACCTGCCAACTAGGAAGTTACCTAGTCGTCAAAACTCGTTGGTAACTTAGCCTTCACAGGGCCCTGACGGGGTGCCATCCTCATCCGCAGCGCACCCCCCATCCACCCCCACATGGAGGTCCCCTGTGCTCTCCCGTCCCCACAAGCGGACGAGGACGCGCCGCCCCGCGATCAAGCGGACGCTGCTCGTCCTGGCCGCGGTGACGACCGCCTTCACCACCGTGTTGGCGACCAACGCCTCGGCCGCCGGCGGCGTGAACTACGTCGCCCTCGGCGACTCCTACTCCTCCGGTGTCGGCTCCGGCTCGTACATCTCCTCCTCCGGGAACTGCCTGCGCAGCACGCTCGCGTACTCGCAGCTGTGGGCCAACGCCCACAGCCCGTCCAGCTACACCTCGGTGGCCTGCTCCGGCGCGACCACCACGGACGTGCTGAACAACCAGATCTCGGCGCTGAGCTCCTCGACCAACCTGGTGTCGATCACCATCGGCGGAAACGATGTCGGCTTCTCCTCGGTGATGCAGACCTGCATCCTGGACTCCGACAGCACCTGCCTGAGCGCGATCAACACCGCGACCGCGCAGGCCAAGTCGGTGCTGCCGGGCAAGCTGGCGAACACCTACGCGGCCATCCACAACGCCGCGCCGAGCGCGCGGGTCGTGGTGATGGGCTACCCCGAGTTCTACGACCTGGGCAACTCCTGGTACTGCCCGGGCCTGTCCACCACCGACCGGACCGCGCTGAACAACGCCGCCGACACCCTCGACAGCGTCATCCAGACCGCGGCGCAGAAGGCCGGCTACTCCTACGCCGACGTCAAGAGCCGGTTCTCCGGCCACGAACTGTGCGACTTCTTCAACGAGTGGCTGCACTCGGTGAGCGTCAGCGACATCACCGAGTCCTACCACCCGACCGCTGACGGCCAGTCCGGCGCCTACCTGCCGGCGATGGACTCGATCACCGGCTGAGGCCCGATCGCACCCTGATCCGCGAACCGCGCCGGCCTCCCACAGGGCCGGCGCGGTTCGCCGTTCTGGTTTGGGCGCGGCTGGGTTGTGTGGGGGTGGTGCGGTTGGTTTGTGGGTTTACAGGCGATTTTTACGGCTTCGCGCTGGTTTAAGAAGGATCCGCTGGGTGGCGCAGTTCGGTGGGGTGCCGGGCGCTGCGTTGGCGGCCGGCGGTCGGGTGGGACGTCTGAAAGTCAAACCCATGGTGAAAGACATCCCTGGAGTTAGGGGTGTCAAGTGGTAGCTGGTTTGGGGTGGTTTGCCCAGGCGGTGGTTTCGTCGTAGAGGGTGCAGGTTTTCAGGCAGCCGTGCAGGATGCCGACGAGCCGGTTGGCGACCTGGCGCAGTGCGGCGTTGTAGCCGGCGCCGCGGGCACGTTGCTTGTCGTAGTAGGCGCGGGCTCCTGGTGAGACGTTGATGGCCTTGGAGGCCTGGAACATCAGCGCGTCGATGAGGCGGTCGTTGTGGACGTGGCGGGCAATGACCACCTTTTTCTTGCCGGAGGCGATGGTGATCGGGCTGGTGGCGGCGTAGTCCTTGCGGGCTTTGGCGCTGGCGTAGCGGTGTGGGTCGTCGCCGAACTCTGCGAGCACCCGGGCGCCGACGATCGGTCCCAGCCCGGGCTGGGAGATAACGATCTTAGCGGCCGGGTGCTGGCCAAAATGCGCTCCGACCTCGTATTGCAGAGCATTGACCTGGGCATCGACGACGGTGAGGACTGCGGTGAGGGCACGGACGCTGGCGGCGTAGGCAGCGGTCACTGCCTGCGGCTGCCCCAGGTGCGGTGCGCGCAGGGCGGCCTGGATGCGCTCGGCCTTGGCCTCGACGTCGCGGCGCCGGGCTCGTTTGAGCGCGGCGGCGATCTGTGACCGGGACAGGCGGGCCGCCGATGCCGGATCCGGGGCCTTGGCCAGCAGTTCCAGGCTATCGGGGGCGTCCAGGTCGCCGAAGGCAGCCAACGCTGCGGGGAAGTAGTCCCGCAGAGCGTGCCGTAGCCGCTGGGTGTGCCGGGTGCGTTCCCAGATCAGGGTCTTGTGCGCGCGGCTGACAACCTTGACGGCCTCGGCCAGGTCGCTGTCCCCGGCCACGGGCCGCAGCTGGTGGCCGTCGGTGCGGACCATGTCGGCGAGCATGTGCGCGTCCGCGGCGTCGCTCTTCGCCCCCGACACCGCACGGCGTTCCCGGTAGCGGGCCGCTACCAGTGGATTCACCGCCAACACCGTGTAGCCGGCGGCCAGCAGCGCGCCCACCCACGGTCCACGGTCGGTCTCGATCCCGACCACGACTTCGGTGTCGTCGTCCTCGGGCCGCTCGCCAAGTTGCTCGGCAACCATCGCGTGCAGCTTGGCGATCCCGGCCACGCCTTCAGCGACTCGCGCCTTGGCCAGTCGCTTGCCGCGTTCGTCCATCAGCTCCACGTCGTGATGGTCCTCAGCCCAGTCATCCCCGATGAACAGTCGCAACGTCCCTCCTTGGTCCGACACCGCTATTTCGCCAGCCTGCGGGAGAGCTACCAGCGACCTAATGAATCGGTGCTCACGCCCAGCTTGGACGGGCACGACATCCCATCAGCGATCAACTCTCCCGGCCGACCGACAAGGGCAACGATCTTTCACCAGGACTCGCACCACGCGGTCCAGGCCGGCTCAGTGCTCACTCATCGGCGGCTGTCAACCCAGGAGTCTGCCGGATGACCTACTCCCAGGAATCATTAGGCGGGCCGGGCGCCTGGACTCCGCAAGGGGGTCCGGGCGTTCGGTTTGTCAGCTTCCGCCGAACAGACCAGACAGCCCGTGGAACCGACCATCGCAATAGACGAGCGGGGCACCTCCGGGCTCGACAACGCATTCCTGCACCTCGGCGAGCACCAGCAGGTGATCTCCGACCACGAGCCGAATGCGGGTCCTGACAACCATCCAGGCCAGGACACCGTCGAGCAGGGGCGCTCCGTGCGGACCCCACCGCCAGCCGACGGGGCCGGCGAACTTCTCCGGTCCGGTGCGGGCGAACGCCGACGCCACGGCTGTCTGGTCCGAGCGCAGCAGGTGGACGATGCCGTGGGCAGCCGTCAGCCAGGCCGCACCGGACGTCGAACCGGTGGCGACAGCGAAGGAGACCGTGGGCGGATCCAGTGTCACCGAGTTCAGTGAGGTCGCGCAGAAGCCGACCGGCTCGTCGCCGCGCGCGGTGCGCGTGGTGATGACGGCGACACCGGCGGCGTGCTGGCGCATCGTGGCGCGCAGGACGTCGGGAAGCACGCTCGTCGTGGCGGCCGGGTGAGCACCGTTGGCGATGCTCACCCCGACACCAGCACCACCGCCGTCAGCGACGTGAACGCCGTTGGCGTGGGTCGCACCGCTGCCATGGTCGGCACCGCTGCCATGGTCCGCACCATCGACACCCGGCGCACCACGCGCGACAAGAACCGGCCGGACAGACGCGTCGATCACCGCGCACGTCCGTCCCTCAGCTCGTCGGCGTGCTCCGCCCGCAGCTCGTCGATCTCGTCGGCGTGGTCGGAGACCTCGCCGCCTTCGGCGACCAGCAGCAGATGCGCCGCCCAGTCGGCGGCCGCCCGAGGATGGTCGCCGGCGATGTGGTGGGCCAGGCCGCGCCGGAACAGGGCTTCGGCCCGGTCGGCGTCCGCTGACTCCAGCGCGGCGTCGAAGTCGCGGACGGCGGCCTCGGCCTCGCCGAGCTCCAGCAGCCCGATCCCGCGGTTGACGCGCAGCGCGCCGGTGTCCCTCAGCGCGATGGCCCGGTCGAGGTCGGACACCGCCTCGGCGACGCGGCCCGCCGTGTAGTGCAGGACCGCCCGGTTGCCGAACACCTCCACGAGCTCCGGGTCCAGCTTCAGCGCGGTTGCGTAGCTTTCCAGCGCGGCTTCCTCGTCGCCCTGCTCGCCTCTCAGCAAGCCCCGGGCCGACCACAGGTGAGCGTGCTCGGGCTTGAGGGACAAGCCGTGCGCGATGTCCGCTTCGGCGCCGTCCAGATCTCCCATGCCGATCAGCAGCGCCGCCCGGTTGAGCAACGCCTCGGTGTAGTCCGGATCGATGTCGAGCACCGTGTCCAGGTCCGCGAGCGCCGCCTCCTCGTCGCCCTGGTCCAGCCGGATGTCGGCCCGGTTGTAGTAGGCGTCGGTGAAGGCCACGCTCAGCTCGATCGCGTGGTCGAGGTCGCGCAGCGCGCCGTCGATGTCGCCCTTGGCCTTGCGCGCGACCGACCGGTCGAAGTAGGGCTCGTCGTATTCGGGGTCCCGGGTCAGGACCTCGTCGAAGGCCCGCAGGGCGCCGTCGTAGTCCTTCAGCCCGAGCAGCACCCGGGCCCGGTTGTTGATCAGGACGGTCCGGTGCAGCTGGTGCTTGTCGGGGTCCAGGTGCGCGTCCAGGAGGTCGATCGCCTGGTTGACCAGGTCCAGGGAGCCGGGCAGGTTGCCCCGGTGCAGCTCGACCAGGGCGCGGGCGTTGCGCATGAACGCGCTGTAGAAGGCGTGCCGCTCCGGGGTCGGGGCGCCCTCGGCCAGGGCGAGTGCCGTGTTGACCCACGACAGTGCCTTGTCCTGGTCCAGCCGTGCCGCCTCCAGGTGCCGGGTGTAGATCATCGCCATCATGTAGGCGCCGTTCATCTGCTCCTTGACCTCGGTGGTGATCCTGCGGTGCTCGTCGATCAGCTCCATGGCCTCGTCGCAGCGCGAGAGGTACGTGAGCGCGCCGATGACCCGCTTGGTGAGGTAGTCGAACGTCTTCGGGTCGTCGTCGTAGGACAGCTGCGCGCGTCCCCGCCGCCCGAAGTCCAGCGCCGCTTCGTAGAAGCCTTCGCGGAACATCTGGTTCTGCCCGGCCACGAACCACTCGAGGGATTCGGCCGGATCCTCGCCGCGTTCCAGGTGGTACGGGATCGCGCCGAGCTGGCTGCCCGGCTCGGCCCTCGCGATCAACACCCTGGCACGCGCGCTGTGCCGCGCCTTGCGGTCTTCGTCGTTCAGCAGCTCATAGGCCGCGAGGTGCCCGGGGTTGGAGTCGATGCAGTCGGCGTCGATGTAGTGCTGTGCGGGGTCCCGGCCCATGCCTTCGGCAGTGAGCGAGCCGAGCGGGTCGGCGTCGACGAGTTCCAGGGCCGAGGGGTCCCGACGGCGTCGCAAGGTCCTGAACAGCTGGACGTCGGTCGGGTCGGCGTGCTCCAGTTCCCAGAAGCGCAGGGTGACGCCCTCGGGGTGGCAGACCCGGACCCAGACGTTCACGAGTTCCGAGACCATGTAGGCCAGGTCCCGGGTGCGCTGGATCGCGTAGAAGCGGGTGCGCTCGTCGCCGTCGGCGAGGTCGGTCAGGGTCTGCGGCCGGATGGGCGCGTCGGCTTCCAGGTCCGGGGCGATCGCGACCACGGCGGTCGAGGCCGGCTTGATGAGCTCGGGATCCACGCGCGTCAGTTCCGGGACGACGCGCCGCAGCAGCTCACCCCCGGCGGTGTACGGCCCGCGCAGCCTCCGGTGGCTGCGCAGGTCCAGGGCGTACCGGCCGCCGAGGACGCGGTCGGCTCGGGGCGGGGAGGAGACGTGCGGGGTCTCGACGGCGGTCATGACGGGGTCCCTTCAGGGTGACGCGACGCGCGGCGACGGCGCAGGTCGCGGATCGTGACGTAGGCGAGCAGGCCCAGCTCGACGAGCGAGAGCAGGCCGAAGACGAGCGTGTCGAGGAGGCGCTCGGCGGTGAGCGGCTGTGAGCCGTCGAACCGGTGGACCACCGTGGTCCAGAACCGCAGGGTGGTGGGGACGCCGACCACGAGGAGCGTGCCGAGGGAGAAGCCGTAGCCGAGCACCATCATCGGGGCGTACCAGCGGGACACGGCGAGGTCGCGGTCCGACCACTCGGCCGGGTCGGACGCCATGTCAGATACCGCCTTCCGGTGCGGCCGGCGGCGGATCACCGCTCGGAACCAGCCTCGAAGCCGCTGCTTGGAGGCTCCGTAGAGATCGGTGCACCCGGTGGCGGTGTTGATGACGAAGTAGAAGTCCGTCTCGAGGTAGAACAGGCACTCCCAGGTGATGCGGAGCACGCCGCTGAACGCCAGCGCGAGTGCCAGACCACTGATCCACGACGGTGCTCCCCCATGCCGTCCCGCGGCGGCGACCAGCGTGAACGCGCCGACTCCGACGGCGTCGATCATCGCTCCGGCCAGAAAGGGCAGGTAGCGCTGTGAGCGCCGGACGCTGTACAGCGAGTCCAGCCGGGTCTCGGCGACGAGGTAGTAGAAGCGTCGCCCGATGCCGAGCCTGGACGGCAGGTTCAGCCGTCGCGCGGCCAGGGCGTGGTAGCCCTCGTGGATCAGCAGCAAAGGGAACTGCGACACCGCGAGCACGATCGGGATGACGGAGATGTTCGAGGTGAAGAAGATGTTGCGGTAGCTCGGGCGCAGCACCGGATCCACGATCATCGCCGCTACGCCGGCCAGCACCACCGCGGCGTACAGCAGGAACGCGGGACGCGAGAAGAGCACTCGGGACAGCCGACGCCACCGGACCGACGGCGGCTCGGCGCGGACGCCGTCCTCGCCGACGAGGAAGCCGAGGTCCTCCAGCGTGGTGAGGAAGTCCTCGGTGTCGAGGGTCTCGCCGGTCTGGTCGTGCCAGGTCAGGGCGCCCGCCTCGAGGGTGACTCCGGCTTCGAGCGAGCGCAGCAGATCGGCGCCCTCGGAGGGGAAGACGGCGTAGGAACCGACGTCCGGGCGGCCGACCATGACACCGTCGCCGTCATCGACATAGGTGAGGTGCTGCAATCGCACTCGGGTGCCGGTGGCCGGTTCCGTGGTCATGCGATGCTGCTCCTTTCGCTCGTGAGCGAGTGCTGGCGTGCTGAAGGTCTGGAGCGCTGGAGTGCTGAAGTTCTGAGGTGCTGAAGTTCTGGGGTGCTGAAGTTCTGACGGGTGGCGAGGCCGGCTGGGGCCGGGAGAGCACCAGCCGACCCCGGAACGCCTAGCCGCAGCAGGGGCAGTAGTAGGCACAGCGCGCCGTGAGGCGGATTGCCCCCGGCTTGCGAACCGTCATCTTGGTCATGGAATTCACCTCCTCCTCGGGTGGCCGCGGTGCCGACCCCGGGGGCCGGGATCGGCGCCGCGTTTCGAATGTCGCCCCGGCCGGTTGTGTTCCGTTTGCAGTCCGGTTGCACCGCAGCGTGGCGGCTTGGAACGGCAAGGAGTCGCTTGCGCAATACGCACTGGTGCGTGTAGCAGGCCCCTGAGAGGGCTGGGACCATGGAGTACGTGGCAACGGGTGTCGGGGTCTCGGGGGAAGTAGTGATGATCAAACAGATAGGTGTCGGCGGGGTCGAGTTCCGCGTCCTCGGCCCGGTCGAAGCTCTCATCGAGGGCCGGCCGATCGACTTGGGACCGCCGAAACGACGGCTGCTGCTCGCGCTCCTCCTGCTCGAAGGCGGACGGCCGGCGTCCGTCGAGCGCCTGGCCGACCGGCTCTGGCCGGAGCCTCCGCCGGCGGCCAGACGTGTGGTGTTCGCCCACGTCGCGAGGCTGCGGAAGGCGTTGGCGGACGCGGCCGAGTACGGCATCGAGCTCGTCACGTCATCGGCGGGGTACGCACTGCGCGTGGATCCGGACTTCGTCGACGTGCACAGATTCCGCCGCCTCGTCGCCGCAGCGGCGACCGTCACGGAGAACACGCGGCGCTCGCACTTGCTGCACGAGGCGCTCGGGCTCTGGCGCGGACCGGCGCTGGAGAACCTCGCCGGCGGGTCCGGCGCGCCACACCTGGCCCGCGGCCTCGAAGACCTGCGGCTGACCACCATCGAAGATCGGGTGGAAGCGGACCTCGCCGCGGGCCTGCACACCCCGCTCATCAGCGAGCTGATGCTGCTCGTCGCCGAGCATCCACTGCGGGAACGCATGACACGGCATCTGATGCTCGCGCTCTACCTGTGCGGTGACACCAGCGCGGCCTTGGACGTGTACCGACGCACGCGCGCCGATCTCGTAGCGGAGCTCGGGATCGATCCGGGACCTGAACTCAAGGCCTTGCACGAAGCGGTACTGCGCAGAGATCCCGCACTCACATCCGGTCGGATCCTGGCAGGATCAGCGGGGTGGACCAGCCTCTTCGCGTCGTGACCGATGAAATCGTCGTCTCGTTCCACAAGTTCACCCTCGAAGACGCCAACCCTGACAACATCGAGGTCCCGCCCTCGGCCGAGTGGCTTCCCACAGACACCATGACCGTTCGCCAGGGCATCGTCTACATGCGCAGCCCGGGTCACACCCATAGCGCCATCGTCACCATGCAGACCTGGGCCGAAGAGCCGCCCCGGGACAGCCGTTGGGAGCTCGTCGCCGACCTGGACGTCGTCCTCCGTTCCGGCACTGTCGTCGTGGTCGACGGAATGAAGGAATACCGCACCACATCGCTCGATCTCGGCCAAGGACCGATGGTGTACCACCTCCGCGTCAACTCGCGCGGGCACGAGCGGATGCGCGAGCTCGAAGGAGGTGGGGGCGTGCCCGAAGAAGGCGAAATCTACCGACCAGGCGAGGAATACGTCTTCCAGTTCTGGCCCGCCCGGCCCATTCCGGACGACCTGGCTCCGCCGTATCACCCGAAGCGGGGACCACGAGTTCCGCACGGTATGCGGTCGGGCGGGTAGACCTTTGCATGCGGTGAAGTCGCACTGACCGCTAATCTCGACGAGCACCATCCAGAGACGCAGTCAGAGATCGCGATACGCGAGGCGGGGGCAGGCCAATGCTCGGGCACGGTGCACAGCGAGGCGGGCAGCGGGTCGTGCACGGCGTTGCGGTGGTCGCCGGCGGGGCGATCGCGGTGGCGGTGATCGCAGGGTGCGCCAGCAAGGACAGCGGGCTCGCGACGCGGTCGGACAAGTCCGCCGGCGGCGCGATTCAGTTCGCCGCTGCTCAGATCGTCGCGGCGAAGAGCGTGCACGTCCACGGGGCGGTCACCGGGACCACCTCCGGAACGGTCGACGGCTCACTCGTCTTCGCGCCGAAGCTGGAGGGCGACCTGACTCTGAAGGCCGACCAGTACGCGGACACGATGCCCACCCGCTTCCTCTACGACGGCACGACCTTCTACAGCTCGATACCGAAGGCCGACCACGCGACGTCCAAGGCCAAGCCGAACGCCTCATGGTTCTCGATCGACGTGGCCTCTGTGATGCCGAAGGACTCGCCGGTCCTGGCATTGCTGAAGTCCGATCCGGCGGCGCTGGTCAAGGAGTTGCTGGCGAAGGGCAAGTTCACCGAGGCCGGGACGGGCACCGCCGACGGCGTCGCCGCGACCCACTTCACCGGCGATCTGACCGGCGAAGCCAGCGGCCACGTCGACGTGTGGCTCAACGCCTCCGGCCTCCCGGTCGAGATCGTCGTCCAGACGCCCACGGACAAGCAGCCTCCTGCCCGCACCGAGCTGCACTTCAGTCAGTGGGGCGACAAGGTCGCCATCACCACCCCGCCCGCCGACCAAGTCCTCACCGACAAGGACGAGATCTCCTTCGCGATCTCCGGCCAGCAGTTCAAGATCCCCGGCGACCAGCCGGACGGTTCGACCTTCACGCAGGGCGGCCCCGTCCAGATCGGCCCGTCGAGCACCTCCACCGAGCCGATCTGCG
>Ga0207647_10003775_pt1 | contig 11329 bp, 10 predicted proteins | sample KBSCornC2_FD_184295 | JGI IMG/M metagenome (GOLD analysis project Ga0207647, IMG submission 184295) | Corn rhizosphere microbial communities from Kellogg Biological Station, Michigan, USA - C2 (SPAdes) (version 2) | ecosystem: Host-associated > Plants > Roots > Rhizosphere ...
GCCTGGACCGCCACGGCGCGCGGCGACGTCGCGATCCTGCGGCTTGCGGGCATCTACGGTCCCGGCCGCAACGCGCTGGTGACGCTGCGGGCCGGGACGGCCCGGCGCATCGTCAAGCCGGGACAGGTCTTCAACCGCATCCACGCCGACGACATCGCGAGCGCGATCATGGCCGCGGTGAAGCACAGTGACGGCGGCACCTGGAACGTCTGCGACGACGAGCCGGCGCCGCCGCAGGATGTGATCGCTTATGCGGCGAAGCTGATGGGCCTTGCGCCGCCGCCCGAAGAGCCGTTTGAAACCGCCGAGATGTCGGCGATGGCCCGCAGCTTCTATGCCAGCAGTGCCCGGGTCTCCAACGCGAAACTGAAGCACGAGCTCGGTGTCACGCTTGCTCATCCGACCTATCGGCATGGCCTGGATGCATTGTGGCGCACCGGGCAAGGGCGATAGGTTCCGGTTATCTCCGACGCGTCCCAGACATGCCCTGCCCGCGCTTGACTTCGCTCCGGTGCGATCGTGATCTACGCATTCAGCGAGCCACTGCATAACGAGCTCGCCCCTTGGGAGGATACAATGAAGAAGACGATCGCCATGATCGCGGCGGCGGCTGCCGTCATCACGTTCGGTGCGGCGCGCGCCGCACCGCTGCCCGAAGCCAACCCTGATGACGCCGGCTTCTCGAAGCAGGGTCTTGCGCGGCTCGACAGTTTCTTCGCGCGCGAGATTGCAGCCAAGCGTGTGCCGGGTGCAGTCGTCGCGGTGGCGCGGGACGGCAAGCTCGTGCACTACAAGGCCTACGGCATGCTCGATCCGGACAAGGGCACGCCGATGCCCGTTGACGCGATCTTCGCGCTGGCTTCGATGACCAAGCCGATGGCAGCGGTCGCCGGCTTGACGCTGATGGAGCAGGGCCGGCTGCCGCTCCAGGCCAGGCTGTCCGATTACTATCCCGGCTTTGCCGACATGAAGGTCGGCGTGCCCCAGTCCGACGGCTCGCTCAAGCTCGAGCCACAGGCCTCGCCGATCTTCATCCACGATCTCTACCGGCATACGTCCGGATTGATGTATGGCGGCCGCCCGGACTCATCGAGCCCGGTGGCGCGGCAATACCCTGACGGCGTCGCGCCGGCGATCGAAGGCGAAACCCACGCCTTCATCGAGCGCATGACAAAGCTGCCGCTGGCGCATCAGCCCTCGACCGAGTTCGAATACGGGTTTTCGATCGACGTGCTCGGCGCCGTCGTCGAGAAGGTGAGCGAGCAGCGGCTCGGCGACTATCTCGCCGCCAATGTGTGGCAGCCGCTCGGCATGAAGGACGCGACCTTCCACCCGACCGACGCGCAGCGCCCTCGCCTCGCCCGCCCGTTCGCCAACGATCCGCTGACGGGGAAGCCGCAAGCCATCAAGCTGCTGGACACGCCGACCAGGTTCGACTGCGGCGGCGCCTGTTCGTTCGCGACGGTCGGCGACTATATCCGCTTCGGGCAGATGCTGCTCAACGGTGGCGAGCTCGACGGCCAGCGCATCCTCGGCCCGAAGACCGTGCATCACATGACGACCAACCATCTCGGCCCCGAGATCAAGAACAACGTGGCGAACGTCGAGCCGCATCGCGCCGGTTTCGGCTTTGGCCTCGCGGTTGCGGTCCGCACCAGCGAAGGGCTGTCGTCGGTCCCCGGCAATCCCGGCGAGTTCACCTGGAACGGCGCGTTCGGGACGCAATTCTTCTGCGATCCCAACGAGCGGCTTGTCGTAGTGGTGGGAACGGCGGCGCCCGGTGAGCTCCGGAAATACTATCGCGAGCAGGTCCAGGACATCGTCTATGGCGCGATGGTGAAGTAGCGTCAGCGCACCTTGATAGAGAAAGGGCGGCCGATCGGCCGCCCTCTAGAATCCAGCGTCAGCTTAGGACGCCGTATTTCTTGAACCAGGCCTCGGCCTGCTTCCAGGCATCTTCCGCGGCGTCCTTGCGGTAGCTGCCGCGGTAGTCGGCATGGAAGCCGTGCGGCGCTTCGGGGTAGATCTTGAATTCAGCCGTCTTCTTGTTCTGCTCGAGCGCCGCCTTGAGCTGCTCGACCTGGGCGACGGGAATGCCGGTATCGGCGCCGCCATAGAGGCCGAGCACGGGTGCCCTCATCTCGGGTGCGAGCTGGAGCGGGCTCTTCGGCCACAGCGGGTTGGCGGGGTCGACCACCGTCCCATAGAAGGCGACACCCGCCTTGAGAGTACCGCCGTGAGCGGCATATTCCCAGACGGTGCGCCCGCCGCGGCAGAAGCCGATGATGCCGAGCTTGGCGGTTTCGCCGCCCTGCGATCCCGCCCACGCCACCGTCGCATCCAGATCGGACAGCAGCTCGGCGTCCGGCTTGACATTCACGACCGCCAGCAGGTCCTTGATGTCGGTGACCTTGGTCAGGTCGACGCCCTTGCGGAAGTAATAGTCGGGCGCGATTGCGAATGCGCCGAGCTTGGCCAGGCGCCGCGTCACGTCCTTGATGTATTCATGCAGGCCGAAGATCTCCATCGCCACGATGATCACCGGCGCCTTGGTGTTGCCGGCGGGGCGGGCGAAATAGGCGGGCATCTCCTCGGAGCCGACCTTGATCCTGGCGTCGCCGGCCTGGAGGCCGCTGGTGTCGGTCGTGATGATGTCGGCACGGACTGGACCTGCCGCGAGCGTGTAGCCGGCGGCGACGGCCACGGTGGCACTCATGAATCCGCGGCGCGAGACCGGGGCAACTTTCGTCAGCCCGACGACGTCGGATGTCATGGTCGTTTCGAAACTCATCAGTCTATCCTTCCTGCTGCCTGCAATGGTACCCCCGGGGGCGACGCATTCGCCAATAGTCGCCGGGGAAACGCAAATCACCAGCCTGCGAGCATGTAGTCTTCAGGCCTGCATGAGCCGGATCGAGATGATGCCGCGGGCCGGCGATCGTCCGCGCGCAAGGCCACGCGCAAGCTTTCCGGATTTGATCGTGTGCCCGATTTAACCGCGTGGCTGCGCTGCGGCGCAACATCCGTTAACCGAAAACGAGGGTTCTTCCGCCGCACCTCACGCGGTCAGAAGTTGCAGGCGCTCCGCCCCTTCGCGCAATTCGAAACGCTTCGCCGCAACAAATGGGCTCCATGGTGGCCGCAACGACACATCATGTTGCCCGGATGTCGCGCGCTATCGGAATCCCGCACGCGAGCCGCCGTCATTTGACTGAAATTTTCAGAAGAGTTGAGCCGTGCGGTTTACTCGAACTTTCTTTGTGACGCTCTAGTTCCACGGCCGGAAGTTCCATCTCCGGAAACGGAGAGACGTCTTCCAAGTGCGCCCCGCCGTCCGGCCCAAGGATCGCCCGAGAGTTTCATTCTCGTCCACCCAGATTGCGCTACCCGAAGGCTCAATTGAATAAAGCTTTATCCGACCTGGATGTGAAATGAATTTGGCTCGCGAATCGATTGAACTGTTGGAGCAGGTCGCACGAATCCTGTGGTTCGAAGGCACCAAGCACGGCTTGCGCGACCGCGAGTGGATGGCGCTGCGCTTCCTCTCCCGCGCCAACCGGTTCTCCCGCACGCCCTCGGCGCTCGCGAGCTACGTCGGCACCACGCGCGGCACCGCCTCGTTCATCATCGGTGAGCTCGAGCGGCTCGGCTATCTCGAGCGAAAGCGCTCGGCCAAGGACAAGCGGTCGGTGATGCTGAGCGTCACGCAGCAGGGCAAGAAGTTCCTGGCGCGCGACCCCGTCAGCGTTCTCGTCGAGGCGATTGCCGTTCTCGACGACGAGGCCAAGATCCGCTTCCGCGACGCGCTCCGCCACGTGCTGGACCAGTCGGACGCGGCCGAGCAGCGGCACCATACCGACATCTGCAAGCGCTGCATCTTCCTCCGGGAAGATCGCACCACGGCGGACGGCAAGACGACGGTCGAGTTCAGCTGCCGCCTGTTTCGCGCGCCGATCGCGGAGCCGGAGGTCGATCTGCTATGCACCAGCTTCGAGCATCACCGCCAATAGAAGGCGCCGTCGATCAGGGCGTTGCCTTGCGCGACGAATAGATCACGCCCCCGCTGGATTCGACCACCAGGCGCCCGTTCTCGTTCCGGATCTCCTCGATGCGGCCAAGGCCGGGCACCTGCTGCCCCAGCACGGCCTCGATGACGCCGTTCGGGCTTTGCAGGATCGCAATCCCCTCATAGGCCTGGCGCACCGACCAGCCCTTGACCACCTTCCGCGGCGCCGATGCGCGCTCGGAGGGAGGCACCGAGCCCGTGACCTCGGGCGCTGCGAGCGAAGCCATCATGGGCGCGGCCTGTGACGGCTGCGATTGCGCCAAAGTCGGCGCCGGAGCCTGGGCTTGCGCCTGGGCGAGCTTGTCGAGCTTCACCGTCGAGGACGAGCTCACCCGCTCGATGCGGTCCAGATTCTCCGCAAACCTGCCGAAGCGATCATTGGTCGCCTTGCTCGATTGATCGACCGCGGTGCGCAGGCCGTCGAGATTTTCGGACACGCCCGACACCTGCTTGCGCAACTGGGCGACGGTCTCGCGCAGATTCCTGATCTCCGTATTGGCCGCGACATTGTTCTGGGCGGGCTGCGTGGTGAGATAGGCGATCACGCCGGTGCAGGCGCAGACCACCAGGATCGCAGCGACCGCCAGTGTTGCGAGCGGCGCGACCCATGTCGGACGCGGCGGCGGCGGCTTGGCCACGATCACGGCCGGCTTCATCACGACCGGCGCAGGCTTGGGTATCGCCATCTTGTCGAGGCGCGCCTTGGCGCGAATGCGCTTCAGCCCCTCGAGCGCCTCTTTCGCCAACGCTTCGTCGCTCGCCGCAGCCGACGCACGCTTCGCGCTCGCGGCGGGCTTGGCCGTTTGCGTCGCGTTGTCCTTTGTATTGCCTGGCGCCGGAGCCGGCTTCGCCGCCGCGGAAACGTCAGCAGTCTCGTTGGGACGAGCTTTTCCATCGGACAACATGCAAGAATGCTCCGTTCGGTTCGATCTATCGAACGACGAATTTATTTGTCGAAGCTTGCCCGAAACGTGCGCATCGAAATCTTTTCATCGCGCCCGACGCGACGTCGCATGAGTCGAAAGCGTCACGCACGTGGCAAGAGTGCGACTCGAAAGACACACCCTCGCCAAGATTTCGCCAAGCTGGAGTCGCCTCGCCGTACATGAGTCGAATTGTCGCATGTGGAAAAGCGGTGGAGAGAGTCAATCCGGGGTTGAAAACCCCTCCATGCGCCTACCCCGCAGCAGCACCCAAAACAGCTGTGATTATACGGGCATGCGGAACTATAGAACCGTCACGGTGCAAAACTAGTTCGGAATCCAAATCAACTGATACGTTTGAATATATCAAGAAACAACTCGAAACAAACCAACAGCATCAAACACACATAGCAATCGCTTTGTTGCGCGCGCTTGATCGGAAATCGGCAATTGTTACGGTCCTACTCAAGTGATTCTCGCCAGTTGGCGAGGAGATCAGCAAAGTTCGGTAGCGTTCGGACGTGATAAGCAACTTGACGCAACTGTTCTAGGTCGCTGTCTCAATCCGCTCCGCGAGGTGATCCGCAAGACACCCGCCGGGCCTCACGCAGTAAGCGTTCAGTATCGAGTCGAAGTAACAGGCCCGCGGAAAACGCAGGCACTGAGTGCGTAGGGCTGCCCGCGAATATCGAAACCATAACAACGGTTCGCGGGATGGAAATATCGTCAAACAGCATGGTCGCCGAGCCGGGCATCACAACAACCCACCGGGCGCGACAAGTGCGAAACAGGGGCGAAAGACTGATGTATATTATCGTTGATGATCGCGAGAGCGTCGCGAACAGCTATGTTGGAGGGCTCGTTCGCGAAGGCGTATCGTCGATCGGCTTCTCCTCCGGAGAATTCTGGGACTGGCTGCAATCTGCGAGTGAATCCGACCTGGCAGCGGTCGACGCCTTCCTCCTCGGGGACTGCGACGCCCGCGGAAGCCTGCCGCGGGCGATGCGCAAGCGCTCCTCGGCGCCCATCATCGCCATGAGCGGCCAGAAGATGCTCAAGAGCACGCTGGAGCTGTTCGAATCGGGCGTTGACGACGTCGTGTACGTGCCGATTCACCTGCGCGAGATACTCGCCCGAACGGCCGCGATCGCGCGCCGCCGGGTGGGCGAGCTACCGAGACCCTGCGAGACCAGGATCCAGGTCTTCTTCAACGGACGCGACCCCGAGATCGCGGGCCACGCCCTCACCCTGCCCCGCCGCGAATTGCGCATTCTCGAATATATGGTCAGCAACCACGGCAAGTGGATCACCAAGACGCAGATCTTCAACGCGGTCTACGGCATCTTCGAGTCGACCTTCGACGAGAGCGTGATCGAGAGCCACGTCAGCAAACTGCGCAAGAAGCTCCGCGACCGCCTCGGCTTCGACGCGATCGTGGCCCGGCGCTACGTCGGATACCGCCTCAACATCCCCGCCGGCGAGACCGTCGACGTGCCGATGCAGGATCTCGACGAGGTCGGCATCCTCCTCAACAGGGCGCATGCCGTCCCGGCGGCCTATCCAGCCGGAAACTGACGCGGCAGAGCGCTGCCGCGGAAAACGACAACGGCCTCTGCGGAGCACCTTCGCAGAGGCCGTTGCACTTTCAGCGGCGGAGACGGCAGAACGCAGGCCTCGCGGCACGAGGCGCCGCCATACCGAAGCGCGACGAGATCAGGCCCGCTTTGGAATCCTGGTCGAGCATGGTCCTCCCGGAAAGCCGCTTCGCGCCTGTCCGGACCACGCTCTAGGGCTTTTGCTGGAATTCTTCTTTCGAAACGTAGTTGAAGTCCTCGACCAGGACGTCCTGGACGACGTCGGCCTGCATCCGCTGGTTGACGCGCTGCTTGATGCCCGTCGTGAGGATCGAGAGGTCGTAACGGGCGAGCTTCCTGAAATCGAGGCGATCGTCGGCATAGATCCTGCGGAAGGCCTCATCGACGACGAACGGCTCCGGCGGAACGTTGAGCTGGTGCATGGTCCGCGCCTCCACGGTGTAGACGAAGCGCGCGACGATGTAGCCCTGCACATTGCCGTTCTCGACCATGGGCACGCTCAGCGCCCGCGTCTTCTGGTATTGGAGGCCGTCGAGATATGCGTCCTTTGCCGGCAGCAGGCTGCCGTTTTCCTTCCAATAGGCCACGGCGTAGCTCGTGCCTGCCGTGAGGATGCAGACCCAGAGCCCGGCAAGCACGAGTCTGATCATTTTCCGTCCTGCGCTTCGCGACCGGTGTAGGTGCCGTCCGAATCGGCATCCTTGATCGCCTTGACGATGATGGTCGCGACCTCGCGCACCGCGTCGTAGTGCATTTCGAGGATGGAGCGATTCCGCTCGAGCTTCTCGCGCAACCGCTGGATCTCCTCGGTGATCTCAACCTCGCTGCCGAGATGCATCCGCGCCCGCATCAGGCGGACGAACTCGAGCATGCTCCGGCTCTTGCGGGCGCTGAAGTCGTCGAAATCGATCTTCTTGCCCGTAGCTAGCGCAACCGTCTCCTCCTCGACGATAGCCTCGAGCCGGCGAATCGCCGCCAGAAGGCCGCGCACCTCGTCCGCTCTCGCCGCCTCGGCGCCGTCGACCACCGCCTCGCCGCCGACGTTCGACAGCAGCACGGGCAACAGCGCATCGTCCGATGCTGCTTCAACCGTCATTGCCCCGGTGTCCACGACCGGCTGCTCCATCACCAGGGCTGCCGCGCCTTCTTGTGCCTGCATTGGAAATTCACCCCTCAACTTCTGTCACCCATTCCCGGATCATCATCCGGCCTTCCCCGTCACGTCCGGTCCCTCCGGATGCGCGCCGGCAAGCTGTCTCGCAATGCCGATGCCCTTGCCCTTCGCGAGCTGGTTGCCGAGCTGCTCCGCCAGCATCGACTTCCAGACGCTGCCGGCGGTCCCCTTGCCGAAGAGTTCCTCGGATTCCTTCGGCAGCATCGTCTCGACGAAGGTCTGGAGGATGAACGCCTCGAACTTCCGGTAGACGTCGCCGGACGCCGGCGCCTTGATCACCTGCACCGGGGCCCCGTTCACCGCCCCCGACTGCGCTTCGGAAACCTGCGCCGCGGGTTGACCGGCAGTAGCCGCCTCGGCCTTGCCGGCCTCCGCGTCCATCGTGGCGGCGAAATCGGCGTTCGACGATTTCAGCGCATCGAGCTTCGCGGTCGCCGCGCGTTGCGTCACGGGGTCGGCGGCCTCGAGAACGTCGAGGACGAGGTCGGGCGTCGCGGTCACGATCATGTCTTGTTCCGGCTGGCTGGCCGTGGCGTCCACTCGCGCACGGTGAGGCTTGTTCCCGTCATCTCCTCGAGCGAGCGCTTTTCCGCCTCGCGAAGCTTGTCCGCGAGCGCCGCCTTGGCGACTTCCTCGAGCTGTTTCACACGCCGGCTCTCCGCACGAACCTGGTCGAGCTGCCGCGAAGCCTGCTCCTTCACGGCGCGCGCACCGACGCTCGTCCTGTTGAGGCGCCGCGCGATCGACTCGCTCGACGATCCCGCCGGCGGCCTCCCCTCGTTCAGCGCCCCGACCAGCCATTCCTGCTCGTCCTGCAAGCTGCGCTCCTGCTGCCGCAAGTGTGCGAGCTGCCATTCGGACAGCCGGAGCTGGAGCTTCACGAGCGAGACCATCCGACCGAGCTTGTCTGCGCGCGACCTCATGATGGTCATTCCGCCAGCCAGGACGAGACGCCGAGCATGAATTGCGTCAAGAGCTCGTCGCTGGTGAGATAGAGCAGCAGGAAGCCGCCGAACAGCACGAAAGGCACGGAGATGAAGTAGACGGGAATCGCCGGCGTCAGCTTGTTGATCAGGCCGACCGCCAGGTTGACGATGACCGAATAGACGATGAAGGGGCTCGTGATCCGCAGTGTCAGCACGAACGCCTCCGACAGGCGGCCGACGAGCTGGTCGAGCGCCATGCTGCCGCCGAGCCTGTCGCCGGGATGCCAGACGTCGTAGGAGTTCATCAGCCCGCGCAGCACCTGCCAGTGCTGGTCGGTCATGAAGAACAGCGTGGTGACGGACGCCATGATCAGCGGCACCAGGGCCGGCGCCGGATCGGTGTCGGCGATCGGAGTGCCCGGGATGTTGCTCAGCCCGATCGCACTGGCCATCACGGTCGCCATGGTCTGAAGCGCGAGGAAGAACACGCGCCCGCCGAGGCCGATGACGCTGCCGACCAGGATCTCGGAGCCGATCAGGAGCGCCAGCGTCAGCGGCGCCGCGTTGTCCGTCAGAGGCTTCAGGACCGCGATCAGGATCGGCGTCAATGCAAACGTCGTGACGAGCGCGATGAACAGGCGGACCTGGGCCGGAACGTTGACGCTGGAATAGCCGGGCACGAACATCAGGCAGGCGCCGATTCGGCAGAACACGATGAACGTCACCAGCACGCTGTCGGCGAGGCTGCTGATCACGATATGGCTCCGAGCGCCCTGATCTCGGCGCTGCGCGCAACTTCCACATGCGACAGGACCGGCAGTGTCGGGAACACCCGCTCCAGGATCATCCGGACATAGGGTCGGGCTTCCGGGGTCACCGCCAGCACCACGCTGGTGCCGTTCTCGGTGAACTTGCGGATCGCGGCGCTGGCGTCCGTCGCGAACTGCTCGATCAGGCGCGGATCGGCGTCGAATTCGACGACGTCGCCCTTGGGGTCGCGCTTCAGGCTCTGGTGGAAGGCGAGATCCCAGCGATTGCCGAGGCGGACCACGTTGAGCACGCCGTTGTCGGAGAGGTCGCCGCAGATCTGCTGGGCAAGACGCGTGCGGACATGTTCTGCGACCTGTTCGGAGCGCCGCACATGGGGCGCGATCTCGGCGATCGCCTCCAGGATCAGATGGAGATTACGGATCGACACGCGCTCGGCCAGCAGGATCTTCAGGATCGACAGCAGGCCCGAATAGGAGATCTGTGACGGGCAGAGATCCTCGATCAGGCGCTTGTATTCGGGATCGAGCCGGTCGAGCAGCGCGCGCATGTCCTTGTAGGACAGGAGCTGGGCGAGGTTCGCCCTGATCACCTCGCTCAGATGCGTGAGCAGCACCGACAGATTGTCGACCGGCTTGCAGCCCTGCCGCCTGACTTCGTCGGTGAAGGCTTCCGTCACCCACAGCGCCTTCATGCCGAAGGCGGGTTCGATCACCTCCTCGCCGGGCACGTCGGGCTTGCCGTCCTTGTCGACCAGCACCAGCACCTCGCCGAGCCTGAGCTCGCCATGCGCGACGCGGGTGTCGTGGATCCGGATCTGGTATCCCTTGGGATCGATCGACAGATTGTCGGTGAGCTTGATCTCGGGAACGACGAAGCCGTACTGCTTGGCGAACTTCTTGCGGATCTTGGCCACGCGATGGGCAAGCTCGGTGCGCGAGCCCAGCAGATGGACCGAAAGGTGGCCGCCGAGCGCCAGCTCGATCTCCGCGGTCTTGAGCGATTCCTTGACGGATTCCTTGGCCTCGGCCTGGGTGCGTTCGTCGGCCTTGCGCGCGTCCTCTTTCCGCTCCCGCGCCGCCTGCCGCCTGGGCAGCGTGTAACCGACGAAGGCCATGACGCCGCCGAGCAGCACGAACGGCGCCATCGGCAGCCCCGGCATGAAGGCGAGCACGAACATCATCAATGCGGCGGCCGACACGGCGCGCGGATAGCCGCTGAGCTGCCGCAGCACGGCCTGCTCCGCCGAGCCCCTGGTGCCGCCCTTGGAGACCAGCAGGCCCGCCGACAGCGACACGATCAGCGCCGGCATCTGCGACACCAGACCGTCGCCGACGGAGAGCTTCGTATAGACGTCGGCGGCGCGCGACAGCGTCAGGCCGTGATGGGTGACGCCGATGATGATGCCGCCGAAGATGTTGATCGCGGTGATGATCAGGCCGGCGATGGCATCGCCGCGGACGAATTTCGACGCACCGTCCATGGCGCCGAAGAATGCGCTCTCCTCTTCGAGCTCGCGGCGCCGGCGCTGAGCTTCCTTGTCGTCGATCAGGCCCGCGGACAGGTCCGCGTCGATCGCCATCTGCTTGCCGGGAATGGCGTCCAGGGTGAAGCGGGCGCCGACTTCCGCGATACGGGTCGCGCCCTTGGTGATCACGACGAAATTCACCGTGACGAGGATCGCGAAGATGATCAGGCCGATGACGAAGTCGCCGCCCATGACGAATTTCGAGAAGCCGGCGACGACATGGCCCGCGGCCTGCTCGCCCTCGCCGCCGCGCGACAGGATCAGGCGGGTGGTCGCGACGTTCAACGCGAGGCGCAGGATCGTCGCGATCAGCAGCACGGTCGGGAAGGCGGAGAAATCGAGCGGTCGC
>Ga0207647_10003780_pt1 | contig 11320 bp, 9 predicted proteins | sample KBSCornC2_FD_184295 | JGI IMG/M metagenome (GOLD analysis project Ga0207647, IMG submission 184295) | Corn rhizosphere microbial communities from Kellogg Biological Station, Michigan, USA - C2 (SPAdes) (version 2) | ecosystem: Host-associated > Plants > Roots > Rhizosphere ...
CAGCAGCATGATTTCTCCTCGCGCTGAAGAACAACGCCGAAGGCGTTCGCTAATTTCAGCCCAGGGTTGGAGCAGGCGACAACCCTGGGATTACAAATAGGAATGACGACCAAACCCTGAAAAGGGTTCGCCGCAAGAGGAACCCTTTCAGAGTCTGTCGGTTTATAAATCGAGTCGCAACAATCTTCGTTAGCAACGCAGTCTTTCTCGAATGTGATTGCTAATGAAAAGTCAGGGACTCAATTTAAGAAGAGGCCCACTTTCCTTAGTTTCCGTCTTTGTTTCAAGCCATTTGCGTTGACTTCTGCGCTCTAAAAGCTTTCAGCAGGTTATGCGTCATACAAACCAACAACCATTCCGCTTCGACCTGCCTCAGCCCCCGCAGCAGAAACTGACGAAAGCCGCGCACATGCTTGAGCTGCGCAAAGACCGGTTCGACGATCACCTTTCGTCTGCTGAACACTTCCCGTCCGGCCTTGCTGGCCAGCTTGTGCCACATCCGTTCCTGCAGCGTGGCATCTGTGGGCAGCGTCGTGTGTTTCTCTCCATTGAGTGGCTTACGTTGATTTGGTGGTACATGCAGATCGACGGCTCGCACGGCCTCATGAGTTATGGCGGCTCTGCTGTAGTAGCCAGCATCGGCAGAGGCCTGCACCGGCAGACGGCCCAGATTTCGTTCCACCTCGCGCAACATCGGCACCAACTGTTCCTGGTCCACCCCAGCTTGCACTACTTTGGCGGCTACAATGATCTGCGCCTGCGCATCTACTCCGAGTTGAATGTTATAGGCCTGTTGGAAAGTCTTACTGGCATGGTCTTTCATGATGCGCGAGTCAGGATCGGTGAAGTTGCGTTTGCTCTTGGGCGCCGGCAGCGCCTGGCTCGGGTCTATTACTTTGCGCGCCGTGAATTTCTTGCCCTGCTTTTCTGCCTGCTCCTGTTTGCGCTTAGTTTCAGCGACTTTTTTCTCCGCAGCTTCACGTGCCTCGCGTTCCATATCGGCCTTCAATTCACGGATCCGGGCCAGCCGCGACTCGCGCTCACGCAACTCTGGCGGCAACTCGTCACCGCGTTTGCCTTTTCCATAAAGCGCATCTTCTTCATCGTCTATGCGCTGCGCCTCGGCCAGCAACCGCTCTACTTCGGCAGTCAATTTCGCTTCTGCGTCATTCATTGCGGCATAGCTCATGGTGCGCCACTTCGAAGCATTGGCCTTGATCTTGGTGCCATCGATAGCCACGTGGCCCAACTTCACCAAGCCCGCACGCTGACACAGTTCCAGGATCTGCACGAACAGTTTGGCCAGCTCCGACAAATGTCTTTTCCGGAACGCCGCAATGCTGTCGTGATCTGGTTGCTGATTACAGGTCAACACGCGAAACGCCACGTCATCGTGAGTGGCTTGCTCAAGCTTGCGCGACGACATTCTGCCAGTGCAGTACCCATAGACCAGCAACTTAACCATCAGCACCGGATGATAGGGAGGGCGGCCGCGTCCGTCCCCTGCTTCGTAGGCATTCAGAATCCCTGCCAGGTTCAGCGACTCAACTACGTCGCTGATGTAAAGCGCCAGATGATCGGCCGACAACCACTGGCGCAGATCCGGCGGCAACAGCAGTTGCTGATTCATATCGTAGGCACGAAAGGTTTTGCTCATGCCGGCAGTTTACTTATTCTTTGATCGCTGTCTATCGGTTTTTTCCGACAGACTCTGAAAGGGTTCGCCTTGAGAGGAACCCTTACAGGGTTTCAATTCATCGGGTAAAGTCCCAGGGTTCTCGCTGCGCTCGAACCCTGGGCTAAAATTAGCGAACGCCTTCGGCGTAATTTTAACTGGGCTGAAATTAGCGAACGCCTTCAGCGTGATTTTAAACTGATGCACGAACCGGAGCAGAAAAACTATTGACTTCGTGTCGCCCTTTGCAATAGGTTGCACTCGCTGAATCGTAGCTTCTCACGGGCCAACTCCTTGTTTGGCAATTCAAGGCTTAACAACTCCACGCATAGTCTCAGATAGGAAGCGATGACAGAGAATACGACACCAATGGAAAGCGCCTCGCGGCCCGACAATCCGCCACCAGGCCCCACGTCGGAAGTTCCCAAGAGCAGCGTACTGACGGACATCATCGATATCCCAACTCCCGATACACGCCCGCTCAAGTGTTACGCCTTCGATCCGAGCCACGGAAAATTCTTCGGGAATGAGATGACGCTCGGAGTCAAGTATGAAAAGCTTTTGCCCGGTCCCGTCGGCGAGCGCGTCGCAGTAGTCGATTACGACGGCGCAAACAAAAAATTCTACAAGCCCGTCGATCTCGACGATCCAAAACTCCTGATCTCATCAGGACTGAATCCTTCGGAATCAGATCCTCGTTTCCACCAGCAGATGGTTTACGCGGTAGCAATGGAGACGATCCAGAATTTTGAGGCAGCCCTCGGCCGCAGAATTCGCTGGCGACTCGACGAAAGAAAATACGACCGCGCCGGCAACCGGATCCCAACGGAGTACACCGGCGACATTCATCGCTTGAATCTTTATCCCCACGCGATGATTTCTGCCAACGCCGCTTATTCACCTTCGGCAAAAGGAATTCTGTTTGGCTATTTTCGCGCCAGTTCCGTAGATCCGGGCCGCAACCTGCCTGGACAGACGGTCTTCACCTGTCTCTCCCACGACATCATCGTCCATGAAATGACGCACGCTATCCTCGATGGTATTCGCACGTACTTCTCGGAACGGACGAGTGTTGACGTAGCAGCTTTTCACGAAGCGTTCGCTGATATCATCGCGCTGTTTCGACATTTCTCACACAAGGAAGCGTTGCTTGATACGATTCAAAAGACAGGTGGCAGGCTCTATCAATATCATCTCGAGCCGGATGCCCTGACTACTGATGGCAACCCGACGATCCAGGCTCAGAAGTTACAAGACAATCCACTGATTGGTTTGGCGCAGCAATTCGGCGAAGCACGCGGAACAGGAAGATCCTTACGTTCTGCTCTCAGTGAATTGCCCGATCCGGCGAAGATCAAGGATCCGAGTCTTGAACCACATGAACGAGGCGCGATTCTCGTGGCTGCAATCTTCGACGCGTACTTCACGGTTTACCTGCGTCAGACTTCCGATCTGTTTCGATTGTTCTGGGCCGGTGGCGGTGACGTAAATTCGCGCGAGATCTCCGGTCCAATGGCAAACCAGCTCGCCAAAGCAGCGAGTAAAACGGCCAATATACTTTTCAAGATCTGCGTGCGCGCCATCGACTACTCTCCCGTAGTAGACATCACTTTCGGCGATTACCTGCGCGCACTTATCACATCTGATCGTGACAATCATCCGGCCGATCCGTTGGGAGTTCGCGATGCGCTGATGCAGGCGTTTCGCTTGCGAGGGATTCTCCCGCAGGACGCCCAATATTTTTCAGAGGAATCACTAAGCTGGTCTCCCGTGCCGGACGGAAAATTGCCGGACGTTGAAGGTCTGACATTCGGTGATCCCAACGGGCTCACGGATCAAGAGAAGGATGATAACGGCAAGATCCTGCGGGAGTATGCGAAGACAAACGCTGAACAACTCGGGTTTGATCCGGCAGGAGAAGTCATTTCCGTTCCTTCTTTCCACCCGGCGTTTCGCGTCTTGCCCGACGGGAGTACGCGGCTGGACATGATCGTGGAAATGGCCCAGCGAGCTGAAATTCCTTATGACCCGGAGAATAAATTCCTCGGGACATTTCCGATGCGTGGCGGTTCGACGTTGCTGATCTCGAAACCTCCACGCCGAGACGGTAAATACGGACCGGGGAAGCTCCGCTATCTCATTCGCAAACGACTTACTGGTGATTACGGCAAGCGCCGGCAGAGCCGTCAACGCAGCTTCAATCTGCGTGAAGGACTGCTCGAGGGTGATGGCGACAAACGTTTCCACTTAGACTTCAACATGCTGCATTCGGGGTTCTGAGATGACAACACGAAAAGCAAAACCCACCAGCAAACGAGCTGCGAAGAAAACTAAAACTCCGGCGCCTGCCAAAGGACGTCGGGCCGCTTCAAAGAAAACTGGAAAGAAGCTCAGGGTGCGAATGTACCGCGTCGGATTTGGTGACTTTTTTCTTGTGACGGTGCCTACGTCCAAACATGGTGACCAGTACATATTGATCGATTGCGGCGTGTTCAAAGGCACTTCCGGAACCGGCGACATCGGTTCGATCGTCGAGTGCGTGCAGGATATGCACACGACGACGGGCGGTCACCTCGCGCTTGTAATCATGACCCACCGCCACGCCGATCACATTGCGGGTTTCAGCAAGGCGCCAATTTTCAAAGATTTTGAGGCGGGCATGGTGTGGATGCCTTACTGGGAGCAGTTTAACGACAAAGAAAAAGAGCCGGCCCATAAACTGCAACTTGACGCCATGGTGGCAAACCTCACCAGCGTCGCGCTGCAACTTCAGAAACCAAACGTCGACTCGAAAGAAGTGCTGGACAAGCTGGGCCAGGTCAGTGCAATTCAAACGGAGGATGAAAACTCAGCTCACAACCTGCTGGTTAATATTGACGATCTCGCGGCGCAGATGGCCATCCAGTTTCGTAGCCGAGAGGACGACGAGGGCAGGGAGGCACTGGCCCAACTCGGTAACGCAACCGGTATCGAAGATTTCAATGCTGCCGCAACCGATAAGAAGAAGAGAGGCGGCAATGCGGCAGCGCTCGATCTGCTAAAGAATCATCTTGGCAAGGACGGGAAGAACGTCCGTTATTACGCCGCCAATGACAAGCCGGAATTGCCTCCCGAACTTGACGAGCTCAAAGCAACGATTCTTGGACCACCACCGGAAAAGGCGAAAGCGTTTCTCGCGCTCATGGACCTCAAAAAAGGTGTGGGCCAATATCTTGATTCGACCACAGGCGATGACGGCAGGGTCAGCACGATTCAGCCGTTCCCCGATGAGTGGCTGGCAGTTGACCTGCAGAAAGAATATCGCCAGGAGGAGGCTAAATGGCCCATCGATTTCGAAGTTGTAAAGGGCGAGGTAGGCCAATCGCAGCCTGACATGCTGGTTGCCGCCGCCAGTAAAATCGAGAACTTCCTGAACAACCAGAGTCTGGTGGTCCTGTTTGAGTTCGGCGGCAAGAGGTTGCTTTTTGCCGGCGATGCGCAGGGTGGAAACTGGGAATACTGGCTCTACAAGACCGACGCGCCAACGAAGGATCCGACTGAGGCCGGCGAGATCATCGAGAAGAGCAAAGAGCTGCTGGAGACGATCGATTTTTATAAAGTCGGGCATCACGGCAGCACAAATGCGACGCCGATTCAGGCCGTCGAAGCGGCGATCGGGCGGCCGAAAAGCAGCCACGGTTTTGTCTCGATGTGTTCGACCGAATTTGGCGTGTATGGGAATGTGGACAAAAAGACCGAGGTGCCACGCAAGCCCTTGATGGATGTTTTGGAGAAAGATTCGTGGCTGATTCGCAGCGACGCAATCGAAATCACTATCACTGATCCGGAAACGAAGAAGGAGACGAAGATCGCATCGAGAGAGGGAGTGAGCCTTCCGGAACCGAAGGTCGGTACGATAAGTCAGTCCTCGCTCTATCTCGAATACTCGTTCTGAATCCACAGATTACGCAGATTATTCTGAATCTGTGTAATCTGTGGATGATGGTGGTAAAATCTCCAGACTGATGACGACGGCTGAGCCATTAACCGAAGAACAGGAAGTCTTTCTTAAACACATCCAGAAGAAGGGTCTGAAGCGTACGTCTCAGCGCGACCTCATTCTGGATGTTTTTTTACGCACCGAACAGCATCTTTCAAACGAAGATCTGTACCAGCTGGTCAAAAAAGAAGATCCGACCGTCGGACAAACGACTGTTTATCGCACCCTGAAACTGCTCACCGAAGCAGGACTGGCGCGTGAGGTTCGTTTTGGCGACGGGCGCGCGCACTACGAACACAATTACAAACATCAGCATCACGATCACATGATCTGTTCCGAGTGCGGCAAGATTATCGAGTTCTTTTCAGCCGAGCTCGAAGCGATTCAGGACGCCATGGCCGCCAAGCATGGATTTGAAATCAGGCAGCATTTGTTGCGTATGATCGGGGTGTGTTACGAGTGCCGGACGGCACAGGATGAGGCTGACAAATCCCTCACTGCCGGTTCTTAGTTTTGCAGAAGTCTCCCTCGGCTTTACACTAATCAAACAATCACATCGGTTTGGGAGGTTTTGGTATGAGTGTCTCGATTACGTTTGAGCCTTCAGGTATTAGTGGCGTTGTCGCGCAGGGAACTTATCTCATCGATGCAGCTCGCCGCATGGGCGCGCCGCTCGGAGCCGGCTGTACGGCAGGGAAGGGCGAGTGCCCGGACTGTGTTGTTTCGGTGAAAGCCGGGTCCGAATTGCTTTCGCCGCCAAGTCAGGTAGAAGAAAAGCAACTCGGGACCGAACAATTGGCCAATTTACTCCGTCTGGCCTGCCAGGTGAAGATCGAGAATCATGGAGACGTGGTCGTCATGGCTGCGGCGCGCCCGCAAGGTCGACCCGTTGACGACACTGAAGCCGAACTCTTGAAGAAGTTTGGCGGGTTGCCACTTGCCAAGAAAGTGGCGACGCTCGCTCAGTTTGAAGTCATTACGATGTCTGAAGCTTTCGACACGGCGATCGAGAAACCACTCGCGTTCGGTTCGAAAACGTTCGACAAGTTTATGAATCGCAAACGCGCGGCGCAGCAGGCACAAGAAGAATCGAAATAACGATGAGCAGGCCGGGCAGCGTGAATCACATAGTCGTCGCGGCGATTGTGTTGGCGATGCCGCTGCTGTTTGCTGCCTGCCCGAAAGACGACCCGCCGCCAAGGCCAGGCGCGAGAGCGTCAAGCGCTGGTTCGCGTCCCGCACTTTCGAACCCGAGCCTCGTGGCGGTGTTCAATGGTGAACGTGCGATGGACCACGTGCGCAAACAGATTGACTTTGGACCACGCCCGCCTGACACGCAGCAGCTCGCAAAGACTCGTGCTTACATCACGAACGAATTGAAGTCTTACGGATTGACTGTTTCACTCGACGAGTTCAACGCCACGACGCCGCAGGGCGAAAAGAAGATGGCGAACATCGTGGCTGAGGTTCCCGGCGAGACGAAGTCGTTGATTCTGATCACGAGCCATTACGATACTAAGTACTACAAAGACATGTATTTTGTCGGCGCAAACGATCCGGCCTCGTCGGTGGCAACGTTGCTCGAGATCGGTCGAGTTCTCGGAAGTCGCACAGAAAAACCGAAGGCGACATATCGCCTTGTGTTTTTCGATGGCGAAGAAGCTTTCTGCGAAGGCTGGTCTGACTGTGGCGACCAGGAGAATCCGGATAATACTTATGGCAGCCGGCACTATGTTTCGCAGTTGCGCGCAAAGAATGAGGTGGCTGATATGAAGGCCATGATCCTGCTCGACATGATGGGTTACAAGAATCTCGAATTGGGCCGCGACCCGATGAGCACGAGGTGGCTGCAGGACATCATCTGGAAAACGGGACGCGAGCTCGGATACGGAAAGGTTTTTGTCGATCGCGAAGAGGGTGTCGGTGGCGACGATCACGAGCCTTTTGTTGACGCCGGTGTTGCTTCAGTCGATCTGATCCAGCTCTCGTCGTATCCGCATTGGCACAAGGCTGACGACACGGCTGACAAGGTCTCGGCGCAAAGTATGAAGATCGTTGGTGAGACGATTCTCGCGAGCTTGCCGAAGATCGCTGAACGACCGGCGAAACAGGAGCCACAAAAAAGCTCAAAAGAGATACAGAGGTAGTGATGCTGAAATCACCTGAGATACTTGTTCCGATGGATTTTTCGCCTTGCTCGGTGAATGCGCTCAGAGTTGCAGTTGGGATGGCGTCGCCGGACGGGGATCTTACTTTGCTGCACGTCGTCGACGAGGATTTTGTGCGCGCGGCAGTTGCGGCAGGAATGGGGACTACCGAGGACATCCGAACGCGTCTGAAGGAGCAGGCGGAAGCGAGTTTCCCAAACGTACTTGAGGGAATCGATGTTGGACAGGTCGATATCGAAAAGATGATCGTCGTGGGCATTCCGTTTGTGGAGATTTTGAAGATTGCCCGTGATCTCGATCTGCCGATGATCGTGATGGGAATCCAGGGTCAATCGACTCCGGCGGAGGAATTGCTCTTTGGCTCAACCGCCGAGAAAGTCCTGCGTGGCACACGCGTGCCTGTGCTCTGCGTCCCGCTGTAATTTGAGAATTACGGTTGCAGCTTGGGCACAGTCAGTACCGCCCGCGGTAGCGGGTGGGTACGTCGTAGACGCGCTCGGACTCAACCTCCGACCCACCCGCTACCGCGGGCGGTACTGACTGTGCCCAAGTATGAGGCCCTTGCTGACGATAGTGACCCGGTCCAAGTATGACGCCTATGAAAAGAATCGCAGTTATTCCTGGTGATGGGATTGGTCCTGAGGTCGTGCGCGAGGCGGTGCGCGTGTTGCGACATCTGCAGCAGACAAAAGGGCTCGAGTTGCAGTTTGTCGACTTCGACTGGGGCGCCGAGAAGTTTCTGCGCGACGGAGTCACGCTGCCTCCAGGCGCGCTCGAGATGTTGACCGCGGAGTTTGACGCGATCCTTGCCGGCGCGTTCGGCGATCCGAGAGTTCCTTCGAACAAGCACGCCGAAGACATCTTGCTGGGAATGCGTCGCGGTCTCGATCTCTACATCAATCTCCGGCCAGTGCGTCTGCTCAATGACCGTCTGACGCCGTTGCTCAACCGCACAACCTCAGACATCGACTTCGTCGTCTTTCGCGAAAACACCGAAGGCGCTTACTGCGGCGCCGGCGGATTTCTAAAACACGGGACTGCCGACGAGATCGCGCTTCAGGACGAAGTCAACACGCGTCGTGGTGTCGAGCGTATCATCGTCGCCGCATTCGAGTACGCGCGCGCCAACGGACGCAAGCGAGTGACGATGGCTGACAAGTCAAACGTGCAGCGTTTCGGCGGCGATCTTTGGCAACGCGTTTTTAAGGAAGTCGCAGCCGGTTACACGGAGATCACTGCCAATCATCAATACGTCGACGCGATGGCGATGTACCTCGTGCTCGATCCGTCGCAGTACGACGTGATCGTCAGTAACAATCTCTTTGGCGACATTCTGACAGACCTCGGCGCTGCGATTCAGGGCGGACTCGGGCTGGCAGCGTCGGGCAACATTCATCCCGGAAAAGTGTCGCTGTTCGAGCCCGTGCACGGCAGTGCCCCACCAATCGCAGGCAAGGGAATCGCAAATCCGATTGGAGCTATTCTGACTTCGGCGATGATGCTAGAATATCTGGGCTTCCAAACTTTGAGTAATGAAATAGAAGTGGCTGTTCGCAGCGCGATCTCTGCCAACGAAACGACCAGAGATCTTGGCGGACAACTCTCTACGGAACAGGCGGGAGGCGCAATTATCGCAAGGCTGGGGCATTAGAAGTGGAGGATGTATGACGAGCACCGGGAAACTCACCACGAAAGCGATCGCATTCATTATCGTTGTAGCGATGCTCAACGCCGCGGGTTTTCCACCAGTGATCATCGTGCTCATAACCGGGGCGGTCCTCGTAGTTTGGCTGTGTGCGCGGCGTGCGCAGAGTCGTGAAATCGAACGCATTTTTGATTTCTACATTGCCGCGGAAGCGATCCTGCGCGAAGAAGAACGACGCTGGTACGGATTTGAAATCGCAGAAGTAATCGAGCACGGCGAGAGCCTGCTCGAGATCATGCCTGACCCGCCGCCGTTGAATTACTACGCGCTCGGCGCGTTGTACCAGCGCCTCGGCAATCACGAAGCAGCCGTCGAATATCTTTCGCGTCTGAGTGAAGACGGGCATAGTGACGAGACTCATCGCACGACGGCTTCGCCACAACTTCGTCGCTACGTGTCGATACTCAGAAGAATCGAGTATCAGCCGTCAACTGCGCCACAAACTCTCGCTGCGATCAGGAGTTTGGAGCGCGCGCGACAACGCCATGCGCTAAAAATGCTGTTGGATAGCCGCTTGGTAGTCGAAACGCAGAAGCGAGCAGTAAAGGAAGAGCCTCACGTGCCGGAAGTCGTGGAGACGCGAGATGAGATCAGCTTCAATCCTTCGTCGCCGTTGAGCGCGATCTCTGCGCCGCCGCCGATTTCGAAGGTCTTGCATGACGTTTACCAGGACGAAACGAGAGCCAATAACTAACGCGCTTGTTTGAATCTCTATCAGCCGAAATCATTGCCATCGGATCGGAGCTGCTTGCGCCCGATCGCACAGACACCAACAGTCTCTGGCTCACCGAACAACTGAATCGCATCGGCATCGAAGTAAAACTCAAGACGATCGTGGGCGACGACGATGCCCGCCTCGAAGAAACAATCAAAGATGCCGCGCGTCGTTCGAAAGTAGTGATTACTACCGGCGGGCTTGGTCCGACCGAAGACGACATCACGCGCAAGATCACCGCACGCGCACTCGGCCGGCGGCTGTTGCTCGACGAAGTCGTACTGGCAGAGATTCGACAGCGTTTTCAGAGTTTCGGAGTGATGATGCCGGAGCGCAACTCGCGCCAGGCGATGGTGATTGAAGACGCGGAGGTTCTGCCAAATCCGAACGGCACTGCGCCGGGTATGTTCCTCGATCATCACGGCACTGCGATTGTGTTGTTGCCTGGTCCGCCACGCGAGTTGAAGCCGATGTTTGAAAATCACGTGGCTTCGAAACTCGCGGGACGTGCCGGAAGTTTGCGTGTGGTGCGGCGTATGATGCGCGTCGCGGGCATGGGCGAGTCGGCGGTTGACGAAAAAATCGCGCCGGTTTATTCGCAGTACGACAATCCGGTTACGACGATTCTCTTCAACAAGAGCGAGATTGAGATTCATCTGACGGCGCGCGGGCGGACCGAGAAAGAGGCGAATGATTTGCTCGACCGGTTGTCCGGACAGATTGAAGAGCGGCTCGGCCATGCGGTGTTTTCATTTGGCGGCGAAACGATGGAAGAGGTCGTGGGTTTGAAACTCGCAGTCGGTGGTTACACGCTTTCGGTCGCTGAGAGTTGTACCGGCGGACTGCTCGCGCAGCGGATCACGTCGGTGGCCGGGTCGTCGAAGTATTTCATCGAGGGCGTTGTGACTTACGCAAACGATGCGAAGACGCGGGCTCTCGCTGTCGAACCGATATTGTTGCTCGAACATGGGGCGGTTAGCGGCCCGGTTGCGGAGGCGATGGCTGAAGGTATGCGTCGCCGGGCAGGGACTGATTTCGCGTTGTCGATCACGGGAATCGCGGGTCCTGACGGTGGGTC
>Ga0207647_10003782_pt1 | contig 11317 bp, 9 predicted proteins | sample KBSCornC2_FD_184295 | JGI IMG/M metagenome (GOLD analysis project Ga0207647, IMG submission 184295) | Corn rhizosphere microbial communities from Kellogg Biological Station, Michigan, USA - C2 (SPAdes) (version 2) | ecosystem: Host-associated > Plants > Roots > Rhizosphere ...
TCTCGCGCTTGTCGGTCCGCCACGCCTAACCGCCTGAGCGGGATGCGGCGTCAGGCGATGTGCTCGAAATGCCCCGACGCGACATCACTCGCGATCAGCTCGACGATCTTGTCCGCCACCATTTCAGGCGGCTTGACGCTGGCCGGATCCTCACCGGGGTAGGCCCGCTCGCGCATCGCGGTGCGGGTAGCGCCGGGGTCGAGCAGGGCGACGCGAATGGCGCTGATTCCCTCGACCTCCTCGCCATAGGCCTGGACCAGCGTCTCGAACGCCGCCTTGGACGCGCCGTACGCGCCCCAGAAGGCACGGGGCTGGCGGCCCACCTTCGATGTGATTCCGACCACGCGCGCGCGCGCCGATTTGCGCAGCGCCGCATCGAACGCGGCGATCAGCGCCTGTTGCGCGCTGACATTGAGCGTCATCACCTTGGCGAATTCCTTGGCGTCGATCGCCTGAACCGCCGATAGTGAGCCCAATGTCGCGGCGTTGAGGATGAGCATGTCGAGCGTTCCCCAGCGTTCCGCCACAGCGCTCGCCAGCCGGGCGATGCTGTCGGTCTCGATCAGATCGAGCGGCGCGATCGTCGCGGTCCCGCCGGCGGCGTGGATAGCTTCCTCGACCTGTTCCAGAGCGCCGGCGGTCCGCGCGGTCAGGATCACGTGCGCGCCTTCTGCGGCGAGTGCCGTGGCCGTGGCGGCGCCGATCCCACGGCTCGCGCCGGTCACCAGCGCAAGCTGGCCCTCAAATCTCTTTGTCATGACGCTTATTCCGCGGCTTCGGGGTGAAGAGCGAGTTGCTCGTCCATATGGGCGTCGCTGTAATCGGTCAGCACGGTCGGATAATCGCCGGTGAAACAGGCGTCGCAATATTTGGGGGCGGGGCCGTTACGTCCGGCTTCGCCCAGCGCCTTGTACAGGCCGTCGATCGACACGAACGCCAGGCTGTCGGCATGGATGAAGTCGGTCATGCCGGGGACCGAATAGCGTGACGCGAGCAATTTCTCACGCTCGGGCGTGTCGACGCCGTAGAAACAGGAATGCGTGGTCGGCGGCGAGGCGATGCGCATATGCACTTCGCGCGCGCCGGCCTCACGCATCATCTCGACGATCTTCAGGCTGGTGGTGCCGCGGACGATAGAATCGTCGACCAGGATGACCGACTTGTCCTTGATCAGCGCGCGATTGGCGTTGTGCTTGAGCTTGACGCCGAGGCGGCGGACTTCGGCGCCCGGCTGGATGAAGGTGCGGCCGACATAATGCGAGCGGATGATGCCCAGCTCGAACGGAATGCCCGATTGCTGGGCATAGCCGATCGCCGCGGGCACGCCCGAATCGGGCACGGGGATGACCAGATCGGCCTCGACCGGCGATTCGATCGCCAGCTGCGCGCCGATCGCCTTCCTGACCGAATAGACCGACTGGTCGCCGGCAATCGAATCGGGGCGCGAGAAATAGACCCATTCGAAGATGCACGGCCGTGGCGCGGTCTGGCCGAACGGGCGCAGCGAGCGCAGTTTGCCGTCCTCGATGATGATCAGCTCGCCCGGATCGACCGAGCGGACGAATTCCGCCCCGACCACGTCGAGTGCGACGGTTTCGGACGCGAAGATGATCGACTCGCCCAATTTGCCCATCACGAGCGGACGGATGCCAAGCGGATCGCGGCACGCCATCATCCCGGTCGGGGTCAGCACGATCAGCGAATAGGCGCCCTCGACCCGGCGCAACGCGTCGACGAACTTGTCGAGCGGATCGCGATACGAGCTGGTCGCGACCAGGTGGATGATGACTTCGGTATCGCTGGTCGACTGGAAGATCGCGCCGCGCTGGACGAGATCGTTGCGCAGCCGGAAAGCGTTGGAAATGTTGCCATTATGCGCAACCGCGAACCCGCCGGTGGCAAGCTCGGCATAAAGCGGCTGGACGTTCCTGAGCGAGGTTTCGCCGGTGGTCGAATAGCGGACATGGCCGCAGGCGGTCTGCCCGCGCAGCCCGCCCATGATCTCGTCCTTGTCGAAATTGCCCGCGACATGGCCCATCGCACGGTGGCTGTGGAAATGCTTGCCGTCCCAGCTGGTGATGCCGGCGGCTTCCTGCCCGCGATGCTGGAGCGCGTGGAGGCCGAGCGCGACGAGCGCGGCCGCGCCGTCCGCATCGGACACGCCGAAAATGCCGCACTCCTCGCGGAGCTTGTCGTCGTCGAAAGGATTCGTGGTCAGCATGGTGTCCGTACTCAGTGCGGACCCTAGGATCCGTGCTGCTGTGGCGCTCGGGCATATAGTGACGCCTGCCGGGTTTGTCGCGTATTTGTCATACGCCTTGTGCCGATTTTGTCGGATCGCGGCGCCGCGCTAGGGGAGGGGCATGACCGACTCGCGCGAAACCGGGCTGACGCTCGATCCGAAATGGGGTGCCGATGGGCTGATCACCGCCGTGGTCACCAATGGCGATTCGGGCGAGGTGCTGATGCTGGCGCATATGAACGCGGAGGCGCTGGCGGCAACGATCGAGAGTGGCGAAGCGGTGTTCTGGTCGCGCAGCCGCGGCGAATTGTGGCGCAAGGGCGCGACGTCGGGGAACGTGATGCGGGTGCGCGACGTCCGGATCGACTGCGATCAGGATGCGGTGTGGCTGATCGTCGATCCTGCGGGGCCCGCTTGTCATACCGGCGAGCGGTCGTGCTTTTATCGGCGGGTTACGAAGACTGGGCTGGAACGGGTTGACTGAGGTGAGGCCGGAACGAGCTTCTTTTCGCTCATGCCTCCCCGGCGTGATAACTCGCCACCGCGGAATGATCTTGGCCCTGTTGTCCCTCGCAGCCTGCCACGGCAGCCAGCCTGCTCCACAGGCAACCGCAACCCGGACCAGCCTCGAAGCCGCCGCGATCGAGGCCGGGATCATCGCCGATCCCGCCAATGCCGATCCCACCGGGCTCTACACGCGCGACCGCGACCGCATTTGCGTGGTGCCGAGCGCGACCGCGTTCCACATCGGTATCTATGTCGATTATGGCGACACTTATTATTGCAGCGGGCAGGGCGAGGCGACCCGCGTCGGCGAGACGTTGCATGTCGACCTCGCCAACGCTCCCGGCTGCAATTTCGACGCGAGGTTCGAGGGCGATCGCATCCTCTTCCCCGGCCGCTTGCCCGATGCCTGCCAGAAAGCGTGCTCCTCCCGCGCGTCGCTGACAGGTCTCAACGTCGTACGGATGAGCGATTCGCCATCCGAGGCGGGCGCCCTACGCGATGGCAGGGGCAGAATGCTCTGCGCGCCCGGCAAATGACCGCACGACCCCTTTGACGTTAACGTCAAGCGAGCGTAAAAAGGGTCATGCCCTGGGTCCCTTCTTATGCCCCGATCGAGCCGCTCCACGACCGGCACAGCTTTACCATTTCCGATCTGTCCGCCGAATTCGGCGTCACCGCTCGCGCGCTGCGTTTCTATGAGGATGAAGGGCTGATCTCGCCCGAACGGCGCGGCACCCAGCGCATCTATTCGCATCGCGACCGCGCCCGGCTGGCCTGGATCCTGCGCGGCAAGCGGGTCGGCTTTTCGCTGACCGAGATCCGCGAACTGATCGATCTGTACGATGTCGGCGACGGCCGCCGCACTCAGCGCGAGCGCACGATCGACCGCTGCAGGGACCGTGTTGGCCTGCTCCGCCAGCAAAAGCGCGACATCGACGCCGCCATCGCCGAACTCAACGATTTCATCGCATTGCTCGAGCAAGGCTCGCGCGCCGATCACCAGAAGGACTGACCATGCCGCAATACACGCCCCCGGTGCGCGATACGCGCTTCGTGCTCGATCACGTGCTCGGGATCGAGCGTTATGCCAATTTGCCTGGGTTTGAGAATGCGACCCCCGAAACGGTCGATGCCGTGCTCGAAGAAGGCGGTCGGTTCGTCGCCGAAGTACTGTTCCCGCTCAACCAGTCGGGCGATCTGGAGGGCTGTACGCGCCATGACGACGGCAGCGTGACGACGCCCAAGGGGTTCAAGGAAGCCTATCAGCAGTTCGTCGAATCGGGCTGGGGCACATTGTCGGCGCCGGCGGCGTTCGGCGGGCAGGAAATGCCGCATGTCGTCTCGACCGCGTTCCAGGAGTTCATGATCTCCTCGAACATGGCGTTCGCCATGTATCCGGGCCTGACCCATGGCGCGATCGCTGCCCTCCTGACGAAGGGAAGCCCCGAACAGCAGCAGAAATATCTGCCCAAGATGGTGTCGGGGGAGTGGGGCGCCACGATGAACCTGACCGAGCCGCAATGCGGTACCGACCTCGGGCTGATCCGGACCAAGGCGGAACCGCAGGCCGACGGATCCTATGCGATCACCGGGACAAAGATTTTCATTTCCGGTGGCGAGCACGATCTGACCAGCAACATCATCCATCTGGTGCTGGCCAAGACCCCGGGTGCCCCCGACAGCTCGAAAGGCATTTCCCTGTTCGTGGTGCCGAAGATCTTCGTCAACGAGGATGGCTCGCTCGGCGAGCGCAACGCGGTGAGCTGCGGATCGATTGAACACAAGATGGGCATTCACGGCAATTCGACCTGCGTGATGAATTATGACGGCGCCAAGGGCTGGCTGGTCGGCGAGGAAATGAAGGGCCTGGCGGCGATGTTCATCATGATGAACGCCGCCCGGCTGGGCGTTGGGTTGCAGGGCCTTGCCGTCGCTGAGACGGCCTATCAGAACGCCGTCCAATACGCGCACGACCGTCGTCAGGGCCGCGCGCTGACCGGTCCGGCTGAGCCCGGCGAAAAGGCCGATCCGTTGTTCGTCCATCCCGACGTGCGCCGCATGCTGATGGACGCCAAGGCGCTGACCGAGGGATTGCGCGCGCTCTGTCTATGGGGGGCGCTCCAGGTCGATCTCGAACATGCCGCGTCGAGCGAGGAGGAACGGCTGCTCGCCGCCGATCTGGTCGGGCTGCTGACCCCCGTGATCAAGGGCTATGGCACCGACAAGGGTTACGACATCGCGACCAACGCGCAGCAGATCTATGGCGGCCACGGCTATATCCGCGAATGGGGCATGGAGCAGTACGTCCGCGATGCCCGCATCTCGATGATCTACGAAGGCACCAATGGCGTGCAGGCGATGGATCTGGTCGGCCGCAAGCTCGCCGCCAATGGCGGCCGCGCGGTGCAGACATTGTTCAAGGTGGTCGGCGAGGAAGTCGCGGCGGCGAAGAGCGATCCGGCGACCGCCGATTTCGCCGCGCGGCTGGAAAAGGCCAATGGCGAATTGCAGGCCGCGACGATGTGGTTCCTGCAGAACGGTATGACCAACCCCAACAATGTCGGCGCGGGCGCACACAGCTACATGCATTTGATGGGCATCGTCGCGGTCGGGCTGATGTGGCTGCGGATGGCGGCAGCGGCGGCGAAGCTCAAGGCGGCGGGAGAAGGCGATGCCGCGTTCCTCGACGCCAAGCTGACCACCGCGCGCTACTACGCCGAGCGCATCATGCCTGACGCCGGCGCGCTGCGCCGCAAGATCGAAAGCGGGGCCGAAGCACTGATGGCTTTGCCGCCGGAGATGTTCGCCGCGGCTTGACTGGCCGCTCTGCGACGCGTCAGGCGGTTCGGTCCCATCGCAGCGTCAGCGCCGAATAGGGTGGGACCGTCGGCAGGGACGCACTGTTCGGCACGATCGGCTCGATCCGAATATGCACCTTGTCGTCGAGTGCAGGCGCCGACAGCAGGTGTCCGGAGCTCGGCGGGGTCGAGAGACCGAGCCTGTCCGCGAGCCGGATCGTCAGCGGTGTGCCGGACTTGTTGATGATCGCCAGCAGCCGCGTCCGGCCGTTGTCGGCTAGATAGGAAGTCGCATTTAGCGTTTCGGCGATCGGGCACACTCTGAGGCGAGTGCCGAGGAACGGCGCGAACGACGCCATGCCGTAATGTAATGGGCGCAGCACTTGGCCGGCGGGGCTCGACGCGATCGGTGTATAGAAACCTTCGCCGCCACCATGCAGATTGATGCCGAGATAGCCCGCGCTCGCGGTCTGTAGCGCGTAATCGAATCCCCACAATGCCGAGGCGAAGGCGTCGCTGACGCCTGCTTTGCCGCCGCCGAAACACGAATTGCCCTCGGTCATGCGGAACCGCATTCCTGTCCGCGTCGCGATCTCCTCCACCGCGGCCATCTCCTGCGCCAGCTTCTCATTGCCGTTCGCGAGCAGCTTTCGAGCGTCCATCCGCGGATCCGATGCGGGACCCATGCCGTAATAATGACCGCTGCAGAACAGCGCATCGCCACGCGCACGCTCGGCGAACCGCGCCAGCCAATCGAGATTGATCGCCACATCGGGGCCAGCGAAGGGCGCCTTCGGAACGCGTGCACGGATCGCCCGGACAAAGGACCGATACTCGTCCCAATAAAGGTCGAAGGAATAATCCTTGCCACGCAGCAGCGGATTGCCGGCCCAGAAATCAGCCTCGTTCCCGAGCTGGAAGCACAGTAGCCGCGGGCCGAGAATTCGATGGACATAGTCGGCTTCGTCGACGGCGCGCGCGATCGTGCCGGAGCCGAAATTTAGGCCGTAGATGCACCGCCAACCGGTCGCATCGAGAAAGCCGCGCAGCGACCGCAACGCCTCGGGCGTGATCGCTCCGGCGATGGGGTGTGTCAGCGGCGGATCGAGCAGCTTCCACTCCCAATTGCGTTGCGTGGCGATCGCGCTTTCCTCTTTCACGCTCCCGAAATCGGCGCCTGGCCGCCGCCATCGGCTATAGGCGCTGAGCGAACCGCCGAAGCGCAGCACGCCATGCGGCGCGATCCCGCGAAACGCCTCGATCAGCGGCTGATTGCGAGGTGAGAAGAAGGCGTGGTTGTAGAGTTGCGGCGTCTCGTAGCTCAGGCCCAGGAAATCTTCCGGAACCTTTACGCCCTCGGTTCCGGGCGCGCCGATGGTGATCGTCGACAGCGGCTCGGCCCACGCCCGGGCAGGGAGCGCTAACACTCCGGTCATCGCGATAAAGGATCGCCGATCGAATTTCGCCTGCAACGAGCTGTCCAATGTTCGGTGTCGGCCAGAGATAAGCCAATTGGCGGCCGACTTGTCTAGCGACCGTTTGCATTTCTTCCAGCTCCTCTCCCGCTTGCGGGAGAGGGGAATTCCCTAGCGTATTCGCTGCTCGACCAGAAGCGCGGTACGGAAATGCGGGCGCACCAGCAACAGCAGCCACGGCGAGGGCCGGTCGAGATAGGCGATCTCGCGGTAATCGGGATCGTGCGGGAACGGCGCCGAGCCGTCGAACATCGCGCTGCTGATCTGGCGGAAACGATATCCGCCCACGGTCGGCTGGGCTGTGGTCAGCTTGCCTGCCATACCCAGCCGCGCCAGCGGATAGGATGCCCGGCCGACGATGTGATCCTCCGCGCTATATTGTCCGGGATGCGCGGCCATATAGGGTACGACCAGCTTGGCTTGCCAGCCTTGGTCGGGCGCGACCGCGATGGTGACGCTACCGCCAAGCAACACTAGACCAAGCAAGATCGAGACGCGCCGTCGCAGCCTGGGGATCGCCAGCGCCGCGTCGAGATAGAGCGCGAAGCCGATCGTCGCGGCGGCTATCACGAACAAATAGTAACGCGGCTGGGGCCTGAGTGTGAACACCCAGGTCACGATCACATAGCTGGCCGCGGCGAACAGCAGCAGTGACAGGGTCGCTATCTTCGGCCGGGGGATTGCTCGATCGCGGAAGAATGGCAGCGTGCTCAGCGCCCATCCCAGGATGACGAAGCCGAACGCCGGATCGATCAGGAAATCGCCCAGCGGATTGATCGCCCAATGCAGGCGCGTCGGCCCAGCCGGGATCCACCGGCTGGCCAGATCGGGGTTGAGGAAGGGGCTGCCGGCATAGGTCTTGCCGATCATATGATCGCTGGCGATGAGGACGTGATGCTTGTCGACGTGCAGGCGATAGAGCGGGTCGCCAGTCATCGCCCATAACCAGCCATTGTCCACCAACAGCGGCAAAGCGAAGCCGAGGCCGAGCAAGAGATAGGCCCTGCGCGGCATTGCCGGATCCCGCAGGCACGCCCAGCCGTAGAAGAGCAGCACGAACGCCGCCGTCTCTCGCGTCAGCACCGCGCAGCCGAGCATCAGGCCCGAGAGCAGCGACCAACCTATACCGGCGCCACCGCTCGAGCGCCGGGCATTGAGGAATGCCCAGATCGACGTCGCGCTGAACGCGAGTTCGAGCATTTCGGGAAAGCAGCTGGTAGCCATTGCGTGGATCACGGGCGACAGGATGACCAGCACCAGCCAGAGCGCTGCTGCGCGACGCCCGCCCAGCCGCAGAATCGTCGCCACCGTCACACCGACGAACAAGGCGTAGAACAGGCGCGGCACCAGCAGCAGCGAGTCGATCGACGGTCCGAACAGGTGGAAGATGGCGGTGATCGACAGGATCAACGGGTGGCGCAAAGCCCAATGCGACGTGCCGATCTGTGGGCCGTGCGCATACCAGCCCAGCGCTATGTCGAGATATTGCTGGTCGTCGCTCGGACCGCCGGCGAACCCCGCCGGATGATAGAATAACGACAATTGGGCGAGGACGACGGAGAAAGCGATGAACAGGGCCGTGTGGCTTCGATCGGCTCGTACGTGCCGCACGCGCAACGACCCTATGTTCGACGTTAGATCATGCATTCCCAATGGGCCCTGACATAAGCAACTCGCGCCCACGGCGATGCCTGCTCCATCGCCGCGTCGTTCATGACGCCCCAAAAGGAATGACGTTGCAGATCGCGTCCAACATCATTCTCGCGATGAAATGACTGGAAAACGCCCGAGGTTCCAGGTGCGGAGCCGTCAGGGCCCGCGCAAATCGAACGGTTCGGACGGTTTCAGCCGTGCTCACCCATTGCCGCGCGAGGAGATCCCGACGCGCGGCGCAATGGCCGGCGCTGTTCGCGAGTGGATGACGGTTAGGGCCGCTCGGGAAGCGATGCGGTTGGGCGCGGTGCCGGCGTGGCGGCGGCCTTGGGCGCGGGAGCGGCATCGGCCGGTTTGCGGCGCACCCCATTGAGCCCGTCAGGCACGGTCGCCGCGGTCGGTTTCACCGAGAAGGTCATGGTCGACGGCGCCGCGCCAGGCTTGCCCGGTGTTGTGCCGGTCACCGGAGGCGGGGTGAGGGGGCGCGTGCCCGGCGCTGGCGTCGTCGTCTGCGGCAGGCCGAGCACCTGGAGCTTCATGCATTCGCCCTTGGACGTGCGCTTGAATTGCGCGCAGTTCCACAGCGCCTTTTCATAGCCGTGCGCCTTGTCGCGCAGATAGCTGAACGACATCGTCGCGATCTGCGCCTGGCCAAGCGGCAAATTGGCCGGGGTGTGCGCCTTGTCGGTCCAGGCCATCAGCTTGCAATAATCACGCGCACCGCATGCCTTGGTCGCCACCGCCGGGAAGGAATCGGCACCGGTGCGGGCATCGAGCGTGACGAGGAAGCTGTTGGGATCGATCGACAAGGGCGAGCCGGCAGCTTCGCCTACTGTCGGGGCGCCGTTGATCTCGGCGGGATTGACGTTGGCGACGTCGACCTCGCCGATATGCGCGCTCGACAAGCCGCCAAGAGCGGCGATGTTCGGCTCGGATCCCGAAACCCTCTTGAGGAAGGCGGCGGGCGTTCCCCACCAACCGGTCCAGCGGAAGAACAGATGTGTCTTTACCGCCGCGATCTTGTCGAGGCTCGCGCTCCAATAGGGCACGACCCAGTCGGTGTGGTAATGCGTCGCGTAGCCGACCTTGGCGTCGACCGAGCCGTTCAATGCTGCGATCGCCACGTCACGCGCGCGCTTCCAGGCTGCAGGGCTGGGCCGCCAGCGGGTCAGCGCACCGTCGCACGAAAAACTGAACTGACACCCGGTGCTGCGGTCCGACCCCTGGAACACCACGCCGCACACCGATTTGGGGAAGGCCGGATGGCGGACGCGATTGAGCACGACCTGTGCCACCGCTCGCTCACCGTCGGTATCGTCGCCCGCTTCGTAGAGTTGGGCAACGGCCAGACAGTCGATCGCGCGCAGCCGCGCATCGGTCGAGCCCGAAAAGATGAACGGACGGGCGGCGGGATTGGGCAGGGTCGAGAAGGGGACGTTGGCGTTGAAGGCCTTGGCGTCATTGGGATCGACCGACTGGAACTGGACGGGCTCGACCGGTGGCAATTCGGTCGGGGGGACGACACGCTGCGGCAGGACAGTCACGCCTTTCGGAACCGGGCGCACGTGGGGCATCAACGTGATGATCGCGACAGGAACCGCGACCAGCAGGATCGCCACCACACCCAGGATCAGGCGCAGCGCGAGCGAGGGGGAGCGGGTCGGCGAGTCGATCAAATTTCTACCTGTGGAGGAGGCGCGCACGCACCTGCGCGAAATCGCGCGCGCGGAAGCCCTTAGCGCAAAGCGTCCGCTGCCAAAACCCCGAAGGCCGGATTTGTTCCCTCGAAACGGGTCTTCCCTATGCCGGACTGCTCAGCTTTCGGGCAGGAAGTCGGGCACTGACAGATAGCGTTCGCCGGTATCGTAATTGAATCCAAGCACGCGCGTGCCGGCAGGAAGGTCGGGGAGTTTTTGCAGAATCGCTGCGAGCGTCGCGCCCGAACTGATCCCGACCAGCATGCCTTCCTCCCGCGCCGCGCGGCGCGCCATGTCCTTGGCGACCCCCGCGTCGACCTTGATCACGCCGTCAAGTGCCTGAGTGTGGAGATTGGCCGGAATGAAGCCCGCGCCGATGCCCTGGATCGGGTGCGGACCTGGCTGGCCGCCCGAAATGACCGGCGAGGCGTCGGGCTCGACCGCATAGACCTTCAGATTGGGCCAGCTCTTCTTCAACGTCTCAGCGACACCAGTGATATGCCCGCCCGTGCCTACGCCGGTGATCAGCACGTCGATCGGTGATTCGGCAAAGTCGTTGAGGATTTCCTGTGCGGTAGTGTGCACATGCACGTCGATGTTCGCAGGGTTTTCGAACTGCTGAGGCATCCATGAATTGGGCGTCTGCTCGATCAGCTCAAGCGCGCGCTCGATCGCACCCTTCATGCCCTTTTCGCGCGGCGTGAGGTCGAAGGTCGCGCCATAAGCGAGCATCAGGCGGCGGCGTTCGATCGACATCGATTCGGGCATCACCAGGACGATCTTGTAGCCTTTGACCGCGGCGACCATCGCCAGGCCGACACCGGTATTGCCGCTGGTCGGCTCGATGATCGTGCCGCCGGGCTTGAGCTTGCCGTCGCGCTCGGCCGCCTCGACCATGCTGAGGGCGATGCGGTCCTTGATCGACCCGCCGGGGTTGGAGCGCTC
>Ga0207647_10003783_pt1 | contig 11316 bp, 9 predicted proteins | sample KBSCornC2_FD_184295 | JGI IMG/M metagenome (GOLD analysis project Ga0207647, IMG submission 184295) | Corn rhizosphere microbial communities from Kellogg Biological Station, Michigan, USA - C2 (SPAdes) (version 2) | ecosystem: Host-associated > Plants > Roots > Rhizosphere ...
CTCGATGGCCGGCGCGCGCATCACCGCGCTGCGGACGGCGACCAAGTCGCTGCTCGACTATCTCGAGGCGGTCAAGTCGCCGACGCGTCAGGTGCGCGCAGCACTTGTGCCGTTCGTCACCGCGGTCAATGTCGACGGCCCCGAATTCGACCCGTCCTGGATCGACATGGACGGCAAATCGCCTAGCAACGGCATCAATTTCCCCGTCATCGACGGCAAGCGGCCTAACCACATGGCGCTGTTCAGGCAGCTCGGCCAGAAGGGCGGCTGGAACAATACGGGCTGGAAGGGCTGCGTCGAGGCGCGACCGGGAACCTTGAACATCGCCGACACCGCGCCCGATCCGGCGAAGCCCGAGACGCTGTTCGTGCCGTATTTCGCGCCGGACGACCCGGACGTCGCCAAGAAGCCGTCGGCCTCCTACGGCAATTCGTCGACCGGCTACAACAATTCCTATCTCGACGACACGATCGACAACAGCAAGCTTAACCAGAACATTCTGGGCATCGATCTCAGTGGCCTCGTGACCGGCCTGCTCAACGCGCTGCTCAGCGCGGACTTGAAGGTCATCGGAAAATATGTCGCCTCGACCACGAAGATTATCACCGAGACCGGCAATACGATCACCATCGGCCCGAACCGTTCCTGCCCGACGCCGATCGTGCCGCTGTCCGCCGATTTCAATCAGCTGCGCACCGCTGCCGCCCGGATGAGCGAATGGAACGGCTCCGGCACCAACGTGTCGGAAGGGCTGGCCTGGGGTCAGCGGGTGCTGTCGCCGCAGCCGCCCTATACCGACGCCTCGCCTTACAAGACCGCCGGCGTCACCAAGGTTGTGATGCTTTTGACCGACGGCGAGAACGTCGTCTACGGCGCCTCCAACACGCCGCAGAAATCGGACTACACATCCTACGGTTATCTCGCCAGCGGCCGTTTCGGCTCGAGCAATCAGGCTGCGGCTGCGCGCAACGTCGACGGCTGGACCAAGGATGTCTGCACCCAGCTGAAGAGCCAGGGCGTGCAGATCTACACCATGGTGCTGCAGGCCGACACGGCGGCCAATCGCTCGCTCTACAGCGCCTGCGCTTCCGATCCGAGCGACTATTACCCCGTCGAGGACCCGGCCAAGCTGCCCAACGTCTTCCAGTCCATCGCCAACAAGTTCTCCAGGCTGCAGCTCACCAACTGACGGGGTTGGTTCGGCGGCATGGGAACGGTCGCGGCGGAATGATTGCGCCACGACCGCTGCTGTAACGATCAAACGCCCATGGTAGGAACATTAGTCCTCCCTAGAAGTTCTCCCAGAGAGATCCCGCACTCTGGGTGGAATGATGGCTGAGTTGGTATTCGCTTTCGCATATTATTCAGGGCTGACCAACCACGACATGTTAGGCGCCGTCGTCTCTTTAATGGCAGGCCTGCTCCTTTATAATGTGATGCGTGAGGATCGGCCGAACCGATAGGCCGATTGCGCCGACCACGTTTTAGTCGGAACCAAAGCGCAGCTGGCAATCTACATAGGCAATACGACGGCGATGACGGTCAGGGCCTCTCCCTCTGCGCGGCGTCGCGTGGGCCGCCTCAAGGATCGGCAGCTGACAGTCGGCTACTCTTTGCTCCGCTTTGGCCGCTCAATCATGACTTGCGCTTCACTCGGGATTCGGCTTGTTCTGGCCAATCGGCGCTACCGTCCCGCCCATCTCAGCTCGTATGCGCGACCAGCTTGTCCACCGTCTCGGGGAAGAAGTCGGGCGCCGAGTGCCGCTTGCCGAACATCATGTCGTATTGGATGAGCCGGAAATCGTTGATCTTCGGATCGATCTGCTTCTGCCTCGCCCAGTCCGGCGTCGCTTCGCCCGCTGGCGACAGGAGCAGGTTGCGGTCGACCACCCGGTAGTGCTCGCGCAGCGCGCCGAGGAAGCCGGTATAGTAGGGGTGGGTGATGCCTGCCGTGGTCAGGATATGGTAGGGCAGGAAGGCCGGGCTCACCGAGCCCAGGTTCTGCACCGGACCGGAACGGTTCGACCAGATGATCAGCGGCGTGTCGTGGTGCTCGAGCGCGGCGTCCGCCGGCTCCTTGCGCGGCGCCACATTGTCCTTGAGGAAGCCGGTCTCGACATAGACGGGTCCGAGCGGCGGCAGGTGGTCGCCGAAGAAGGCGATGACGGTCGGCCGCTGGCGGGCCTTCGCCCAGTCGATCAGCCGCTGCAGGCCGTGGTCGGCATCGGCCGAGCCCTCGGCATAGGAAAGCAGCGATTCCCGCGCCCAGGAACTGATCGGCGCGTCGACCGAATGCGTCGGATTATAGTAGCGGTAGGGCTCGTAGGGGCCGTGGTTCTGCAGGCTGACGGCGAACAGGAACACCGGATCGTCACTGGCGTCGGCCTCGCGGATGATCTCATCGGTCATCGCCGCGTCGGAAGCCAGCGGTCCGCGCTTTTCCATCGGCGGCAGCGTCTCTTCGGAGCGGAAGTCGTTGAAGCCGAAATCGGCATAGACGGCGCCGCGGTTCCAGAACCAGTTGGTGCCGGGATGGATGGCGCGCGCCCGGTAGCCCTCGCTCTTCAGGAAGGTCGCCAGCGACGGGGTCGGGGTGCGCACATATTGCTGGTAGGGGATCGAGCCGGCCGGCAGGAAGGCGTTGGAAAAGCCGGTCAGCGCTTCGAACTCGATATTGGCGGTCATGCCGCCGAATTCGGGAGAGAACATCGAGCCGGAGCGCAACGCCCTGACCGTCGGGATCGGGTCGGGCTTGATGGTGACGCCGGGCAGCTGCGTCGGATCCCAGAAGGACTCGCTCATCACCACCACGATGTCCGGCTTCTCGTGCGGCACCGAAGCGGCGACGTCGGGGCGCTGGATCGCGGCCATCGCCTTTTCGGAGTAGCCGGGCGGCGCCGAGACATGCGCCATCGGCACGTTCATCGCGAAGGCCAGCGCAAAGCCGTTGGAGGCGTAGTTTTCCTTCTGGTCCCACATGATCGGGATGATCTGCAGCCGGTCGCGTGTCCACGAGAAGGTGGCGTAGTCCATGATCGAGACGAAGAAGGCGAGCAGCGGCACGGCAAGCGCCAGCCGCGCCAGGCGGCCCTTGCGGCTGAGGATCGGCACCCGCCGGCGCCAGGTCCGCCAGCCATAGACGAGCAGCGTCAGGCCGCCGACGATGCCGGCCGCCAGCATGACGGCTGTCCACGGGCGCTCGCGCACCAGAAGCGGCATCAGCGACACGATCTGGCGGGCGAACAGGAAATCGGTCGGATAGAGGGGGTCGCCGAGATAGTGCGATTTCTGGCGGCCGACAAAGGCCAGCGCCAGCGTCAGCGGCGCCACGATCATCAGGCTCTGGTGGCTGCGCCCGATTATGGCGTCCAGCCCGACCAGCACCAGGGCGAAGACGATGATGGTGGTCCAGCCCGGCTTGAAGGGTTGCAGGAAGAAATCGACCGTGCCGAAGAAATCGCCGCGTACGATCAACTCGATCGCGAATACGAGCAAGGCTGAGGCAAGAAGCGTCGACAGGCCGTAGCGTACGGTCGGCCAGGCTCGTCCGGGCAGATAGCCGGTGGACGGATCGTCTTCCAAAAATTGCGGCGCGGGCTTGGCCGCGCCTTTCCTGATCCTTGCCACTTTGCTTCCCCGGCCCCTTGTTACGCGTCTTCCACTCGCGTCACGCCACTGTCATCGAAATGTCACGCAAAGCTAGCGCCTGTGGCGGAAATAAGAAGAGCCAGCAAACTAAACGTGAGCGGTTTTCATCAGGAGTGATCGCCAAAAAGCCTTTCGGAACAGGGAGTCAGTCGGATTTTCCGGCTGAAATGCGGGCCGAAGAGACGCCTGCGGGCTTGACTTGGCTGTCCGCCTTGCGCCAGAGGCAGACAAAACCAGCCTCTGGAGAGACTTCAAATGGCCGTCGCATTCACCTTTCCGGGACAGGGCAGCCAGGCCGTCGGCATGGGCAAGGACCTCGCCGATCAATTCCCCGAAGCGCGCCGCGTCTTCGACGAAGTGGACGCCGCGCTCGGCGAAAAACTGTCGAAACTCATCTGGGAAGGCCCGGAAGAGACGCTGACGCTGACCGCCAACGCCCAGCCGGCGCTGATGGCGGTGTCGCTGGCGGCGATGCGGGCGCTCGAAGCGCGCGGCTTCTCGCTGAAGGATAAGGTGGCCTATGTCGCCGGCCATTCGCTGGGCGAATATTCCGCGCTTGCGGCGGCCGGCTTCGTTTCGGTCGGCGACGCGGCGCGGCTGCTTCGGACCCGCGGCAACGCCATGCAGGCGGCGGTGCCGGCCGGCGAGGGCGCCATGGCCGCCATCATCGGGCTGGAGCAGGCCGATGTCGAAGCCGCTTGCGCGGAAGCGGCCAAGGGCTCCGTATGCCAGGTCGCCAACGACAATGGCGGCGGCCAGCTGGTGATTTCCGGCGCCAAGCCGGCGGTCGAGCTGGCGGCGAAGCTGTGCACCGAAAAAGGCGCCAAGCGGGCGCTTATGCTGCAGGTTTCCGCTCCGTTCCACTCGGCGCTGATGGCGCCGGCCGCCGATATCATGCGCGAGGCGCTGGCCGGTGTCGCGAAACAGGCGCCCGTGGTTCCCATCGTCTCGAACGTCACCGTGACCCCGACCAGCGACCCGGACGAGATCGCGCGGCGCCTGGTCGAGCAGGTGGTTGCCCGCGTGCGCTGGCGCGAGACGGTGGAATGGTTCGGCGCCAATGGCGTTGCGAGCCTCTACGAAGTCGGCGCCGGCAAGGTGCTGTCAGGCCTGGCGCGCCGCATCAACCGCGACATCGCCACCGGCGCCATCGGCACGGCGGCGGAAGTCGAGGCTGCACTGGCAGCACTGGGATGAGGCCCCCGTTTCGTCATTCCAGGGCGGAGCAAGGAGCGAAGCGACGCAGCGCAGACCCTGGAATCCATGCCGTGGCTTGGAAGTGCCGCCGCGGTGTAGAATTCTGCTCCGTTGCATCCTTCGGCCAATGTCACGGCGTGGATCCTCGGATCTACGCGTCCGCTTCGCTCCCGCTCCGCCCGTGGATGACGACGGCAAGGAGGCCTTCGCTAATCTCCTACGCTTGTCTAGCGTGACTTGGACGATATGACGTATACGGAACGCGACTGCTTGCAGGCGTCTGGAAAATGAGGTTGCAAAAATGTTCGAACTGACCGGCCGCAAGGCGCTCGTCACTGGCGCAACGGGGGGCATCGGCGAAGCGATCGCCAGGGTGCTGCACAGCCAGGGCGCGATCGTCGGCCTGCACGGCACCCGTGTCGAGAAGCTGGAGGCCTTGGCGGGCGAATTGGGCGACCGCGTAAAACTGTTTCCGGCGGACCTGACGAACCGCGACGCGGTCAAGGCGCTCGGCCAGAAAGCGGAGGCCGATCTCGAGGGCGTCGACATCCTGGTCAACAACGCCGGCATCACCAAGGACGGCCTGTTCGTGCGCATGTCGGACGCCGACTGGGACACCGTGATCGAGGTGAACCTGACCGCCGTGTTCCGGCTCACCCGCGAGCTGACCCATCCGATGATGCGCCGCCGCCATGGCCGCATCATCAACATCACCTCGGTGGTCGGCGTCACCGGCAATCCCGGCCAGACCAATTACTGCGCCTCCAAGGCAGGCATGATCGGCTTTTCCAAGTCGCTGGCGCAGGAGATCGCCACCCGCAACATCACCGTCAACTGCGTCGCCCCGGGCTTCATCGAATCGGCGATGACCGACAAGCTCAACGACAAGCAGAAAGAGACGATCATGGCCGCGATCCCGACGCGGCGCATGGGCACCAGCGTTGAAGTGGCGTCCGCTGTCGCCTATCTCGCCTCCAACGAGGCGGCCTATGTCACCGGCCAGACCATTCACGTCAACGGCGGCATGGCAATGATCTGAGGCAGGGCGGGCGCCTGTGAAAACAGCCATTTCGGCTTGGACGCTCGCCATTTTTCGTGTAATGCGGCCCGCAACCCGGCGGTTCGGGCAAAAACCGGTCGTGTGGCGTTGCGTTGCCCGCAAGACCATCTTTCAGCTTGATTAGCGGCATTCTGCCCGCTAACGAAGATAGACAACTTAAGACGAGGATTGCCCCAAATGAGTGACACCGCAGAGCGCGTCAAGAAGATCGTCATCGAGCATCTCGGCGTCGACGCCGACAAGGTGACGGAGCAGGCGAGCTTCATCGACGATCTGGGCGCGGACAGCCTCGACACGGTCGAACTCGTCATGGCGTTCGAAGAAGAGTTCGGCGTCGAAATTCCTGACGATGCGGCCGAGACCATCCTCACCGTCGGCGACGCCGTGAAGTATATCGACAAGGCCTCGGCCTGAGTTCTTTCGCAGGCATTACCGGGGAGGACCTGCGATGAGGCGAGTCGTCGTCACGGGCCTTGGCCTGCTTTCGCCGTTTGGCATGGGCGTCGAGCATAGCTGGCGGGAATTGCTCTCCGGCCGCAGCGCCTGCCGGCGCGTCACCGAATTCGAGGTGGACGATCTTGCCTGCAAGATCGCCCACATTATCCCGCGCGGCGACGGCTCGAATGGCACCTTCAATCCGGAGGCCGTGCTCGAGCCGAAGGAACTGCGCAAGATCGGCGAGTTCATCCTCTACGGTATCGCGGCCGCCGACGAGGCGCTGGCCGATTCCGGCTGGAAGCCTCAGACGCATGAGGACCAGTGCGCCACCGGCGTGCTGATCGGCTCCGGCATCGGCGGCATCGACGGCATCGCCGAGAACGCGATGATCCTGAAGGAACGCGGCCCGCGCCGCATCAGCCCCTTCTTCATCCCTGGACAGATCATCAACCTGGTCTCGGGCCAGGTCTCGATCCGCCACGGCCTGAAAGGCCCGAACCATGCTGTGGTCACCGCCTGCTCGACCGGCGCGCACGCCATTGGCGACGCCGCCCGGCTGATCATGTGGGGCGATGCCGATGTGATGCTGGCCGGCGGCGCCGAGGCGCCGGTCACCCGGCTGTCGATTGCTGGCTTCGCCGCCTGCCGCGCGCTCTCCACCGAGCGCAATGACAGCCCCGAAACAGCTTCGCGTCCCTATGACCGCGACCGCGACGGCTTCGTCATGGGCGAGGGCGCGGGGGTCGTCGTTCTGGAAGAGCTGGAGCACGCCAAGGCGCGCGGTGCCAAGATTTATGCCGAGGTCACCGGCTACGGCCTGACCGGCGATGCCCACCATATCACCGCGCCGGCCGAAGATGGCGATGGCGCCTTCCGCTGCATGACGGCGGCGCTGAACCGGGCGAAGCTCTCGCCGGCCGACATCGACTACATCAACGCGCACGGCACCTCGACCATGGCCGACACGATCGAGCTCGGCGCGGTCGAGCGGCTTGTCGGCAATGCCGCCTCGAAGATCTCGATGTCGTCGACCAAGTCGTCGATCGGCCATCTGCTGGGCGCCGCGGGTGCCGCGGAAGCGATCTTCTCGATCCTCGCCATCCGCGACAATGTCGCGCCCGCCACAATCAATCTCGACAATCCGGAACGCGAGACGGCGATCGATCTCGTGCCGAACAAGCCGCGCCAGCGCCAGATCGATGTCGCTCTGTCGAATTCCTTCGGCTTCGGCGGCACCAACGCCTCGCTCGTGTTCCAGCGTTATAATGGCTGAAAGGCCAACCGGAGCAATCCCGGGAAGGGGGCGCAGCGCTCTTTCGCCCGGGATCGCTCAGACAACCAGCCGGCAGTCCCGCCATCTGCCGTCATTTTTGCCAAATTCTCCCCTAGCTTGTAGTCAGGGGATTCGTTGCAAGATCAGACGGTAGGGCGCGCCCATGAGCACAAATCCGGGGAACCCAAATCCTGGGAGCACAAATCCGGGCGACGACGGGGATTTCGGACGGCAGGGCACAAAGGGGCCGATCATGCCGAAAACGGCGGCCGAGGCGTTGCGCCCGGAAGCCGGCACGCCACCGCCGTCGAAGCGCTCGCGCGCCTCGCGCAGCCAGTTCGTCGTGTTCCTGAATTTCTTCCTCTCCATGGTTATCCTTGCCGTGCTCGCCTCGGGCGCCGCGCTCTATTTCGGCATGCAGGCTTTCGTCGAGCCCGGCCCGTCCGCCAACGGCGACACCTTCATGATCAAGCCGAACACCGGCGTGCAGGAGATCGCCGACCAGCTGGAACGCCGCAACCTGATCAGCGATGCCCGCGTCTTCCGGCTCGGCGTGCGCGCCACGGGCAATGAATCGGCGCTGAAGGCTGGCGAATACGCCATCAAGCCGCGCGCCTCGATGCGCGACATCATGGAGCTCTTCAGGAGCGGCAAGTCGGTGATGTACTCGCTCACCATTCCGGAGGGGCTGACGGTCGAGCAGGCGCTGCAGCGCGTCGCCGATCAGGAGGCGCTCACCGGCGAAATGCCGCCGTCCCTGCCGCCGGAGGGTACCATTGCCACCGACACGCTGCGCTTCACCCGCGGCGCCACCAGGCAGCAGATGGTCGATAAGCTGATCGCCGATCAAAAGAAGCTGGTCGACGACGTCTGGTCGCACCGCGCGCCCGACCTGCCGATCGCCAACATCGACGACTTCGTCACGCTCGCCTCGATCGTCGAGAAGGAAACGGGCAGGAGCGACGAGCGCTCGCGCGTGGCCGCGGTGTTCCTCAACCGCCTGGCCAAGGGTATGCGGCTGCAGTCGGACCCGACCATCATCTACGGCCTGTTCGGCGGCAAGGGAAAGCCAGCGGACCGGCCGATCTACCAGTCGGACCTCGACAAGCAGACGCCCTACAACACCTACATGATCAAGGGCCTGCCGCCGACGCCGATCGCCAATCCGGGCCGCGCGGCGCTCGAAGCGGTCGCCAATCCGTCGAAGACCGACGACCTCTATTTCGTCGCCGACGGCAATGGCGGCCATGTCTTTGCCGCGACGCTGGAAGAGCACAACCAGAACGTCGCCCGCTACCGGACGCTGCAGAAGAAGCAGGCCGATGCCGCCGCCAAGGCCTCCGGCCAGACGACAGCGCCGGCCGCTCCCGATGGCGACGCCGGCAGCGGTGACGCCGGGGCCGATGGCGGCAGCGGCGAGAACGGCGACGCCGCGCAATAGGCGCAATGCACGTCGCCCAAAAGTGCGTAGCGGTTTTGGGAAAACGACATGCATCGAATCTAAATTGCACGTCGCCCAAAAGTGCGTGGCGGTTTTGGGAAAACGACATGCATCGAACGGAGACTTGAAGCGCGCCGCCTGAATCCGTTCTGGCGCGATGCGCTTCTTAAGCTTGCCGCACGCGTCCTTTGACGCGAGGCCGTATTCATGTTTTGAGGGGGCGCCGGCCGATCGTCCGGCGATTTCTGGGGCGCGCAGCGTTGGGCCACGCATGCCTTGGCTGCGATAGGGGGACGACAGGGCAATGAGCCTGCAAAGCATGACCGGTTTTGCGCGGTCCGCCGCCGAAAGCGATGGCACCTCGATCGCCTGGGAGGCGAAATCAGTGAACGGCAAGAGCGCCGAGGTGAGGCTGAGGTTGCCGCAGGGTTTCGACCGGCTGGAGACGGCCGTCCGGCAGACCGTTCAGAAGCGTTTCGCGCGCGGCAATTTCCAGGCGACGCTGACCGTCGGCCGCGCCGCCGCAAAGCAAATCCAGCCGGTGGTCAACGAGGCGTTCCTCAAGGACCTGGCAGGGCTGGCCAAGCGTTTGCAGGAGCAGTTCGGCACCGAGCCCGCCACCGCCGACGGCCTGCTCTCCCTGCGCGGTGTGCTCGACATTCCCGAGGCCGTCGAGACGGAGGAGGAGCGGGCCACTCTCGATGCCGCGATCCTGTCGGCGCTCGAGATAGCGCTCACCGGGCTGGAGCAGGCGCGCCGCAGCGAGGGCGCGGCGCTGGGCACGCTGCTTGCGGGCCATGTCGACACCATCGAGGCGCTGACGCTGAAGGCCGAAGCCGACCCCTCGCGCGAGCCCGCGGCAATCCGCGAGCGCATCGCCGAGCAGGTGCGCCTCTTGATGGATGCCTCGGCCAATCTCGATGCCGTCCGGCTGCACCAGGAAGCGGCCTTCCTCGCCACCAAGGCCGACATCCGCGAGGAGATCGACCGGCTGAAGACACATGTCGCTTCGGCGCGGGCGCTGCTCAAAAGCGGCGGCGCCGTTGGTCGCAAGCTCGATTTTCTCGCGCAGGAATTCAATCGCGAATCGAATACCTTATGCTCCAAATCGAACGCTGCCGCGGTTACCGCGATCGGGCTGGAGCTCAAGGCGGTGGTCGACCAGTTTCGCGAACAGGTCCAGAATCTGGAGTGACGGGATGGTTGCCAAGGAGCCGACGGCCGCCAGGGATCTGGGGTCCCGCATCCGCCGCCGCGGATTGATGCTGGTGCTGTCGTCGCCGTCGGGCGCCGGCAAGTCGACGATCGCGCGCAATCTTCTGGAAAGCGATGGAAGTCTCGAGCTTTCGGTCTCCGTCACGACGAGGCCGCGCCGCGGCTCGGAGATCGAGGGCGTCCACTATCACTTCCGCACCATGCGCGAGTTCGAGCGGCTGCGCGATTCCGACGCGCTGCTCGAATGGGCCGAAGTGCACGGCAATTGCTATGCGACACCGCGCGAGCCGGCGGAAATCGCGCTGGCCGAAGGTCGCGACATGCTGTTCGATATCGACTGGCAGGGCGCCCAGCAGCTCAAGGAGAAGATGCGCGCCGACATCGTCTCGATCTTCATCCTGCCGCCGTCGATGAAGGAATTGAAGGCGCGCCTGAAGCGCCGCGCCGAGGACCAGGAATCGGTCATCGAGACGAGGCTGAAGAACGCTCGTCTCGAGATCGAGCATTGGAAGGAGTACGACTTCGTCATCGTCAACGACGATCTCGACCGAGCCTTCGCCGAAGTCCGCGCCATCGTCACGGCGGAGCGGCTTCGCCGCGACCGACGGCCGGGGCTGTTCGATTTCATTTCGGGACTGTTGGACGAGAAGACGACTTAATCCCGGTCGCTCATTTAAGGCTTGCCGATCTCCAGGATGAGCTCCGCCAAGGGCATCTCGTCACCCGCAAAGCTTTCGATCATCGCGTCCAGGACTGGTGGCTGGGCTGCTCTTCATCGAGGTCATACTGTCACGTGCGGCGATTTCCGGGCGATCGCATGGTTCTTCACAGCCCAACCCCATCGACCAGGATGAGGTTGCGGCTGAGCGCGACATCGCGGACCTCCAGTGCCGCCGCATACTCGTCGGAGCGATACCAGCGGCGCGCGGTCTCGATGTCGGGAAATTCGACGACGATCAGCGGTCCAGGTTTCCAATGGCCCTCCAGCGTCTCCACATCGCCGCCACGAACGAGATAGCGCCCGCCATGGGTCGCTATGGAAGC
>Ga0207647_10003792_pt1 | contig 11296 bp, 15 predicted proteins | sample KBSCornC2_FD_184295 | JGI IMG/M metagenome (GOLD analysis project Ga0207647, IMG submission 184295) | Corn rhizosphere microbial communities from Kellogg Biological Station, Michigan, USA - C2 (SPAdes) (version 2) | ecosystem: Host-associated > Plants > Roots > Rhizosphere ...
GCGCGAAGTGGAAGAGCAGGCGCGCCATCATGAGCAGCTCCAGCAGGAGCAACTCCGCGTTGCGGCCGAGCTGCGCGCCTCGCTCGCCAGCCTTGTCGATCAGTTGCTGCAATCGGCCAATGCGCTCGAGCGCAGCGCGGACGAAACGCTGGCGATAATCGCCGAGCAGCAATGCTCAGCCGATGCTGTCCGCGCGCGTTCCCAGGATGCGAGCGTTGCGGTCCAGGCAATCTCGGTGACGCTTGATCAGCTTACCGCGTCGATCGGTGAGGTGGGCACGGTAGCGGAGCGCGCCCAGGACGCAGCGCAACAGGTCAGCAAGCGCTCGGCAGCGGCAGTCGCGACCAGCGGCAACCTGCTCGACAAGATTCGCATGATCGGCGAATCGGCGGAGCTTATCGGGCGCATCAGCGGGCAGACCAATTTGCTGGCGCTCAATGCCACCATCGAAGCGGCGCGTGCCGGCGACGCCGGAACGGGTTTTGCCGTGGTGGCGAGCGAGGTGAAGGCGCTCGCCCGCCGCGCCGGCCATGCCACCGAGACCATACAGAATTGCGTATCAGGCATCATCGGCGCCGCCGACCAGACCGTCGATCTGGTGGGTTCGGTCGACAGCATCATGGCGTCGCTGCTCGGCGCGGTGACGAGCTCGGTCGACAGCGTGCATGAACAGCATCGCGCGGTGGAGACGATTCAGCAGAATTCGAGCGGCGTCGCCAAGGATGCCCGGACCGTCAATCAGGCGATCGAGTCGATTTCTTCCTCGCTGGCAAGCGTGGCGGAGACTGCGCGTGCCACGCGCGAGATCGGGCTGGCGGTACGGGCCAATGTAGAGCGTCTCGATGGCCGCTTCACGGATCTGGTGAATCAGCTCGAGGCAGCCTGAACTTGGGTGGTCGGCTGCTGAGCCGGCCCGACTCCAAAATGGCGTTCCAGCGCGATGCGCCCCGAGGGCGTAATCGCGATCGTGCGGCTGCTTTCCACGCGTCTCACCCATTCCCGTTTCAGGAATGTGCGAAACAAGGCGGCGCCCACCCTGCCGGCAAGGTGATGACGCCGCTCGCTCCAATCGAGACAGGGCCGGCAAAAGACCGTGCTGCCGATGTCCGCGCGGGGCGGAAGCTCAACCCCGATCTGGTTCAATAGGTTGTGCCCGGCCGGTGTAAGGGCCGCGCCCTCGCTGGATAACAGGATCTGCCCGCGCGCGACCATCGCATCGGCCATCGCCACGGCGACCTCGCCGGCCAGGTGATCATAGCAGATTCGCGCATATCGCATCGCCGCGTCGCGCGGGCCCGTGCGCGGCGGCGGAGGCGCGGCCGCGACCATCATCGTTTCCAGCATCGCCCCGATCGCGGGGGAGGCGAGGCGGTAATAACGGTGACGTCCCTGCCGTTCGAGGGCGAGCAACCCTGCCTCGAGCATTCGCACGAGATGACCGCTCGCGGTCTGGGCAGTCACCCCGGCGGCGCGTGCGAGTTCTCCCGCGGTCAGCGCGCGTCCATCCATCAGCGTCACCAGCATCGCGGTACGCGCCGGTTCGCCGACCAGGGCCGCGGTTTCGGACAGTCGGGATATGCTCAGCATGCCATTACCTCACGCTTATCCTAGCCCGTCACGTGCCGCCCATGGTTCGGCCACGGCCGAAGCCTCGCGGGGGATGAACGATCTATGCCCGCCGCGGGAAGGGAGACCAAGCATGATCACCTGCTTCATCCGCTACGAAATTGACCCTCACAAGGTCGATGCGTTCGAACATTATGCCCTTAACTGGGGGCAGGCGATCCCGCGCTGTGGCGCCGATCTGGTGGGCTATTTCGCACCGCATGAAGGATCCGCCACGACCGCCTATGGCGTCTATCATATTCAGGATCTCGCGGCGTACGAAGCCTATCGCAGCCGGCTGAGAGACGATCCGCTGGGCCGCGAAAACTACGCCTTCAGCCAACGCGAACGGTTCATTCGGCGCGAGGACCGCCTTTTTCTGCGTAACGTCTCCGCCCCGCACGCGCCGCTCGCGAAATCGTGACGGCTCAGCGCGTCATCAGCGCGCCGAGCTGCCGACGGATATAGGCCTTGGCCTCCTCGGTAAGATGGCCGCGAATGCCGCTTTTGTCGGGTGGCAGATTGCGGACGCCATCCTTGCCGAAGACCATCTGCGCGAACATCGGCGCCCAGGCGTCGCGCTGTTCGTCGGGCAGGCCGGAGAAAGCGAGGAAGGCATGAACCAGCGCGTCGACCGGCTTCAGGCCGGGTTGCGCGGGGGTGGCCTCGTTCCACCAATAATTGGCCAGCAGGTTGAAATCGTCGAGAGAGCGGACGTGATGCCACCACATATAGGGGATGTAGATGGCGTCGCCGGGGGCGAGATCGGCGACTTGCGCCGTTTCCAGCGCGCTGTCGAAACCGGGAAAGCGCGCAAAATCGGGATTGTCGAAATCGATCAGGCTGACGGGTGTGCCCGCAGGGGTGAACTCGAACGGGCCGAGGTGGAGATTGGCGACCTGATCGGGCGGGAACAAGGTGAAGCGCCGCCGTCCCGCCACTACCACCGCGATGTTCGAGAACATGTCGTGATGCGCGCTCACGATCACACGATTGCCTATCCATAGACGGGGTGAGACGGATCGGCCGATCAGATCCATCCGGTTCTCGTCGAGGAATCCGCGAACGGTGGTTCGCGCTTCCACTGCCTGCGCGGCGAAGCTTGAGGGGTCGGTCTGTTCCGCCGCGGCCAGCAGGGCATCCGTCAGGCTGCTGATGGTGGCCGGTCGCCGCTCGAAATTGAAACCCGTCATGTCTGCGTTGTAGAAGAAGCGGCCCTTTATCTCGGCCGGGCCGGCGAGCATCTCGAAGCCGGCGCCGGTGTCGCGCTCCTTCAGATAAGCGGCGATGCCCTGTGCCGTGGCCCCGGCCTGGACGGCCGGCCAGTCTGTCGCCACGCCGCGGAGGATCGCGGGCTGCGACGTCGCCATGATATCCTCGCGGAATTGGCGCGCATGGACTCCGTGATATTCGCGTATGTGCACCACGTTCCTCCCAAGCCATCCTTATCGTCGACAATGGATCGGATGCCAGTCCGCCGATTGGGCGAGCCAAAACTTCGTGCTATTCCTGCCGCATAAGGGCACCCCGCAGGGCGTGCTCAGGCTTCGGGATGAAAGTCAGCTCGCGTCTCCCCAATAAGGGCTGGCAGCGCCGCAGTTTTGGCCGCTGCCGACCAACGACCGAACAGGAATGCGTCATGACCACACGTACCGAAACCGACAGCTTCGGAGCGATCGAAGTTCCGGCGGACGCCTATTGGGGCGCGCAGACGCAGCGATCGATCGAGAATTTCCCCTTCGGCGAGCGCGAGCGGATGCCGATCGGTATCGTTCACGCGCTGGCGATCGTGAAAGAGGCGGCGGCACGGATAAATCGCCGGCATGGGTTGGATCCCAAGATTGCCGACGCCATCGAGCAGGCTGCGGCCGCGATCGTCGCGGGCCGGTACGACGATCAATTCCCGCTCGTCATCTGGCAGACGGGGTCGGGTACCCAATCCAATATGAACGTCAACGAAGTGATCGCCGGGATCGCCAACGAAATGCTGACCGGCAAGCGCGGCGGCAAGTCGCCCGTTCACCCCAATGACGACGTCAATATGAGCCAATCGTCCAACGACAGCTTCCCGACCGCGCTCCACATCGCCGCGGCGCGTGCGGTCAACGATCGGCTTTTCCCGATGCTGGACGCGTTGCTCGCCGCGTTGCAGACGAAAGCGCGGGCATGGGACGACATCGTCAAGATCGGCCGCACGCATTTGCAGGACGCGACGCCGCTCACGTTGGGCGACGAATTTTCGGGCTATGCGGCGCAAATTGCGCGCAGCCGCCGCGCAATCGAACCAGCCATCGATGACGGCATGTACCAGCTCGCCCAGGGCGGCACGGCGGTTGGCACCGGGCTGAACGCACCCAAAGGTTTTGGCGAGGAAATCGCGGCGGAGATCGCGGCGATCACCGGCCTGCCTTTCGTCAGCGCGCCCAACAAGTTCGAGGCGCTCGCGTCGCATGATGCGCTGGTCCAGCTTTCGGGCGGCCTCAACACGCTGGCCGTCGCCCTATCCAAGATCGCCAACGATATTCGCCTACTGGGCTCCGGCCCGCGCTGCGGCCTGGGCGAACTCCAGCTTCCCGAGAATGAGCCTGGCAGCTCGATCATGCCGGGCAAGGTCAACCCGACCCAATGCGAGATGATGACGATGGTTGCGGCGCAGGTGATGGGCAACCATGTCGCGGTCACCGTCGGGGGGCTGCAGGGCCATATGGAACTCAACGTCTTTAAACCCCTGATCGGTGCCGCGACGCTGCGTTCAATCGATCTGCTTGCAACCGCGATGGAGAGCTTTCGCGAACGGGCGCTGGACGGCCTTGAACCCGATCGCGAACGCATTGGCGCGCTGCTCGACCGTTCGCTCATGCTCGTGACGGCGCTCGCGCCCGAGATCGGCTATGACAATGCCGCGCGGATCGCCAAGCATGCGCATCATAATGGGCTGACGCTGAAGGAAGCGGCGCTGGAGCTAGGCCTGATCGACGGCGAGACCTTCGATCGCGTCGTGCGCCCGGAAAAAATGCTGGGCCGCTGATCGCCCCGGTCGATCAGACTGACGCAGATTCATCGCGACACCGGGCGGCGGAGATCGGCTAGCTTTCGTGTTGGAAAGGAGCCGCCCATGGCCTCGATAGCCAACAGCCGCATGCTCCGCGCGGTCGCTCTGCCGATCCTGATGGCCGCGCTCAGCCTGTTCTGGGTCGCGCTGGTCCTGCTAGTCGCGCGACTGGATTAGGCCTCGCCCGGCTCGAATCGCGGATCCGAAAGGGGAGGCGTGCCCGCTTCCTCTTCCTTGGGCCGGTTGGCGTAGAGCAAGGCGGCCACCAAGGCCGCCGAACCGATACCGATTGCCGCGCCCGCCGTTGCGGCGGCCACCACCTGCTGCTTGCGCTTGCCGCCCTTGCGGGCCGAACCATTCGCCTTCGCCTTGCCGCCGCTTTTGTGCGTGTCAGCCATGCGTATCTCCTTTGCTTCGACCAGCTTAGCGTGGCCGACCGGCCGGGTGAAGCGCTGATGCGGCCAATTGCCGGAACAAGCGCATGCCGCCGCGCGCTTGTTCCCGCGAAGCAAATCCGAAAGGGAGATCGACCGATGATTGGCAAGATCCTGGGCGCACTGATCGGCGCCGAAGTGGAGAAGCGGCGGCAGGAAAGCGGGCTCAAGGGCGCAGTGCTGGGCGCTGCCGCGGTCGGGCTCGCCAAGCGTCTTGGGCCGGCCGCATTGCTGCTCGGCGGTGCCTATGCCGCCAAGAAACTTTATGATCGCCGGCGCGATTTCCAGTCGCCGGCGGCCGTCGGCACCGCCTGAGGAAGCGGCGCGCCGGTTTTCAACCTGCCTGCCATTGCCGGATCGCCTCGACCGGCCAGAGCAACATCACGATGTTGAGCGTGAGGTTGTCGCGGATGATCGCCAATGTCAGCAACTCCATCGCAATCGCGAGCAGGATCGTAAGCCAGACGGGGAGCCGGCGCGCGAGCCCGAAGCCGATCATCATGCAACCGATATCGGACAGCGAGTTGAGGACGCTGTCCCCGACATAGCCGAGCGCCATCGTCGCGGTGCGATAGCGATCGATCACCATCGGCGAATTCTCGATCAGCTCCCAGGCGGCTTCTACCGCGATCGCTATCAGCAGACGGAAGCGAACCGGCAGAGGGCGCAGCAGCAGCCATCCGGCGCCATAGAAAAGAAAACCGTGAATGATGTGGCTGGGGCTATACCAGTCGAACAGGTGCTGGCTGTTCCCGGAATCGATCGCACCGTGCCACAGCGCGATATGACCGCAGGTGCAAATGGGCGGCCGACCCATGGTCAGGAGCGTTGCGGCGGTCGCAGTCAGCACGAGGAGTATAGCGACTGCGGTTGATGCGATGCCGAAGCGAGGAGAGGCGGTTTGCATGTTCGGCTACGTTGACCTTCGGCGTCGGGAAAGCCAATAGCGGCCATGCCTAACTCCAGCATCGAACATCGCGGTCTCCTCTTCGTCCTCTCGTCTCCGTCGGGCGCGGGCAAATCCACGATCGCGCGCATGTTGCTTGCCGAGGATAAGGAGATCGACATGTCGATCTCCGTCACGACGCGGCCGATGCGTCCCGGCGAAGTGGACGGGCGCGATTACCACTTCGTCGATGTGCCGACCTTCAAGGAGATGGTCGCGAGGGGCGAGCTGATGGAATGGGCGCACGTTTTCGACCATCGCTACGGCACGCCCAAGGCGCCGGTCGAGGATGTGCTGGCCAAGGGCCACGACGTTCTGTTCGATATCGACTGGCAGGGGGCGCAACAGCTCTATCAACAGGCCGGGCAGGACGTGGTGCGCGTCTTCATCCTGCCGCCGTCGGTCGATGAATTGGAGCGCCGTCTGCGCGCGCGCGCGACCGATGAGGAATCGGTCGTCGACGCGCGCATGGCGCGCGCCAATTCGGAGATCAGCCACTGGGACGGCTATGACTATGTCCTGATCAACGACGACGTGCAGACCTGTTTCGCGCAGGTCCTGACGATCCTCAATGCAGAGCGGCTGCGGCGCTCACGCCAGACCGGCCTGATCGGTTTCGTGCGCAGGTTGATGACGGCGAAGGAAGTCTAGTTTAGACTGCGTCCACCTTAAAAGGGGAGGACGACATGGTTCGGATCCTGATCGGCAGCGCGGCCGGTGGCGTGGCGATGTTCATCGTCGGGTTCATCTTCTGGGCGACCCCGCTTCAATATTTGGGTCTTTCGACCGCGAGTGACGCGCAGAATGCCGCCGTGCAACTCAGCCTGGCGCAGAATATGCCGCATAGCGGCCGCTATATCGTGCCCAATCCGATGACCCCTGTCGGCGGCAACGGTTATACGAAAGGCCCGATCGCTACGGTCGACTATAACAGCAAGGGTTATTCGACCGCCGATCCGGCATCGATGATCACGGGTTTCGTCCAGGAGCTCATCGTCTCGCTGATGATCGGCCTCAGCCTGTTCACCGTGGCCGGACGAGTGACCGATTTCCGATCACGCGCCAAGCTGGCCATCGGCCTGACCGCGGCAGCCACGGTGATGATCGTCACCGCCGATCCGATCTGGATGCATGCCGACTGGCGCTACGCGATCTATGCGCTGATCGCGAATATTGCGATGCTGGCGGCGGCGAGCCTGGTGATTGCGCGCTGGTTCCTGCCGACGCCGGCCGTCGAAACGGTGCATTAGCCCGAGGCGAAGCCAAGTGAAGCGCCTGCTTCACGCTCTAGCGGCGGTCGCGATCGTGCCGGCGATGGCATCGTCCGCGCCGGCACCGATCGCGCCGGAAGCCGAGACCTATCTGATGCAGGCGATCGCCATTCTGCGGCAGCACCATATCGGCAGCGCCGGCGCGGATTGGGACACTATCATCGCGCAGGCGCGTGTGGACGCGGCGGGCGCAGAGCATCCGGCCGAAACCTATCGCGCCATTCGTGGCGTGCTTGCCACGCTGGGCGAGCGGCATAGTTTCCTGGTACCGCCGCCATCGACTGGCGCGGGTGCGATCGCCCGAACTTCGGCTCCCAGATGGGTGTCGGATCGGTTGCCAACCTCACGCCTGATTGACGGGCGGATCGGGGAGGTGGCGTTACCCGAGCTCAATACGATCCGGCCGAATGGTGAGGCGGCGGGCAACGCCTATCGCGCAGCGCTCCGGGCGGCATTGCAGCGGCTGGACGGGGCGCCTTTGTGTGGGTGGGTGATCGATCTGCGAAATAATGGCGGCGGGAACATGTGGCCGATGCTGCAGGGTCTCGATCCGCTTCTTGGTCAGGCGCCCTTCGGTTTCTTCGTCGCGCCCAACGGTCAGTCGGCCTTGTGGCAACGCGAAGGAGGATTGATCAGGACGAGCCTCAAGGCCGCGGCACCGGAAGAGCCGGCCTTCGCTTTGAAAGGAGGCGCCGCGCCGGTCGCCATATTGCTTGGCCCCCGTACCATGAGTTCGGGCGAAATGACCGCCATTGCCCTGCTCGGTAGAGCGGACGTCCGGACTTTCGGAGCGCCCACCGCAGGCTTCACCACGGCAAACGCTCCGATCCGCATGTCGGACGGGGCCTATCTTGTGGTGACCGAGACTTTTGTCCGTGATCGTACGGGACGCGATTATCGCGGCGCAATCATTCCCGACGAACCGACGAAGGAGTCGGATGCCGAACGGGCGGCGGTGCGGTGGATTGATGGACGGTGCGGCAATAGGGATGACAGCATGCCGCCGCGACTGCCTCGTCGCTGATGCCTGGCTGATTAACCGCCGTGTGGCGGGCCGTCCTGGCCCGGCGGGCGACCTTTCCGGTCATTCCGTGGGCCCCTGCCACCGCGCAGACCGCCGAGGCGGGGCAGTTCGTCGCGCGTCAGTACGCCATCATGATTGGCGTCGAGCAGATCGAAGCGCGCATTGGCTGCTGCTACGAATTCCTTCGGGCTTACGCCGCGGTTGAAATCCGCATCGGCGGCGGCAACCGGCTCGGGAAGGTCGAGATAAGAGTAACGCGCCGCGCCCTCGCTGCTCGCATCATAATGCTCGGCCGGCGCAGCATCGCCCGAAGAGCCCGCTTCGGCATTGTCGTCCGCAGAAGCTCGGTGGCCGCCGCCATGCCTGCGCCCGCCGCCGCCCCGTCCGCCATGGCGGACGCCTGGTCCCGCACCGCCCGCGAAGCCACCCGTGCGCACCTCGGGCGCCATGTCTTCTTCGTAACGATCTATCTCTTCCGGACCGATCTCATTGTCGTGATTGACGTCGAGCGCCATGAAGAAGCGCCCGGCATCCGCGAGGAATTCCGCCCGCGTAATGCGCCCGTCGCCATCCTTATCGGCACGCTCGAACCAGATCTGCTCGGGCGGTTTTTCGCCGGGGCGGCTGCGAAAGGGTTCCCCCATCGGGCTTATGAAGGTGAGCGCCTGGGCGGCGCCAGCGCAGAGCAACAACCCGGCCAGAAGCGACAAACGGGAAACTTGCGACGACAGGTGCGAGGTCATGACTGCTCCGTATCGACCGCTATTTCGAGCGGCCGGCCTGTCATGACGCTTAACGAAGGTTGCGGATGCGACGAGCCGTGGCGGCTGCGTCGGCTCTATCCGAGCGCGGGTTTAGTTTTTGATCGCGTCGTCGTCATAGCCCAGCATCTTGCTGGACGCGGCTTCGGCGCCTTTGGCCATCGCCCTGGCACCGGCATAGATGAAGCCATAAGTCGGATAAGCGCGCTGACCGATATCGTGGATCGGCCCGTACCAGACCTTGACCGCACTCCAATCATTGTTGGGCGAGGCATCGACGACCGTTACGTCACGCTCGACCTGGCCCTTCACGCCCCAATTGGCGTGCGTCACCTTGATGATGCGGTCCGAGACGACCTGGGTCACGGTGGCGACATGGCCTGAGCGCATCGAACCGATCGCCTTGAATACGAGTACCGAGCCGAGCTTGGGCGCGGAGCCCTGCGAATATTTGCCGATCGCCTGGTTCCACCAGGAGGCGGCAGCGCCGAACAATTGAATGCCGGAAAAAACGCGAGCGAAGGGAGCGCATTGCCAGAAAGTCTGGGCATTGGCGGCCGACGGAGCGGACAAAGCGGCAATGAAAAGTACGGAACAGAAGGCCGCTTTGAAGCGTCGTAGCATTTTGGGAAGATCCCCCGATCTCGCTGTCGGTATTGGGATAGGGGTCGCGCGACGCCGAATAGAAGCGTTGTGCGATGAATCGAGCCTTGTCCGCGTTCGCCCGCGCAACCCCCCTGTGGACGACTCGACTCGTCCGCTGAGTCGCACATCTCGTCCGGTAGGATTTGGGTAATATCTCCTAAATTGGCGGTAAGAACTCGAATCGCTGCCGCTACTTGCGCTTGCGCCTACCCGCCGCTATGTCGCCGCTCGCTTCCGGGCCGGAGGAGTGTAGCTCAGTTGGTAGAGCATCGGTCTCCAAAACCGAGGGCCGGGGGTTCGAGTCCCTCCACTCCTGCCACTGCAAAGTGACGGGCCAGGGGCGAAAAGGTTCGTAGAAAGTCGGGCCAGGGCAGCGCCTCCTTTTCCAAGGGGCGTGCTGCCGCTTGGCCCTGCTTTCGTTGGTAGTGGCAGAGGAAGAACGTGGCAGAGGCGAGCAAGGGCGGCGTGGGGGCATGGCTCCGCAACATTCCGACCTTCATCAATCAGGTTAAGGCCGAAACCGGCAAGGTCATCTGGCCGACCCGCCGCGAGACGGTCATGACCGGCATAATGGTCGTCGCGATGACGCTGGCGCTCGGCATCTTCTTCTTCGGGGTCGATTGGGTGTTCAGCCGCATCGTCCGCGAACTGCTATCGCTCGCTTCCTAAAGTCGGGAATAAGAACAACAATGGCGCGCTGGTACATCATCCACGCTTATTCGGGCTTCGAGAACAAGGTTCGGGATCAGATCCTGGCCGATGCCGGTCGCCTGGGCCTCGAGCAACTGGTCGAAGCGGTCGAAGTGCCGACCGAGAAGGTCACCGAAGTCCGCCGCGGCAAGAAGGTGACCAGCGATCGCAAGTTCTTTCCGGGCTATGTGCTCCTGAAGGCGTCGATGAATGACGACGTCTATCACCTGGTCAAGAATACGCCGAAGGTGACGGGCTTCCTCGGATCGAGCGGCCGCCCGCAACCGATCAGCGATGCCGAAGCGTCGCGCATCCTCAACACCAAGGAAGAAGCGGCGGTCGCGGCGCCCAAGGCCAAGATGAAGGTCGATTACGATATCGGCGATTCGGTCAAGGTGCTCGAGGGTCCGTTCGCGAGCTTCAACGGCCTGGTCGAAGAACTCGATTTCGACCGCAGCCGCGTCAAGGTTTCGGTGTCGATCTTTGGTCGCGCCACCCCCGTCGAGCTGGAATTCGACCAGGTCGAACGCGTGAAGTAATTCGAATTCGTCACCCTGAACGCGTTTCAGGGTCCACCGCGCCCCACGCGCCGCAATGCGGATGAGGGGTGGATGCTGAAACAGGTTCGGCATGATGTTGTGGGGAAAATGTCGCGGGAGGCGCTTCTCGGAACGCCGCACGTACCGCTAAGCCATAGGAGGTAATCATGGCGAAGAAGATTACGGGTTACATCAAGTTGCAGGTGCCGGCCGGCAAGGCCAATCCGTCCCCGCCGATCGGCCCCGCGCTCGGTCAGCGCGGCGTCAACATCATGGAATTCTGCAAGGCGTTCAACGCGCAGACCGGTTCGGAAGAGCCGGGCACGCCG
>Ga0207647_10003794_pt1 | contig 11294 bp, 10 predicted proteins | sample KBSCornC2_FD_184295 | JGI IMG/M metagenome (GOLD analysis project Ga0207647, IMG submission 184295) | Corn rhizosphere microbial communities from Kellogg Biological Station, Michigan, USA - C2 (SPAdes) (version 2) | ecosystem: Host-associated > Plants > Roots > Rhizosphere ...
CGAGCCTCCTCTTTCCATAACCGCGCGCGCTCAGCGAGCGTGACTTCGCCAGCGCGTAAGCCGCGTCGTCGATCAGGCCGAGCTCGGCGAAGCGGTCCGCCACGCGTTCAACATCCGCATCGCGCTCGCCCGCCCATCCCCGCTCGCGAATCTTGCGCGTGAGATATTGGCGCAGCTTCGCGCGGGTGGTCGCGTATTTGCCCACGTAGCGCAGCGCGAGCTCGCGCAGGCGCTCGTCGTCCAGCGGCAAGGGCGCGCGGTGGGGCTTGGGCGGTGCGTTCACGCCGTTTTTGTGCCACAGTCGCGGGCCAAGGGGAAAGCGGCGGGTTGACGGAACCGGCCGCGAGGGAACCAATCAGAGAGGGGATGGCGTGCTCGATCGCAACGCCTCGGTCACAACCGAACTGGCGCCGGCAGGTGCCACGCCAACGCTGGACAAGCTGCCGCGCCGCCTTGCCGACTTCGGCACGATCGGCGAGGCGCTCGACTACGCCGCGCAAGGCCGGCGCGGCCTGAATTTCCACGACGCGCGCGGAACCCTGACCCAGACCTACACCTATGCCGAGCTGCGGGAACATGCGCTGCTCGCTGCCCGGCGCTTCGTCGCCCTCGGCATTAGGCCCGGCGACCGGATCGCGCTCGTGGCTGAAACCGGCGAGGAGTTCGCCGCCGCCTTTTTCGGCGCCGTCTATGCGGGCGCTTGGCCGGTGCCGCTGCCCCTGCCGACCAGCTTCGGCGGGCGCGATGCCTATGTCGACCAGCTCGCGGTCCAGCTGAAGAGCTGCGACCCGGCGCTGTTCCTCTATCCGCCCGAGCTTGCCGATTTCTGCGGCGCGGCTGCCGACCAGGCCGGTGCCATGTCGCGCGACTGGGACACGCTTGAAGGCGTGGAGCCCGCTTCGGACGATCTTCCGACGGCCCAGCCCGACGACATCGCCTACCTCCAATATTCCAGCGGCTCGACGCGCTTCCCGCACGGGGTCGCCGTCACCCATCATGCGCTGCTCGACAACCTGCGAGCCCACGGCATCGGGCTCGAGGTCAAGGACACCGACCGCTGCATCTCCTGGCTGCCCTGGTACCATGACATGGGCCTCGTCGGCTGCTTCCTCTCGCCGATGTCGCTGCAGATGTCGGTCGATTATCTGAAGACCGAGGACTTCGCCCGCCGCCCGCTTGCCTGGCTCGACATGATCACGCGGAACCCGGGCACGACGGTCAGCTATTCGCCGACCTTTGGCTACGACATCTGCTCGCGCCGGATGAGCTCGCAGACCCGGGCCGAGGATCGCTTCGATCTCTCCCGCTGGCGGATCGCCGGCAACGGCGCGGACATGATCCGTCCGGACGTCATGCAGGCCTTCGTCGACAGCTTCGACGCCGCCGGCTTCAAGGCCGGCGCATTTTGCCCGAGCTATGGCCTCGCCGAAGCCACCCTTGCGGTGTCGCTGATGCCACCGGGCGAGGGCATAAGGCTCGAGCTCGTCGAGGAGACCGTGCTTTCGGGCGGGATTGCCGACGAGAAGCGTGCGCGCCGCTACCGCGCGGTGGTCAATTGCGGCCGGGCGGTGACCGGCATGGAGATCGAGATCCGCGGGCCGGGCGGCGAGACCCTCCCCGATCGCGGCATCGGCAAGGTCTTCGTGCGCGGCGCATCCGTCATGCACAGCTATTTCCGCGACCCGGAGTCCACCGACGCCTGCCTGATCGACGGTTGGCTCGATACCGGCGACATGGGCTACCTGTCCTCAGGCTACATCTTCATCGTCGGCCGCGCCAAGGACATGATCATCATCAACGGGCGCAACCACTGGCCGCAGGATATCGAGTGGGCGGTCGAGCAGCTTCCCGGCTTCAAGTCGGGTGACATTGCCGCCTTCGCGATCACTGGGCCGTCGGGCGAGGAAACGCCGGCCGTGCTCGTCCATTGCCGCGTCAGCGACAATGAGGAGCGCGGAAAGCTTCGCGACGAAATCCGCGAGCGGGTTCGCGCGATTACCGGCATCACCCCGGTGGTTGAGCTGGTGCCTCCGCGCACCCTGCCTCGCACGAGCTCGGGCAAGCTGTCGCGCGTGAAGGCCCGGCACCTCTACCTCAGCGGCGAGATCCAGCCCTACGCCATCGCCGCCTGAGCGTACTCGCGCTCCGCATCGAATGGCGGCATAACCCGCGCATGGTTGCGGGGGCTCATACCGGAACGATCGACGGCGGGATCGACCTTGCTCCCGTCGTGCTCGCCCACGAGCAACCGTTTCACATCGGCGACGTCGAGTTCCGGCCGGCGACGCGCGAGCTGGTCCGCGGCGGCGAGACCCACGTCATAGAACCACGAGTCATGCAGCTGCTCGTCGCCCTCCACCGGGCGAACGGCGCGGTCGTCAGCAAGGACGACCTCAGCCATCTCGTCTGGGAGGGCCGAATCGTCGGCGAAGACGCGATCAACCGGGTCGTTTCGCGGCTTCGCGCGGTCGCCGAGAAGCAGGCTGGCGGAGCTTTCCGCATCGAGACGATCACGAAGGTGGGCTACCGGCTCGTTACGAGCGGTGACGTCGCCCCCGGGCCGAGCGACCCTCGCCTTCGGCATCGGCCGTCACGCCGCGAGGTCTTGATCGGCACCGGCGCCCTCGCCGCGACCGCGGCCACCGGGGTCGGTATCCTGGTTCTGCAGCGCGATCGCACGCCGCCCGAGGCGCGGGAGCTCATCAGGGACGCAAGGAGTGCGGTCCTCGGCGGATCGATCGAGCAGCTCAGCAACAACATTTCGAAATTGCGCCAAGCGGTTCGGCTTGCTCCGGACAACGCCGAGGCGTGGGGACTGCTTGCTTATTGTAGTAGGCTCTATGCGAATTTTGCGCCTCCGCAGCAGCAACCGGATCTTCGCGCTCGCGGGGCCGCCGCGATTCAGCGTGCCTTGGCCCTCGAGCCAAACCAGGCCGACGCGCTGGCGGCACAGCTTTATGCAATTCCGGAGTTTCGCAACTGGTACAACCTTGAGCGCGCTTGCCGCGCGGCGCTGGCCTCCCATCCCGCCCACCCCGGGCTCAACTTCGCGCTCGCCGATTTGCTGGTCCAGGTCGGCCGCACACGCGAGGCATTGCCGTTCGTGGATAAGGTCCGGACGGCTCTGCCGCTGTCGCCGCCTGCGCTCAGCTATCGAGTCACTTGCCTGTGGGATCTCGGGCTCCTCGACGAGGCCGAATCCGCGATGAACGCGGCCTTCGAACTAATGCCGCGTTGGTACGGCATCTGGTTCACGCGGCTTTACTTCCTGATGTACAACGGACGCGGGGCAGAAGCCTGGGGGATGTTTCAGAACCTGGCGGGCAGGCCGCTCGGCATTCCCGATTGGAATTTCGATCTGACCGGTCAGCAGGTCCATGCATTGATGACCGGGGATCGGTCCGAGATTGCGACGACGATCGCCAATTGGAAGGACGCTCCGAAGCTAGGTACCGGCTTCACTGAAAACGCAGCGATCTTCGCGGCATTCGTCGGAAACTTGGACGAGGCCTTCCGTCAACTGGACGCGCTCTATTTCGGCCGGGATGGCGCCCAATATTATTTCTCAAAGGAGCAGGGCATCTACGCCAGCCACGAACGTCACACCTACAATCTCTTCCGCCGTCCTTGCGCATCGTTGCGGCGCGATCCTCGCTTCGGCGATTTGACTCGTTCGCTCGGCCTTGAGGACTATTGGCGTCGATCGAACTCCCGATCGCTCGTCAATTTCTAGATAATCGCGCAAAATCAAGGAAAAGTCGGCAGTTCGTCAGGACTTTGTCCGTTCCTAATCCTGTCTGACGGCCTGCCCGGCGGGCATTTTCCATGACAGCTGATGCGCTGATCGCATCGAGCGGAACATGGAGACACGGACATGACACGCATCGCACTTATCGGACTGCTTCTTGCGGCTCTTCCAGTCGCCGCGACCGCCGAGCCGCGCACGGCGACCGTCACCGTCACCGCTGCCGACATGGCGACCCCGACGGCGCGCGCGAAGCTCGACCGGCGCATCGGCGCCGCGATCGAGGAAGTCTGCGGCAGCTATGCCGCGATCGAAAGCGCGCAGGTGCCGGAGATGGACGACTGCTGGAGGTCGGCGCGGGCCGAAGCGTCACGGCGGATTGCGAGCCTCAAGGGCCGCACGGTGATCCAGCTCGCGGCGCACTGACCGATACCGGGCCAAACGAATCAAGGGGCGGTCGCTAGCGGCCGCCCCGCATCATTTCCGGCACGGCTAGAAGCTTGTCATCTGCGCCCGCGTGGCAGGCGGCCCCGGCTCTACGCGCTTCAGCGAGTCCGGATCGGCCGCGGCAAAGTCCTCGACCGCCTTCCAGCTGCCGTCCTGCTGCTTGCGGTAGATCGTGACGTAGGAGCCGCTGTCGGCCATGATCTTCTTCGTCTTGGGGTCTGTATATTGCTCGCTGAAATGGCCGCGGGCGTATGCCAGCTCGCCGGACGCGGCGACCTCGATCTTGTCGCTCGCGAAGCGCAGCTTGAAGTTCGGGTCGGTACCGGCTTCCGCATAGGCCTTGCGGATTGCGGTCGAGCCCTCGGTGCCCTTGACCCCGGGCGCCATGAAGAAGGCGTCGTCGGCATAATGGCTGACCAGGCCTTCGGTGTCCTTCGCCTTGAACTGGTCGTTCCAGGCCTTCTCATCGGCCTGAAGTGCCTTCTTGACCCCGTCCACGTCGACGCCCGCGGCCGGCTTCTGGCATGCACCGAGCATGAGGCTGAGCGCCGCAGCACCGGTGAGCGCAATCGAACGATGTACTTGTGCCATGTTCACCCCCTTTTCTAGCGCGCGGCGGGATGGACCCAGCCGCCGAGTCGCGCAACCGGGACCCTAACCTGAATTACACCCCGCGCGCTAAGTGCCTCATACAAGGAATTTAATCTTCGTTTACTTCTGTCCGCTACACCTTCGCGCGTGCCGAGTGGGGAGTGGCGTTATGGAACGGGTACAGGCCTGGGCGGGCCGCAAGGACCGACACCCTGTCGTCGTTGACGCGGTCGTTCTGCGGACCGACGGCAGCAAGTCGCCGGCTCGCTTGACCAACTTTTCCGACGACGGTTGCCGGATCGAGGCGGACACGGATTTTCGCATCGGCGAACGACTGCAAATCGCGATTCCACGCATGGGCCACGTCAAGGCCCAGGTTCGCTGGACGATGACCGGCAGCGCCGGCGCGAAATTCGTGACGGAAAGCGACTTCTAGCCCGGCCTGCTAGGCGGCGGATTGCGGAAGCATTCGCTCCAGCACTCGGTCTTTCAGGATATAATGGTGGTAGAGCGCGGCGGCGGCATGAACCCCCGCAATGACGATGATCGCCCAGCCGATCCACTCGTGGAATTCGCGCAGCTCATGTCTCAGCGGCCGGCCCATCTCGCCGATCAGCGGTGGGATGCCGAGGCCGAAAAACTCCATCGGCCGGCCGGCGCCCCAGCGAAAGGCGAAGCCTAGCCCCGCCTCCGCCAGTAGCAGCAGATAGAGCAAATAGTGGGTGGCCTTGGACGTGATCCGCATCCATCCGGCCCCGATCGAGGAGACCTGATGCCCCGGCAGCCAGCGCCATGCCAGCCGGGCGACAACGACCGCGGTGAGCAGCACGCCGAACGACATGTGCGTGTCCTCCATCAGCCCTTTGACCGGCGTGGCGAACCAGTCCCAGGTCTGGGCGAGGGCGAAGTTGGCGACGACCAGCACCGCCGTGATCCAGTGCAACGCGATGGCCACACCGTCGTAGCTGGTCCCGTCGTCGCCTGCGGCGATCCGAGTGGCTGTGTCGAAGCTCGTCTGGTCGGTCATGACGTTTCGCTAGTCTCCTCCGCCTGCAGTCCGGCTGAACGGCGCTAGCCGCCAGTTGCCGCTCGCGGTCAGGCCTGTAATGCGCCGAGGCGGGATGTCTAAGCGCTTGAGCCTGGTTCGGGTTGCGCTGCTGGGGCTCGCGTTGCCGGCCGCTGCGGCCACGCAGCTTCAGCCGGCGGTCCAGCCCGGCGGCGATATTCCGCCAGCGGGCAGAATAGCCCCGCTCCGCACCTTTCCGGTCGAGCGCGCGCCGCTTCCCGGCTTCGCCTATGAGCGCCGCGAGGTCTCCATCCCAATGCGCGACGGCGCCCGCCTTCACGCCGTCCTCATCATCCCGGCGGGTGCCCGCAATCTGCCGATCATGCTCGACCGGACGCCTTACTCGGCTGACAAGCGGACGGCGCTCGGACCGGCGGGCCCTCAGCCCGAAACGATCCTCTCGCCGCTCGACGCCGAGCTGGTCCGCGCCGGCTACATCCTCGCGATCGAGGACGTCCGCGGCAAATATGGGTCGGAGGGCGATTATGTGATGAACCGGCCGCTGCGCGGGCCGCTCAACCCAACGCCGGTCGACCATTCGACCGACGCCTGGGACACGATCGACTGGCTGGTGCGAAACGTTCCCGAGGCGAACGGCAGAGTCGGCACCTTCGGCACCAGCTACGACGGCTTCACCGCGCTGATGAGCCTGGTCGACGCGCACCCGGCGCTCAAGGCCAGCGTGCCGATCAACCCGATGGTCGACGTGTGGAAAGGCGACGACTGGTTCCACAACGGCGCCTTCCGACAGGAGATGGTCGGCTACATCTTCGGCCAGACCAGCGGGCGCCAGTCCGACCGCGAATGGTTCCCGGCCTTCACCGACGCCTACGCGACTGCGCTGCGCTTCGGTTCGGCGAGCGCCTACGGGCGAGTGCTCGGTATGGACCGCCTGCCCTTCTGGCAGCGGCTGACCCGCCACCCCGCCTACGACGATTACTGGCAGGGTCAGGCGCTCGACCGGATCCTCGCCGGCCGGCCCCTCGCCGTCCCGACCCTGATCGTCGGCAGCTTGTGGGACCAGGAGGACAGCTACGGCGCCGCTGCCCTCTTCAACGCGCTGAAGCGCGACGGCAACGTGCGGTTCGTCCTCGGCCCCTGGTATCACGGCCAAGCCAATTATCCGGCGATGACGCTCGGGCCGCTCGATTGGGGGATCGACACTGCGCGCTGGTTTCGGCAGCGGCTCATGATCCCCTTCCTCGACCAATATCTGAAGGGCGAGGGCCCCGCGAACCTCGCGCGCGTGACCGCGTTCGAGGCCGGCACCAACCGTTGGTGGCGGCTGGACGACTGGCCCCTCGCCTGCGCCCGTGGCTGCCCGGCGAACCTCACGCCGATGTACCTTGGCCCCGACCGGCGGCTCGGCTTCGAGCCGCCCGCATCATCGGCGGTAGCCTATGTCTCCGACCCGGCCCGTCCCGTCCCCTACCGCCAGCCGCCCATTCGCGCGCCGTTCGCACCGCAATCGACCTGGCAGACCTGGCTGACCGACGACCAGCGGTTCGCCGAACGCCGCCGCGACGTCGTCACGTTCGCGGCCGCGCCGGTGGAAAAGCCGCTGCGGCTCGCCGGCACGCCGCTCGTCCATCTCGTCGCCGCGACCAGCGGCAGCGACAGCGACTGGGTGGTCAAGCTGATCGACGTCTACCCGAGCCCCTTCCCGCGCAAGCCCGGCCTCAGCGGCTACGAGCTCCCGATCGCGATGGAGATCTTCCGCGGCCGCTATCGTACCGACCCGTCGCGGCCCGCGCCCATCGCGCCCAACACGCCGCTCACCTACGAATTCGCGCTGCCGACGGTCGATTATGTCGTCCAGCCCGGCCATCGGCTGATGGTCCAGGTCCAGTCGAGCTGGTTCCCCCTGTACGACCGCAATCCCCAAACCTTCGTCCCGAACATCTTCTTCGCCCAGCGCCGCGATTATCGCGCCGCGACCCAGCGCGTCTTCACGGGCGCGAACGGCAGCTGGATCGGGCTACCGGTCGTCGAGTGACCTTGCGCGGCCGATTGCCGCTCGCTACCTCGCGCGCCGGGCCTAGGAGTGTAGCTCAGTTGGTAGAGCATCGGTCTCCAAAACCGAGGGCCGGGGGTTCGAGTCCCTCCACTCCTGCCACCATAGCGCGTTGAAATTAGGAAGATTCTTCCGGCGCCCCCGGGGCGCGTTACGGACCAGTTGGGCGTTTGGTTGGGAGTTCCGCCTGTTTTTCGAGCTTCCGGACGGCGCTACATGACAGGCCATTATCCCGCTTCATGTAATGCCCGTCGAGCATCATATCGACGTCCTTGAGACTGTGTCCGGTCATGGACGCAATTTCCGGAACGGTTGCTTCGGCCAGCGCCAGGCGTGTCACACAGGTGCCCCGGAGGTCGTGAAAAGTAACCCCCTCGATACCCGCTGCATCACACGTCTTACGAAAGACGGCGCTGAAGCCCGATCCAGTCCACTTGTTTCCTTTCGAGGTAAGGAAAATTTGATCAGGCGGCGGCGGGTTCCGTTCTTCAAAGCGTTTTCGGAATGCCTTTGCCTCTTCCAAGACTGATTTAAGCGTCGGCCCGACTGCAATGCTAACAGGAGCACCGGTTTTGCTCTGAACGAGGTGGATGAACTCGCCATCGTAGTCCGACCAGACAAGTTCCAGAATGTCCCCCCGGCGCTGTGCGGTCCACAACGCGAATTGAAAGGGGAGCTGCAAATGTTTTGGAGCCTTCGCCATGAACGCCGCTTCCTGCTCCGGCGTCCAAATCTGGTCACGGCGCGTACCCTTGTGGACTTTCTTCACACCTTGGCACGGATTGGCTTTGATAAGTCCTCGTTGGAAAGCCCACGAGACAATCCGAGCGAGAGCACCGAATGCTTTATCTGCTTGGGCGGGGGCATTCGCCGCGATCTTGTCGCGCCAATCAAGGAATTCTCCGAGGACAGCTCGGTCGCTCAATGCGCCAAGCGGTAAGTCGCCGAAGGCCGGTTGAATGCGCTTGAGGTACTGTTTGTAGTCGGCCTTGCTCCGCCCGCCCAGTTTGGCGAACTCAGCCGAGTCAAGAAATCTGTCGATGAGTGACTGGAAGTCCGTTTTCGGTTTGCGGCGGCAGCCTTCTACGGCGGCGTAATAGTTTGCCATGAACTCGGGTGAGCCGAACTCGCCATGTACGCGGGGCCCGCCCTTCCAAGCATACCAATAATCAACGTACGTACCGTCGGCTAAGCGCTTGCGGACATGGTTTAGCCCCTTAAGCCGAACGCGCATCCCGCCTCGCCTTCCACGCGTCTAGTTCGCTGACCTGTGCTGACGGACTCGGCGGACCGTGAGTCACCACGATGCGGCCATCTGGGCCGATCTCCGTCTGGGCGATGATAAGTCCACACGCGCGGAGAGCCCCGACGAACCGCCTCACATCACTTTGCCTAAAATGACTGGGTAGCCTGCTCACTTCATGATCCTCTCAAGTTTCCGCCCGTACTGTGTTCGATTAATCGACAAGAAATCTACGTTAGTGTGAGTAACAAAGGGATTTGTCTCGGTTTGAAACAGGTCTAGTTCTTTCCCCTTACGGAGAACCATAAGTTCTTTGGCGCAATTTGCGCTGTGTCGCGTCGGATGGTTCGATAGGTACTTTGGAGTATTCAGCTCCAATTAGCTGCCCGCGACTAAAAACTTTATCCAAGAAGGCAGCAATCTTCGCCCACTCGCGCCAGCCGGGCCTGCCCTTTCCCACCTTCTCGCGTACCTCCCGGAGCAGGGCTTCTCGCTCGACGTACTCGGCGAGCAGAAGGAACTCAGCGCGCAATGGGCCGCATGACCGAGCTGCACACGACTTGAGCTGCTGCAGATCGCGGGGGCCTTTCAGTCGGTTGGCCCTGTCACTAATGACCCGCACATTGTCCGATACGTAGCCCCGCCAAGGCTCGATCCGATCCAAGGACGGCGAATTCGGTGATCTTCGTTCTCCAATCCGGAGAGGAATTCCGAGCGCCGGGCATGTTGGCGGAATGATGATCTCCGTCGCCGAAAGGTCGAACTGTAAGCCTCGATCCGCGGCCCGCTTTTTTGCGCGCAACCAGAGCGCCCAATCAGGTCGCGCTTGGGACCGGCGCCAAAGGTAATCCCGCATGTATGCGGCGTTGCACTCACGGCAATCTGCGCGCTTTGTAGGTTTGCCGTGTTCTGGGCATACTGGTGATGGTCGTACAATCCGTGCCATTGAGGTGATCCTATGCGAGTCGATGGTGCTAAATATCAAATATGGTGCTATCGTGCAATCCGGTCTGATTCCAGCCGCGAGGCGGAATGGCGCTGACCGGTGCACAGATCAGAGCGGCGCGGGGCCTGCTAAACCTCTCGGTCGCAGAGCTGGCCTCGCAGACGGGCCTGGCGATCAACACGATCCGGAAGGCTGAGGGTACCAACGAGTTAGCCGCCGTTACCCAGGCGAGCGTGACGCTGATAAGAAAGACACTAGAAGAGGCCGGCGTTCACTTCATCGATGCGGACACGCTTGGCGCGGGAGTGCGCTTTAAGAGCCCTAAGCCAAAGCCACCGCAGCGCCGCCGCCGTTGAACAACGGTCTACCTGGCGCCTGGGGCGTCTCGACTTAGGTCTGATTGACGCTCGACTCCTGGCACCGTTAAGAAGCTTAACAGGGAGGCGTGGGGGTGGAGCGTAACGAGATAGTGTTCGAGAACCTGGCGCGCGCCGCGCAGGACACCCGCCGTGTTCAGGGCGCGACACACCGGTTCTATCGTTACCCTGCCCGGTTCTCGCCCACCTTCGTTCAAGCGGCGATCGAGCAGTTCACGCAGCCTGGGGATCTGGTTTTCGACCCGTTCCTCGGCGGAGGAACGACTTTGGTCGAAGCCATGCGCCTCGGTCGTGCTGGCATCGGGTCAGACATCAACGAATTGGCGATCTTCATCAGTCAGGTGAAGACGACGCTGCTCACCGAAACCGCTGAACAGCAACTTCGCATGTGGGCGAGAAGCGTCGGCGAATACGTCAACATGCGCGAGCCAGCGGACCCAGACGGTAAGTGGCGCGAGAGCGGCTACTTCAAGCACATGGAGAGTGGCGGCGTCTGGCGGTACCGCAAGGCAATTCAGCAGGTCCTCGGCTCCATCGCTGGGCTATCTGACAACCCGTCGCGTGAGTTCGCTCGCTGCGCGCTGCTGCGAACGGCGCAAGTCGCGCTCGACGGCAAGCGTACGCCGCCGCCGATCTCTACGTTCCGGTCTAGGTTGACTGCCTACGTGTCCGAAATGTTGGACGACATGGCAGCACTGCGGCGTGAGACTGCTGGTATTGAATGCCAGCCGTGCCACGTGCTCAAACAATCGGCGGATCAGGCACACACCAGCGCTCTGTTCAGCGAGCAGAGGCCCAAGCTCGTCCTGACGAGTCCACCCTATCCGGGCGTCCATGTTCTATACCATCGGTGGCAGATCGGCGG
>Ga0207647_10003795_pt1 | contig 11293 bp, 12 predicted proteins | sample KBSCornC2_FD_184295 | JGI IMG/M metagenome (GOLD analysis project Ga0207647, IMG submission 184295) | Corn rhizosphere microbial communities from Kellogg Biological Station, Michigan, USA - C2 (SPAdes) (version 2) | ecosystem: Host-associated > Plants > Roots > Rhizosphere ...
GCTATTCGCAGGCAGCCGAAAAGGTGGGCGCCGACGGCCTGATGCTGCTGCCGCCAATGGTCTACGTGCCGGACAGCCACGAGCTCGTCGCCTATTTCAAGGGTGTCGCCAGCAATACCGCGCTGCCGATCATGCTCTATAACAATCCGCCGGCCTATCGTACGGTGATCGACAAAGGGGTGTTGGCCGAGTTGATCGACGTACCCAACATCGTCTGCATCAAGGAATCGGCGCCCGACACGCGCCGGTTCACCGATTTCCGCAACGATTTCGGCGATCGTTTCGTGCTGTTTGCGGGGCTCGACGATGTGGCGCTCGAAGGACTCTACCTTGGTGCGCAGGGCTGGGTGTCGGGCCTGACCAACGCCTTCCCCAAGGAATCGGTCGGATTGGTGCAGGCGTTCGAGCGCGGCGATCACGTCAAGGCGCTGGAGATCTATCGCTGGTTCATGCCTTTGCTGCATCTCGATGCCGAGCATGATCTCGTGCAGTCGATCAAGCTTGCCGAGGAAGTGATGGGCCGGGGTTCGGAGCGCGTGCTTCCGCCGCGTTTGCCGCTGGTCGGGGAGCGTCGGGCCGAAGTGATCGCGATGGTCGAAAAGGCGGCGGCGACGCGGCCGACGATCGAACTGGCCAAGGCTGCCTGAGGCAAAGCGGGCGTGCGCCATACCTTCTTCTGCATAGACGGCCACACCGCCGGCAATCCGGTCCGCCTCGTTGCGGGTGGGGCGCCGCTGCTCAAGGGCGACAGCATGTCCGCTCGGCGGCAGGACTTTCTTGAGCGGTTCGACTGGATCCGCACGGGTTTGTGCTTCGAACCGCGCGGGCACGACATGATGTCGGGGGGCTTCCTGTATCCGCCGACAACGGCCGATGCCGATATCGGCATCCTGTTCATCGAGACCTCGGGCTGCCTGCCGATGTGTGGGCACGGCACGATCGGCATGGTGACCTTCGGGCTCGAGCATGGGCTGATCCAGCCTGCGATCCCAGGGCAATTGCGCATCGAAGTGCCCGCCGGCGCGATTGACGTGCGCTATACGGCCGAAGGCGATAAGGTAACGGCGGTGAAGATCACCAACGTGCCGGCCTATGTCGCCCGCCGCGGCCTCGCGGTCGATATCGACGGAATCGGGCCGCTGACGATCGATGTCGCCTATGGCGGCAATTTCTACGCGATCATCGAGCCGCAAGGCGGCTATACGGGCCTCGATGCGCTCGGCGCGGCGCGGCTGGTGGAATTGAGCGGGCGGATTCGCGAAGCCATTCGCGCGCAATATGAGCCGGTCCACCCGCTCGACCCAACGATCCGCGGGGTGAGCCATATTTTGTGGGCGGATGCGCCGCTGGCGGACGGCGCCGACGGGCGCAACGCCGTATTTTATGGCGACAAGGCGATCGACCGCTCGCCCTGCGGGACCGGCACATCGGCGCGTCTGGCGCATCTCGCGGCGACGGGACGGCTGTCGGTGGGCGATCGCTTCGTACACGAAAGCTATATTGGCAGCCGTTTCATCGGCCGCGTCGAAGCCGAAACCATGGTGGGCGACGTGCCGGCGATCATTCCGTCGGTCGAAGGATCGGCAATTGCCACCGGGTTCAACACGATCTGGATTGATCGCGCAGATCACTTCTGGGAAGGCTTTCAGGTACAATGAGTAAGCCCGCCGTTTTCCGGAGGATCCCAGCATGAGCATCGTCGTCCGAACTTTATCGGAACGCGTTTTCGAGATCGTCCGCGAGCAGATCGTGACCGGTCAATTGCCGCATGATCTGCCCATTCGACAGGACGCGCTGGCCGCCGAACTTGGCGTCAGCAAGATACCGTTGCGCGAGGCGCTGGCGCGGCTCGAGCAGGAAGGGTTGCTCACCAGTCACGCAAATCGCGGCTATTTCGTGCAACCGATGTCGAGCGCGCAGGCCGAGGAAATCTTCGAGCTTCGTCTGGCGATCGAGCCGGTCGCGGCCGCGCGCGCGGCGCGCTATGCCACTGAAACCGATCGACGCGCGGCGATCGAAACATTCGAACGGCTCGATCGCGCGGCATCGGACAATCTTCCCGAAGTGGCGATGCGCAATCGCGACTTTCACACCGCGCTCGTTCGGCCCGGGGACCGTATCTTGACCACCCAGGTCGTCGAGCGGCTCACGATCCTCGCCGAGCGCTATGTCATCGCGCATCTCGCGCCGGCCGGTCGCGATCAGCGCGCTCATCTCGAGCATCGCGGCCTGCTCGATTCCTGGCTGGCGCGCGACGAGGCGGCCATCGTGTCATTGCTGAGCCAGCATATCGCCGCGACGCTCGATGATCTGAGATTGCAATTCGCGGCATCCGCCGCGACCTGATTCACCCTTCCAGGAGAGGTCATGTTCGGACCACGTAAGTCGCTCGACAGCGTTACGAGTCACCCCGAGAACGCACGCCTCGCCAAGACCTTGAGTTGGCCGCACCTTATCGCACTGGGCGTGGGCGCGATCGTCGGCACCGGTATCTATACCCTGGTCGGGGTCGGTGCCGAGCGCGCCGGGCCGGCGGTGATCCTCGCCTTCGTCATTTGTGGCCTTGTCTGCGGGTGCGCCGCACTTGCTTATGCCGAACTGGCGACGATGATTCCCGCCGCCGGCAGCGCCTATACCTTCAGCTATGCGGCGCTTGGCGAAGGCATCGCCTGGGTGGTCGGCTGGAGCCTGATCCTGGAATATTCGCTCGCCTGCTCGACCGTTGCGGTCGGTTGGTCGGGCTATCTCGTCGGCTGGATCGAATCCGCCGGGGTGCATCTCCCGCACGTCTTGCTGGTGGGGCCGCACGGCGGGGGAATCGTCAACCTGCCCGCGGTCGCCGTCGCGCTGGCGGTGATGGGTATGCTCGTCGCCGGCACGCGCGAGAGCGCGACGCTCAACATCATTCTGGTGGTGATCAAGCTGGTCGCGTTGGGGATCTTCGTCGGCTTCGCCAGCCCCAATTTCCACGCCGCCAACCTGCATCCGTTCATGCCCTATGGTTTCGGCAGCGATGGCAAGCATGGTGTGATGGCGGCGGCGGCGATCGTGTTTTTCGCTTTCTATGGCTTCGACGCGGTGGCGACCTCCGCGGAAGAGACCAGGAATCCGGCACGCGACCTCAAAATCGGTATCATCGGGTCGATGCTGTTGTGCACGATCATTTACATGGCCGTCGCCATCGCCGCAGTCGGCGCCTTGCCCTTCACCGCGCTGGCTAACTCGCCCGAGCCGCTGGCGCTGGTCTTACGCAATCTCGGCCAGCCGCTCGCGGCGCATCTGATCGCGCTGGCGGCGATCATCGCCCTGCCCTCGGTCATCCTGGTGATGATGTACGGGCAGAGCCGGGTGTTCTTCGTGATGGCGCGCGATGGCTTGCTGCCGCGCGGGCTGGCCAAGGTGTCGAAGCGCACCGGCGCGCCGACCCTGATCACCCTGCTGACCGGCGCGACGATCGCCGCCGTCGCGGGCATCTTCCGGCTCGACGAGATCGCGGAGCTCGCCAATGCCGGAACCCTGCTTGCCTTCATTTCCGTCGGTGCGTGCCTGATGGCGTTGCGACGAACCGCGCCCGACGCGGAGCGACTGTTTCGGAGCCCGGCGCCCTATGTCGTCGGCACACTGACGATCCTCGGATGCCTGTATCTGATGGTCAGCCTGCCGCCGATGACGCTGTTGCGGTTCGTCGGCTGGAACGTCATTGGCCTGATAATCTACTTCGCCTATAGTCGACGGCGCAGCGGGGTCACGCTGGGCACGGCACCGGCCGCAGCGCTCTAGATCATGTCCGTCCTCAAGATCCTGGCCGCGTTTGTCATCGCGTGCCTCGGGCTGGTGCTCGCTGCGTCTTCGGCCGCCGCCCAGCCGCTGAGCTTCGTCCCTGCGGACGGACCCTATCGCCTCGCCGTCGTCTTCCCCGATGCGCCCGCCAATCCCGGTATTCGGATGCTCGAACTGAACCGGACGGCCGACAAGCGAGTATCGGGCAAGCTTGTCTCCGACTGGTATGGCAACATGACGATGGACAACATCGTCGTGACCCCGACGCTGCTGACGTTCGACATGCGCAACATCAACACGACGGGCGTACCGATCCGCCACTGGACCGCGCGCGTCACGCCCCAGGGCATCGCGCTCGAGGGTGGCGTCTGGGATTCGAAGGTCGCGCTGGTCGGGCGGCGTGCCAGCGACGCGGAGGCCGCCGCCCTGACGTTCCACGAGACGGCGCTTCCGCCCCTGACGACATTAGCATCCGATGGTTTGGCGAAGACGCCGCCAATGGGGTGGAGCAGCTGGAACAGGTTCGCCGAAAAGATCGATGATGCGACGATCCGGGCGATCGCCGACGCGATGGTGACGACGGGCTTGCGCGACGCGGGCTATCTTTATGTCAATATCGATGACGGTTGGCAGGGCACGCGCGGGCCCGACGGTCAGATTCGCCCCAACGCCAAGTTCCCCGACATGAAGGCGCTGGCCGATTACGTGCACTCGCGTGGCCTGAAGCTCGGCCTCTATTCCTCACCGGGGCCGCGGACCTGTGCCGGTTACGAAGGCAGTTATGGCCATGTGCGGCAGGATGCCAGGACCTTTGCCGGCTGGGGCGTCGACTATCTCAAATATGATCTGTGCTCGGGCGAATGGTTTTATGCCGACGCCGACACAGTCCGACGCAGCTATGCCGAAATGGGCGCCGCGTTACGCGCGACTGGGCGCCCGATCGTCTACTCGCTATGCGAATATGGTCGCTTCCGCGTCGGTACCTGGGGTCGCTCGGTCGGCGGGCATTTGTGGCGGACGACCGGCGACATCACTGACGATTATGCGACGATGGCCCGGATCGGCTTCGAGAAGAATGGCGATCCGGCCGACGCCGGCCCAGGCGGGTGGAACGACCCCGACATGCTCGAGGTCGGCAATGGCGGCATGTCGGAGGACGAATACCGCACCCATATGACGTTATGGGCGATGTCCGCCGCGCCGCTGATGATGGGACATGACGTCCGCACGACGAGCGAGTCCGCCAAGCGCCTGCTGGAAAATCGTGGCGTGATCGCGATCGATCAGGACCCGAAAGGGGTTCAGGGCAAGGCGGTGCGCAAGGACGGCGCCACGGAGATATGGCTCAAGCCTTTGGCGAGCGGTGGCTATGCAATTGCGCTGTTCAACCGTGGCGAGGCGCCCGCGACGATGACGGTGACGCCCGATCTTGTCGGGTTGTCGACGATCGGGGCGTTGCGCGATGTGTGGAGCGGCGCGCCGGTCGACGCCAGGGTGACGCGCTTCACCGTCCCCGCGCATGGCGTGGTCCTGCTGGAGTCGGTCCCTCGAGGTCGGACGGGCATAGTAAAGCCGAACTGACGGTCGAGCGCTCCAGCCCATCCTCCACCGACGTCCATGCGAGGCTTTGCAACCCGCTGAAATCTTGGGCACTCCCCACTCCATCGAGCCAGCGAAGGTTGCACGCACCATGCGTAGCCGGGCCGATTGGGGGCGTTTCGAACCAGAATGCCTCGGCCGTCAAAGCTGACTGGGGGACACATCCACGACGCGGAACACAGCCCCCGTCCCTGCATCGCGCACGAGATCGACACCCATACCATCCCAATGGTAATCGAGGTGTCGGCCTTGCACAGGATCTGAAGCGCAGTCAGGGTAGAATAAAGCGACACATTCTCCCCCTGCGTGCCGGACGCTGGGGTAGACGACGCCATCAGCTCCATCCGCTTTCAGCGCCATCGCCAGCCTTTGGGACGCCACATAGCTGTCCGGATCGAGTGCCGGATCGGCCGGATCGGCGCTTCTCAGGTCATGGAGGTCTGCGCTGACCGAAAGGACGATCTCCCGGAACTGGGAGGTCCAGCCGGGCGCTTCCGCAGTCCGGGCCATGAACCGCGCATGGTGATGGATCGTTTCGAACAGCGCCGTCTCGAAAGCGTTCGCGGCGTATAGCACGCCATGGCTGCCATCCGTGAAGCGGCTTGGCCGGTCCATGCTGGCGTGGGTGAACGGTGCCATCAAATAGGAGGCGCCGTTTCCGCCGACCCGGCGCTCGGTCGGAACCAGATCGAGGTTGCCGATCGTGGCCATGATGCGCGGGTTCGTTTTTTGCTCTGCAGAAATCAGCAAGGGCCAGTCGGCAGGGTCGGCGATGTCTTCGAACAGGTCGATCGGCGGAAAGGTGCTGCGGATGATCCTGACCGCGCCCGTCCACTCAATCCTGCTGACCGGGAGAGTCTCCCGTTCGCTCACCAGCCGCCGCGCTCGGCATCGAGATAGCGGCGCACACGCATGATGTCGGTAAGTTCGCCGCCGAGCATGACATCGAGTGCGCTCGATCCTGCAAAGGCCGTATTGCTTGCCTTGATCCAGGCATAACCCCGCTGGGCTTCGGAGAAGACGATCCGTAGCGCCTTGTGAATGCCCATCAAGTTGGAGAGGCGAGCCGCGCCATCGCGCGAAACCCGGCCCGGCCCTTCAGCTTTCCAACGCCGATAGGAACGCACCGGCATATCGAGCAGCGTCGCCGCCTGCTCGTCGGTGAGCTCCCATTTCCCGAACAGGTTCAGTACCGCCCTGAACATCGCGGCAGCCTCGCTCTGGGTTATCGGATTCGGACGAAATGCCGGAGCAGCAGTATCAACGGGTTGCAAAGCCAGCATGGCGGTTCTCCATATGGCACCATATACGTAATTTAATGCCATTTGGCAATAACCGCCTCGTTTTCCGACATCGGTCGGGACCGATGAACGGATGACCGCTTTCCGGTTGCCCTCAAAGGCCATCCAATGGCTGTCGTGCCGCAGGCAACCGCCGATTTCGTCCACTTTCCCACCCCCTGCAGTTCATAGAGGGTGATCAGGGAGGTGCGGCACGTTGCTATGCATGCGCATCGGTCGTTTGGGGCGCAGCCGACCGAGGTTGGACTCGATCGTGTTGAGACGGAGATGCGCGACAATCGGAGTCCCAAGAGAAGCCGCCTGCGGCGCCATATGATGAAACAAGCTCGACTTCGGACTCCCACAACTGGCGCGCTTGCGCGCGACGGAGGACAGATGATCCACGCCCCGATGTCCCTGGGCAAAAACCTGGTTCAGTCCGCATTTGCGCGGTGCGGCTACAGGATCGTAAGGGCCGATCCTGGCGCGCGGTGTCGGCCGACCTCCGCCGATGCGCGCAACGCTGCGAGCTTCCTCCAGGAAATCCTTCCGGTGGTGCAGCACAACGCGCTGACCGGAGAATGGCCGACACCGGCATTCCTAGAGCACTATTTCGACGCAAGCCGTCTGGCGATGGTGCGCCTTCTGCTCGATCGATGCGATGCGGAAGACGTCGACATTGCCGGCAAACGCGTTCTGGACATCGGGTGCCACGCGGGGTGCCTGTTGCATCTCATACGCGCAAGGTATCCGGACTGCTCCCTCTCCGGATGCGACGTCAGCGATGTGAAGCTGGCGATGGCCAAACGGGCCTGCCCTGATGCCGAACTGTTCTTCAGCGCGCTTTCGGACCTTCCGGAGTCATCCAGCTACGACCTCGTGTTTCTGATGGAAGTGCTGGAACACACTGTGGATCCCGAAACGGTCGTCAGGCGCTTGCTCGAGATCGTGTCAGCTACCGGCACGCTCATCTTGACGGTTCCCGATGGGCGGGAGGACCACCTTCCCGCCAAGGAATATCATTCGGAATTCGAATCCTATGCAGGCCATATCAACTTCTGGAGTCCGGAAAGCTGGCGCTATTTCCTCGCCCGGATCGCTCCTGAACGGACGCTCCGCACGGGCCAATTGCCGACCGGACACTTGTTCGCCGCGTTGAGCATGTAGAACGCGATCCGGCAGACCTGTGCTAGAGCGGGCTCGCGAGAGAGCGCGCTCGGTCTTCGAACTCAACGGGCCGCGGCTGTGGCATCGCCACCTATTGGGGCGACGGGCTCGGGCTCGCGCGTCGGAAGCCACCCTTGGGTTGCGGAACGCCGCTGACGGTGAAGGTGCCGCCGGGAACCAGCGTGATCACGTATTCGCCCTGGTCGTCGCAGGTCACCAGCCATACCGGCTGACCCTCATTACGTGGCTTTTCGGCGATCGAAACGATCTTCTTGCAGGTATAATTGGCGTCGTAGATCGCGCGGAACAGGGCGACGCGCTGCTGCACCGCATTGAGCGCGCGGAACTTGACCTCGACCGGGTCGGGCGTTGCCGGAGCGGCCGGCGCCGCGGCGTTGCCGCCGGCACCCCCGCCGCCACAACCGGCAAGCAGGACCGCGGGCATCAGCATCATCGCACCGACCTTCATCGCTCGTCTCCTTCTGCTATCGTGACAACGCGTGGGGCGGTCGTCGCGTGCCACCCGTCTATCGCAAGCGTACCGCCGGCATAAGCGACATCCTCGGTGACCTCGACAGTGCACCAGGGCGGCACGACGATTGCGGTCAGCGCGGCATCATCGTCCGCGGATATCTCCGCAAGCATCAGTCCGGCCAGCGCGCCCTCGAACACGTCTATCGCGAACCCGCCGCCGACTTCATGCCGCCATTTGATCAGCACGGCCGCCGGCAGCACCGCCAGGGCGTCATATTCAGCCGCGTCGAGATAGATGTTGGTCATCGGCCGCGACGACAGGCCCGCGCCGGGATATTTCTTGCCGAGCTTGTGCACTACCGATCCGTCAGGCGCGGTCACGCGGCGTAACCGCAAGCCGGTGCCGGGCAAATAGCGATCCTCGACCAACCGCGCCGTCGCGGAATCGAGTGCAGGCGTCAGTTCCCGATCGACTAGGAAGCGCCGCTCACGTTCGATGATGCTGTACTTGGGCGCAGTCAAATGCCGTCCGCGACGACCTCTCGGCCCGCCGCCTCCAGTCGTGCCGTCAGGTCGGCGATGGCGGTGTCGACCAATGCCTGATCTGGGCTGCGCACCACGAAATTCGCACCCACCCGGCCATCGCGAAAGAACGGATAGCTGCCGATCGCGACCCCTTCATGCGCCTTTTCCGCCTCGCGCAGGATGTCGGCGACCTCGCTCTCGGGCACCCAGCAGCCGATCGAGCGGCTGACCACCGGGCGTCCGCCCTCGAGCTTGCCGGTCAGTCCATCGAGCATGCCCGCGGTGATGTGCGGCACGCCCGCCATGACGAACAGATTGCCGATGCGGATGCCTGGTGCGCCCGACATCCGGTTCTCGATCAAATCGGCGCCCTCGGGCACGCGCGCCATCCGCTTGCGCGCCTCGGTCAGCCCGCCGCGGCTTTCGTAATAGCGCTCCAGCGTGGCGACCGCCTTGGGATGATAGGTGACGCCCACCCCCAATGCCTCGGCGATCGCATCGACGGTGATGTCGTCATGCGTCGGGCCGATCCCGCCGGTGGTGAAGAGATAATCGTTGCGCGCGCGCAGCTGGTTGACCGCCTCGACGATCGCTTCGGTGACGTCGCCGACGACGCGAACCTCGGCCAGCCGAATGCCCTGGACGTTGAGCCACGCGGCGATCTGCGCGACATTCTTGTCCTGGGTGCGCCCCGACAGGATCTCGTCGCCGATCACGACGAGCGCCGCGGTCCAGATCCTCTCATTCGCTTGGCCGGTCATGGGGTCAGCGATAGCCTCGCAAAATCGGCGCGTCATCGTTATATCGTTCGCCATGACCGAATATGTGACTGTCACCAGCGACATGAACCTCGCGCGCAACGGCGCGATCAAGCTCTATGGCCGCGACGCGTTCGAGGGCATGCACCGCGCCGGACGCCTCGCCGCCGAAACGCTCGACATGCTCGTGCCGCATGTCGTGCCGGGGGTGACCACTGCGGAACTCGATGACCTGATCCGCAATTTCATGATCGCCGGCGGCGCCGCGCCTGCAACGCTCGGCTATCGCGGCTATACGCATTCGAGCTGCATCTCGATCAACCATGTCGTCTGCCATGGCATCCCGTCCGACCGCCAGCTCAAGGACGGCGACATCGTCAATATCGACGTGACCCCGCTGCTCGACGGCTGGCATGGCGACACCAGCCGGATGTATCTGGTCGGCGACAATGTGCCGATCAAGGCGAAGCGGCTGGTCGACGTGACCTATGAATGCCTGATGCTCGGGATCGAACAGGCCAGGCCCGGCAACACGATGGGCGACGTCGCGCATGCCATCCAGACGCATGCCGAGCGCCACCGCTTCGGCGTGGTGCGCGATTTCTGCGGGCACGGCGTCGGCAAGCTGTTCCACGACGCGCCGGAAGTCGTCCATGTCGGCCGCCCGGGCACTGGACCCGAGCTCAAGCCCGGCATGATCTTCACGATCGAGCCGATGATCAATATCGGCAAGCCCGACGTAAAGCTGCTCGACGACGGCTGGACCGCGGTGACGCGCGACCGCTCGCTGTCGGCGCAGTTCGAACATTCGATCGGCATTACCGAGGACGGGTGCGAGATCTTCACGTCGAGCCCCAAGGGGTACGACCAACCGCCTTACTGACGTACGATCGAGGCGTTTGCCGGCGCAGGATTTTTTCCATTGGCCGGCCCTTCGCCAGCTCATCGACCAGTTTGTCCAGGTAGCGGATTTCGCGCATCAGCGGCTCATCAATCTCCTCGATGCGCACGCCGCAGATCGTTCCGGTGATCGCGGATCGTGCAGGGTTGAGGCCGGGCGCGCGGGCGAAGAAATCCTCGAAACTCGCCTTGCTTGCCAGCTCTTCGGCCAACCCTTCGCGGGTATAGCCGGTCAACCAGCATATGATCTCGTCGACTTCGGCTCGCGTTCGGCCCTTCCGCTCGGCCTTGGCGACGTAATGGACGTACACGCTCGCGACGCTTGTCGCATAAATGCGGTGCGCCATCGCCTATTCCGCTTTCGCCGCGTCGATCGCCTTCTGGCTGCGCACGAACGGATAAGCGAGTTGCTTCAGATAGCCGTTCGGCATCTTCTCCGGGATGCCATAGCCCTGGGGCCACCGGCCCGTCGGCAAGTGGAACGTCCCGAACAATTTGTCCCATAACGGAAAGTGGATCGCGAAATTGACGTCCACCGCTTCCGCCTCGAGGCCGTGATGCCAATGGTGGAAGCGCGGCGTCACCATGACATGGCCGAAACGGTCGAAATCGCCCTTCAGATTGGCGTGAACCAGCCCCGAATAGATGTACACTAGGGCGACATAGGCCTGCATCACCGAGGGCAGGAAGCCGAAGGTCAGCAGCGGCAACGAGGTCACGCTGCGCAGCAGGATGATCTCGACGAAATGCATCCGCGCGCCGGCCAGCCAGTCCATCGCCTTGGCCGAATGATGAACCGCATGGAATCCC
>Ga0207647_10003802_pt1 | contig 11280 bp, 11 predicted proteins | sample KBSCornC2_FD_184295 | JGI IMG/M metagenome (GOLD analysis project Ga0207647, IMG submission 184295) | Corn rhizosphere microbial communities from Kellogg Biological Station, Michigan, USA - C2 (SPAdes) (version 2) | ecosystem: Host-associated > Plants > Roots > Rhizosphere ...
ATAATAAACAACCGAGCCCGTGCAGATAGATTTTTCCCATTGCTCGTCAATACCCAGTACAATGGGCTCCTGTTTCCAGTTTTTCAGATCGGTAGTGGTGCTCAGAGCCCACTGGTGACCGCCCAATCCGCCCAGACTGGCATGGTGTGCCGAGTCGAGCAGCCAGTACATAGAAAACCGGCCGTCTTTATAAAACGGCATACAATCGCCCACAAACAAATTACCCTCGGGCCGCCAGTATTGGAGGTTTTTGGTGGATTGTATAGCAGGATCATATTTAACACCCAGCTTTTGAGCTTTAAGGCCGATGGTTGCTAAAGTCAGCGATATGAACAGGATATATTTTTTCATGGATGGAATTTATTCATTTAAAGTTAAAATCAACTTTCAGAAAAACTAATAAAATGTTTAGGTACCATGAAAAAAAGAGGAAAATTAAGGTACGTGGAAAGTGGAAGACGCAAAGTATTGCGTCTCTACGTTTGTATTATTATTGTAGAGACCCAATACTTTGCGTCTCTTGTAAATCGTTGCGTCTCCCCGGTCTATAAATTAACTGCTATCTTTGCAGGATATGGCCGGCATCTATCTTCATATCCCTTTCTGCAAACAAGCTTGCCATTATTGCGATTTTCATTTTAGCACCTCGTTAAAATATAAGAACGACATGCTGCAGGCTTTGGTAAAAGAGTTGCATTTACAAAAGGAATACCTAAAGGGCCAAACCATTGAAACCATTTATTTTGGCGGAGGGACACCCTCTATCCTGCCGGCAACTGATATCAATTTACTGCTCGATACCATTACCCAATTACATACGGTATCAGCAGATGCCGAGATCACACTGGAAGCTAACCCCGACGATCTGGATAAAACTAAAATTCAGGAACTGCGCCAAACACCGGTTAATCGCTTCAGCATAGGCATTCAATCTTTTTTTGATGACGATCTGTTATGGATGAATCGTGTGCATCGCGCACAGGAAGCCGAAGCCTCCGTTAAGCGGGCACAAGATGCCGGTTTTGAAAACATCACTGTCGACCTGATCTACGGCTATCCCCTGCTTACCGATGCCAAGTGGAAACAAAATCTCGATAAAGTTTTCGAACTGGAAGTACCGCATGTGTCGTCCTATTCCATGACAGTCGAGCCGCAAACGGCGCTGGCCTCATTCATCCGCAACCGCAAACAGCCGCCCATGAATGAGCAGCAAAGCGCCGGGCAGTTTAGCTACTTGATGGAGGCTATGCAAATCCGGGGCTTTGAGCATTATGAGATATCCAACTTCTGCAAGCCTGGGCATTACAGCAGGCACAATTCTAACTACTGGCGGGGAGTGAGTTACCTGGGGATCGGTCCGTCGGCTCACTCGTACAACGGCCGGGCACGGCAATGGAACATCGCCAATAATTCAAAATATATTCAGTCTGTTTTTGCAGATAAGCTACCTGCTGAAATTGAAGAACTAACCGAAGCCAATCGCCTTAACGAATACATCATGACCTCTTTGCGTACCAGTTGGGGGCTTGATCTGGAGGTGTTAAACCAGATCGCCGCGGGCACAGCTACCCTATTGAGTAAAACCGCAGTACCATATTTTGAAAAAGGCTGGATCACCCAAAATCAAAATATTATCACCCTTACCCAAACCGGCAAACTCTACGCCGACCACATAGCCGCCGAGCTGTTCTTTTAAATAGCTGCTACCGGGGCAACCTCCCGCAAAATCCCCCCGTAATGTACCATAGTTAGTTTAGTTTATGATGTATTAATGCTCATGCAAAGACCTTATGGTTTGGCGGTAAGCAGTTGGCGTAGTTCGTTAGCCGAACTGGAAACCGCAGCCATAATTAGCTGAGAAAATCTCAGTCAAAAGGGTGGCCCGGCGTTTTTGCGCCGGGCTTTTTTTGTCACACAAATCACAAATCCGCCTCCAAATTTTTCAAATTTCTTGCTTTCAATTAGCTTTGCATGTTAATTAATTGCAAAGATGAGTATCATTTTATCACCTATTGACAGGGTTGACACCATATCAAAAGAAGATTTTGTTAATAATTATTTAAAGCTGCGCAAACCTTTAGTTATTAGAAAAGCTACCCAAACCTGGCCCGCTTTGCAAAAATGGACCTTTGATTATTTGAAAGAAACCGTTGGCGATAAGACTGTTCCGCTTTATGACAGCTCAAAGGCCGACCCCTCAAAACCTATCAATGCATCGGCTGCCGAAATGAAGTTTGGCGATTATATCGACCTGATACAAAAAGAGCCTACCGATCTGCGCATTTTCTTATTCGACCCTATTAAACATGCTCCCGGCCTGCTGGACGATTACCGTGCACCGAGCGATTTGATGGGTGGCTTTTTGGATAAATATCCTAACATGTTTTTTGGCGGTGCGGGTTCCATCACCTTTATGCACTACGACATAGACCTGGCGCATATTTTCCACACCCACTTTAACGGCCGCAAACATGTTATTTTGTTTGATAACAAGTGGAGCGAGCGTTTGTATAAAATCCCCTTTGCTACTTATGCTTTAGAGGATTATGATATTGAAAACCCCGACTTTTCAAAGTTCCCGGCATTGGACGGCATTGAAGGCATAGAGGCTTTCCTTGAGCATGGCGACACCCTTTTTATGCCTACCGGCTACTGGCACTGGATGAAATACCTGGATGGATCATTCTCCATATCGCTGCGTGCCTGGGATAAATCATGGGCCATTAAAGCCAAAAGCTTGTACAACCTTACCATACAACGCAAGTTTGACGATATGATGAAAAAACGATTCAAATCGCGCTATATGGACTGGAAAGAGCAACTGGCATTTAAACGTGCTGACAAGGCTTTGGCTGAAGGCGCGCCGAGATAAAACGCCCATTGGAAATACGGGTGTCACCCTGAGGCTCCCGAAGGGTGAGCGTTGGGCGCTTGCAAAGCGACATGGCCTTTGCGCTCATGCTTCGAGAGCCTCAGCATGACACCCTTTTGTTATCTTTCCCATCATCAAATCATAACAGTAGCTTAATACACAGCGTTTTTTAATTCTGTTAATTTGTTGTATTAAGGTGAATTTTGCAAAATGTTTTTGCAGGATGATGTCCTTCTGACCAACAAATAGATGTGTTTCAAACTAAGTGCGATTGATACTGTAGATACTATTTCTCCGCAAGATTTTAAGAAAAACTATTTAGATGCCCGCCGCCCACTGGTGATAAAAAACCTGACCGACAGCTGGCCTGCCAAACAAAAATGGACGCCTGAGTATTTAAAGGAGGTTGTGGGCAGCCAGGTAGTGCCGCTCTATAATAACGCCAAAGCCGATCCGTCAAAACCGATCAATTCGTCTACTACTGAAATGCCTTTTGACGATTATATCGACCTGATTATGCGTGAGCCGACAGAGCTGCGCATCTTCTTCTTTAATATTTTCAAAAAAGCCCCTGAGCTTTTAAATGACATCGAGTTACCGAAAGATTTAATGGGCGGATTTTTAGAAAGCATGCCCGCCATGTTTTTCGGCGGATCAAACTCGGTTACCTTTTTGCATTATGATATCGACCTGCCGCATATCTTCCACACCCACTTTGGCGGTCGCAAGCATATTATTCTTTTCGAAAATAAATGGAAACGCCGGCTGTACTGCATCCCCAACGCTACCTATGCACTGGAGGATTATGACGTTGCCAACCCGGATGTTCAAAAATTCCCCGCGCTTAATGGTATTGAAGGCATTGAAGTATTTCTTGAACACGGCGACACGCTTTTTATGCCTACCGGCTACTGGCACTGGATGAAATACGTGACCGGCGGCTACTCCCTCAGCCTACGCGCCTGGGACGCGTCGCCAAGCCGTAAAATAGCAAGCGTATACAATCTGGCTGTTAAAGGCGCTTTTGATAGTATGCTAAAGATGGCGTTTAAAGGCCATTATGCCAACTATCGTGAGAAACTGGCTGTAAAGCGTGCGGATAGGGCTTTAGCAGCGGGATTGCCGAGGTAGTTAAGGTAAGGTTCAAGAATTGTGTCATTGCGAGGAGGACGACGAAGCAACCGCACGCGTTTTGGGCGCGGGTTGCTGTTCTCCTTTGCGGTTGCCACGCTTCGCTCGCAATGACAAGTGGATTACTGCCTGTGATAATTTAACTCGTATGGTCACAAACTATTACCCACTTCCCTCCAATCTTCTTGAACCAAAGCGTATAATAGCCACCAAGCGTTTTATCGGCCTGCTTTACATGCCATCCTCCAAAAACAAAAGCGTTTTTAGGGTCAAGCACCTCAACTTTTAGAATGTCGAAGGTGAGTACGCCCATCGCAGCTTTGTCGGGGTAACCACGTTTATAATTATTAAGCGTGTTTTGCCAGCCATAGGTTGGTGCCGTTTTACCGACAAACATCAGCGAGTCTGACTTCCAGTAGCCTTGCATAAAACCTTCCAGGTCACCGCGGTTCCAGGCTTCGCGCTGGGCGTCCATGACGTTGATGATAGCCTGTCTGTCCTGCGCTTTTAGCAGCGTAAACGAGCTTAGCATCAGCGCAAATACCAGCAAATATTTTTTCATGATCTAAATATACCGATTTACTCTTAGCTTTGGCCCCGGTTCAAATCCGTTTTATGAAGAAAAATATATTATGTTTCGGTGAGGTTTTATGGGATGCCTTTGGCGAAGAAAAAGTTGCCGGCGGCGCAACCATGAACGTGGCCTTTCATTTGAAGCAGCAAGGTGCGGGTGTTGCTTTTGCCAGCAGCGTGGGTACCGATGCCTCAGGAAATAAGCTGGTAGATTTTTTGAAAGATAACGGACTCTTCAATGAACTGATACAACGCGACGAAATTTTGCCCACCTGCGAGGTTACTGTACAGCTGGACAAGCATCAGCAGGCAACATATATTATTCCGCAACCGGTTTCATGGGACAACATCAAGCCTAAAACTGCACTAACCCGCTGCGCTAAGAATGCCTCAGCTATTGTATTTGGCAGTTTGGTTTGCCGGGATACTACTACCCGCGATACGTTGTTGAATCTGCTGCATGATACCAAAGCGCTGAAAGTGTTTGATGTAAACCTGCGCGCGCCTCATTATACCCCGCAAACTATCGAAACCTTAGCAGCGCGTGCCGACGTAGTAAAGATGAACGAAGAAGAGGCCGACCTGCTCATCAGCAATAAAAAAGGCGACCTGAAAGAAAAGATCACCGAGTTTCGTCAAAAATATCACGTTCAAACCATTTGTGTTACCCGCGGTGCTCATGGCGCCATGGTATGGCATGACCATGAGTTTTATGAACACCCCGGTTTTGAAGTGAAAGTAGCAGACACCGTAGGCGCCGGCGACTCGTTCCTGGCCACCTTTATAGCCGGACTGCTAAACAAATTACCTATGCCTCAAATATTAGAGCGCGCCTGCGCAGTTGGCGCTTATGTAGCCAGCAAACGCGGTGCTACGCCCAGATATGTTGACGGTATTGTTGATTTGATGGCTGCGCGATAAGCTTACGCGTAAATCAACCGTTCCCAGTCGGAATGGCGTTTCAGGTATGTCTTGATGTAGGCACAATAAGGAACCATTTTGAAACCGTTATCTTCCAGATAATGAAATACTTTTTCGACCAGGGCCGAGGCTACACCCCTGCCTTCCAGTTCGCGGGGCACTTCAGTGTGGATAAGAAAATAAACGCCATCGCGTAGTTTGTAATCGATAAAAGCCCGGTGGCCATCTACAAATAATTCAAAATTATGGATGGCGGTGTTGTTGATCAGTTGGATGTCTTCGTACATAGTTAAAGGTAAGAAACAAAATAATTTATTGAAGGTTGAATGTTTCATTTGCCTAAATCACAACAACCTGATTATCAACCAAAAAAATCAAACATCCGCATAAAAACACCTACGAATACGTTGTTTCATTTTGTTTCACTGAATTTTCATAAAACACTCATTTAAAACACCTTAATTAAAAATCCTGTTTCACTTGTTTCATTTGTTTCATGTTTTCGTGAAACAAAACATTCGCATTAGCCTATCTCCCCCCGCCGTCGATGTTATCGCCAACAACATTCAGTTTGACGCCTTTTCTAATCTTCAATCTTTAACAACCAATCTTCATTCGCCCATTGTCATCCCAGCCTAACAATTCAAATTAAGACCAATCAACCTTAAACTTTTGCGCAAAATAATGCGTTACTTTATAGTTGAAAGGCAAATTATGCGTGGTTTCGGATTTTCGAAGTTTACACCCAACCAAATTCCCCGGGGCGGGTTCGAAGAATTATTAAAACTGTTTCTTGAATTGCTCAATTATACATCGGGCGATGCCGGCGAAGCTTTGGCCTGGCTCAATGAACTGGACAAGCAATATCACATCACCAACGACGAATACGGCATCGGCGACTTTATAGATGAGCTGAAACAAAAAGGCTACCTGAGCGATGATAATCAAAACGGCGGTTATAGCATTACTGCCAAGACTGAGCAGAGCATCCGCCAGTCGGCTTTGGAGGAGATATTTGGTAAGCTCAAAAAATCGGGCAAGGGCAACCACCGCTCACCGCAAAGCGGTCAGGGCGACGAGCGTAATTCAGAACGTCGTGAATTTGAATTTGGCGATAGTTTGGATCAGATAGACATGACGCAATCTATCCACAACGCGCAGGTAAACCACGGCATCGGCGATTTCATGATGACCGAGCGCGACCTCGAAGTTGAGGAGATGGACTACAAAACCCTTACCTCGACCGTGCTCATGATCGACATATCGCACTCTATGATCCTATATGGCGAGGATCGTATTACCCCTGCCAAAAAAGTGGCTATGGCGCTAGCCGAACTCATCCGCACCAAATACCCTAAAGACACATTGGATATAGTGGTGTTTGGCAATGATGCCTGGCCTATAACGCTGCAAGACTTGCCGTATCTGCAAGTTGGCCCTTACCATACTAACACTTATGCCGGTTTGGAATTGGCTACTGATTTGTTGCGTCGTCGCAAAACATCAAACAAACAAATATTCATGATAACCGACGGTAAGCCAACTTGCTTAAAAGAAGGCGCCCGTTACTATAAAAACAGCATCGGGCTCGACCGTAAGGTGGTTAACAAAACGCTCAACATGGCTGCACAGCTCAAAAGGCTTAAAATACCTATCACCACATTCATGATAGCAAAGGACCCTTACCTGCAACAGTTTGTGCGCCAGTTTACCGAAACCAATGGCGGCAAGGCGTTTTACAGCTCATTGAATAACCTGGGCGAATACATTTTTGAGGATTACGCCAGGAACAGGCGGAAAAATGTGAAATGATGTGCGGATGTATTGTATAACCATTTGTCATTTCGACCAAAGGGAGAACTTCTCTCTTGAGCGTAGCGAAAAAATCTATACACACGCAATACTAAGCAGTGTATAGATTTCTCGCTACGCTCGAAATGACAGATATGATAAAGACTTATGATTAAAACAGATATAAAAACGCTAGGCCAATTAAAACAAAGCGGCTACAAAAGCGAATCAGTTAAAGACGAACTTCGCCGTAATTTAATTACCCAGCTTAAAAAGAAAGAAGAAGGCGGTTTTGAAGGCATTGTGGGTTTTGAGGATACGGTTATCCCTGATCTGCAAACTGCAATCCTGTCGCGCCATAACATTTTACTGCTGGGCTTGCGCGGGCAGGCTAAAACCCGCATAGCCCGCTTGCTGGTTAATTTGCTGGACGAATATATACCCTATATTGAAGGATCAGAATTGTTTGACGATCCGCTGAACCCGATATCCTGGTTCGGCGCCAATATCATTAAAGAAAAAGGCGACGAAACCCCAATCGGCTGGATACATCGCAGCGAGCGCTATACGGAAAAACTGGCTACACCCGATGTTACCGTGGCCGATTTAATTGGCGATGTCGACCCGATAAAAGCTGCTACGCTGAAACTTACTTATTCTGATGAACGGGTTATTCACTTCGGGTTGATCCCTCGCGCACACCGAGGCATCTTCGTGATCAATGAGCTGCCCGATTTGCAGGCGCGTATCCAGGTATCGTTGTTCAACATCCTGCAAGAAAGAGACATTCAGATTCGCGGATTCAAATTGCGTCTGCCATTGGATATCCAGTTTGTATTTACCGCCAACCCTGAAGACTATACCAATCGCGGTTCCATCGTTACACCTTTAAAGGACCGTATCGAAAGCCAGATCCTTACGCACTACCCGCGTTCTATTGAGATATCCCGCAAAATCACTCAACAAGAAGCTACGCTTACCCAAGAACAGCGCGCCACTGTTGAGGCCGACGGCTTAGTAAAAGATCTGGTTGAGCAGACCGCTTTCGAGGCCCGCAATTCAGAGTATATTGACAAAAAATCGGGCGTGTCTGCACGTCTCACCATATCGGCTTATGAAAATCTGATCAGCAATGCCGAGCGCCGTATGATCATCAATCATGAAGATAAGACCTTTGTGCGGATAGCTGATTTTCTGGGTGTGATCCCGGCAATAACCGGTAAAATTGAGCTGGTTTATGAAGGAGAATTGGAAGGCCCGGCAAAAGTGGCCAATATCCTGATCGGTAAAGCTATCAAGACCTTGCTGGTTAAATTTTTCCCCGATCCGGAGAAAGCCAAGAAATCAAAAACACCAAACCCATATGCCGAGATCATCAACTGGTTTAGCGATGGCAATACCCTTGCTGTTCTGGACGACCTGCCGTTTGCCGAATACAAAAAAGTATTGACTTCGGTAAACGGCCTAAAAGAACTGGTTAAACAGTTTCACCCGCGTTTGGTGGAAAGCCAGCAGTTGATATTGATGGAGTTTGTATTGCACGGCCTGGCCGAATTCTCGCAACTAAGCAAAGGATTTTTAGATAATGGTTTTGCGTTTTCGGATATGTTTAACAGTTTGTTTAATTTGCAGCCCGATGATGACGACGATCTGGATATAGATGACGATCGTTATTAAACCATAATGCAAAGTCAGCTTTTTACTATAATTCTGCTGGGCGCGGGCCTATTTATATTTGATCAGTATTTATTTCATGGTTTCATAGCTGCGTTTAAAAACAAGCGCATTGTTGGCCATAAATTCTTCAGAATAGGCTACACACTGCTTTCATTAACCATTATTATCGGCACCATTTGCAGTATCTATTTAAATCTGCCGGTTGGTGTACGGGCAGCTTTTCTAATGGTGTTTTTTGTGCTGATGATTGTGAAGGTGACGTTTTTGCCTTTCGTGGTGATTGATGACATTCGCCGGTTTATCGCAACACGCAAACGGAAACCTCAACCTGAAATCAACTCAGAGCAAAACACCATGCCCCGCTCAGAGTTCCTGATGAAAGCAGGATTGGCTACCGGCGTTGTGCCGCTGGTAGGTATAGGCGTTGGCATTTTTGCAGGGGCCTATGATTATCACGTCGTCAAACAAAACTTGTATTTACCTAACCTGCCCAAGGCTTTCGATGGCATGACCATCGGGCAGATATCTGATATCCACTCCGGCAGTTTTTATAATAAAAAAGCGGTGCTGGGTGGTGTCGAAATGCTGCTTGGCCAAAAGCCTGATGTGGTATTTTTCACCGGCGATTTGGTAAATGAGCGTACCGACGAAGTTTATGGCTACCAGGACATCTTCAAAAAAGTAAAAGCGCCCCTGGGTGTTTTCTCCATCCTGGGTAATCATGATTATGGAGATTACTACAAACAGTGGCCGTCGTTAGCCAATAAAAAGAAAAACCTGGACGATCTCATCGTCACCCATAAAAATATGGGTTGGGATTTGCTTCTCAACGAAAACCGCCGGTTAAAAATAGGCAACGAAGAAATTGGCATCCTGGGCTGCCAGAACTGGGGCGAGCTAACCCGTTTTCCTAAATACGGCAAAATGGAGCCAACCATTAAAGGTACCGAAGAGCTACCGGTGCGCCTGCTCCTCTCGCACGACCCATCACACTGGCGCGCGCAGATCTTGCCGCATTACCCACAGATAGACATGATGTTTTCAGGACATACTCATGGCATGCAGTTTGGCGTCCGTACCGAGCATTTCCAATGGAGCCCGGTTGAGTATGTTTATAAAGAATGGGCCGGCCTTTACCGCGAGGGGCAGCAACAATTATACGTAAATGTGGGCTACGGCTTTTTAGGTTTCCCGGGCAGGGTTGGAATTTTGCCGGAGATTACGATATTTACACTTAGATCTGCCCAAGACCCATCGCAGCAAAAAGTTTAATTGGGTAGCAGCTCGTCCATAAATGAAAAAACTATACAATTCTGTTTTTGACTTTATATTATTCAGCAATGTTTTCATGGCATTGTGTGCTGTTGCACAAGGGGCGGTAACCTCCTATTTAATAGGCGCTAAACCCGTTTATACCGTATCGGCTTTGCTTTTTGTATCAACCATTGGCGTTTATAATATATCTATTTTATTGTACAGGCCCCGGTTAAAACATACCGAGAATCGGCGCACGCAATGGTTCTTTACACACCATCGGTTAATGATCACGTTTACTATCGTGTCTGCCTTATCATTAATTCCGCTGTTTTTTTTGGTGTCGACGGCATCCAGATTACTACTAATCTTTCTCGGATTAATCTCTGTAGCATATAGCCTACCCTTATTTACCTTGGGCGAACATAAATTTGGCCTGCGCAACATCCCAGGTTTAAAGCAATTTTTAATAACCCTGGTGTGGGCAGCGAGCACGGTATTACTACCGATTTTTGAAGCTCAGAACATGCATGTCACCAATATTTCGATGCAGGATACTACCATTCTGTTAGCCAAAAGATTTTTACTGATTGCCGCCCTTACCATACCTTTTGATATCCGCGACCTGTTCGAGGACCGCGAGTCGGGACTTAAAACGGTGCCCGTAGTTATCGGCGAGAAACGGGCCTACCTGTTTTGTCAGTTTTTGTTGGCGGGCTATATCATCCTTTTATTTCTGTACCGCAACAATGGCTTTAATGCCAATTTTATTTCTCTTACGGCCACGGCGTTACTGGCAGGCTGGCTCATTTTTAAATCTGAATGGAAAAGAAATGAATATTACTATTTCTTTTATTTAGATGGTGTGCTGATATTGCAATATGTGCTGCTGGTGGCATTTAATTATATAATGCCTTAGTTTAGATATGAGATTTGAGTATTGAAATTGCCATAGGTTTTGTCTCATATCTCACGTCTCAAATCTCATGTATCTCATCTAAACCAAACTGCTTATGGCGTCAAATTATGATAATTCGGCCTGGTTTTATGATCGCTTGTCG
>Ga0207647_10003803_pt1 | contig 11279 bp, 10 predicted proteins | sample KBSCornC2_FD_184295 | JGI IMG/M metagenome (GOLD analysis project Ga0207647, IMG submission 184295) | Corn rhizosphere microbial communities from Kellogg Biological Station, Michigan, USA - C2 (SPAdes) (version 2) | ecosystem: Host-associated > Plants > Roots > Rhizosphere ...
GAAGCACAAGTTCCCCGGCACCATCGTCTATTCGGCCGACAGCGGCGAGGAACAGGGCCTCTACGGAGCCAAGGTCATCGCCGCCTATGCCAAGGCGCAGCGCTGGAACGTCATCGCCAATTTGAACAACGACATCGTCGGCAACAGCTGCGGGTCCGACGGCGTCTGCGATTCAACCCACGTGCGCATCTTTTCCGAAGGCCCGCGCTGGCAGGGGCATGAGGACTTGGCGCGGCAAATCCGAAGCTTCGGCGGCGAGAATGACGCGCCGAGCCGCAACATCTCGCGCTATCTCGACAGCCTCGCCGACGGGCTGAAGATCGGGCTCGACGTTCGCCAGGTCTGGCGCAACGACCGCTTCGGCCGCGGCGGCGACCATACCGAGTTCCTGAACCTCGGCTTCCCGGCGGTGCGCTTCACCGTCGCGGTCGAGAATTACAATTGGCAGCACCAGGACGTTCGGGTCGAGAAGGGCATCCAGTACGGCGACACCATCGACCATATGGATTTCCCGTACCTCGAGAAGGTGACGAAGCTGAACGTCGCGGCCCTTGCCGGCATAGCCAGCGCCCCGCCGCCGCCCGAGCCAAAGGTCGAGGGCGCGGTGAGCACGGATACGACGTTAACCTGGTCTGGCGATGACGATGCTGCTTCTTATCGGGTTTGGAAGCGGCGCACCGATGCCAACCAATGGGACTCAACCTATATCGTCGTAAGTAAGAGCCCATCTGACTCGCGTGACACCGACTGCAGCACGACCGTCACCGCTCCGCTGGTAACGATATGCGGCGCGCACCTCCGCCATATCCGCGTCGACGATTGGGTGTTCGGCGTTTCGTCGGTAAGCAAGGACGGGTTCGAAAGCCCGGTCGCCTCGGCGGTTCCGGGCGGGGCATTCCATCCCTATATTGCTCCTGAAAAGAAGTAGTTAGGAGTAAGGCAATGGCCGGTGGATGGACGCGCGACGGCGCGGTCGAGCAACAGATCGAGGATACGGTAAAGGACGCGATCCTTCGCGCCCGCGCGTTGACGCCGAAGGGCGAGAGCGCGGAAGAATGCGACGATTGCGGCGAGCCGATCCCCAGGAAACGGCGTGAGGCTTTGCCCGGCGTGCGCACCTGCATCGCTTGTCAGGCCGAGCGCGACAAGCACGTCGTCCATTCGACCATCAACCGCCGCGGCAGCAAGGACAGCCAGCTGCGCTGACGGCTAGCGCCGGCGGCCAGCGGTCCAGGCGAACAGAGCTACGAGCCCGATCCCGCCCAGCTCCATCGCGTGATTGGCCTTCACGCCGGCGAGGTGCTGGCCGATCAGCCAGTCCATCTTGTCGAACGACGTCGCGCGGACGAAGACGAAGAACAACAGGAGCGCGAGGCCGACAGAGGCACCCCATACCGGCCAGCGCGACCGACGCATCCACACGAGAAGCGCGAGCGCCGTCAGCGCCGTCGCCGCGCCGAGCGCGAAGATGAAGGCGACCTGGACCTTCGCCCGCTGGTCATACCAGCCGTCTCTTTTCGCATAATAGCGGGCGATGTCTGTCAGCAGCGTCTGAAGGTCGAGCTGCTTGTTGATGCACAGGAATGCCATGATCGCCGCGAGAACCAGCCAGAATCGGCGTTCCCGCGCCGGTCCCTGCTGCGCCGCTCGCCAGCTCAGCAAGGCGCCGAGCGCGTAAGCGGCGACGGTCAGCCAGCCGTAAATCGTCGGATCGCCGATCCCCGGTTTCCACCCAAACACGCAGCTACTCCTCCGCCTGCCATCGCTTTGCCGCCTTGCAGCGTTTAGGACAACGCCATGCCCCGAACGCGCTCCGCCGGCCTGCCCAGCCGCAAGCAGATCCTCGACTTCATCGCCACCTCGGACCAGCCGGCGGGGAAGCGCGAGATCGCGCGCGCCTTCGGGCTCGCTGGCCAGGCGAAGATCGACCTCAAGCGCCTGCTCAAGGACATGGCCGATGAAGGGCTGATCGACTCATCGCCTGGCCGCGCCTTCCACAAGTCGGGAGGGGTCCCCAAGGTCACGGTGCTTCGGGTGCAGTCGGTCGACGACGGAGGCAACGTCTGGGCGGTGCCCGAGCAATGGCACGCCGAGACTCCGCCGCCGCGGCTGCGACTGATCGAGCGCGGCAGGCGCGGTGCGCTCGGGATCGGTGACCGGGTTCTGGCGCGAACCGAGGAGCGCGGGGCCGGTCTCATCGCCCATCCGATGAAGAAGCTCGAGCGGGCGGCCGAGCTGGTCCTCGGCGTGGTGAAGCAGGAGGGCACGCGCTTCTGGCTGTCACCGGTCGACAAGCGCGAGCGGCGCGAGCTCGCGATCGCCGACCTCAAGGACGCCGAAGCCGGCGACCTCGTCCTGTGCGAGGTCACGGGCCGGCCGCCGCGGGTTCAGGCGCGCGTGGATGCGGTGCTCGGCGACCCGTTCGCGCCCCGCAGCTTCTCGCTGATCGCGATCCACAAGCACGGGCTTCGAGCGGAATTCAGCCATGACGCGATCGACGAGGCGCACCGCGTGGCGAAGCAGCCGCTGGGCGACCGCGAGGACCTGTCGCACCTCCCGATCGTCGCGATCGACCCCGAGGACGCGCGCGACCACGACGACGCGATCTGGGCCGAGCCTGATGGTGAGGGCGGCTGGAACGCGATCGTCGCGATCGCCGACGTCAGCTTCTACGTCCGCCCCGGCTCCGAACTCGACCGCGAGGCGCGGGCGCGGGGAAACAGCGTCTATTTCCCCGACCGGGTCGTGCCGATGCTGCCCGAGGAACTGTCGGCTGACATCTGCTCGCTGAAGCAAGACGAGGACCGGGCGGCGATGGTATGCCACCTGAAGATTTCGAAGGAAGGCGAGTTGAAGAGCTGGCGGTTCACCCGCGCCAGGGTCCGGATCGCCGCCAACATCGCCTACGAGGATGCCCAGGCGGCGATCGACGCGGCGAACGAGGAGCGCGTCGAGGTCAGCTCGCCGACCTGCTCGATGCCGGAGGTCGAGGGGCCGGTGCCGCGGGAGCTGGTGGACAAGGCGCTGAAGCCCTTGTGGGCCTGCTGGCGCGCTTTGTTCGCCGCGCGGGAGAAGCGCGACCCGCTCGAGCTCGACCTGCCCGAGCGGCGGGTGATGCTCGACGAGAAGGGACGGATCGCCTCGATTGCGGCGCGCGACCGCCTCGACGCCCACCGGCTGGTCGAGGATTATATGATTGCCGCCAATGTCGCCGCGGCCCGGGCGCTCGAAGCGAAGAAGGCGCCGGTGATGTACCGCGTGCACGAACCGCCTAGCCGGGAGAAGCTGGTCGCGCTCAAGGATTATCTCGGGACCTTCGGAATCGAGTTCGCGCTTGGCCACGTGATCCGGCCCGGTACCTTCAACGTGATCATCAATCGCCTCGGCGAGGACGGTGAAGGCCGCCAGGAGATCATGGAGCAGCTGCTGCGCACGCAGATGCAGGCGCGCTACGGCCCCGAGCGGCTCGGCCATTTCGGGCTGGCGCTGGCGACCTATGCCCACTTCACCTCGCCGATCCGCCGCTATGCCGACCTGCTCGTCCACCGCGCGTTGGTCAGCGCGTACCGGCTCGGTGACGGCGGGCTTCCGCCCGGCGAGGAGGAGCGCTTCGAGCAGATCGGCGAGCAGATCTCGATGCTCGAGCGGCGCGCAATGGAGGCCGAGCGCGAGACCGTCGACCGCTATGTCGCCGCGTTCCTTGCCGACCAGGTCGGTCAGCTGGTCGGGTGCCGGATCACCGGCGTCCAGCCCTTCGGTTTTTTCGCGACGGTCGAGGACCTGGGCGGCGATGGCCTGATCTTCGCCAAGGACCTGGGGCAGGAATATTTCCGCTTCGACGAGGCGGCCCGGGCGCTGGTAGGTGACGACACGGGCGAGACCTACCGGGTGGGCCAACGCCTGACCCTTCGGCTTGCCGAGGCCAACCCGGTGTCGGGATCGTTGCGCTTCGAGCTTCCCGAGGGGAGCTATGGCGGGTCCTCGGCGCCGACGCGGCGCGACCGGACGCGTGGCCGGCGCGGCCGCCCCGCGAATATCCGCCACAGCAATCGAAAGCGCGGCTGAAGTTCGGTATGACGGGCGCTCGGGGGTATAGAGAATGACAAGGCTGTTGCGGCGGGCCGGCTACGGCCTGGTGGCTATCCTTACTCTGCTGCTGGTCGCAGCAGCCGCAATCTGGCTGATTTCCGCGCAGAAGCTCAACGCTTCGGTCGCCGCCAGGCCCGAGCATCTGGCGCAACCGACGCAGGCTCAGCTCGCGGACGCTCCGAGGATGGGCCGCGTGCTCGGTTGCTTCAGCTGCCATGGCGAAGGGCTTCGCGGCAACAAGATGTTCGACCAGCCGATGATCGGCACTGTCTGGGCACCCAACCTGACCCAGGTTGCAGCTCACACCACCGACCAGCAGCTCGCGCAGGCGATCCGCCAGGGAATTAGCGATGAGGGCCCGCCGCTGATCATCATGCCGTCCGAGGCATTCCAGCATCTGACTGATCAGGAGCTCGCTGCCTTGATTCACATGATCCGCGCTCAGCCGCGGTCGGGCGCGACAACCCCTGAACCCACGCTTGGCCCAATCGGTCGTCTCGGCGTAGCAACCGGTCGGTTCAACACCGCCCCCGTGCAGGTTGCCAGATTTGCCCGCGAAGAGCCGGCCAGGGTCGGGGTACAGTATGAGGGCGGACGAAGGCTGGCCGCACTTTATTGTTCGTCCTGCCACGGGCCGAGCCTTAAGGGACAGGAAGCTGAGCCCGGCGAGATGTCGCCGGACCTGATGATCGCCGGCGCCTACGACCTTGCCGCGTTCAAGACCTTGCTGCGCACCGGCAAGCCGGCAAGCGGCCGCAACCTGCCGATGATGGGACCGACCGCCCGATCCGACCTCAGCCACATGACGGACGCGGAGATCGAACAGCTGCACGCTTACCTCGTCGCTCGAGCGCAAGCGGCGACGCCCTGATTCGCGCTGGCTGATTCGGTCCTTCGAGCACCGTTCATCTGAGGTTTATCGACAAACGGCGTTCGTCGAAAACGCTTCGATGAAGCGGCTTTGCACATCGGCTGTCCGACAGCGGGCGGATGGCGTCGCAGCGCGCTACAGATGTAGCTTCTTCGAGCCCAAACAAAGGGAGATCGGACATGACAAAGCTGCTTCTGATGACGACGATTGCATTCGCCACGGTGGCGGCCTCGCCCGCTGCGTCGGCCCCGGCGACGATGGCTTCCGCCGACGCCGCGACCAACGCTGCGGCTGCTTCGCCGCAGGCTGCCGATGCAAGAGTTGCGACCCCCGCGGCTGCCGCCCCCGAGGAGAAGAAGATCTGCAAGCTCCTGCCCTCGAGCGGGACGCGGATGTCGAAGCGGGCATGCCTCACGGCCGACGAATGGAAGAAGGTCGAAGAGGTGGTCGAAAGCGATAACGGCTACTGAGCCGTCGGCGGTGCCGGCCACCCTAAGGGCCGGCACCGACTGCCGTCGCAACTTAATCATCTTCGGCGTATTGGGCCTGCATCCGAACCGGATGTGCAGCATGGCCTACAAGATTGCGATCATCGTCGGCAGCCTTCGCGAAGGCAGCATCAACCGCAAGGTCGCCCGCTCGATCTGCGGGCTTCGCAACGACAATCTCGATTGCTCGATGGTCGAGATCGGCGACCTGCCGCTCTATAACCAGGACCTTGACTCCAATCCGCCCGAGCAATGGCTGCGCTTCCGCAAGCAGGTGGGAGAGGCGGACGGCGTCCTGTTCTGCAGTCCCGAATATAATCGCGGGATTCCGGGCGTGCTCAAGAACGCGATCGATGTCGGATCCCGCCCATACGGGCAGAGCGTCTTCGACAAGAAGCCGGGGGCGATCGTGACCGCGTCGCCCGGAAGCATCGGCGGCTTCGGCGCAAACCATCAGATCCGCCAGGCCGCGGTGTTCCTCAACATGCCGATCATGCAGCAGCCCGAGGCCTATCTCGGCCATGTGAGCGATGACAGCTTCGACGAAAGCGGCTGCCTCAAGGAAGGGCCGCTGAAGGAGTTGATCCGCGGTCTTGCTCATGCGTTCCACGACTGGGTCCACATGATCCACGAATCGCGGCGCTTGCTTGCAGAGGATTCCGCTCACGCGGCGCAAGCCAAGGCCGAGGAACACGCCTGACACTTGGCGACGGTTGCACGGAAGTCCTAACTGACACCTGCCAAATCGATTGGAGAATCCGGATGGAATTGCCCTGGCTTTCACGTTGGCAGCCGCAACTGCTTGGCATCTTGCGGATCGTCGTCGGCTTGCTCTTCGTCGAGCACGCAACCTCGAAGTTCTTTGCTTTCCCGGTGCCGTTCCCGGTTCATCCGCTGCCGCCGATGCTCGTTGCTGCGGGTGCGATCGAGCTCGTTGCCGGCTTGCTCGTGACAATCGGCCTGTTCACGCGCCTGACGGCGTTCATTGCTTCGGGCGAGATGGCCGTCGCTTATTTCATCGGTCATTTTCCCAAGGGCTTTTGGCCCGTTCAGAACATGGGCGAGGTCGCGATCTTGTTCTGCTTCGTGTTCCTGTACATCGCGGCGGCAGGGCCCGGGGCCTGGGCCATCGACAACGCGCGAACCAGGAACGCGCCGATCAGGTGACCTTGGCGCGCTGCTTGAAGCGCGCTTGGTCCCATTCGCGTGACCCGAGAATGTCGGCGAGAATTTCCGCCGCGCGGACCATTTCGCCATGGCTGTTGTACAGCGGGGCGAAGCCGAAGCGCATCAGGTCCGGCGCGCGGAAGTCGCCGATGACTCCGCGCGCGATCAGGGCCTGCATCACTGCATAGCCCTCGGGATGCGCGAACACGACGTGGCTTCCGCGCCGCAACGGATCGCGCGGGGAAGCGAGCCGGACCTCGTCGCCGCAGCGCGCTTCAACCTCATCGACGAACAACCGCGACAGCGAGCGCGACTTGGCCGCCAGGTCGCGCATGGCGATCCCTTCGAACGTAGCGAGCCCGGCCTCAAGCGCCGCCAGCGCGAGGATCGACGGCGTGCCGGTCAGGAATTTCAAAACGCCCTCGGCCGGCCGGTAGTCGTCCACGAAGGCAAATGGCTCGGCGTGCCCCATCCAGCCCTGCAGCGGGCTGTGAAGCTCGCCCTGCAAATGATCGGCGACATAGACGAAAGCCGGCGCTCCGGGGCCGCCGTTCAAATATTTGTAGCCGCAGCCGACCGCCAATTCGGTCCGGCTCCCGTTAAGGTCGAGCTCGATGGCCCCGGCGCTGTGCGACAGGTCCCAGACGACGAGAGCCCCCGCCGACTGGGCGGTCTCATTGATCGCGCGCATGTCGTAAAAGGCCGCCGACCGGTAATCGACGTGGGTCAGGGTGACGATGGCGGTGTCGCCGTCGATCGCGCCGACGATCTCCTCCGGCTCGGCCGTCCGAAGTGTCAGGCCGAGCATCTCGCAGAGGCCTTGCGTGACGTAGAGGTCGGTGGGGAAATTGCGCTTCTGGCTGAGCACAGTCCGCCGGCCGGGCCGCGCGCGGGCAGCAGCGGCGAGCAGCTTGAACAGGCAGACGCTGGTCGAGTCCGCGATCAGCAGCTCGCTCGGCTTGGCGCCGACGATCGGTGCGAGCCGGGCCGCGATCCGGGTCGGCCAATCGATCCAGCCATGCCTGTTCCAGCTCGCGATGAGATCCTCGCCCCACTGCCGCTCGGCGGTTTCGGCAAGCGCTGCGGGCGCCGCGGCCGGCAAGGCGCCGAGCGAATTGCCGTCGAGGTAGATAAGGCCCTCCGGTAGCCGGAACCGCTCCCGGGCGAACGCCAGCGGGTCGGCGGCGTCGAGCTTGCGGGCCTCGTCGACCATCACAGCTTGGGAAGGGTGACGCCCTTCTGCCCCATATATTTGCCGGCGCGGTCGGCGTAGCTCACCTCGCACGGCTCGTTCCCTTGGAGGAACAGGAACTGGCACGCGCCTTCGTTCGCATAGACCTTGGCCGGCAGCGGCGTAGTGTTCGAGAATTCCAGAGTCACATGGCCTTCCCAGCCGGGCTCCAGCGGGGTCACGTTCACGATGATGCCGCAACGTGCGTAGGTCGACTTGCCGAGGCAAATGACCAGCACGTCGCGGGGCACGCGGAAATATTCGACCGTCCGCGCAAGGGCGAAGCTGTTCGGCGGGATGATGCAGACGTCTGTCTTACGATCGACGAAGCTGTTCTGGGCGAAGTCCTTGGGGTCGACGAGCGCATTGTCGACGTTGGTGAAGATCTTGAACTCGTCCGCGACGCGGGCGTCATAGCCGTAGGACGACAAACCGTAACTGATGCAGCCCTCGCGCCGCTGCGCCTCGACGAACGGCTCGATCATGGCGTGTCGCTGCGCCTGCTCGCGAATCCAGCGGTCGGACAAAATCGCCATGCCGAACGCCTAACGGGCCAGTCTGAGCGCATCAAATTCAGGCCGATTATTTCTGTGGATGAGCTCCGTTTCGCGTTTCTGGGACTTCCTTCGGACGCCGGTGCGATTCGTGCACCGGTTATCCACAATCGTGCTATCTTTGTTCTTGCTTGATGTGGGGCCGCACGAGCGTAGGAGCCGCGCATGGCCGAAGTCATCCGCATCGCCGAGTCTGCGTCAGAAGCACCTCCAGCCCTCCCGCAAAACGTCGAAGCCGAAGCCGCCCTGCTGGGCGCGCTGATGATCGACAACCGGCTGGTCGAGGACATCCAGCTCAAGCTCAAGCCGCTCCATTTCTTCGAGCCGCTGCACGGCCGGATCTACGAAGCGATCCTGAAGCTCACCGATTCGAACCGGATCGCCAATCCGGTGACGCTCAAGCCTTTGTTCGACGCCGATGAGGGCATGAAGGAGGTCGGCGGGCCTTCCTATCTCGCCCAGCTCACCGGGTCCGGCGCGGCCGTGATCGGCGCCCGCGACTTTGCCAGCCAGATCTACGACCTCGCGCTGCTGCGCGCCCTCGTCGGCGTCGGCCGCGAGCTCGTGGAAGGCGCGCTCGATACGAGTGAGGACGTTGCCCCCCTCGCTCAGATCGAGCGCGCCGAGACAGAGCTCTACAAGGTCGCCGAGGAGGGCGGCGCGGAAGGCAAGGCGAAGAGCTTCGGCGAGGCGACCAAGGAAGCGCTGCAGCTTGCCGAAAAGGCGCTCAACAGCGGCGGGCACCTGTCGGGCTTCACAACCGGCCTCGACAGCCTCAACGGCAAGATCGGCGGACTTCACAAGTCCGACCTGGTGATCGTCGCCGGCCGCCCGGGCATGGGCAAGAGCTCGCTTGCCACCAACATCGGCTTTGCCGCCGCCAAGCGGCTGCTCCAGGACCAGGAAGACGGGATCGAGCCCGCCAAGTCAGCCGGCGCCGCCGTCGCATTGTTCAGTCTCGAAATGTCCGCCGATCAGCTTGCGACCCGCATCCTTGCCGAGCAGTCGGGCATCTCGTCCGAGAATCTCCGCATGGGCCGGATTAGTCAGTCCGAGTTCCGCTCGCTCGCCCGCGCCGCCGGCGAATTGCAGAGCCTCCCGCTCTACATCGACGACACGCCGGGCCTCACCATCGCCGCGCTGCGTGCCCGGGCTCGCCGCCTCAAGCGGCAGAAGGGCATCGGCATGGTGATCGTCGATTATCTCCAGCTGCTCCAGGGGACAGGGAAGGGGAGCGCTGGAGATAATCGCGTACAGGAGATTTCGGAGATCAGCCGTGGCCTGAAGCAGCTCGCCAAGGAACTCGACGTGCCGGTGATGGCGCTGTCGCAGCTCAGCCGTGCGGTCGAGCAGCGCGAGGACAAGAGGCCGCAGCTGTCGGACCTTCGTGAATCGGGCTCGATCGAGCAGGACGCCGACATTGTGCTCTTCATCTACCGCGAGGATTATTATCTCGCGGCCCGCCAACCCGCCGACGATCACCCCGAGATCGACAAGTGGCGCGAGGAGATGGCGCGGGTCTACGGACAGGCCGAGGTTATCGTCGCGAAGCAGCGACACGGCTCGACCGGTAAGGTCAGGCTCAAGTTCGACAGCCGGATCACCAAGTTCAGCGACCTCGTCGACGAGGGGTACATGCCGGAGTTGCGCAGCTGACGAGACGATGCGCGGCTTGTCCGCGCGTGGGGAGGGGGTGAGGGCGCCGCACTCGGTTGCGGCGCCCTTCGCTCGTCGGGTTTAAGGCCCGATGTCGTCGCTGCTCTCGGGCTGCTCGATCTTGACGGGGACACCCGGTTCGAGGCCGATCGCCTTCGCGACATTGTCGTCCCAGCCATAGACGTCCGGACGGAACTGCACGCTCGTGCCGTCCCAGAATGCGGTCTGGTAGAGCAGGCGCACCGGGATCGGCGTCTTGAGCTTCACATACTTCTCTTCGTCCTGGCCCATCGCCTCGCTGAACTGGTCGAAGATCCCCTGCTCCTGCGCGAGGGCGGTCGCGAAATCGACCGCGCCCTCGACGCGCACGCAGCCGTGGCTGCGATGCCTTTCGGGCATGCTGAACAGCGCCTTCGCCGGCGTGTCGTGGAGGTAGATCGCCTCCTTGTCGTCCATGTCGAACTTGACCAGCCCGAGCGAATTCTTCGGTCCTGACTGCTGCACCCATTTGCCGTCTCGCTGGACGAAGCCGTTGTCGGCGAGCCAGCCCGCGCTCTTGGTCGACAGTTCCTTGATGCCGATGCCTTCGGGCACCTTCCATTCGGGCTTGGCCACGAGGCTCACGATCGGGGCCTGGAGCTGAGGCGTCGGCTTGTCCGGCTCGCCCTCGACCACCGCGCGGCGATCGGCGTGCGCTCCGTCGCGCCAGTAATCGAGGATCGACGCCGCGGTGTTGACGTCGATCCGGGTTGCCGGCGGCGTTCTCGACAGCCACCGCAGCCGCTCCATCGCGATCGCCGTCTGACGCGCGCGATAGCCGGGCCCAGCATTGAGCACATCCAGCGTTGCGCCGCCGATCACGCCGTCGGGCTTCAGGCCCCATTCGGCCTGCACCTTCTTCACCGCGGCGACTAGGTCGGGCGAATAATGATTGCCGCTGGACGCCGCTGCGGCGCGGGCGGCCCCCGGTTTCTGCGCCGCCGGTTGCGCCGGGGCGATGATCTCATTGGCCATCAGCGCAGAGCGGATCGCGGCAATTCGTGGATCGTGGCCGCCGGGCTTGATTGGCTTGCCCTCGGCAATCGGCTGCGCCTGATGGCCCGTCGGGGCGGCGCGACCGAGGATCTCGCAAGCACGCCGCTGCCGACCGGCTCTGTTGCTCCGTACGCGCTGGAGGTCCTGGTGTTCGACGACAGGGTCCGAGCCAGGGTCGGCGAAACCTC
>Ga0207647_10003804_pt1 | contig 11279 bp, 6 predicted proteins | sample KBSCornC2_FD_184295 | JGI IMG/M metagenome (GOLD analysis project Ga0207647, IMG submission 184295) | Corn rhizosphere microbial communities from Kellogg Biological Station, Michigan, USA - C2 (SPAdes) (version 2) | ecosystem: Host-associated > Plants > Roots > Rhizosphere ...
TGGGGATGGTGTTCACATAGTCCGTGCTGGTCAGCGACGGCACGCCCACCCGGCTCTCGCGGGCTCGCTCCAGCAGCCGCAGCATCAGGTACCGGGCGCGCTGCGTGCCGCCGCCCTTCAGCACCTCGTCGAAGGACTCAAGCCACTCCGCGGTCTCATCGGGGTCGATGTCCGGGAGATGGGCGGCGAGGCCGTCGCGAATGACCCGGACCCGCTCCGGGGTGCTCGCGCTGCCAGCGCCGTTGCTCTGCGGGGCCAAGGGGTCTCCTCGCCTGGTGTGTCGACAGGTTCACGTCCATCCTCCCTCATCCGGCTCTGGCAGTCGGCTACCTGCCCGTGCTACCGGTCGGTAGCCTCCTCGCGCGCGCGTATAGGAGGTAAGTAGAGCCTGCCTGATGCCCCGTTCGGGTGGCAAAGCGGGGTCGAATCCCGGGGTCGTCTTCGGTGTGTCACGGTGTGGGTGGTTGCGCAGGTGGCCACCCTCAGTGTTCGCTGTCCGCGACCGGTGTTGAATACAGGTGCGGCGACTGACCCCAGTCGCCCTACTGGCATAGCTTGGAGGAGTGGAAGCCGTGGTGGCCGCGGGAGACGCTGGCAAGGTCGGCGTCGCCGACAGGCTCGGGATCGAGCCGGACATGGTGGTCCAGGAGATCGGTTGGGACGAGGACGTCGACGACGACGTCCGCGCCGCGATCGAGGAACGGATCGGCAGTGACCTGCTCGACGAGGAGTCGGACGAGGTTGTCGATGTCGTGCTGCTGTGGTGGCGGGACAGCGACGGCGACCTGGTCGACACGCTGATGGACGTGACCGGGCCGCTGGCCGAGGACGGAGTCATCTGGGTGCTCACCCCGAAGACCGGTCGGCCGGGCTACGTGGAGCCCAGCGACATCGCCGAGGCGGTGCCGACCGCCGGTCTCGCGCAGACCCTCAACGCGAACGTCGGCGAGGACTGGGCGGGCATCAAGCTGGTGTCGCCGAAGTCGGCCAAGGCCAAGTCGGACGTCATCCTCATCTCAGGACACGACGGCGGTACAGGCGCTTCCCCCATCAGCTCTATCAAGCACGCAGGCCTGCCATGGGAGCTCGGACTGGCCGAATCCCATCAGACGCTCGTAAGAAATAAATTACGCAGCCGCGTGGTCCTCCAGGCCGATGGACAGATGAAGACAGGACGTGACATCGCCATCGCTACGTTGCTGGGCGCCGAAGAATGGGGCCTCGCTACCACCGCGCTTGTAGTGGAAGGATGTATCATGATGCGCAAATGCCATCTCAACACCTGCCCCGTAGGCGTAGCCACACAGGACCCAGAGCTGCGCAAACGTTTCACCGGCAATGCCGACCACGTGGTCAACTTCTTCAAATTCATCACACAGGAGCTGAGAGAGATCATGGCCGAGCTGGGCTTCCGCACCATCGACGAAATGGTGGGACAAGTCGACTGCCTGGAGTCACGGGAAAATATCAACCACTGGAAATACAGCAAGCTCGACCTGTCCCCCATCCTGTACAAGGAACCCGCTTCCATGTACACGGGACTGCACAAGCAGGAAGAACAGGATCACGGGCTGGAAGGACTGCTGGACTGGAAGCTCCTCGATGCGGCGCAGCCGGCCTTGCACCAACGGCAAAAAGTATACGCAGCGTTCGCCATTCGGAATACCGACCGGACAGTGGGCACCATTCTCTCCAACGAGATCTCCAAACTATACAAGACTGCCGGCCTGCCCGAAGATACCCTGCACTTTAAGTTCACCGGCACCGCGGGACAAAGCTTTGGCGCCTTTGCCGCCAATGGCGTGACGCTGGAGCTCGAAGGGGACGCCAACGACTACTTCGGTAAAGGACTCTCCGGCGCCCGGCTCATCGTCTATCCTTCTGCCAATGCAGCTTTCGTTCCGGAAGAAAACAGCATTATCGGTAACGTAGCCTTCTATGGCGCCACCTCCGGTGAAGCCTTTATCCGGGGCAAGGCGGGCGAACGATTTGCCGTCCGCAACTCCGGTGCAAAAGCCGTAGTCGAAGGTGTGGGCGATCATGGTTGCGAATACATGACAGGAGGCAGGGTCGTCATCCTCGGTAACACAGGCCGCAACTTCGCCGCGGGTATGAGCGGCGGCATCGCCTATATATACGACGTGAGAGGACAGTTCCCCTCGCTCTGTAATAAAGAGATGGTAGACCTGGACCCCGTAGGCGCCGGCGATATTCCCGAGCTGAAAGACATGATCCAGCGGCATTACGCCTATACAGGCAGCACCGTCGCCAAGTTCGTCCTCGACGACTTCGAGAACCAGCTGCAACATTTTGTAAAGGTCTTCCCAAGGGATTATAAAAAGGTATTACTGGAAAAAAGTCATAAACAAACGGTCCGTTCATAAGATGGATCACGCCGCCCACAGGGACAACGGACATGTCCCAGGCCGTCAGGCGACGGCCCACGACATTGAGAACGCGGAGTCGGCTCTCATGTGTGACTCAGCCACTCCGTTGTTCTCTGTGGGCGGAAAAAATTGGAAATAACACTTCAAATAAAGAGAAATGGGCAAACCCACAGGATTTCTGGAATTTACCAGAGAGTTACCCTCCAAACGCCCCGTGCAGGAGAGGAAGAATGATTACAAGGAATTCGTATCCCCGTACAAGGACACCCAGCTCAATCAGCAGGCTGCCCGTTGTATGAACTGCGGGATCCCCTTTTGTCACCACGGATGCCCCCTGGGAAATGTGATCCCCGAATTCAATGACGCCGTCTACCGTCAGAATTGGAAGGAGGCATATGATATCCTCACCTCAACCAACAACTTCCCCGAGTTCACAGGCCGTATCTGCCCCGCCCCCTGCGAAAGCAGCTGCGTGCTGGGTATCAACCAGCCGCCCGTGGCCATCGAAGAGATAGAAAAACATATCATAGAGATAGCCTTCCAGAAAGGCCTCGTCCAAGCCCGCAAACCGGCCGTCCGCACGGGTAAGAAAGTAGCCGTAATTGGTTCCGGCCCCGCCGGACTGGCTGCAGCCGACCAGCTCAACGCTGCCGGACATACAGTCACCGTCTTCGAAAGGGACGACGAGCCAGGCGGCCTCCTTCGCTACGGTATCCCCGACTTCAAGCTGGAAAAATGGGTGGTGGCCCGCCGTATCAAGCTTATGGAAGAAGAAGGCATCACCTTCAAATGCCATGCGAACGTAGGCGTCAATGTCAGCATCAACGACCTGCTCCGCGAATACCACGCCATCGTACTCGCAGGAGGAGCGACCGTTCCCCGTGACCTGCCCATTCCAGGACGGGAATTGAAAGGCATCCACTTTGCCATGGACTTCCTCAAACAACAGAACAAAAGAGTAAGCAACCTGCCCATCGACGGCGAAGCTATCATGGCCACCGGCAAGAATGTAGTGGTCATCGGTGGCGGTGACACCGGCAGCGACTGCGTAGGCACCTCCAACAGGCATAAAGCCAAATCCATTACACAGTTCGAGCTCCTGCCCAAGCCGCCGGAAGCCCGCACCGCCTTCATGCCCTGGCCCACCTACCCAATGGTCCTCAAAACCTCCTCCTCCCATGAAGAAGGCGCCGACAGACACTGGGCCGTAGCCACTAAGGAATTCATTGGCGATGGAAAAGGTAATCTCAAGGCGCTGAAGATCGTCACCCTCGAATGGAAGCTCACCGACGAAGGCCGCGCCGCCAGCTTCGTGGAAGTAGCAGGCAGCGAAAGGGAAATACCCTGCGAGCTCGCCTTCTTCGCCATGGGCTTCGTATCCCCCCAGCACGAAGGACTCCTCCAGGAGCTCGGCGTCGAGCTGGACGAAAGAGGCAATGTCAAAGCCGCCGAAAAAAGCTATCAGACCAATATTGCCAAAGTATTCACGGCAGGCGATATGCGCAGGGGACAATCCCTCGTCGTATGGGCCATCAGCGAAGGCCGTGAATGCGCCCGGAAGGTCGACGAATACCTCATGGGAACTTCCCTGCTGGAAAGAAAAGACCAAAGTCTTATAGCCCTCTAAAGGCCTGTAAACAATTTATAAAATCACTCCCGCGTACAGCCCTCTCTTTGTTTAAAAGAGGGGGCTTTTTTTTCATATTGAAAAAGTCCCTCCAAACTTCTTTAAACAAACCTGCAATTTCTCGCTCCTTTTTTAAACAACTTCAATATTTAAATTCATAAAGAAAATATAAAAACGGCCGTAATTATCTAACTATTAATTTTTTAAACCCATTTAACGCCGTTAAATAAGTTATATTATTATTTATTATATATAATATTTAATAGCGCATACTCCACTTACATGAGTATATTAGCATAAGAAACATCACTTGTAAAAATTTTTAATGTGTTGATCCGGTAGCCCTCCCGTCCCATCTTTATTTATTAACCAAAACAATCAGCCAATGTTAAGGATTATCACCTTTTGCCTTATCACGACCTTCGTATCTTCTTCCATCTCGGCACAGACAACTACGACAGATTCTGCCAAGGCTGCCGCACCTGCACCAGCTCTGTCCATCACCGGCTCAGCCGATTTTTACTACCGTTACAACTTTGACAAGCAGGTAAATAATTATACCAGCTTCACAGGCACCCACAACAACTTCAAGCTGGGTATGGCCAGCGTCAAGCTGGAACACAAGACAGCCAAAATGGATATGGTCGCTGACCTCGGTTTCGGTCCCCGCGCACAGGAATTCGCCTATAACGATGCCGGTATCGTTCAGGCTATCAAACAATTGTATATCAGCTACTCACCCACTGCCTGGGTCAAATTCACAGGCGGTACCTGGGCCACCCACGTCGGATACGAAGTATTGGACGCATATGCCAACCGTAACTACAGCATGTCCTATATGTTCACCAACGGTCCATTCTCCCACACCGGCGTCCGCGCTGACTTCACCGCCGGCAAGTCCGGCATCATGATAGGCGTCTCCAACCCCACCGACTGGAGGAGCGTCCCCACAGGATATATCAATAAAAAGAACCTCATCGCCCAATATAGCTACGCCCCCAACGATAATATCAAACTCTACCTGAATTACGTAGGTGGCAGAGATACGGGCGATAATAAGGTACATCAATTCGACTTCGTAGGCACCTTCAAGTTTAGCAGCCTCTTCAACGTGGGCGTCAACGGTACCCTCAACAAATCCAGCCGCTTCACGGAGGACTTCGTTACAAGCCGCACCTGGTATGGCGCAGCAGCCTATCTCAACCTCGATCCGGCCCCCTGGTTCGGACTCACCCTTCGCGAAGAATACTTTTCCGACAAGGATGGCGTCAAGCTGCCCCTGCCGTCCAAAGTCTTCGCCAGCACCCTCACAGCCCAGTTCAAAGTGGACGGATTCATCTTCATGCCCGAATTCCGACTGGACAATGCCAACCAGCAGATATTCCTGAAGAGCGACAACACTGGCTCCAAATCCACCGCCAGCTTCCTGTTCGCAGCCATCTATTCATTCTAAACAACGCAACATATAAAACCAATCTTCAGAACGAACCAAAGGTTCGTTGTCCGAAGGACAGACAAAAATGTTTCCGGGGAACGGGTTATTTTTTCGGAAACACGTTACCCCGGAATATGATCTAACCACCTAAATATTCTTTCACAAATAAAAAAACCAACGCAAAATGGGAGTAACCAATTTTATTAAAAGTAGACTGGGACTGGCAGGAAATGGGAGCCTGCCGGTAATGGTCAGGTTGACAAAAAAAGATAAGTGGCGCATCGCGGGAGGTATGTTCGCCGGTAAGATAATAGGCATTTTCATAGTCCTGCTGGCCATGGGATTCCTGCCCGCCATTCTCGGCGGCACTCCGGCACACGCCCAGACGCCTGCTTTTACCGCTCATGAGACCATGCTGATGAACACAGCCAACACCATTTGGACGCTCGTCGCTGCCTTCCTCGTATTCGGCATGCAGCCCGGCTTCGTATTCCTGGAAGCAGGTTTCGCCCGGAAAAGAGAAACAGTCAACGTCTTGATGGAATGTATCTTCGATACCTGCATATGCGGCATCCTCTTCTGGGCCATCGGATATGCCTTCATGTTTGGTCAGGGCAATGGTTTCATCGGATGGGGCGGCGGTGCGCTGGCAGGCGGTGACGCCAAACCCTGGTTCTTCCTCCAGAACACTCCTGACACATACGGCAGCACCGGCGTACCGGTCATCGCTCACTGGATCTTCCAGTTCGCCTTCGCAGATACTACCTCTACCGTGACCTCCGGCGCGATGATTGGTCGCACCAGCTTCCGCGGTGATATCCTTTATAGCATCGGCGTTACAGGTTTCATCTATCCCATCGTCGGCCACTGGGCCTGGGGACCCGATGGATGGCTGGCGCTCATGGGCTCAAAGGATCACTTCCTCCCCGGCCTGGGACAAGGTTTCCGCGACTTCGCCGGATCCACGGTCGTACACACCATCGGTGGTATGGTATCCCTCGCTGGAGCCATCGTGCTCGGCCCTCGCCTCGGCAGGGTCTTCAAACGCGACGGCGGCGGTATGCCCGCTCCGCACAATCTGACGGTAGCAGCGGTCGGTGGCTTCATCCTCTGGTTCGGATGGTACGGTTTCAACCCGGGTAGCACCCTCTCCGCCGTGGATATGCAGGGCATCGGCAGAGTAGCCACCAATACAACCCTGGCAGCCTGCGCAGCCGGCATCTCCGCTATGTACATGGCCCTCTGGTTTGGCGACACAAAAGGTAAGTTCGACCTTGGCTATACCACCAACGGCTTCCTCGCAGGCCTCGTCGCCATCACCTGCCCCTGTTACTGGGTATCCCCCTTCGGCGCCATTGTCCTGGGCGCAGTAGCCGGCATTGTGGTCTGGTTAGCGCTCAATCTGATGGAATACTGGCGCATCGATGATCCCATCGGCGCAGTAGCCGTACACGGTTTCGGCGGCATCTGGGGCACCCTGTCACTGGGCCTCTTCGCCTGTGGCAAATACGGCCTCACCGGCGCCACCGGTCCCGATAACTCAGCACCGGTTACAGGCCTCTTCTATGGCGGCGGCGCCGACGTCCTCAAAGCACAGTTCATCGGCAGCTTCAGCATCACCGTAGCAACCCTCGCCGTTTCCTTCATCCTCATGTGGGTGATCAAACAGCTTCCTTACCCCTGGAAACTTCGCGTCGAGCCCGAAGGCGAAATGGGCCCCGGCGGCCTCGATGTATTCGAGCACGGCATCGAAGCTTATCCTTCCCAGGAATTGGAGTCCCATCCGGCTGTTCGTTCTAGGGAAAGACACTATGCGGAAAAAGTCTGACATCATATTACTACTACTACACAAAGATCCCGGGTTTGAGCCCGGGATCTTGCATTTTCACCCCGCTTTGACAATAATTTTCGAAAAATTTTTAAATTTTCTTTCATCATATTATCTAAAAAACGCATGTATATCGTCCATTGCATTCCACACTCTTCTCTTTTAAACCCCTAAAAAAAAATGAATTTTTAATCTCCCCCTCGCCTCTTTTTTCTTCACTCCTCTCTCAAAATCCGGCTTTTCATCCACCCCTGTCAGCTGAAACCCTTGCCAGTAAAGGGCTCCAGCCGACCGCACCTCGCCGTGCCCTATGGATTTGGAACAATATTAGCTCTAACTTTACGTCATAATCACACGAAAAGCAATTCGTACATCTCTAACAAAACCCATTAGATATATGCACCAGGACCTCAAACACCGCTTGCTTGCCTGGAAAAATGACGTTCAGCCCGGAGAGATTAAAAAGGTGTTCATTGCCGACAACCCTTTCACCGCAGGAGAAGATCTCATTCGTCTGGAGATAAGTTTGTCCAACAGGCTCACCGGTAAAAGCAGCCCGCTGATCACATCCGGTAAATTCCTCACCACCCGGCATCTTTCCAGCGACATCGATCACCTCAACAGCGTCATTGTCTCCCTGGAACAAGAATTCAACCACCGGCATGAACAGATCTTTCACCAGGCGGATAAGGACCAGCTGACCCGCTATGCCGAGCTCAACTAACTCTGTTAAAAAACTCTTTTTAATAAAACACACACTATGACAACGATCCTTTCATTCGCAGTTTTAATGATCGTGATGTTGGCTCCTCTGGTAAAATCAAGGAAAGCCGCTCACTAAAGGATAAAAAGGCCGTCTGGTTAAGACGGCCTTTTTTACCAAATGAAAACAAAACACAACCCTTACTTCCTCAGTCCGTTGATGCCATAATAATATACCTGACTATCTTCCGGGTACACGCCTTCTATCATAAAGTTTGATTTTTGCTTCAACAGCGCCGACTTGAACTCATCCACGGTATGCACCGGTATCCCGCCAACCTTGGTAATGACAAACCCCGGACGCATCTCCGTCTGATTGCTCAATACACCGTCGCGGATATTGCTCACCCGCACGCCGCCGTCGATACCCATCTTTTTCGCATCGTCCTTGCTCAACGTCGAGAAGTCCGCACCCAGCGACTCTACAGCAGTAGCCGCCATGCTGCCGAATGTTCCCAGCTTATCCTTCAGCACAGCCGTGGTCGTCATCTCTTTCCCATCGCGCATATAGGTGATCTTTACCTTATCGCCCGGCTGCTGCCGCGCTATCAGCTCCGACAGCCGCGCATCCGAATTCACTTCCATATCATTGACCTTTTCAATCACATCTCCTTTCTTGATGCCCGCTTCTCCGGCCGCGCCTTTGGGATCGACCTCAGCGACAAATACCCCATTCACGTCATTGTTAATGCCCAATTCTTTCTTCTTCGCATCATCCAGCCCTTCCGGCGCCATGCTGATGCCCAGGTAACCCCTGTGTACAGAACCATATTTCATGATGTCCCCGATCACCTTCTTCATCAGGTTCGAAGGAACAGCATACGCATACCCCGCAAATGACCCTGTGGGCGATGCAATGGCGGAATTGATCGCGATCAGCTCCCCATTCGTATTTACCAGCGCACCACCACTGCTACCTGGGTTGACAGCGGCATCCGTTTGTATAAAAGATTCCACAGGCGCCGTCGCCCTCGTGTTGATCCCGATATTCCTTGACTTGGCGCTGACAATACCCTGCGTCACCGTCACATCCAGGTTCAGGGGGTAGCCGATAGCCAGCACCCATTGACCCAGCTTTACATCATCCGAATTCCCGATATTGATCACAGGCAGGTCCTTTGCATCTATCTTGATCAGGGCCAGATCCGTGTTGGGATCCGTACCGATGACCTTTGCCTTGTAATTCTTCCGGTTGTTCAACGTCACCGAAATATCCGTCGCCCCATCGACAACATGGTTATTGGTGACGATATATCCATCGGAGCTGATGATCACACCCGACCCCGATGCACGCTGATCAGGCATGCTGTATGAATGCCCATTCCCTTCTCCAAAAAATTTCTTAAAAAGATCGCCTCCGAACATATCTCCAAATGGATCCTGATCCTGCCCCGGAGGTCTCCGCCCCGACACTTCCTTGAACTTCGTGGTCGTTCGGATATGGACCACCGACGCTACTGCAGCCGATGCAGCTTTCTCAAAATCAATTGGCTGTGCCGCAACCGTTCCCGTATAAGCCGTTTTTACGACGGGAGCCTTGGGCTCATCCAATACGCTGTTGTAAGGGCGCTCCCCACGGGATATAAAGAAGCCGCCCGCAAACGCTACGGCTATCCCGGCAAGAACTAAACCTCTTTTGATTTTCATTGCTATGGTATTTTAGATTGATGAATGTTGTTTACCTATATTCAACAACTATATGGCCACGCCGTTCGACGCCGCCTGTTAAACATATTTAAATATCATATTAGAATTTCATTAGAATCCCCGGCAGATTTCCAACCCCCATTAATTCGTAACTTGAGCGCACTATGCGACTGAAGATTAATTTTACGTTGATCCTTACCATCATCCTCGCAATGACCATTGTAGCAGGAGCGTTCACCTATTTTCAAATAGCCAGCGAAACAGCAACGCTGCGAAGCGAGCTGCAGGAACGCACCGCCCGCATTGCGGATGCCTATAGCCGCACAGACCTCATACACCTGCTGCAAGAGGACAGCACCGGCATCAAACGTTTTTCCGACAGCGTCAGCAAAGACTACAGGCTCCTGGGCATCGCCGTATACTACAACAGCGACAGCATCGTTACACCCGATACCTCGATCCGGCCGCTTGTAACCTATTCCCTCGATTATATCGCCCAGGCCCTCACAGCCGACAGCTCTATAGGAAACTTCAAACGGGCGGACGGAAAGAATTTCTACCAATATATCAGGCCTATAAAAAAAGGCGCCATATCCAATGCGGCGCTCGTTTTCTATACCGATGCCGCTTACATAGATCACATAGTCAGCAGCATCTGGCTCCGCAACTTCTTCCGCTGGTTCGCACAGGTGCTTATCATCTCTTTCGTGACCATTCTCGTCATTCGATGGGGCATCTTCAGCCCCCTCAACAAAATAGCCGTATGGTTGAAAGAGGCCGGCACCGGCAACCTCGACAAGCTCAAACAGCTCTCCCCTGCCAATTTCCTCGCACCATTACATAAAGAGATAGTCCATATAGCCAAGACTGTCCGGGAAGCCAGGGCCATCGCCGAAGAAGAAGCCCTTTTGCGCTCCAATGCGGAAGCCGTCTGGACGCCTGAACGCCTGAGGGTCGAAGTCGGCAATATCCTCCAGGACAAAAAAATGGTGGTGGTCTCCAATCGCGAACCCTATATGCATATCCATTCGGGCCGCGAGATACAATGCATCGTTCCTGCCAGCGGCATGATCACCGCCATGGAGCCCATTCTCAAAGCCTGTGGCGGCCTGTGGATCGCTTCCGGTATGGGCGATGCGGATAAAGAGACAGTCGACAAACACGACAAGGTCCAGGTCCCGCCCCATCACCCGGAATACACCCTGCGACGCCTCTGGCTTACCAAGGAAGAAGAAGATCATTTCTACTATGGCTTCTCTAATGAAGGCCTCTGGCCTCTTTGCCACATCGCTCACACCCGTCCTGTTTTTAGAAAAGAAGACTGGGACTATTACCAGGAAGTAAATGAGTTATATGCGAAAGCGGTAGTGGAAGAGATCAAAGACCAGGAAGATCCTTTTATACTCGTCCAGGATTATCATTTTGCACTGTTGCCAAAGCTGATAAAAGATAGAAGGCCTGATGCTAAAGTTGCCATTTTCTGGCATATTCCCTGGCCCAATCCTGAATCATTTGGTATTTGCCCATGGCAAAAGGAACTATTAAGTGGTATGCTTGGCGCCGATCTTATCGGTTTTCATACTCAATATCATT
>Ga0207647_10003807_pt1 | contig 11272 bp, 8 predicted proteins | sample KBSCornC2_FD_184295 | JGI IMG/M metagenome (GOLD analysis project Ga0207647, IMG submission 184295) | Corn rhizosphere microbial communities from Kellogg Biological Station, Michigan, USA - C2 (SPAdes) (version 2) | ecosystem: Host-associated > Plants > Roots > Rhizosphere ...
GCCCGCCGTACCGGCCCGTACGCCTATCTGGAGCTGGTGCGCCGCCGGGCCGCGCTCTTCTTCGGGCTCGCCGACTCGACCATGAGCCGGGACGACAGCTGGCGCTTCGTGGTGCTGGGGCGCAGCCTGGAGCGGGTGGACATGACCGTACGGCTGCTGTCCGTGCGCGTGCTGGACGCCGTGCACGCGCCCGACTGGCCGACGCTGCTGAGCGCTTCGGGCGCCGACGAGGCGTACGCGCGCGTGTACGGCGGTTTCGGCGACACCCCGCGCGTGGCCGAATTCCTGCTCCTGGACCGGAACTTCCCGCGCTCGGCCCTGCACGCACTGACCACGGCGGAAGAGTGCCTCACCGCTCTCGGCCGCCCCCGCCAGGACCCCGCGCGCCGCCCCATCGGACGGCTCCGCACCCGTCTCGAATACCTGGACACGCACGCTCTGGAGAACCAACTGCCCGCGCTGCTGGGCGACCTGCAGCATGCCTGCATGGCGTCCGCGGACGCGGTGGCCGAGCGGTTCTTCCCGTACCAGGGGCCCATCGAGTGGGCCCAGGAAGGAGCGTGAGATGACCGCCGAACGCGTAAGCCGCCTCCGTATCAAGCACACCACCCGGGTCTCCTACGCCCAGCCCGCGGCCTCCTCGCACAACGAGGTCCGCATGACCCCGCTGACGCTGCCGGGCCAGACGACCCTGGACGCGCGGGTCACCGTCAACCCCACCACCCCCACCTGGTCGTACTGGGACTACTGGGGCACCCAGGTCACCGGCTTCGACCTGATGGACCCGCACGGCGACCTCACCATCACGGCCTCCAGCCTGGTCGAGACGTCCCCGCCGGAGGCGCTCCCGCCCGCGCCCACCTGGGCCGAGGTGGCCGAACGCACCGCGAAATCCCGCCTGTTGGAGTTCGCCGGCCCGACCGGCCGTACGACGGTCCCGGCGAAGCTGGTGAAGAAGGCGCGCAAGGCGGCGGCCGGCCTCGACCCGCACGAGACGGCGGTCGCGGTCTCGGAGCTGGTCGCCGACCGGGTGTCGTATCTGCCGGGCGCCACCAGCGTGAACACCTCGCCCGCGGAGGCCTGGGAGCAGGGCGCGGGCGTCTGCCAGGACATCACCCACCTCACCGTCGCACTACTGCGGGGCGTGGGCCTGCCGGCCCGGTACGTCTCGGGTTACCTCCACCCGGAGCGCGAGGCCGAACTCCACCGGCCCGTCGCCGGGCAGAGCCACGCCTGGATCGAGTACTGGGCGGGCGACTGGTGCGGCTACGACCCCACCAACCGCACCCGAGCCGACGAGTCCCACGTCGTGGTGGCCCGCGGCCGCGACTACGACGACGTCACCCCGCACAAGGGCATCTACCGGGGGGTGGCGGGCGGTCCGCCGGACGTGTCGGTGGTGTTCACGCGGGTGGGGTGAACCGAACCGACGGCACGGGGCCGGGGCGCAGCCGCCCCGGCCTTTTCCAGTGCCGCCCGCCTGCGGCTACTTGAGGCCGATCGCCGAGCACTCCGAGGCGAACTTCGACGTGCAGATCTGGGAGACCTTGTAGATGCCGTCCGCGACGACCGTCGACTTGATGTTCTTCCTCGTCAGCGCGGTCACGGTGACGAGCTGCGCGGGGATGCCCTTGTCGGTGGGGCTGTCGACGGTGTCCTGGGTGAGGGCGTCGAACTCGATCTCCTTGCCCTGCACCTTGGCCACCGCCATCTGCGCGGCCGCCGCGGCCTCCTGCGGGTACGACTTGTACACGCTCATGTACTGCTCGCCCGAGACGATCCGCTGCACGGCCGCAAGTTCGGCGTCCTGGCCGGTGAGCGGCGGCAGCTTCGTCACGCCGGCGTCCTCCAGGGCCTTGACGATGCCGCCTGCCATGCCGTCGTTGGCGGAGTAGACACCGGCGATGTTGCTCTTGCCGATCGCGTCGATGGCCGCCTTCATGTTGGCCTCGGCGTTCTTCGGGTCCCAGTCCTTGGTGTCGTACGACTTGGCGATCGTCACCTTGCCGTTGAGCTCGGACAGTGCGCCCGCCTTGAACTGCTTGGCGTTCGGGTCGGTGGGCGAGCCGTTCATCATGACGATCTTGTCGGAGGTGTCGACCTCGCTGCCCAGCGCCTCCAGCAGGGTGCGGCCCTGGACCTCGCCGACGAGTTCGTTGTCGAAGGAGATGTACGCGTCGATCGGGCCCTCGGCCAGCCGGTCGTAGGCGATGACGGGGATACCGGCGTCCTTCGCCTTCTGCACCTCACCGGCGATCGCGTGCGAGTCCACGGCGTCCAGCAGGATGATGTCGACCTTGTCGTCGATCATCTTCTGCATCTGGGCCGCCTGCTTGGCCGCGTTCTGGTCGGCGTTCTGGTAGTCGACCTTGCCCTGCTGCTTGGTGAGCGAGGCGACCTGCTTCTTGATGATGGGGTAGTCGAAGTCCTCGTACCGGGTGTTGGCCGTCTCCGGCAGCAGCAGCCCGATGGTGACGTCGTTGCCCTTCGTGGGGCTCGCCGAGCTGCTGTCCCCCGACACGTTCAGCACGCCGCAGGCGGAGAGCGACAGAGTCATCGTGGACGCTGCCACGGCGATGGCGGTACGACGCGTGGAACGCATGGAGGAGCTCACTTCTGGTGTCTTCAGGACGTGGGCGCAACTTGCGACCCAGGTGACTGAAAAGCCAACGCGGAGCGGCCCCCAGGCGTCAAGCGCAACTACTTAACGAGTGCGCAACGCAACACTCCGCCGACCATGTAAAGACATGACGGAAACGTCTCCAAAGGTTCTTTACGGACTCTCCATGCAACCGCAGGCAATCGACAGGCAAAGATCCGTACAACCAACCCGATTCCTCACGAGTCGTGATCACGGCAGCTTGCATCAGCCGTTCCCATCCCGACCAGAGGACCGAATGAACCCAGCCAGATCCACGACCGCCGCGGCCACGACCGCCGTCGTGCTCGCCACCGCGGCCGGTCTGCTCTCCACGACGGCTGGTCCGGCCGCCGCCGCGACCACCTGCACCTCGCCCGTCTTCAAGCGCCAGTTCTTCGCGAACACGTCGTTCTCCGGCACCCCGAAGAAGACGGACTGCGACGCTGCGATCGACCAGAACTGGGGCACCTCCGCCCCCGCCTCCGGCCTCCCTCGGGACAACTTCGGCGTCCGCTGGACGGTGACGAGGGACTTCGGCTCGGGCGGCCCCTTCGTCCTGCCGGTCGCGACCCAGGACGGCGTCCGCGTCTACCTGGACGGCGTGCGCAAGGTCGACCTCTGGAAGAACGTGTCGACGACGGTGAAGAAGACCGTCAACGTCACGATCCCCTCCGGCAGGCACACCCTCCGCATCGACTACGTCAACTGGACGGGCACGGCGAACGTCTCCTTCGCCTACAAGCCCCGCACCTCCGCCGACGTCGACAAGGTCAAACCCCTTGCCCCGACGGGGACTTCGGTCGCGTACGACCCCGCGACCGGCAAGGCGAAGCCGACCTGGGCCAAGAACAAGGAGATGGACCTCGCGGGCTACCGCGTCTACCGGCGGCTCAAGGGCACGTCGTTCGGCGCTACGCCGCTTGCGACGACGACCTCGACGTCGTACACCGACACGAGCCTGCCGGTGACCGGCGACACGTACTACTACGAGGTGCGTGCCTACGACAAGGCGGGCAACACCTCGGCGGGTTCGGCCGACCAGGGCGTGACGACCGCCGACCGGACGGCGCCCGGGCAGGTCACCGGCCTCACGGCGAAGGGCACCACGGCGGGCAACACGGTCGCGTGGGAACCCTCTTCGGCTGCGGACGTGCACCACTACGAGGTGTGGGGCGCGCCGGAGGGGCAGCAGGATCCGGACGGGCCCGAGACCGTGTTCGGGACGTCCTTCACGGACGTCACCGCCGGGACGGGTACGGCATACGTCTACACGGTGCACGCGGTCGACGGCGCCGGGAACGTCTCCCCGGTCTCCGGCCCGGTGACGGCCACGCGCCCCGAGTCCAGCGGCACGCCCGCCCCGAGCGGGCTCACCAGCGTCCTCTACGACGACAGGACCGAGATCCACTGGGTGCTCCCCGAGGACGCCCCCCAGTACCGGGTCTACCGCCGCACCGACGGCGGCTGGACGGCCATCGGCGACCTGCACGGCGGCTGGTGGGAGGACCGCCTCGCCCCGGCGGGCAAGGCGTCCTACTACGTCGTCGCCGTGGACGCCGGCACGGGTGCCGAGTCGGCGCCCTCCGCGCAGATCACCGTCGACCGGCTCGCCAAGGCCACCCCGTTCGGCCCGGCCGCACCGCAGCTGACGCTGGACTTCGCCGGGATTCCGGCGCGCTCCCCCGTCAAGGTCACCGCCAAGCCCGGAGCGGGCGACGAGGGGCGGGTGCTGAAGGGCTACTCCTGGGAGATCAGCGGCGCCTGCGGCGACAGCGGCACCCAGCTGTCCACGACCGGCTCCATCTCCTGGACACCGCCCTACAACGGGCCGTGCACGGCCACCGTGTACGCCGTGGACCCCTACGGGCGGCAGAGCGGGCAGAGCTCCTCGCTGGAGTTCTTCGTCGGCCGCTGACACCGGTCACCGACACCGGCCGGCATACGGAAGGGGCCCGGAGGTTCAACCTCCGGGCCCCTTCGACTGCTTGACGCGCCTGCCGCTCAGTCGGACTGCTGCCGCTTGGGCCGCCACACCACCAGCGCGCTGGTCTGCTGCACCTCCTGGTACGGGACCAGATCGCGGCGGTACGACGCATGCACCGCCGCCTCGCGCTGCTGCATCGCCGCTGCCGCGCCCTCGACCGCCGTCTGGAGCTCGGCGACACGCTGCTGGAGCGCGGCGACCTGGTTCTCCAGTTCGATGATCCGCTTGATGCCGGCCAGGTTGATGCCCTCGTCCTGCGACAACTGCTGGACGGTGCGCAGCAGTTCGATGTCGCGGGCCGAGTAGCGGCGGCCGCGGCCGGGGGTGCGGTCGGGCGAGACCAGGCCGAGGCGGTCGTACTGGCGCAGGGTCTGCGGGTGCAGGCCGGAGAGCTGGGCCGCCACCGAGATGACGTAGACCGGGGTTTCCTCGGTCAGTTCGTACGGGTTGCGTCGACGGCCGTCCATCTCTCTCATGCTCCCTTCGCGGCCTGGAACAGCTCCGCCCGCGGGTCCTCGCCCGCGGTCGCCTCGCGATACGCCTCGAGTGCGTCACGAGCCTTCCCCGTCAGGTCCGCCGGGACACTCACCTCGACGGTGACCAGGAGGTCGCCGCGGGTGCCGTCCTTGCGGACCGCGCCCTTGCCGCGGGCGCGCATGGTGCGGCCGTTGGGCGTGCCGGGGGGCAGCTTCAGGGTGACGGGCGGGCCGCCCAGGGTGGGGACCCTGACCTCGCCGCCAAGCGCCGCCTCCGCGAAGGTCACGGGGACGGTGACCGTGAGGTTGTCGCCCTTGCGGCCGAACACGGGGTGCGCGTCGACATGCACCGTGACGTACAGGTCGCCCGCCGGGCCGCCCCGCTCGCCCGGTGCGCCCTTGCCGCGCAGCCGGATGCGCTGGCCGTCCGACACCCCGGCCGGGATGCGGACCTGCATGGTGCGCGAGGACTTGGCGCGGCCGCTGCCCTTGCAGACCTCGCAGGGGTTCTCCGCGATCAGGCCGCGGCCCTTGCAGTCCGGGCAGGGGTCGGTGAGCGAGAAGCCGCCGCCGGAACCCCGCGCGACCTGGCCGGTGCCGACGCACGTCGGGCACACCCGCGGGTTGCCGTTCGCGTCGCCGGTGCCCGAACAGGCCTTGCACGGTGCCTGCGAGGACATGCGCAGCGGGACCGTCGCCCCCTCGATCGCCTCGGTGAAGCTGAGGCTGACCTCGGTGTCGATGTCCTGGCCGCGCCTGGGCTGCACCCGGGTCGTACCGGAGCTGCCCCGGTTGAACAGGCCCCCGAAGACGTCACCGATTCCGCCGCCGAAGCCTCCGGAACCCCCGCCGCCCTGGGCGCCGCCTCCGAAGAGGTCGCCCAGGTCGAAGTTGAAGGAGCCGCCCGCGCCGCCCGGCCCGGGGCGGAAGCCGCCGTTGCCGAAGAGGGCGCGGGCCTCGTCGTACTCCTTGCGCTTCTTGGGGTCGCCGAGGATGTCGTTCGCCTCGGAGATCTCCTTGAAGCGCTCCTCGGCCTTGGCGTTGCCCTTGTTGGCGTCCGGGTGGTTCTCGCGGGCGAGCTTCCGGTAGGCCTTCTTGATCTCGGCCTCGGTGGCGTCCTTGGGGACGCCGAGGACCTTGTAGTAGTCCTTCTCGATGAAGTCCTTGGTGCTCATCCCCGACGCCCCTCCTCTCTCATCGATACAGCGGTCGGTACTGCGACCGGTTCAAGCTCAGCCCTCGTCCGGGCCACCGCTCTCCTTGTCGTCGGCCGTCTCCGCCTCGTCGGCCTTGACGGTCTGCGCCCCCGGCTGGGGTTCGGCGACGGCCACCCGCGCGGGGCGGATGGTGCGCTCGCCGAAGCGATACCCGGGCTGCAGAATCGCCACGCACGTCGTCTCGGTGACGTCCGGCGCGTACGAGTGCATCAGGGCCTCGTGGATCGTCGGGTCGAAGGGCTCGCCCTCCTTGCCGAACTGCTGCAGTCCCATCTTCGCCGCAACGGTCTCCAGCGACTCCGCGACGGACTTGAATCCGCCGACGAGTTCGCCGTGGTCCCGCGCGCGGCCGATGTCGTCGAGCACGGGCAGGAGCTCGGTCAGGAGGTTCGCGATGGCGATCTCCTTGACCGTGATCCGGTCCCGCTCCACACGGCGGCGGTAGTTCTGGAACTCGGCCTGGAGCCGCTGGAGGTCCGCGGTGCGCTCTTCGAGCGCCTTGCGCACCTGGTCCAGCTGGGCCGTCAGGCCTGCGATCTGTGCTGCGTCCCCGGCCGGGGCCGCCCCCTCCCCCGAGGAGGGGGAGGCGGCCTGCGGCTCGGCGTCGTCGGGGGTGGCGCCGGAGGGGACGTCGGGCTTCTCGTCGAAGCCCGGGGTCTCCTCCGTCACGCGGCACCGTCCTTGCGCTCGTCGTCCACGATCTCGGCGTCCACGACGTCGTCATCGGCCTTGGGGGCCTCGGCGCCCGCGGCGCCGCCGGCGGTGGCCTGAGAGGCCTGGGCGTCGGCGTACATGGCCTGGCCCAGCTTCTGCGAGACGGCCGCGACCTTCTCGGTGGCCGTGCGGATCTCGGCGGTGTCCTCGCCCTTGAGCGCGGTCTTCAGCTCCTCGACGGACGCCTCGACCTCGGTCTTGATCTCGCCCGGGACCTTGTCCTCGTTGTCCTTGAGGAACTTCTCCGTCTGGTAGACGAGCTGCTCGCCCTGGTTGCGGGTCTCGGCGGCCTCGCGGCGGGCGTGGTCCTCCTCCGCGTACTTCTCGGCCTCCTGGCGCATCCGGTCGACCTCGTCCTTCGGCAGCGAGGAGCCGCCGGTGACGGTCATCTTCTGCTCCTTGCCCGTGCCCAGGTCCTTCGCGGTCACGTGCATGATGCCGTTGGCGTCGATGTCGAAGGCGACCTCGATCTGCGGGACACCGCGCGGGGCCGGCGGCAGACCGGTCAGCTCGAACATCCCGAGCTTCTTGTTGTACGCCGCGATCTCGCGCTCGCCCTGGTAGACCTGGATCTGCACGGACGGCTGGTTGTCCTCGGCGGTGGTGAAGATCTCGGACCGCTTGGTCGGGATCGTCGTGTTCCGCTCGATGAGCTTCGTCATGATGCCGCCCTTGGTCTCGATGCCGAGGGACAGCGGGGTCACGTCGAGGAGCAGGACGTCCTTGACCTCACCCTTGAGCACACCGGCCTGCAGGGCGGCGCCGATGGCGACGACCTCGTCCGGGTTGACGCCCTTGTTGGCGTCCTTGCCGCCGGTCAGCTCGCGGACGAGCTCGGCGACGGCGGGCATACGGGTGGAACCGCCGACGAGGACGACGTGGTCGATCTCGTTGATGGAGATGCCGGCGTCCTTGATGACGTTGTGGAACGGCGTCTTGCAGCGCTCCAGCAGGTCGGCCGTCAGCTGCTGGAACTGGGCCCGGGTGAGCTTCTCGTCCAGGTGCAGCGGGCCCTCGGCGGACGCGGTGATGTAGGGCAGGTTGATCGAGGTCTCGGTGGACGAGGACAGCTCGATCTTCGCCTTCTCGGCAGCCTCACGCAGACGCTGCAGGGCCATCTTGTCCTTGCCCAGGTCCACGCCGTGACCGCCGGCGAACTGCTTGACCAGGTAGTCGACGATGCGCTGGTCCCAGTCGTCACCACCGAGGTGGTTGTCACCGTTGGTGGCCTTCACCTCGACGACGCCGTCACCGATCTCCAGCAGGGACACGTCGAAGGTGCCGCCACCGAGGTCGAAGACGAGGATCGTCTGGTCGTCCTTGTCGAGGCCGTACGCGAGCGCGGCCGCGGTGGGCTCGTTGACGATGCGCAGGACGTTCAGACCGGCGATCTCGCCGGCCTCCTTCGTCGCCTGACGCTCGGAGTCGTTGAAGTAGGCCGGGACGGTGATGACCGCGTCGGTCACCTTCTCGCCCAGGTAGGCCTCGGCGTCCCGCTTCAGCTTCTGCAGGATGAACGCGGAGATCTGCTGCGGGTTGAAGGGCTTCCCGTCGAGCTCGATCTTCCAGTCCGTGCCCATGTGGCGCTTCACGGAACGGATGGTCCGGTCCACGTTCGTGACCGCCTGGCGCTTGGCGACCTCGCCGACGAGCACCTCACCGTTCTTCGCGAAGGCGACGACGGACGGCGTGGTCCTGGCACCCTCGGCGTTGGTGATGACGGTGGGCTCGCCGCCCTCCAGAACGCTGACGACGGAGTTAGTCGTGCCCAGGTCGATGCCGACCGCACGTGCCATGGTGAATTCCTCCAGCTGACTTGAGTGGAACGGACTCAAGTGTGCACGACACCCGCCGATGGGTCAACAGACCTGAGTCGGACCGACTCAACTCTTATCCGTTCCTTACACGCAATGGGCCGCTGACCTGCGTCGATTGCGTGGGCACGGACCGCCGGAGCCCGTACACGGGCACCCGAAGGAGCATCAGTACGACGACGAGTGCCACCGCCCCCACCCAGTACACGCCGGACAAAGCGGTCCACCCGATGTGCATGAGCACCCCGACGAACACCGCGGCGAAGGCCCCGATTCCGGGCAGCACGGTCGCCCCCTGCGGGGTGAGCCCCAACCGCCGCAGCCGGTGGGCGACATGGTCGGGCCCGCCGCGCAGCAACGGCCGCCCGGCCAGCCGCCGCGACAGGACCACGAGGAGTACGTCGGCACTCGCCAGGGCGGTGAGCGAGAACAGCACTCCCGCACTGGGCGCGAGCGCGTACCCCGCCCGGGTGAACACGGCCGACGCGGCGAGCACGAACCCCGTGAACAGCGACCCGCAGGCGCCGAGCCCCACGCGCGCGGGCGGCCAGTTGTGCATGAGGAACCCGGTCAGCGCGGCGGCCAGCACGCTCAGCAGCACCGCGAGCCCGTCCATCAGCTCGGCCGCCGCACAGGCCCCCACCCCGAAGGCGGTGAGGACGCCCACGGTCCCCGCGAGGGCGTCCGCATGGTCGAGCGCCTTGAACCCGATGGCGACGAAGACGATCCACGCGACGGCGAGCAGCCCGGCCGGCACCCCGGTCTCCTCGTACGGCACGACACTGGCCGCCGCTACGGCCGTACCGGCGACGAGGACCCGCGCCTTGACCCGCCCCACGTCCGCGACGAGCCCGAGTGCCGCGACGGCACCACCGGCGACGAGCAGCCGCCCCACCCAGGCCCCGAGGGGTGCGACGCCGGTCCGGTCCATGGCCACCGCCACGCCACAGGTGGCGAGCACCACGGCCGCACCGCCGAGCAGCGGCACGGGCCGCTGCCGCTGCCGTCTCCGCTCGACGATCCCTAGGCGCAGCGCGGGCACCCGCAGCAGTGCCGTGAGCACGGCGGCGAGCAGCAGGGCGGTGGTGGCGGCGGCGATCCCGTATAGCACGGGTCTAAGTTAGGCGCAAATGTACCAATTGGGCGTGAATAACACGATCGCATCGTCACAGGCCTGGTCGCGAACCCTCTCGCGGCCCCTGTCGCGAACCCTTAAGGCAACCCTCAGCGACGCAGATCACCGCACGCCCGGCTACAGTGCGACGGAGGATGGGGGTAGTCTCAATCGGACTACATAAGTTACCGCTTAGTAATGACCCTCGCAGTCCCGAGGAGCCCCCAAATGCAACTCGCCGCGATCATCGTGTCGCTGGTGCTGACCGTGGTCGGCGTTGCGCTGCTCGCACGCGCCATCGGTCAGTTCGTCCAGTACTTCAAACTGGGCCAGCCGGTGCCTGCCGGCACCCGGACCGACAACCCGTACGCGCGCAGCGTGACCCTTGTCAGGGAGTTCCTCGGCCACACGCGGATGAACCGCTGGGGCATCGTGGGCTTCGCCCACTGGTTCGTGGCCGTCGGCTTCCTGACCCTGCCGCCGACCCTGGCGCAGGCCTTCGGCCAGCTCTTCCAGGCCGACTGGACGCTGCCGGTCGTCGGCGACTGGCTGCCGCTGGAGATGTACACCGAGTTCATCGGTGTGATGACGGTCCTCGGCATCGTCGTACTCATCGCGATCCGCCTGTCGAACCTGCCCTCGCGCCCCGGCCGCAAGTCCCGCTTCGCGGGCTCGAAGTCGGGTCAGGCCTACTTCGTCGAGTACGTCATCCTCACCATCGGCCTCGCGATCTACGTGCTGCGCGGCCTGGAGGGCGCGATCCACCACGTGGACGGCTACGACGCCTCGTACTTCGCGTCGTACCCGCTGGTGCTGGCCTTCAAGGGCCTGAGCGTGAGCGCGCTGCAGAACCTGGTCTACCTGGTCGCGATGATCAAGATCAGCACCTCGTTCATCTGGATGATCGTGGTCTCGCTGAACACCAACATGGGTGTGGCCTGGCACCGCTTCCTGGCCTTCCCGAACATCTGGTTCAAGCGCAACGCCGACGGCTCCACGGCCCTGGGCGCCCTGCAGCCGATGACCTCGGGCGGCAAGCCGATCGACTTCACCGACCCCGGTGACGACGACGTCTTCGGCGTCTCCCAGGTCGAGCAGTTCTCCTGGAAGGGCCTCCTCGACTTCTCCACGTGCACCGAGTGCGGCCGCTGCCAGTCGCAGTGCCCCGCCTGGAACACGGGCAAGCCCCTCTCCCCCAAGCTCCTGATCATGTCCCTGCGGGACCACGCCCACGCCAAGGCCCCGTACCTGCTGGCCGGCGGCGGCAAGACGATGGAGGGCGAGGAGAAGGCGTCCGAGGAGCAGCTGAAGG